>Ga0265306_10001880_pt1 | contig 10160 bp, 7 predicted proteins | sample Helome_3_FD_192493 | JGI IMG/M metagenome (GOLD analysis project Ga0265306, IMG submission 192493) | Marine sediment microbial communities from subtidal zone of North Sea - Hel_20160420 (Illumina Assembly) | ecosystem: Environmental > Aquatic > Marine > Subtidal zone > Sediment ...
TGTCGATGGCTCGGCGAGTAATGATGGTAACCATTTACTCGGCGAAGCCCGCCAGGCGATGCTGTTGCAGCGTGTCGGTTGGCCGGGTTTTGAATCCAGCGCCGATCGCTTTGCCGCGCGCGAGGCGCTCGAGCTCGCCACCCGGGGCGGTGCCGCGGTGCTTGGACGCGATGATATTGGCAGCCTGGAGGCGGGCAAGGCGGCAGACCTGGTAGCCTATCGCATCGACGGCATCCAGCACGCCGGCGCGGGTGGTGACCTGGTGGCAGGGCTGCTTACCTGTGCGCCGGTCAACGCCTGGCTGACATTAATCAATGGCCGGGTGGTACTCGAGCAGGGTGAAATTACGGGTCTGGATCTACCCGCTTTAATTCAACAACACAACGAACAGGCGCGGCGCTTACTGGCAAAAGCTGCCGCCTGAAGGTAAATGTAATGACTGAAAATACTCCCGATTTTATCGATCAGTGGATCAACCTGGCACAACCCCGTCTCGGCGCTGAAATCGTTTCCTGCAGCGACGATTTTTTCGCCGAGTGCAGCCGCATGCTTGAGCCGCAGGCGCCGGTGTTTATCGACGGCAAGTTCGATGACAATGGTAAGTGGATGGATGGCTGGGAAACCCGCCGACGCCGCAACGGAGGTTACGACAATGCCATCGTCAAGCTGGGTCTGGCGGGTGAAATCAAGGGTATCGATATCGATACCACGCATTTTACCGGCAACTATCCACCGGCGGCATCGCTCGAAGCCTGTCACTGCGCCGGCAACCCTGACGCGGGCACCGACTGGACTACACTTATTCCGTCGACCAGCCTGCAAGGCGACAACCACCATTATTTTTCAATCGATAATAGCGCCTGTTTCACCCATGTACGCCTGAATATCTACCCGGATGGTGGTGTTGCCCGCCTGCGTATCCATGGCCGGGTTGTCAGCGATCTCACGGCACTGGATAAAGCGGCAGTGCTGGACCTCGCCGCGGTTGAACTCGGTGCGCGCGCGATTGCGTGGAACGATGCGCACTTCGGTGCCGCCGCCAACCTGCTCAATCCTGGTCGTGGCGTTAACATGGGCGATGGCTGGGAAACCCGGCGCCGTCGCGAGCCCGGCAACGACTGGTGTATTATCGAACTGGGTCATCCCGGCAAGGTGGAGCAGGTAATTCTCGATACCGCTTTTTTCAAGGGAAATTACCCCGATCGCTGTTCGCTGCAGGCGGCCATGGTAACTGGCGGCACCGCTGCTTCCATAGTTACCCAGAGTCAGTTCTGGCAAGAGCTGTTACCAGCGCAGAAAATGGCAATGGACAAGGTGCATGAATTCAGTGACGCAGTGCAGGATATTGGTGTGGTCAGCCATGTCAGAGTCAATGTTTTCCCGGACGGTGGCCTCAGCCGGGTCAGGATCCTCGGTAAGATAGATGGCTGATAAACTTTCTATACAGCCCCTGAGCAGCGCTGAATTCTCGCCTTTCGGCGATGTCGTCGAGTTCGAGGGCCACGACTCCTTCCCTATCAACAAGGGTATGGCCGATCGTTATCATGCGCTGGCCGATGTTGAGCTGGCCGGCGAGCAGGCACGTGCCATCATCAGTCTGGTGGATAGCAGGAAATTCGATCTGCCGCGCCAGGTCGACCACCTGGAATATCACCCCCTCGGCAGCCAGGCTTTCCTGCCTCTCGATTCCAGCCCTTTTATCGTGGTCGTATGTCCGGCGGGTAACCAACCCGAGCTGGACAAGCTGCAGGCCTTCGTCACCAATGGGCGCCAGGGCATCAATTATCGTCTTGGGACCTGGCACCATGTGTTACTGACCCCGTATGCCGCGATGCGTTTCATTTGCGTCGACCGCACTGGCCCCGGCGACAATTGCATCGATTTCTTCATCCCCGATGCCGAGCAAAGACTCCTCGAACTCCCCTGAGCCGAATTCTTTCATCTGGATTATTGTATTTTGCTGTATGCAGGTAGAATAATTACTAAAATTGCGCATTGTCAGGAAATCACATGCATGTAAAACAAGCAGCAATAAAGCATTATGAAGATGGAAAAATACTTCATAAAAAGGGAAAACTATCCAACGCCGAAAGAGCCTACAAAAAGGCTATAAAGATCAGTCAGAATTTTGCCGAACCACATACCATGCTTGGCAATGTTTATTTTGAAGGGGGCCGGCTTAAAGAGGCATACAACGAGTATCGCAAGGCGCTAAAACTGGCGCCAAATCACCCGACCCTGCTAAACAATATGGGAAACCTTTTCCAGTCGCAGGGCGAAAATGAAAAGGCATTAAGCTGGATCGATAAAGCCATCAGTCAGGATCCTGATAACGCGGTCGCGCATAATAATTTGGGAAATGCCTTTTGGTCGCTCGGTAAAGAGACGGAAGCGATCGCTGCCTATAAACGAGCCATTGATTTAAATCCAGATCTTGCTGACGCTCACAGGAACCTGGGTAGTATTTTGCTAGACCTGAATGACCTGGATGAAGCTATCAATTGTTTCAATCAGGCCCTGAGAATCAATCCCAGGGACCAAAAGTCCTGCCGGGAACTGGGAAGGGCGCAAAATGAGCGGGGTAACCTGGATGAGGCCGTATCCGCATACCAGCAAGCCATAGCTATCGATCCCGTCAACGCAGAATATTATACAGAACTCGGGGTAGTGTTTAGTGACTATGGGGAGATTGAAAAGGCGGCTTCCGCCCATCGAAAAACCCTGGAAATCAACCCCGGGTATGCAAGGGCTTATCTGTCTCTGTCGATGAACAAGAAGTTCACGCAGGATGACGATGATATAAGAGCTATGGAATCCTTGCTTATGACGAAGGGAATCCCGGATGAAGACAGTATTAAGCTTGGCTTTGCTTTAGGCAAGGCATTCGAGGACCTGGGCAATTATGATGGATCGATGGAGTTTGTGATTAAGGCGGCAGGGTTAAAACGCAACTCAATTGACTATTCGGTTTCTGAATCAAAGGAGCAGATCGCTAGTATCAAAGAGGTGTTTTCGCCTGAGTTTATTTCTAATCACCGTGATTCAGGCGATTCTGATCGCACGCCCATATTTATTTTGGGGATGCCCCGATCGGGTACCAGTCTCGTGGAGCAAATACTTGCGAGTCATCCCGACGTTCACGGCGCGGGCGAGCTAAATGATCTGGTGAAAGTATATGAATCGATTAAAGAACCTGTCGATAAGCAGCAGTCCGACCCATTTCCGGAAGGGTTACTAGGGCTTGATAGCAAAGCCTTTGCAGATTTGGGCAAACAATACATAGCGAGAATTCGCAAGCATTCTACTAATGCAAAGTTTATTACCGACAAGATGCCACATAATTTCCTGCGTATTGGTTTCATTCGCACGATCCTGCCCAATGCCCGGGTAATCCATTGCACCAGGGACCCGATGGACAATTGCCTGTCTATTTTTAAAAACTATTTTAATAAAGGTCACCGTTATTCCTATGACATGTCCGAGCTAGGACAATATTACCGAATGTATCTCGAGCTCATGGATTACTGGAACGATACGCTGCCCGGCTTTATCTACCATCAAAGTTATGAAGATCTTGTCGGATCTCAGCAAGCACAGGTGAGCAAGTTACTGCAGCATTGCGGCCTTGATTGGGATGATGCCTGTGTAGATTTTCACAAGACCCGGCGAAAAGTCAAAACGGCAAGCAATGCCCAGGTTCGGCGCCCGATCTACAGCGATTCTGTGCAGCTATGGAAACGATATGAAAAGCACCTCGAACCCTTGAGAGCCGCAATATACGATTAAATCGGCCCAGCGCTGGGCATTGATTTCAATCCAAAAAAGACTAGCTAACTGGATATAGGATATCCCGAAACCTGGCCTTTTATCTCATTCGAGGTGGATACTACCTGGATTATCGTATTTTGCTGCGTGCAGGTAGAATAATTTTTAAAATTGTTTGTTGTCAGGAAACCACATGCATGTACAACGATCAGCGATACAGCATTACGAACAGGGAAGAGCTCTTCATGAAAAAGGGAAACTATCTGGTGCTGAAAGAGCCTACAGGAAGGCGCTAAAGATTAATCATGATTTTGTCGAAGCGCACAATAATCTCGGAACCGTACTTCTCGATCGAGGTCGACTAAAGGAGGCGGCCAATTCGTTTCGTAAGGCCTTAAAACTGCTTCCAGACCACCCAATACTATTAAACAATGTTGGCAATGTTCTTCAGCTGCAGGGTGAAAATGATAAGGCGTTAAGCTGGTTCGATAAGGCCATCAGTCAGGATCCAGATAATGCAGATGCCTATGGTAATTCAGGTAATGCTTTGCGAGCTCTGCGAAGATACAAGGAAGCCGTCACTGCCTATAAACGTGCGCTTGAAATTAATCCGGAAATCGCTGATGCCCATTACAACCTGGGTCTTGTTTTAGTTGAACTGCAAGAGCTGAATGACGCCATCAATTGTTTCAATCAGGCGCTGCAGATCAGTCCCGAGGACAAAAATGCCTATCTGGGACTGGGGAGCGTGCGCAGTGAGCAAGGTAACCTGGATCAAGCCGTATCCGCTTTTCAGAAAGCCATAGAGATCGATCCCCTCTGCGCGAAAGCTTACAAGGAACTCGGCAAGGCCTACGCTGACCATGGGGAAATTGACATGGCGTTAAGCGCCGATCGTAAAGCCCTGAGTATCAATCCTGAGTATGCAAAGGCTTATCTATCTCTGTCACAGAACAAGAAATTCATGGAGCATGATGATGACTTGCGGGCTATGGAATCCTTGCTTTCGAAGAAAGGAATCTCAGATGAAGATAGCATTCAGCTAGGCTTTGCTTTAGGCAAGGCATATGAGGATCTGGGCAATTATGATAAATCAATCGCGTTTGTGATTAAGGCTACGGAATTAAAACGCAAATCATACGACTATTCGATTTCCGAGGCACGGGAGAAGTTCGCTAGAATCAAAGCGGTATTTTCGCCTGACTTCTTTTCTAATTATGTTGATTCAGGCGACCCTGATCGCACGCCCATATTTATTCTGGGGATGCCTCGATCGGGTACCAGTCTCGTAGAGCAAATACTGGCGAGTCATCCCGACGTTTACGGCGCGGGTGAGCTAAAAGATCTTGGGAAAGTTTTAGCATCGGTAAAAACGCCTGGTAAAGAGAAGCAATCAAGAATGATTCCGCAGGAGTTACTTGAACTTGATACCCAGGCCTTTGCCGATTTGGGTAGACAATACATAGCGAGAATTCGTAAGCATTCGGGTAATGCGAAGTTTATTACCGACAAGATGCCGCATAATTTCCTGCATATTGGTTTCATCCGCACGATCCTGCCCAATGCCCGCATCATCCACTGTACCAGGGATCCGATGGACAATTGTCTCTCTATCTTTAAGAACTATTTGAAGAATGGTATTGGGTATGCCGACAACATGTCTGAACTGGGACAGTATTACAGAATGTATCTCGAGCTCATGGATTACTGGAGAGAAACCCTGCCCGGGTTTGTCTACGATCAAAGTTACGAGGATCTCGTAAGATCTCAGCAAGAACAAGTGATCAGGTTACTGCAGCATTGCGGCCTTGACTGGGATGATGCCTGTGTAGATTTTCACAAGACCCGGCGAAAAATCGCAACAACAAGCAATGCCCAGGTTCGTCGCCCGATCTACAGCGATTCTGTGCAGCTATGGAAACGATATGAAAAACAGCTCGAACCCTTGAGAGTCGCAATATACGGATGACTATGATCGGAAGGAAACATCGTGAAAGATTGTTAGCTGGGTGATTGAGACTGGTTGTGATTGCGCGCCTGTGACAGAATTATGTCTTGTTTTCCAGCTGGTGGATTATCGTGGATAAGGTATTTATAACTGCTCAGCAGCTACTCGAAGATTCATTTCGACTCGCGCACCTTATTTACGAGGACGGCTTTCATCCACAGTTTATCATCGGTATCTGGCGTGGTGGCACCCCGGTTGGCATCGCGGTGCAGGAGTATTTCGAATTCAGGCGTCTCGAAACCGATCATATCTCGGTTCGTACCTCGTCTTACTATGGCATCAACAAGCAGGCCAAGAAAATCCGTGTGCACGGGTTGCACTACCTTATCGAGAACGCGAATGCCGACGATCGCCTGTTGATCGTCGATGATGTATTTGATTCCGGACGTAGCGTTGACGCGTTGATCAAAGCGATCAGGAAGCAGTCACGTCTCAACACGCCTGCTGAAATTCGCGTAGCCTGTCCCTGGTACAAGCCATCTAAAAATAGTGTCAAATTCGAACCGGACTACTATCTGCATGAAAGTGCTGAGTGGCTGGTGTTTCCGCATGAGCTCGCAGGTCTCGAATCAGCCGAAATAGCCGAGGGTAAAAAAGACCTTGTTAATATTCTTGACTTATTCGGGTAGTCGCGCTTTCCTGTCACAATGCACACGAAGAAGAGATTAATAACCTGTGCTGCCAGTTTTCTGATTATTGTTGGTCTGGGGATATTCTGGTCCAACTCTGACCCTACTGCACTGACTGCCGGGCAACGTTTATCGATAACTGTAGTGCTTGGGATTCTCGTTGCCATCGCCTTGTTTTTCCTCCTCGGGCAGGGTGTATCCGTAAAGCAAAGCAGTCAGGCTATACACCGGATTGATCTTGCCAGGAATGAGTTTGCCGCCAGTGTAAGCCATGAAATTCGCACTCCTTTAAGTGGAATTCTCGGTGTGATGCACCTGTTGAGGCGAACCCAGCTCGACCGTAACCAGCAACGTTATGTGGACACTGCATCCAACTCCGCAAACATGCTGCTTACTATTATCAATGATGTACTCGCCTATACGCGCATGGATTCGACCTGGGTTCCGATCGAGCTGGAAAGCCTCGATCTTGCCGAGGTAATCGAGGATGTAAGCAGTATTCTTGCTCCCGAGGCAATTGACACGGGGCTGGAGCTGGTAAGCGATATCGATCCCAATATTCCGCACCGGATCAAGGGCGACGCGCTACGCTTGCGCCAGGTATTGAACAACCTGTTGAACAACGCGATCAAGTATACCGAAAACGGGGTGGTCGCCATTTATGCGGTCAATAAAGGTGGCAGCATTGAAATTGGGGTCAAGGATAGCGGTGCCGGTATTGAGCTCGAGCAGCAACGATTACTGTTGCTGCCTTTCAGTGAAATGGATAACCGCTATATCCAGGAACCCGGTGGGATGGGACTCGGTTTGAAAACCAGTCGCCAGCTGCTTGAAGCCATGGGCAGCAGCCTGCAAATCGAGAGTAGCCCCGGTGAAGGTAGTCGCTTTTTCTTCGAGCTGGCTCTCGATGCTGAGCACCGTGCGGCCTACGACTGGAAACCGCCACAGGCATTGCAGAATCTTAGTATTGCCATCCTGAGTCCGCTGGAGCTGCAACGCAGTTCGATCTGTAACATGCTGGCCCACTGGAACATCAGCGCGGTCCAGCAAATCGATTACGACGCCGATCAATCCCCGGATTTGCCGGATCTTACGCCCTGCGATGTGATGATTATCGATCAGACCGAATCCGAACGAGCCGTCAATGAATTGATCGACCGTCTGCGTAACCAAAGTGACTGGAGGGAGACGCGCTTTGTTCATCTGGTTCCACAGAACCGGGAAAGTGAAGACGGCAGCGCCGATGTGCGTCTGTACAAACCCCTGTCTCACTCGCGTCTGTACACAACGGTGCTGGATATAGTTTACAAGCTTGCTTTCAATTCGGAGTATGGCGAGGCACAGGATGGCGTCGTGACCGAGGTGCCGGGAATTCTTGCTGGTCACCGTATCCTGCTGGTCGAGGATAACGATATCAACAAGATGATCGCGCTGGAAATGCTCGAGGAAACCGGCATCGATGTCGATGTTGCAGTAAATGGAGCCGAAGCGATAGCACAGGTGCAACAGCAGCAATACGAGTTAATTTTGATGGATATTCAAATGCCGATCATGGACGGCTATGAAGCTACCCGGAGAATCCGCGCTCTGGGCGGGGAGTTTAAATCGATTCCGATTATCGCGATGACCGCGCATGCGCTCGAAGGTGATAGCGGTAAGAGTCTCGAGGCCGGCATGGATTACCATATTTCCAAGCCCTTCGAGCCCGATGACCTGATCGCGATAATCGTCCGTTTTATCGAGCAACGGAGTCAGTAAAGCTAATCCCTTCCTTTGACTGTATGAGCTGGCTCGAAAATATTCTCCACCAGCCTGAGCGGTTGTATATTTTCCTTTGCTGCGCATTCAAAAGGCCTTGACAGCCTGATGGCGTCATTCCGACGCTTCGCGGAATGACCTGATGATTTTTATTTAAAGGCGTCGCCCGGGATGCGTACCTGACCTTCCATCAACACGCGCGCACTGCGGCTCATGACGACTTTCTCGACGACCCATTCGCCATCCTTGCGTGCAGCCTCGGCGCCTACCTTAAGCGTGCCCGACGGATGGCCGAAGCGCACGGCGTTGCGCTCGCCGCCACCGGCAGCCTGGTTCACCAGAGTGCCCGGAATCGCGGCTGCGGTGGCGATCGCGACCGCAGCGGTGCCCATCATCGCGTGATGTAGTTTGCCCATCGACATAGCGCGCACGTTGAGATCGATATCCGTGGCGGCAATAGCCTTACCGCTTGAGGCGCTGTAATCGGCGGGTGCTGCAACGATGGCGACCTTGGGCGTGTGCTGACGCTCTGCGGCTTGTTCCAGATTGTCGATCAGGCCCATGCGTAGCGCTCCGTGTGCACGGATTTTCTCGAAACGTAGCAGTGCGGCCGGGTTGCCGTTTATCGCTTCCTGTAATTCGCAGCCGCTGTAACCCAGATCTGCGGCGTTGACAAAGATCGTCGGAATGCCGGCGTTGATCAGGGTCGCCTGCAGGCTGCCCGCTGCTACCACGTCCTGCGGGAGTTCGAGCGTATCCACAATTGCGCCGGTCGGGAACATTGCGCCCACGGCATCTGCCGGGTCGAGAAACTCGATGCGCACTTCCGCCGCCGGGAAGGTCACGCCGTCGAGCTCGAAATCACCAGTTTCCTGCACCTCGCCTGCGGTCATTGGCACGTGGGCGATGATGGTCTTACCAATATTGGCCTGCCAGATGCGCACCTCGGAAATGCCATCGCGCGGCACCCGGTCCGCGTCGATGAGTCCGCCGGAGATCGCAAACGCCCCGACCGCGGCGGTGAGATTGCCGCAGTTGCCGCTCCAGTCGACGAAAGCCCGGTCGATCGCAACCTGGCCGAACAGGTAATCAACGTCGTGATCCTTTTGTGCGCTCTTAGACAGGATCACGGTCTTGCTAGTGCTCGAGGTCGCACCGCCCATACCGTCGGTGTGCTTGCCGTAAGGGTCGGGGCTGCCGATGACGCGCAGCAGCAAGTTGTCGCGGGCTATGCCTGGCGCTTGCGCCGCTTCGGGCAGATCTTCGAGGCGGAAGAAAACCCCCTTGCTGGTGCCGCCGCGCATATAGGTCGCGGGAATTCGTATTTGCGCTTGCGCGGTCATGCCGCCGCCCCGGCTTCGAGGAAATCCTGGGCGAAGCGCTGCAGTACCCCGCCTGCCTCGTACACCGACACCTCGTCGGCGGTGTCGAGCCGGCAGGTAACCTGAATTTCGACACGCTCGCCGTTGCGCCGGTGCATGATGACGGTCAGTTCGGCTCCGGGCGTATGCTCGCCGACAACGTCAAAAGTCTCGCTACCGTCGATGGCGTAAGTCGTGCGGGTCTCGCCGGGCAGAAATTCCAGCGGCAGCACGCCCATGCCGACCAGGTTGGTGCGGTGGATGCGCTCGAAGCCCTCTGCCACGATGGCCTCGACGCCGGCGAGACGAACCCCCTTGGCGGCCCAGTCGCGCGACGAACCCTGTCCGTAATCGGCGCCCGCAATGATAATCAGTGGTTGCGCACGTGCCATGTAGGTTTCGATCGCTTCCCACATGCGCGCCACCTCGCCCTCCGGTTCGATACGCGCCAGTGAACCCTGCCGGACTTCGCCGTTTTCGGTCACCATCTCGTTCAGCAACTTGGGGTTGGCGAAGGTCGCGCGTTGCGCGGTCAGGTGGTCGCCGCGGTGGGTCGCGTAGGAATTGAAGTCCTCCTCGGGCAGGCCCATTTTCGCGAGATACTCACCGGCAGCGCTCGAGGCGAGGATTGCGTTGGAC
>Ga0265306_10001882_pt1 | contig 10160 bp, 8 predicted proteins | sample Helome_3_FD_192493 | JGI IMG/M metagenome (GOLD analysis project Ga0265306, IMG submission 192493) | Marine sediment microbial communities from subtidal zone of North Sea - Hel_20160420 (Illumina Assembly) | ecosystem: Environmental > Aquatic > Marine > Subtidal zone > Sediment ...
AATCGCGGCTAAAGCCGCTCCCACCAGGATCTAACAGAAAGGCGTGCCATCGGCACTGAAACAGGCTGATATATGAGTATCCTCGTCAACAAAGACTCCAGGGTTATCTGCCAGGGCCTGACCGGCCGGCAGGGCTCCTTTCACGCCGAACAGTGCATCGATTACGGCACGCAGATCGTTGCCGGCGTGACGCCCGGCCGCGGTGGTGAAGAACACCTGGGCAAACCGGTCTTCAACACGGTGGAGGAGGCGGTGGCTGCGACCGGGGCTGACGTCAGCGTGATCTTTGTGCCGGCACCGGCTGCGGCGGATGCCATCCTGGCGGCGGCGGAGGCGGGGGTAGCCCTGGTGGCTTGCATCACGGAAGGCATTCCGGTCATGGACATGGTCCGCGTGAAGGCGGTATTGCGGGATTTCGACTGCCGGTTGATCGGCCCGAACTGCCCGGGCGTCATCACGCCGGGTGAGTGCAAGATCGGCATCATGCCTGGTTTTATTCACCAGCCCGGCCGGGTTGGTGTTATCTCCCGTTCCGGCACGCTGACCTACGAGGCGGTTTACCAGACCACCAACAACGGCCTGGGACAAACCACCTGTGTCGGAATCGGCGGAGACCCGGTGCGCGGCATGAACTTTATCGACTGCCTGGAACTGTTCGAGCAGGACCCGGTGACGGAAGGCATCATCATGGTGGGTGAAATCGGCGGCACCGACGAAGAGGCCGCGGCTCGCTATATCGCCGACCACGTGTCGAAACCTGTAGTGGCATACATCGCCGGCGTCACCGCGCCGCCCGGCAAGCGCATGGGCCACGCCGGGGCCATTATTTCCGGCGGCGAGGGCACGGCCGAGGCCAAGTACGCGGCCCTGGAACAAGCCGGCGTCAGCACGGTGCGCTCGCCAGCCGAACTCGGTGCCGCAATGCTGGCTCAGCTCGGAGGCTGACGACAGCGGAGACAAACAGTGTCCGACGCCAAGACTCTCCGCATCGCGCTGGCACAACTCAATCTTGTCGTGGGCGATGTGGCCGGCAATACCCGCCGCATCATTGACACCATGGGTCACGCTCGTGAGGCGGGCGCCGGGCTCGTGCTGTTTCCCGAACTCGCCGTTTGTGGTTATCCGCCGGAAGACCTGTTGTTTCACGCCGGCCTGCGCAAGCAGGTTGCGCGGGCCCTGGATGAGATTCGCAGCCGCAGCAAAGGCCTGATCGCCGTGGTCGGTTATCCCGAGTACGCAGATAAGGATATCTACAATGCGGCAGCGGCCTTTGGCGACGGCCGGCTCATTGCGAATTACCGCAAGCACTGTCTGCCCAACTACAGCGTTTTCGACGAAGAACGCTACTTCACGGTAGGCGACACGCCTTGTGTGATCGAGGCTGGCGGAATTCGTGTCGGCCTGACCATATGCGAAGACGTCTGGGAAGCTGAGCCCTGCCGGCGTGCCGCTGCCGCCGGCGCGCAGCTGATCGTGGCCATCAACGGTTCGCCGTTCCGAGTGGGCAAGCAGGCGGAGCGCGAGGCGGTGCTGGCCGAACGCGCTGCTGATACGGGCTTGCCGCTGGTTTATCAGAACCTGGTGGGTGGTCAGGACGAACTGGTGTTCGACGGCGGTTCCTGTGCCGTCACGCCCGACGGCGATACCCGGTTCCGCGCGCCGGCTTTTGCGCAAGCCATGGGGCTGGTGGACTGCCGGTTGCACGATTCCGGCGTGCAGATCGAGCCGGGTGAGCTCGCGCCGCTGGCCCCTGAAGAAGCCAGTATCTACGACGCCCTGGTCACGGGCGTGCACGACTACGTGGAGAAGAACGGTTTCCCCGGGGTCGTGCTCGGCCTGTCCGGCGGTATCGATTCAGCACTGACGCTGGCCATTGCGGTGGACGCGCTCGGCGCTGGCCGGGTGCGGGCCGTGATGATGCCGTACCGCTGGACGGCCGATATCAGCAAAGAAGATGCGGCGGAGCAGGCGCGCCGCCAGGGGGTCGACTACCAGGTGCTGCCTATCGAGACGATGGTGCAGGCCACCCGTGACGTCCTTGCCGGGCTGTTCGCCGGCCTGGCCGAAGATGCCACAGAGGAAAACATTCAGTCGCGTTGCCGCGGCATGCTGCTGATGGCCATTTCCAACAAGAGCGGCTGCATGGTCCTGGCCACCGGCAATAAGAGCGAAATGGCCGTGGGCTACGCCACGCTTTACGGTGACATGGCCGGCGGTTTTGCGCCGATCAAAGATTGCGCGAAAACCCTGGTTTATCGGCTCGCCAGCTATCGCAATTCCATCGACCCGGTCATTCCCGAGCGCGTGATCGAACGGCCGCCCAGTGCAGAACTCGCTCCGGACCAGCTCGATACCGACAGCTTGCCGCCCTACGAAATACTCGACGGCATCCTGGACGCGCTGATGCTAGATGATCTGTCGGTGGACGGAATCGTCGCGCGGGGTTTTGACCGGGACGTCGTCGTGCAGGTGGTAGACCGGGTCCGGCGCAACGAATACAAGCGCCGGCAGGCGTCACCGGGGGTGCGAATCAGTGCGCGGGCTTTCGGCCGCGACTGGCGCTATCCCATCACCTCGGGCTACCGGCACGACTGAGCGTCAGAAGAGCCACCACCAGCGTGCGCGCGCCTCGCCGTATTGCTTGAAGCGACTGTCCGGATAGTTTTGATCGAGAACCTCGCGCGTGGCCACGGCTACGTCGCGCATGCCGAGCTTCGCATAGGCCTGCGCCATCAGGTCCAGGGCCTGGGCCACTGACGGCGAGCCGTCATAGGTCTCGACGACATAACTTGCCCGGTTCAGCGCCGCCGCCCAGGCGCCGCGGCGCATGTAATAGTCGGCCACGTAAATTTCGTGTGCGGCGAGGCGATTTCGCAGAAAGATCATTCGCTGCCGCGCGTCGGGCGTGTAGATGCTGTTCGGGAAGCGTTTCACCAGCTGCGCGAAGGCGGAAAAAGACTCTCGCGCCTCTACCGGCGGGCGTTTGGCCAGGTCTACACGCAGCAGTCGGTGCAAGCTATTATGCTGGCTGCTGAACTGTGCCAGCCCGCGCATGTAAAGCGCGTAATCCACCCGCGGGTGGGTCGGGTTCTCGCGTTCGAACTGAATGGAAGAATCGATGACCTGGTCGCGATCGCCGTTGCGGTAATAGGCGTACAGCAGGTCCAGCTGCGCCTGCTTGGCCTTGTTGCTGAACGGATACCGGGCCTCGAGTGCTTCGAAGTACTGGATGGCGTTCGTGTAATTGCCGTTATTCATCGATCGCGTGCCGTACTCGTACAACTGGTCGGCGCCGGACTTGAGTTCATCGTCCTTGCCAAAGAAGCAGCCGCCGAGGGACATTGCCAGGCAAAGCACGAGGAGGCGGGCACCGTGAGTTGTGCTAGTTGCGTTCATCGGAATAAATGCGGTAACTGCGTGGAAACTGCGGCGACATTATAAACTAGCCGTCGCCAGCAACCCGGGCGACCCGCCCGGCGAGAGCCAGCCCCTTGCAATACGAAGCCCGCATCCCCGAAGACCTCGCCGGCCGGCGCCTGGACCAGGCGCTGGCCCAGCTGTTTCCCGACTATTCACGATCCCGCCTGAAGGACTGGATCCTGGCCGGCCGCGTGCAGCTGGATGGGGCTGCTGTCGTGCCGCGAACCCCGGTCGCCGCGGGCCAGTGGGTCACCCTGCAGGCCGCCGCGGAGACGCGGGCCGGCAATGAGCCGCAAGCCATTGAGCTGGCGGTGGTTTACGAAGATGCAGACCTGGCGGTGATCAACAAGCCGGCGGGGCTGGTCGTGCACCCGGGCGCCGGACAGCCCGCCGGTACCCTCGTGAACGGCTTGCTGCACCGCTGGCCGGAACTCAAGGCCCTGCCGCGGGGCGGGCTGCTGCACCGGCTGGACAAGGACACCAGCGGGCTTTTGACCGTGGCCCGCAGCGACGTGGCGTACACACGCCTGGTGCGCGACCTGCAGGACCGTGCCATCACTCGCGAATACCGGGCCGTCTGCAACGGCCGTGTGACGGCCGGCGGCCGCGTCGACGCAGCAATCGGCCGCCACCCGGTGCAGCGCACCCGCATGGCCGTGACCCAGCGCGGCCGTCCCGCTGTCACCCATTACCGTGTGCTGGCGCGCTTTGCCGCGCACAGCTTCATCGCGCTGCGCCTGGAAACCGGCCGCACCCACCAGATTCGTGTGCACATGGCCCATGTGGGCCATCCCCTGGTGGGCGATCCTCTCTATGGAGGGCGACCGCGGTTTCCAGCCGGCGCGTCGGCCGACTGTCGCACCGCGCTGGAACATTTTCGCCGCCAGGCGCTCCATGCCAGCCGCCTGTGCCTGAACCATCCTGTGACCGGACAGGCGCTCGAGTTCTACGCGCCGCTCCCGGCCGACATCCGCGAGCTGCTGGTCGCCCTGGCTGACGGCGAGCAGCCAGGGCGGGATTACGATGAATTGCGATGGCCGGAATCGAACTGATCCGTCCCGACTGGGCGGCGCCGGCGTCGGTGCAGGCACTGGCCACCACGCGCGCCGGCGGTGTCAGCACCGGCCCGTATGCGTCGCTGAATCTCGGTGATCACGTCGCGGACACAGCCGGGCAGGTGACGGCGAATCGCCGCCGCTTGCGCGCCGCCGCCGCGCTTCCAGGAGAACCTTGCTGGCTTGACCAGGCGCACGGGACAGTGGTGTTGCCGCTGCTGGAGTCCGGACCGCCGCGCCAGGCCGATGGCAGCTTCACCCGTCGCGCCGGGCTGGTATGCGCAGTGCTAACCGCCGACTGCCTGCCGGTGCTGCTGTGTGACCGGGCCGGCACGACGGTGGCAGCCGTCCACGCCGGCTGGCGGGGGCTGGCGGCCGGCATTCTGAAAGAGGCCGTGGTGGCCTTCGAAACAGCCGGCGTGCCGGCCGGGGAGCTGCTCGTCTGGTTGGGCCCGGCCATAGGCGCGGCCGCCTATGAGGTGGGCGACGACGTGCGTGCTGCCTTTGCCCCAGGCCGCGATGAGTCCGCCTTTGAGCGCAATGCGGCCGGACGCTGGCAGTGTGACCTGTACAGGCTGGCGCGGGCCCGACTGGCGGCCCTCGGCGTGGTAACCGTCTCCGGGGGCGGATTTTGCACCCACCGCGAGGTGGATCGCTTCTTTTCTTACCGGCGCGACGGCCAGTGTGGCCGGCAGGCGACGCTGATCTGGCTCGAGTCCCCCTGATGCGTTGAAATACACCGCCGTGGCCCCATTTCTGGAGCCAGGCGAAGCAACTCAGCCAAGGTGCGCCCGATGCGGATGGACAAACTAACCAGCAAGTTTCAGCTGGCCTTGCAAGACGCACAGTCCGTTGCCGTTGGGCGCGATCACCAGTTCATCGAACCCGGCCACCTGATGCTGGCCCTGCTGGACCAGCAGGGGGGCTCGGTGCGGCCGCTGTTGACCAAGGCCGGCGCCAACGTGAACCTGCTGCGCTCCCGGCTTGGCGAGGCGCTGGACCGGTTGCCGAAGGTGTCCGGGACGCCCGGCGAAGTGCACCTGTCCAACGACCTCGCGCGCCTGCTGAACGTGACGGACAAGCTCGCGCAGGATCGCGACGATCAGTACATCTCCAGCGAGCTGTTCGTGCTGGCGGCCTGCGACGACAAGGGCAACCTCGGCGAGATTTTGCGGGACAGCGGCGTGGTGCGCGGCGCGGTAGAAAAGGCGGTGGAAGAGCTGCGCGGTGGCGCCCAGGTCAACGACCCGAATGCCGAAGATACCCGCCAGGCGCTGGAGAAATACACCATCGATCTGACCGAGCGTGCCGAGCAGGGCAAGATCGATCCCATCATCGGTCGCGATGACGAGATCCGCCGGACGGTGCAGATTCTGCAACGGCGTACCAAGAACAACCCGGTGCTGATTGGCGAGCCGGGCGTCGGCAAGACCGCCATTGTTGAAGGCCTCGCCCAGCGCATCGTGAACGGCGAGGTGCCCGAGGGGCTGAAGGACAAGCGCATCCTGTCGCTGGATCTCGGCGCGCTGATTGCCGGCGCCAAGTTCCGCGGCGAGTTCGAGGAACGCCTGAAAGCCGTGCTCACGGACCTGTCGAAGCAGGAAGGCCAGATCATCCTGTTCATCGACGAAATGCACACGCTGGTCGGCGCCGGCAAAGCCGAGGGCGCCATGGACGCCGGCAACATGCTCAAACCAGCGCTGGCGCGCGGCGAGCTGCACTGTGTGGGCGCTACCACGCTGGACGAGTATCGCGACCACGTGGAAAAAGATGCCGCGCTGGAGCGGCGCTTTCAGAAAGTGGTGATCGAAGAGCCCACCGTCGAAGACACCATTGCGATTCTGCGCGGTTTGAAGGAGCGCTACGAAGTTCACCACGGCGTGGACATTACGGACCCGGCCATCGTCGCGGCGGCCGTGTTGTCACATCGCTATATCGCCGACCGGCAGTTGCCGGACAAGGCCATCGACCTCGTCGACGAGGCGGGCTCGCTGATCCGCATGGAGATCGATTCCAAGCCGGAGGCCATGGACAAGCTCGACCGGCGGATCATTCAGCTGAAGATCGAGCGCGAGGCGCTGAAAAAGGAATCCGACGACGCCAGCGTGAAGCGGCTGGCAGACATCGAGGCGCAGCTGGAGGAGCTGGAAAGAGAATACGCAGACCTCGAGGAAATCTGGAAGGCCGAAAAGGCGCAGCTCGCGGGTGCAACGCATATCAAGGAAGAGCTGGAGCGGGCGAAGCTCGAGCTCGAAACCGCCAACCGGGCGCAGAACCTGCAGCGCATGTCCGAACTGCAGTACGGGCAGATACCGGAGCTCGAGAAACAGCTGAGCGACGCGCAGGCGGCCGAAACGCGGGAGACCACCCTGGTTCGTAACAAGGTCACCGAAGAAGAGGTGGCCGAGGTGGTATCCAAGTGGACGGGCATCCCGGTGTCGAAGATGCTCGAGGGTGAGAAAGACAAGCTGTTGCGCATGGAAGAGGCGCTGCACGAACGACTGGTGGGCCAGGATGAAGCCGTGCAGGCGGTGGCCAACGCGATTCGCCGCTCGCGGGCCGGGTTGTCGGACCCGAACCGCCCGAACGGGTCGTTCCTGTTCCTCGGGCCCACGGGCGTGGGCAAGACCGAGCTTACCAAGGCCCTGGCCGCGTTCCTGTTCGACAGCGAGGATGCGTTGATCCGCGTGGATATGTCGGAGTTCATGGAGAAGCACTCTGTCGCGCGGCTGATCGGCGCACCGCCGGGTTACGTGGGTTACGAAGAGGGCGGCTATCTCACGGAGAACGTGCGTCGCAAGCCCTATTCCGTGATCCTGCTGGATGAAGTGGAGAAGGCACACCCGGACGTCTTCAACGTATTGTTGCAGGTGCTGGACGACGGACGCCTGACAGACGGTCATGGCCGGACCGTAGACTTCCGCAACACCGTGGTCGTGATGACCTCGAACCTGGGCTCGCAGAAGATTCAGCGGCTGGCGGGGGAAGACAACTACGCGGCGATGAAAGACGCGGTCATGGAAGACGTGGCCGAGCACTTCCGGCCGGAGTTCGTGAACCGCGTGGACGACATCGTGGTGTTCCATCCGCTGGGCCCGGACGAGATCCGGCGCATCGTCGAGATCCAGCTCGACTACCTGCGCGTGCGGCTGGCGGAACGGGACATGAACCTGGAACTGCAGCCTGCTGCGCTGGATCAGCTGGCGGAGGTGGGTTACGACCCGGTGTACGGCGCCCGGCCGCTGAAGCGGGCCATACAGCAGCGCATTGAGAATCCGCTGGCAGAGGCTATTCTTCGCGGCCAGTTCAAGCCCGATGACACGGTCACGGTGGCCGCAGAAGACGGTGGTATCGTGTTTCGTTGAAGTCCGGACGGAGGCCGCATGCCGATCTACGAATATGCCTGCAGGAAGTGCGAACACGTGTTCGATGTCTTGCAGAAGATGAGTGACGAGCCGTTGACGTATTGCCCGGAGTGCGGGGCCCATGAGTTGCGCAAGCTCATATCTGCGCCGAGTTTCCGCCTGAAAGGCGGTGGCTGGTATGAGACCGACTTCAAGACCGGCAATAAGCGCAATCTCGCCGGTGACGGGGCTAAGCCCGACAAGCCCGACAAGCCCGATAAGCGCGACAAAGGCGACAAGCCCGATAAGGCCGCCAAAGCGGACAAGGGCGACAAGCCGGCGGGTAAGGTGGCATCCGGCGGCTCCGGCAAGGCCGCTGACAGCGGCAGCTGACTGCGCTTGAGACGCCCCCAGCTTTGCTTCAGGATGCGTCCACAATTTCGCCAAGAGGCGGCTTGAGGCCTGGGCTGGGGAACGATTCATGAAACATTTCCGCCGCTACCTGGTTGCCGGCCTGCTGGTCTGGGTGCCCCTGGGGGTGACCCTGCTGGTGTTCAAGCTGGTGGCGGACCTGCTGTCGGGCCTGGTCATCCTGCCGCCTGAATACCGGCCGGAGAACCTGATCGGGTTCACCATTCCGTATCTAGACGTTCTGCTGACCCTGGTCATCGCTTTTGTCGTGCTGCTGGTTACCGGCGTCGTCGCTGCGAATATTCTCGGTCGTCAGCTGGTCAATGTTTGGGAGTACCTGCTAAACCAGATTCCGCTGGTACGGACCATCTATTCGGCGGCGAAGAAGTTCGCCGAGGTACTGTTCGCCGACAGCGGCCAGTCTTTCAAGAGGGTGCTGTTAATTCAGTACCCGCGCAAAGGCGTGTACAGCCTGTGTTTTCAGACCGCGACTACGCTGCAGGAAGTACAGGCCCGCACGGCCGAAGATGTCATTTGCGTGTTCGTGCCCACCACGCCCAATCCCACCTCGGGTTTCATACTCATGGTGCCGCGCGACGAGGTGATCGAACTCGACATGGACGTAGAATCGGCCATCAAGATGATCGTGTCCCTGGGAGTGGTCGTGCCGCCCTGGAACGGCCACCGACCGCCGGAGTCCCTTGCGCAGCAGGGGTCGCCCCCTTAACATCCCGCTCCCTCCGGCGACCTCCGCCGCCCGATCTGTCGAGAGCCAGCCCATGCGCACCCACTACTGTGGCGAAGTCAACGCGAAGGCCATCGGTCAGGAAGTGGCCGTGGCCGGCTGGGTCCATCGCCGCCGCGACCACGGTGGCGTCATCTTCATCGATCTGCGTGACCGCGAAGGCTTGTTGCAGGTGGTCTTCGACCCTGATCGTCCGGATATTTTCGAGACTGCGGAGCGCGTGCGCGGCGAGTACGTGCTGGCCGTGAAGGGTAAGGTGCGCCCGCGTCCGGAAGGCACGGTGAACACCAAGCTGCCCAGCGGCGAAGTGGAAGTGCTGGCCACGGAACTCGAGGTGCTGAACGCAGCCGAGACGCCGCCCATTCATCACGACGAGTATGCCCACGAAGACATCCGTCTGAGGTACCGCTACCTGGATCTGCGTCGCGAGGAAATGACCGAGCGCATTCGCCTGCGGCACCGGATTACCCGCACGCTGCGCAGTTTCCTGGACGACAACGGATTCATCGACATCGAGACGCCGGTGCTCACGCGCGCCACGCCGGAGGGTGCGCGCGATTACATCGTGCCCAGTCGCACCCACCCGGGCTCGTTCTTTGCGTTGCCGCAGTCGCCGCAGCTGTTCAAGCAGCTGCTGATGATGTCGGGTTTCGACCGCTACTATCAGATTGCGCGTTGTTTTCGCGATGAAGATCTGCGTGCCGATCGCCAGCCCGAGTTCACCCAGCTGGACATCGAGGTGTCCTTCATGGATGAAAATGCGGTGATGCTCCTGATGGAGGCGCTGATCCGCCACCTGTTTCGCGAAGTGCAGGGTCAGGAGCTCCCCGATCCATTCCCGCGCATGGGCTACGCGGAAGCCGTGGAGCGTTTCGGCATCGACCGCCCGGATCTGCGTATTCCGCTGGAACTCGTGGAAGTGGCCGACCTGATGCAGGGGGTGGAATTCAAGGTCTTCGCCGGCCCGGCCGCCGACGAAGAGGGTCGCGTCGCGGCGCTGAAGCTGCCTGGTGGCGCGAGCCTGACCCGCAAGGCCATCGACGACTACACCACGTTCGTGGGTCGTTACGGCGCCCGGGGTCTTGCCTATATCAAGGTGAACCGCGTCGCACAGGGGCGCGACGGCCTGCAGTCGCCGATCCTGAAATTCCTGCCGGATGCCACCGTGGACGGCCTGATCAAGCG
>Ga0265306_10001883_pt1 | contig 10159 bp, 6 predicted proteins | sample Helome_3_FD_192493 | JGI IMG/M metagenome (GOLD analysis project Ga0265306, IMG submission 192493) | Marine sediment microbial communities from subtidal zone of North Sea - Hel_20160420 (Illumina Assembly) | ecosystem: Environmental > Aquatic > Marine > Subtidal zone > Sediment ...
CCCTCCCGTCGGATTCGCCCTTTTTTATCTCAAAGGTGTTGCGCCGCCTGAAGTGGAGCTTGTTGATATATATAAAGGCGTGGTGCCTTTTATCATCCTGCAGCTGATCGGACTGGTTATTATCGCTATCTGGCCGCAGCTGGTCATCTGGCTGCCGGCCCTGGCTTACGGCTAAAACCATCGTGCAATCCTGTTACGCCCTGGTGGCCAAGGGTCGCCGGCCGTTCGGAAGTACCGCTCACAACGTGACCTTCGGTTAGGAGGCGCAAGATGAAAACTAAATCTATAACCGCAATATCCGTCATTTTGTCGATCATTTTACCTGGGGTTATACTCTTCGACAGCGCTTTTGCCGGTGAAGATTTCCATCTCGGTGTTGCTCTGGGCCTTTCGGGAACCGGAGCGCCCTATTCAAAAGAAGCAGTGGAAGGCATCGAAATCGCCGTCAATGAGATCAATGCTTCTGGTGGTTTATTGGGAGAGCATCGGATTAAACTTTTTATCAGGGATACCCAGACCAATCCGAAAGTGGCCAGACAGGTGGTTGAAAATCTGATTCAGGACGATAAGGTCCGAACGATTATCGCAACCTATTCCAGTGCCACGGCCCTGGCCATCAAACCGATATGCCGCAAAAACAGAGTGTTGCACATTGCAACGATCAGTAACTCCGAAAATATCACTAAAATTGACCCCAGTCCTTATACCTATTCGGTTGTACCCAATACGTATATGCTCTCCAAGGCGGTTGTTGTAGGGGTGGCCAATCTGGCTAAAATAAATAATTGGAAAAAATATGTGACGATTGCCTCCGACTATGCCTGGGGCCGTTCCAGTCAAGAGGTGCAGGTCGACCTTTTAAGGCTGATCGCACCGAATTTAGAACTGGTGAGCGCCTATTGGCCGAGATTGGGTCAGTCGCGTTTTAATTCCTTTATTGTGGATATTCTGGCCCGAAAGCCTGATTTTGTCCTCGGATCCATTGCCGGAACAGACAATGCATTCTGGATGAGGGATGCTAGAGACTATCGATTATTCAAACAAGTTGAATATCCTGGTGGTTTAATCAGCCTCACCGAATTGATATCGCAAGCCAGAAGCATTCGTAGAGGCCAGTACGGCAGGACTCGGGCCCCCTTTTTTGCCCACCTGGATGTTCCCATGATGGCCAAATTGGTGGATACCTATCAGGCCAAGTTTGGCACCTATCCCAGCGACTGGGCCGTAATGGCCTATGACGGCGTTTATGCCCTCAAACAGGGTATTGAAAAAGCCGGCAGCATCGATATCGAAAAGGTCAAAGATGCCATGAAAGGAATGTCAGTCGAGACCACCCGCGGAAAACTCTTTTTCCGCAAAATCGACAATCAATTGAGCTGTTCAACATACTTCGGACGGGTGGCCGACGATCCCAAATATCCCTTCCCCGTCTATCATGACCTGCTGGAACTAAAAGCACCTGAAAACTGGCGACCTGAGGCCGAAATACAGGCTGCAAGAAAACAGTAAGATTCCATTTCTTTTGGCATGACTGAGATGTTTGGGGCGTCATCTTTTCTTCTTCGCTCAACCACAGGAGAATTCGCTGTGCTAAAACCCGGCAAAACCTATGCTGAAGTATTTGATACCTTCCGCTGGGAAATTCCGGAGCATTACAACATCGGCGTGGATATTTGTGACAAATGGGCCGTGCAACCCGACCGTCTGGCATTGGTTTATGAAAATGAAGACGGCCGGGTCGAAAAATTCACCTTTGCCGATCTGAAGCGCTTATCCAACCGGCTGGCCAACGGCCTCAAGGCCAGCGGCATCGGGCAGGGTGACCGCTTCGGTATCCTGCTGCCCCAGTGCCCCGAAACGGCCATCAGTCACATCGCCGCCTACAAAATAGGCGCCATCGCGATACCCATGTTCACCCTGTTTGGCACCGATGCCCTGGCATATCGCCTGGCCAACAGCGCGGCCAAAGGCATCGTCACCGACAGCGCCAATCTGCCGAAGATCATGGAAATTAGGGAGAACCTGCCGGATCTGGAAGTGTTGATTGTCACCCGCGGTGAAAAAGGGGATCAGGTGCTGGATTTTGGCGAGCTGATTGAAAAAGGATCTGCCGATTTCAACCCGGTTAAAACCCGGGCCGATGATCCGGCCTTAATTATTTATACGTCGGGAACGACCGGCCCGCCCAAGGGCGCCCTGCACGCACACCGGGTGCTGCTGGGGCATCTGCCGGGGGTGGAGTTCCCCCATAATTTTTTTCCGCAAGAAAATGACTTTTTTTGGACGCCGGCGGATTGGGCCTGGATCGGCGGCTTGATCGATGTGCTCTTTCCCAGCTGGCACCATGGTATCCCCGTTCTGGCGCACCGTGCTAAAAAGTTTGACCCGCAAGAAGCCTTTCATCTGATGGCCAAATATAACATCCGCAATGCCTTTATGCCCCCGACGGCGTTGAAGCTGATGCGCCAGGTAAAAAATCCGTGCAGCCGAGACACAATTAAAATGAGAAGTATCGGCAGCGGCGGCGAAACACTGGGAGAGGAGCTATTGGATTGGGGCCGGGATGTTTTTGATTTGACCATCAATGAATTTTACGGCCAAACCGAAGCGAATCTGGTGGTGGGCAATTGCGCGGCAATCATGCATAATCTGCCGGGTTCGATGGGCAGGGCCGTTCCCGGGCACGCCCTGGCGGTGGTGAATGGTGAGGGTCAGCCGGTGCCGGCGGGCACGGTCGGTGAAGTGGCCGTTGAGCGACCCGATCCGGTCATGTTTTTAGAATACTGGAAAAATCCGGAAGCCACGGCTGATAAGTATGTGGGGGATTGGTGTCTGACGGGCGATCTGGCCAAACAGGACGAAGAGGGGTATTTTTGGTTTGTGGGTCGCAAGGACGATGTCATTACCAGTGCCGGTTATCGCATCGGCCCGGCTGAGATCGAAGACTGTATTATGAAGCACCCGGCTGTGGGCATGGTGGCGGCTGTCGGCAGCCCGGATGACGTGCGGACCGAAATTGTCAAAGCCTTTATTGTCCTCAAGGCCGATGTTGTTGCAAGTGCTGCTGTCGCAGCGGAAATTAAGGAATTCGTTAAGGTTCGATTGGCAGCGCATGAGTATCCGCGGGAAATTGAATTTGTCAGTGAGCTGCCGATGACAGCCACCGGCAAAATCATGCGCAAAGATTTGAAGGCGCTGGAGATCAAACGCAAGATGAAAGACAAGTCTTGACGCGAATAAGAGAGGATTTGAAATAGCTCACGCTAAGCCGCTAAGATCGCAAAGAAAAAGATAGAAAATAATATTTTAACAATCTTTGTGCCTTTGCGCCTTTGTGTCTTTGCGTGAGAAAAAACTATAGGCACGTCTAATTTTCTTCCGGAAGCCGTACGACCAGCACCGGCTTCTTGCAGCGCCTGACGACTCGCCGCGACACACTGCCCATTAGGGCGTCTGCCAGAACGCCATGGCCGTGGGCACCCATAACGACCATATCGTAATTGTTATTTTCAACCTCCTGCAAAATTTCATCCACCGGCTGGCCGATTGTGACCTTAATTTTATCCGTAATAAACGGACATGACGGAAGCTCCGCCTGTACATCCTCACAGAAACTCGTGAGCCTTGATTTGATGGTGTCGAGAACCTCTTTTTCATTATTGCCCCGGAGCTCATTCCATTTTTCTTGGCCGATGATGCTAACCACCATGCTGTCGGCGGTGGGAGATATATCTTCTAAAACATGCAAGATGGTGATGCCGGCATCATATCGGTTGGCTAAGCTGGCAGCATAGCTGAACGCATAACGCGCGTTTTCTGAAAGATCGGTGGTGTAAAGGATTTTTTTTATTTTGGGTATCATTTCTTTTCCTCCAGGGCGTTGTCATCATGAGCGCATTGGAAGACCCTATGGTGGTTTTGCCTTTAACCTTTTCAAATACAATTAACTGATAACTGATAACCAATAACTCTTATTCTAGTCCTGATTGCTTTCGAATTGCACGACCAATAGCAGATACGTCGTCATCGCCGTAGCCGCTGGCAATGAGGCCATTTTCGATTTGTTCAACCAAGGCGGTGGCCGGAAGCGTTACTTCCAATTCCCGCGCTGTTTCCAGCGCAATTCCCAGATCTTTGTGGTGCAGCTTGACCCGAAAACCCAGCGGGTATGTGTTATTGACCACATTGATGCCCCGGTTGTGCAAAACCCACGAGCTGGCCGCACCACCGCTGATGGCCGCGATCACCTTTTCCATATCCAGACCGGCTTTCATGCCCAGGGTTAATCCTTCGGCCACGGTCAGATAGGTGCCGGATATGATAATTTGATTGATCGCCTTGGTAATCTGTCCGGCTCCGATGGGTCCCACATGGGTGACGGTTTTGCCCATGACCTCGAGGATCGGCAATGCTTTTTTAAAATCGGCTGCATCCCCGCCGACCATAATGGCCAGGGTTCCATTGTTTGCCCCTTCCGGTCCCCCGGAAACCGGTGCATCCAGCATTTTGATGCCCTTTTTGCCCAGTGCTTCAGCCATTTGACGGGTGGCGGCCGGGCTGATGGTGGACATGTCGATCACAATCGCGCCTTGCGGCGCGCCATGGATGACCCCTTCTGCGCCCAGAACCACTTCTTCAACATCGGGTGTATCGCTGACCATGGTCACAATAATCTCGGCACCTTCAGAGGCTTTGCGGGGTGACTCGGCCCGATGGGCCCCTTCTTTGGCGACGGCCTCTTCCTTTTCCCGGGTGCGGTTGTGCACGCTGATTTCATGGCCGGCTTTGAGAATATTGAGCGACATGCCCACACCCATGGTCCCCAGTCCGATAAATGCAATTTTCATTTTTGTTCTCCCTTGTGCAAAAGTATCATAAATAACTTTTAGAGATAGTTTAATCGAAAACCTTCGGCTTTCAGGTTTAAAGGTTCAAAGGTTCAGAGGTTCAGGGTTGTGCAATGCGAGTTGCGCGTTTCGGGTTTCGTGTTGCAAGTTTCAACTGCCAGACGCCGGTGGCGAGCGGCCAGAGAGCATAACCTTTGAACCCTTGAACGCTGAACCTCTGAACCATTGGCTGACTCATCCGCTTTGCTTAGGAAAAGCAACTTCTGGCACTGGACCTCCGCTATTTACATAAATATTTTACCCGGATTGAGCAGTCCTTTGGGATCGATCAGATCTTTGATCTGGCGCATCAGATGATAACTGTCACCATGCTCGAGTTCCATAAACTTTCGTTTGCCGATGCCGATGCCGTGCTCACCGGTGCAGGTACCGCCCAGCTGCACCGCGCGGGTCACAATTTGAGCATTGATATCTTCCAGCAGCAACCATTCTTTTTCATTTTCAGGGTCTCCCACCAGAACCACATGCAGGTTTCCGTCGCCGGCATGGCCGAAGACATAACCGATCGCCTGGTTTTCGTCCACCAGTTTCTGCGAAAAAACGATCATTTCCGGATAGCAAGAGATGGGGACCGCGGCATCCACGATCAGGGTCTCCTTGCCCGGGTGGGCGCGGTGAATGGTTTCCCAGGCTTCATGGCGAGCGCGCCAGAGTTGCGCGCGTTCATTGGCCTCGACGCCAAACTTGAATCCGGTGGCCCCGCAATCTTCACATAATTCTTTGGCCAGATCGGCGGTTTCCTTGAGCGTGGCCCTACTGATGCCGTGAAATTCGCAGAAAAGGGAAGGCATCTCCGGAAGCCCCAGATCTTTTTCGCGGTTCATCAGGTTGATCAGCTCCGGTGTGAGCAGTTCCAGGGCGGCGGGTTCCAATCCGGAGCCGATCATGACCGCCACGGCTTGAGAGGCTTCATGCAGCTGGTTAAATGTGACCGTAACGGCCAGGTGGTGGCCGGGAATGCCGGTCAGCCGCAGTGTGGCTCCGGTCACCACCCCCAGGGTGCCTTCGGATCCCACAAACAGCCGCGATAAATCATAACCCGAGGAGGATTTATGTGCCCTGCAGCCGGTGTGGATAATGCTTCCTTGGGGTAACACCACCGTGAGTTTCATGACATAATCTTTGGTCGCGCCATATTTGACGGTTTGAACGCCCGAGGCATTATTGGCGATCATTCCACCGATGGTGGCGTCGGCACCGGGGTCGGGGGGAAAAAACAGCCCCTGCTTGCCGGCCTGGCGGTTCAGCTCTTTTCGCAAAACACCGGGCTGGACATCGGCCTGCAGGTCCTGGGAGCGGATTTCCAAAATTTTATTCATCTGCGTCAGGTTCATGACCAGTCCGCCGCGGGTGGGCACGGGGTTGCCCTCCGTGCTGGTCCCGGCACCCCAGGGGGTGACCGGCACATCCTGCTCATAGGCCCAGGCTAAAATATGGGCAACTTCTGCGGTGGTAACCGGCCAGATAATACCGGCCGGCATGCTCCCGTGATGGGCGGATATATCATGCAGATGCAATTCCCGGTTGGATTGGCCGGTTGAAAATCGTTCGGAATCCACTAAAGTGGATAAAACCGAAATCTGGCCTGCATTGAATTCCTTCATTATTTATACTCCGGCATTGATAAAATATTTTCTGAAACTATTATGTGGAGCAGCGATTTGGATATCTCGAGGAAAAGCTTGCTTCATTGCGATCACAACCTGATCGGTAATTTGTTTTTATTCTATAATTTGTTTAGCCTGCTGTATCTAATATAATCTCAACTTCTCATTAATTTTCATGCAAGATTCAGGTTTTAGATTGCCCGGGTGCATTGATCAACCAGATAAACAATGGATTTATAATACAGTCCGCTGTGCTGGGACAAACCGATTTCACAGGTGCGGCTGGTTGAATACCCGGCGGTACACTGTTCGTTGACCGCCGGCTTTAATTCCTTCAGGGCAGATTGATTTAGCTCGGGGTGGGTAAAGCCGCGATCGCCGGCAAAGCCGCAGCAGCCGACCAGATCCGGCACGACAACATTTTGAGCGCAGGCCTGAGCGACTGCCAGCAGTTTGTGCTCTAACGCCATTTTCATATTGCTGCAGGTGTGATGCAGGGCAACGGTGGTGTCCAGGGGCTTAAACTGAAGGCGATCCATCAGGAAATCATAGACAAACTCCGAGGGTTCATGGAGTTTGAGTCGCGGGTTCATAAACTTGCGCATGCGATACAGACAGGGGCTGGTGTCACACAGCACCGGGATGCGGCCGCCATCGGACGCCGCCAGCAAGGTGGTTTCCAGTTCTTTTAGTTTGATGTCCGCCTGTTCGATAAACCCTTTGCTTTCAAACGGCGTACCGCAGCAGAGGCGTTGCATGTCTTCAGGAAAAATAACCGTGTAACCGGCTTTTTTGAGTAGCCGCAGCGTAACCGTGGGAAGCGATTCTTCGTCCGGATCTCCCCGGGCGGGACCCATCGTTCGGCTGACACAGCTCGGGAAATATACCACCTCTGCCAATTCGTCAGCATGCGGGTTGAGCGCCGGTACCTGTGCGGCACCGCCCGGCATATACGGGTTCCAGCACGGCACCAGTCCATTGCTGAGCTTTCGGATGCGTCCTGTCATCCGTTCCAGGACGGGGGTGCCCAGCAAATGATGGGCGTGATCGACGACCTTCAGACTCAGACGCGCTGTGGCTGCGACCGGCCCGAAATGGTTTGCGATCAGGGCAGCAGTGCGCCGGGCGACGGCACCTTGCTTGCCGTGACGAAATTCTTTGGTATACTCGCCCGTGTTGATATCGATCGGGCAGCCGACCGCGCACATGCCGTCCACTGCACAGGTCTGCTCGCCCAGATAATCATAGCTTTTTTCAAATTCCGCCAGTCTCCGGGGATTTTCCCGGGTTGCTTTCAGGCGCGACATTTCACGCTGGGCCGCAATGCGTTGCCGCGGGGTGAGCGTCAGATCCCGCGACGGACAAAACGCCTCGCAGAAACCGCACTCGGTGCAGCGGTCGACAATTTGGTTGGTTGGCGGCAGCGGTTTCAGGTTTTCCACATGCACATTGGGATTGGAATTGATGATCACGCCGGGATTCAAGAGGTTTTTGGGGTCAAAGATGTTTTTGATTTGCCGCATCATGTCGTACGCATCGGCACCCCATTCCGTTTCGACATAGGGGGCCATATTGCGCCCGGTGCCATGCTCTGCTTTTAAAGAACCGTCAAATTTTTCAACCACCATCCGGCAGACATCGTCCATAAAGCGGCGGTAGCGGTCCACCTCCTTTTGGGTCGCAAAATCCTGGGTGAATACGAAATGCAGGTTACCCTCGCGGGCATGGCCGAAAATGATGGCCTCATGATAATAATATGCGGCCATCAGGTCCTGCAGATCCAGGGTGGCATCAGCCAGCCGGTCAATCGGAAAAGCGACATCTTCAATAATGACGCTGGTCCCGATCTCCCGCACCGCCCCCACGGCCGGAAACAATCCCTTGCGTATATTCCACAGCCGGGTATATTCAGGCACTTTATCGGTAAACGCGATCGGACGCTCGGTGGTAAGATGCACCAGCGAACGCTTTACCGTTTCGATATTATGCTGCAGCTCGTCGCTTGCATGTGCCCGGGTTTCGACCAGCAACGCGGTCGTTTCCTGTGAAAAGGACTTGATATAATCCGGCATGCCCGCTTTGTCTTCCACCGACCGCAATGCTGCCCGATCCATGATTTCGGCGGCATCCACCGGACCTTCCTTTAAAATGGCGGCGGCACTGCAGGCACTGGCAATATCCGGAAAGATCATCAAGGCGCTGGCCTTGTTGGGGTGCTCGACAACGGTATCGTAGGTTATTTCAGAAATAAAGCCCAGGCTGCCCTCGGAGCCAATCATCAAATGCAGCATAATGTCAATCGGGTCTTTAAAATCAACCAGGGCGTTGAGACTGTAACCGTTGGTGTTTTTAATTTGAAATTTTTGCCGGATGCGTTCTGCCAGCGGAGTGTTGGCACACGCCGCCTCGGCCAGCTGCTGAATGCCGTCCACCAGGGCCGGGTGTGTTTGTTTAAAATGCGCGCGGCTTTTCTCGTCAGCGGTATCGAGCAGCGTTCCATCATGAAACATAATTCGCATGCTGTGAATGGTCTGGTAGCTATTCTGGGCCACACCACAGCACATCCCGCTGGCATTGTTGGCGGCAATGCCGCCGATCATCGCAGCGTTGATCGATGCCGGGTCAGGGCCGATTTTTCGGCCGAAAGGCGCCAGATAACGATTGGCCTGTCCACCGATGACGCCGGGCTGCAGGCGGATGCGATTGCCGTTGTCCAGAATTTCGTAAGCCTTCCAGTTGCCGCCGCAGATGACCAAAACAGAATCGGTGACCGCCTGGCCCGAGAGGCTGGTGCCGGCGGCCCGAAAGGTCAGGGGAATGTTGCGTTGATCGGCCGTCTGTAGGATCCGGGAGACCTCTGCCTCGGTGTCGGCTTTGATAACGATTTTGGGTATCAGCCGATAAAAGCTGGCATCTGTGCCGTAGGTCAGCGTGCGCAGCGGATCGGTGAACAGCCTTTGGTCGGGAATAAATGCGCGCAGATCGCTGTAAAATTGGCGGTATGTTTCAGATAACATGCAGTTGTTCCATTTTGATAAAATATTCAGGTATTAGCTGAATATGTCACGAGTCGGAGGCTTTCATATGCAAGGAGGCGCACCTTAGTATTAAAAAATCAGATGCGTCATCCAACGGAACGGGACACTTAAGGGCGAGGCTATAGTATACTATGCCTCGGCCTTAATAACGCAGCATATGGGAGCCTCCGGTTCGCCCATCGGGTGAAAATAGATGAGAAATATAAAAGGTTATCATCCCTAAAAAAAATATCGTTTGTTGTTGGTTTTGTGTGAGAGTGTTGTTTACGATACGATATAGGAAAAAAATTCTCTTCTGTTTTCATGCAAAATTCAGACATTAATTTTTGACGATCAGAACAATCAGTTCCTTAGGCCCGTGCACACCAAAAGCCAGTGTTAACTCGATGTCCGCTGTTTTGGAAGGGCCGGATATCAGCACAACATTTGTCGGCAGTGTTTGGGCCCAATCTTCAGCCTGAATGGCCTCGGAAAATGTGGTGTAGATTTTAGCAGCCTGTAAAATGGCAATGTGAATCGGCGGCACCAGCGACATCAGGCGCGGCTCTTTTTCATCGGGCCAGAGAATCACCGCACCGGTTTCGGCGATACCGCCGACAGTCGACGT
>Ga0265306_10001885_pt1 | contig 10149 bp, 4 predicted proteins | sample Helome_3_FD_192493 | JGI IMG/M metagenome (GOLD analysis project Ga0265306, IMG submission 192493) | Marine sediment microbial communities from subtidal zone of North Sea - Hel_20160420 (Illumina Assembly) | ecosystem: Environmental > Aquatic > Marine > Subtidal zone > Sediment ...
AGCTTCTGGACCGCATCCAGTAAACCCAATTCGAACCTGGATTTCTTTCTTAACGCCGACGGCACTTCGCGATTTCGTTGGGCATTGTCCTCGAACGATACTGAGCGCATTGTGCTTTGCGTGATGGCGATATCGATTTGACGCGCGAGGCGATCCCCTAAGTCTCCGACGCCAGGTCTTGTTTCACATCGCCGGTTTGGCGCTCTTCCCGCGAATCTTCGAAAATCCTGCGAATCTTCTGGGTATCGAGCAAGTCTGTCCGGGGATCGACAATATGTACTCTGTTGCGGCCGGTATTCTTGGCCGCGTAACATGCAGCATCTGCGAGTCTGAACAATGACCCCGCATCGTTGACGGCATCCGACGGCGCAACGCCGATACTCATTCCGACGGAGAAATAGTCCGTCCCCCAGGCAACGCGGTACCCTGTCACCTTGCTGCGAATCTCTTCCGCTATCTCTCTGCTCTTTTCAAGAGCACAGTCGCGTAACAGGACACAGAATTCGTCGCCACCCATGCGGCTACAGAGGTCGTCCCTGCGAACCGATTTTCTAATGATCTCGCCGATGTCGGTGAGCAGTTTGTCGCCGGCGGCGTGTCCGGCAACATCATTGACCTCCTTGAAGCGATCCAGGTCACAAAACAGCAGCACGTGGCCGGAATGATCATCGATGAACAACGTCTTCATCGCTGCTTCCATCTCCATGCGATTCAGCAAACCAGTCAGCGCATCAGTGCTGGCCTGCTGCTGCAGCGCATCTCTTGCCGTATGCAGCGACCGCAGCAGACTACCGACGAACGGTGAGACGATCAGTATTGTGAGCAGGATGTTTAGTGAAAGAGGAACCTGGCTTTGCCAGTACTCACTCGAGATATAGACGGTAGCGAAACCGCCAAGCGACGCCGCAGCAGACGCATACAGGTAAGGAACTCCATACCGAAAGCCGTTACCGATGGTTATCCAAAGGTAGATGACGGCAACGGCGGCACCGGCCCCCTCGCCCAGGTAGATCCCTGCCGATATTGCCGTGACATCGTGAACCATCCCGAGAAGGCGTCGGAACACCGACTTTCCCGGCCGCCACACGATAGCGGCAAAGATGCCCAGCGACATGGCGAGTGATATCGCCACGATGACGCGCGCGGCATGGAGGCTGGCCGCATCGACTCGCGATACGAAATAGTCGGTATAGAAATAGACCAGCACGATCGACACGAACAAGATGCGGACCAGCGACTGCCCGTGCTCGCTGTCTGTCCGAGCAGCGAGGCGTTGTTTTACGAATTTCAGGACGCGTGAAGCAGCCACCGGAGGCTCTCCTGGGAATAGACCTTGGTCAGGGTATCGGCCTGTTCCCGGAGAACTTTATGTTGCTCATTAGCTCATCGAGATAGTCCGCTCGGCGCGTGTGCGCCAAGCGGCCTGACTCAAGCTACGGCAGCGGGGTGAGGGTTCCCGGCATCCACTCGCTATTCGTGCCCGTACCGTCACAAGGCGTTTGGCCACGGTATCGGATGCTCGTGATGCTGTTTAACGCCTGCGAGAAATTCAGCAATTGATGCCCCGGCCCGAACTGGAAATCGAAGTTCGCACCACTCGGGAAAGTCTCGAATCCTACAAATGATGACGTGCCGGCAAACGGACCGACGCTCGAACTACTTCCCAGGCTCGCATTGAACGGATCAAAAATCTCCGCGCCGAACGAGACGCCGGCGGGAAGTGCCGGGTTGAAGAACAACTCTGTACGCACGCAATCGTAGACATACGGCGTCGCATTCAACGGATTGGTTGAGAAGTTGAAATCGACGCGCCAGTTGGTAGACGGCGGCGCCGTCAGCGTTATCGGCACCGTAATTGTATCGATCACCACGTTATCGACCTTCAGCTCGATTCTTCCCGTTGCCGGACCAGGCGTAAGCGTGCCGTAGCCGGCCGAGGTTGTGTTGTTCGAGGCCAGGCTGCCGCTATACGGACACGTCCCGTTCGGCAGTATGCCGGTGCCGGCGCCGCAAGAGACTTGAGCACCACCAGCCGCCCTGGACGCCCCCGGCTGGTCAATCCAGCCCTGGACGACGACGAAGGGCGATAGCGTTGCTCCGGTATTGATCAGGTCGAAGGAATAGCTTATGCCCGTGCCACCTATCTCCGCTGACAGAGTATTGAAAGTCGGAGTGCCGATCGAGCCGCCGGTTACAACGGGCCCCGAACCCGGCGTCACGAGCGTCTGGAACGGCAGGTCGTCGCGACCACCATCCAGCACTAACGGCCGCAAATTCGTCGGCGGCCGCGAATCAAAGAAACCCTGCCCACCGGCGTACGGATTGCCCGATGGCCCCTTGAACATATCGCAACCGTTCTGGTCCGCTGCCTCGATTACGATCGCGAACCGGTCGCCAGAATTGAACAACGGCGGGCTGGAGAATGCGATCTGCCTGAACGACGGGGGACTCGCGCCAAACTGCGGGAACGACATTCCGCTTACAACCTGCGATGCAAAAAGGGCACCGTTGGGCTCGCCGCTGCCGTCTAGACCCTCGATCCGTATCACAAGCTGTGCAGTCGACGAACATTGCACGGGCAGTGCAACTGCATCGAGAGAACCGGTTATGTCGGCAGTGACAGTCTGAACCAGTGTCTGGCCCGAGCCATTTGTCAGTGGGGTCTGGAAGATTCCATAGCCTCCAGCCGGCTGGTCGATAATTGGCTGTTGTTGATCGACAACCGGACCCGTTACAAACGGCCCCGCGTGCAGTGCATAGCCGTTCAACACCGCCCGCCCCGGCTCTTCTGCGGGGAAACTGCCGGGCACGTACGTCGGCCCGGGCTGGAAAGTGACCACAACTGACGAGCTCGACGCCACGAATTCGGCACGCAGGTTTATCGCATTGTCCTGCCAGTCGTCCAGAACATAAGTGTCGCCCTGGATGGAGACTGAGACGTTGTTGCCGGTGAGATTCAGATCATTCGAGAACAGCAATTGCAGCCGGTAGGTTTGTCCCGGCGTCAAGCCCGCGATCGTGAACGTCACTGGCGAAAGCGTCCCGCTGAATTGCAGGCTGGAGAGCAGTTCGTCAAGGTCGGGACTGAAAGCGTCCGTTGAGAAATCGCCTCCGCCCGGACCCCAGGGTCCGCCAAAGCCCGCCTGGCTGGTGCCAAACGGAACGGAATTGACGGATACGGCAGCGGGAGCCACACCGAAATTGCTGGCTGCGAGGAACGTACCGTCATTCAGGATATCCGCATCGCCGGAGATCACGGCTTCGGTAAACATCGCGCCGGCGCCCGAGGGCAAGACGATGATGCTGAAGCTTGCCTCGGTAAACTGGACATCATCCGCAGCGCGCACGTCGAAATTGAACACGCCCTCGGCTGTTGCGGTACCGCTTATCTGCCCGATTGGGCTCAGCGAAAGTCCCGGGGGCAGAGAGGTTCCCGGCACCACCAACCAGGTGACGGGCGTGCCGTTACCACCGGTTGTGGTCAGCGTTTGCGCGTATGAGCTGGCGACCATGCCACCGGCCAGTGGGGTCGGATCGATCACCAGGGGTGGCACCACTGGTGCCAGGATCACGACCGGCTCCGGTTCCGTCTCACCTTCCGCCACGCTCTCGGTATCGACCGCTTGCGGTGCTACGGATTGAGACAGATTGAGTTCGTCGAGCTCGTCGATGGTATCCGGGTCACCGGGGATCGGCGCACTGGGATCGGGCACCACGCGAACTGTCACGACCACGTTGTCGTCGGGCGGAATGTAGAACGTCGGAGCCTCCGGATCCAGGAGGCTACCCGTTACGTCCGGCGTCAGCTCACTGACGAGCTGCTCCTGTACGACGGTCTCGGTCAGCTCACAGCCCTCGACAGATGGGACGGTGTAGGTCCGGTAGACCATGACCTGGAACAGGAAGCCGTCCGGCGGGCTCTCCAGGTCGAGGTTCAGGCTGTAGGCAGCCGTCGCATTACCCGTGTTCTCGACCACGACCGATGTCTCGACCAGCGAGCTGTTAAAGATCGCAGGATTGAAGATCGCAGGATTGAAGATCGCCGGGTTAGCCACGCCCACGTTGAAGATCGCGGGATTGAAGATGGCCGGATTAAATATCGCCGGGTTGAAGATGGCCGGATTGAAAATCGCCGGGTTAAAAATCGCAGGATTGAAGATCGCCGGGTTAAAAATCGCAGGATTGAAGATTGCCGGATTGAGCAGCGCCAGTTGTTGCAGCGCCGCCTGTGCAAACTCGGCATCCTCGGGGTTGTTGAATATTGCCGGGTTGAAAATCGCCGGGTTATAGATGCCCACGTCACCCGTGCCGAGCAGCGCGGAGTTGAATATAGCCGGATTGAAGATCGCCGGATTGAAAATGGCCGGCGTATAGACTTCTCCGTCGAGGATATTGCCTGCCTCTGGCGACGGCGCGGTCGGATCCGCATTGATGCGGGCCGTGGCGACCAGGCCGTTGACAACAGGTGTCCCGGAAACATCAATTTCGACGACGCGCACATCCACGGATGCAGCAGGATCCGTTGAACTTACGTAGATCGATCGCGCAATACTCGAGTTGCGCTCGACGACTTCGTCAGTCTGTGTCTGTGGCGCAAACTGGTCGAACGACGCGCTGACGCCCATAGCCGGATTAACAATCTCTAGCCGGAACTTCTTGTCGGTATCGGTCAGGTTCTGCAGGAACGCAACGAACGCTCGTTGAATGGTGCCGAGCGGCCGGTTGTTGCCGGGCACGGCAAGCGCTATACCCTGGGTAAGACGCGACGTATAAATGTTCTGGTTGCGCATCTTTGTGCGATCGATGTCCACCGTCCCGGGGGTACAGACCGGGGTGGTCTGGTCGGGATCGAAAATGCTCGTGTCGCCGTCGCTTCCCGGCGGAACGTAGCTGGTCCAGTCACCGTCGAGCGGTGCGACGACATCGCGGTTATCTGTCCAGACCGCATGCAGCACGGGCGGACCATTGGCAGGATCCGTATCGAAGTCCCAGTTACCCATATCGTCTTTAACGAAGTGCAGCGCAGCCAGGTCGATGAAGTCACCGAAGAACGGCACCAGTCCGCCCTTGAACATCGGCAGGTTCGGCGGGTTGTACTCGGTCTGTTGACTGAACGGCATCGAACTCTCGTCGCTGAGAATCAGGAACGGGTACTTGGACGTCTGCGTCGACTGGTTGTCGAGTACCGTGTAGTCCGTGAAGATCGGCACGTCGGCCGCATCGGCAACGGCGGCGCGCACGTCGACACTATGACGTGGCGTCGTCGCATCAACGGGAAGGTCAGTAATGAAGCGATCGAAAACCTGCGAGACGTCCCCGCGGAAATCGTAGTACAGCAGGAACACCTGCTCACGACTGTACTCGAGCGCCGGCATCAGCTGGTGACCGGGCACTTCGGGCTCGTCGATCGGCAATGGGAATGTCCAGTTAATCCCGTCGTTCGAGGTCGTAAGCACGATACGACCATCGCCGCCGACTTCATCGAAGTCGGGCACGGCGAGGCCGCGCGTCGTCCACGCAACATACGACCGACCCGACTTATCGAAAGTCATGGTCGGGTAGCCGGTGCTGCGGAACGAGAACTCGGTGGTGCCCTGCTCGAACGGGAAGTAGTTGGGGCCGCTGATTACCACGGGCTCAGAAAACGTTTCCCCGAAGTCCTTTGAAGTGGTGACGAGAATCGCGTTCGGATTCATGCCACTGAGCATACCGTCAGAGCCGTCGCCAAGAAGGTCATCACAGCTTCCGGGTCCGTTCTTGCCCTGATTGTAATCGCGCAGGATTTTGCGCAGTTCGTTGCCCTTCCGCTTGTCTTTCTTCTTTGGCTTCGAGCCGGGCGGATACTGAACCAGCCAGGCCTCCGCATTATTCATGACATCAACGATTTCGCTGCGGTCTGCGCCGCTCAACACGTTAAGCCATGCGGACAATAACTGCCGCAATACCAACCACGGTGTGCCTCCCTTGTTATCGTCACCCGGAAACAGTGACTCTGTATCGCTACTTTCATAGGTGATACCGCCTATCTCGATATCATTGACGGGCCAGGCATCGGCGTCATTCCGCCAAAAGTCGTCATCACGTGTGCAATTCAGAGTCGCGTTCGCGAACTGTCTCCAGGCCACCTGTATATCGCCATCAATCGGACTCACCGCTATCGCAGCACCCTGGTTGATAGTATCGGGCAGCGTCAGTTCGATAGGGTCACTGAACGACGCGCCGCAGTCCTCTGACTTCGTAAACATGATTTGCGAGCTTGTCGCGGCACTTCCCTCGCCTTGAATGCGCGCATAAGCGACGTAAAGGTTGCCGCACTGAACCTCCTGAGAAACGATTCCGCTATCGGTCGGAACGTCGATAATGTGTGTTGCCAGATCGCGAGGTTTGTCGACAGCGATCCATGGCTTGTCGATGAAGCTCGAACCGTCGTCGTTCTGGTCAAACAGCGTCGTACGCACGTACTTGGTCGTGTCGCCACGCTCGTCGTTGTTAAGATCGATATAGGTGGCCACGAAACCGGTGCTGGGCGGATTGTCGCCTCGCGTAAACGCGATGCCGCTGTAGTAGAAGAGTCCATGCGTGCCGGGCCGGATAACGGGGTCGGCGGAGGCTTCGTAACCGCCCGGCACGGCGGTCTTCAGCGGTGACGCCATGCCTTCTGAGGACGTGTCTTGCGGGTAGCCCGGCAGCAGTGTCGACGTCCATCGGCCGCCGCCATCGTAGGAGAAGTATGTGGACAACCACGAGTCGCCGATCGTTCTGCCTTCGGGCAGTCCAGGCAGGTCGACCGTGCGATAGTCATTGGAGCCGCCCATGAGGTGCAGCTCGTTGCGGGTGCTGACGCCGATGGTCGGTTCGTTCTGGCGCTGCAGGAACGGATCACCATCAGGCCACTCGGTGCCCGAAACCATATTGACGTTTTGTCCTGCGATTAACGAGGCGTCCTGAGCGAACGCCCCGACGCTAATTGACAGGAGCAATGAAACAGATACATACGCGGCACACCGCGTAAAACGATCGGACATCGGAAAGCCTCCGGATTCACGATCGAACTAGTTTCGTTCGATTCTTGTTCTTACTAGTTTTCTTATGGCGTCAGTCTAGCAGATATACTGTTACCGGGTAGTTGCTGGAAGATCGTGTATAAGAACAACGAGATCCCACAGTCTATTGTTAAATAAGCCCTTTCCCGACACTTGGAGGCAAGCCCGACCCGGCCACGAAAATGATCGCCAATTTCATCAGGGAACTTCGCCGCAGAAACGTCTTTCGTGCGGCCATAAGCTACGCGGTTACGGGGTGGCTCATCGTACAATCTGCCGATGTTTTGCTCGGCATCTACGATGCGCCCGAGCAAATACTGCAGGCGATCATTATTGCACTCGTTGTCGCCCTGCCGTTCACGCTGATTTTCTCGTGGTTCTTCGATATCACGAGCGACGGTATCAAGCGAACGGCCGATCTACCCCCCGAAGGCGTCGTTGATAAGCAGTTCGACCGGCGCATGAACGCAGTAATTATCGCGGTTCTGGTGGCCGCATTGATACTATCTGTCTACGGCAATATTCGTGATGTCGACGAGCCACGAGAGTCGGTTTCCATCCTGATTGCCGACTTCGAAAACCAGACCGGCAATGAACTGTTCAGCGGGGTGCTCGAAGACTTCCTACTCGTGGGATTGGAGGTCGCACCGTTTGTCAGCACCTATCCCAGGAAGGCAGCAACGGACCTGGCCGCAAACCTGCCAGGTGTAGACCCTGAAGCCCCGGCGCTGAACGCAGAAGCCGCGTCGCTGATTGCACTACGTGAGGGCATCGACATCGTTGTAACTGGCTCTGCCAGTCGAACCGAAGACGGCCTGACTGTTTCCGTCGGCACGGTCAGTGCCGGCGAGCAGCAGGAAATATTCACAGTGACGGAGACTGTTAAATCGGATGCTGACGTACTTACGGCGATAGTCGATATATCCGAGGAAGTCAGGAAGAAGCTCGGCAAAGCGGATCGCGCCATCGGTGCGGGCGATGGCGAGTCTTTTGCGGTTACGAACCTCGAGGCTGCGGCCGAATACCTGAAAGCGCAGAACCTGCAGCTCGACCGCAAGCTCGAAGAAGCTGTTGGTCATTACGAACAAGCTCTCGTGTTCGATCCCGATTTTGCACGCGCATACGCGGGCCTCGCGCTTACGCAGCAGTACCTGGGCAATTCAGATGCCGCGACGGCAAACTGGCAGGAAGCACTGTCGCGACTCGACAGGCTGACCGAACGCGGTCGACTGAGGACGCTCGGCAACTATTTCATGATCAACCAGGGCAACTACGAGAAAGCGCTCGAGACGTACGAAACGCTCGTCGAAAAGTACCCGGCTGACAATGTTGCGCAGAACAACCTGGCTGTTACGGCGTTTTATGCCATGGACTTCGAGCGTGCCCTCGAGGTCGGCCGGGAGGTTGCAAAACGCCATCCGGGGCACAGCGGCTACGGCGCGAACCTGGCGCTCTATGCAATGTATGCGAGTCGCTTCGACGAAGCGGCGGACGTAGCGAATACGGTAATTGCCAACGACCCGAGTAGTGCCTATTCGTTCCTCGTGCTCGCGCTGGCTTCCGCGGCTGCCGGCGACCTAACCGAGACCGAGCAGGCTTACCAGCATATGACGAACCTGGATCAGTTCGCGAGATCTGTCGCGGCGGAGGGCCTCGCCGACCTCGCCATTTATCGCGGTGACTACAGAGCCGCCCTGGAGATACTCGACAACGCGATCGAAGATGAGCTGGCGCTCGCTGCGACCCACACGGTAGCTTTGAAACGAGTCATGAAAGTCGAGGTACTACTGCGAATGAACGAAACCGATGAAGCCAGGGTCTTGCTCGACTCACTGGTGCCAACCGCTCCCGACGATCCCGCCATCCTGGTCCCGGCCGCAATATCACTGATAGAGCTCGGCGACACCGAGGCTGCCGTATCGATCGCGGATAAAATGTCGAGGAGCCTCTCTGGACCCCATCGAGCCTATGCGCTGGGCATCAAGGCGAGCGTTGCTGCCGCGAATGAGGACATTGAAGCCGCGGTCGAGTTCGCGAATTCGGCCGTCGCCACGGTCGACCTGTGGCTGGTCCGATTCATTCGCGCCAGAGTCTTGTTACAGACGGGCATGGCCAGCGAGGCGGCGGCGGATCTGCAAAACTGCCAACAACGTGTTGGCGAGGGCATAGCGGTCTTCCTGAACGACCGGCCTTCTTTTCGCCTGACTCGCGAGCTGGAAACGACGCTAGGCTCGGTAGCCACGCCTTGAACGCGTATTCAGGTAGCGGGCCCCTTATTTTACGTCATCGTAGCCAAACTTCTGGCCGCTTACACTGGCTTCATACATCAGTCCGCCCTTTGCGACTGTGAATATAGCCATGCCCTTGTGGTATTCGCCGACCGTGGACGCATCGTGCTCGCCGCCGCTCGCGCCCGCAGCTTTTCCGGTTGTCGTCGCGGCCGCGGATGCTCCTGCAGTCAGCGCAACGGCTTGCGCCTGGGCACCGAATTCGAAATTACCACTGGAGAATTCCTCGAAGGCACGCTTGTCCTGGAAAAAAATAATCTGGCTGAACGCCTGACCGCCCAACTGCAGCCCGATTGACAGTTGTGTCATCTTGGTGTCCCCTACGTGGGCACCACCGACATAAACGCGTCCCTTGCCGTGCGCGCCACCGACTCCGATACCGGCTTTGCCTATTTTGGGAAATAACGCATAGCCATAACTACTCTCGAAAAAATCGCCAACGATAGCCCCTTCGAATACCTCGATAGCGTTTGAGTACTTGTCTGCCCATGCGATGCCGGATGCCATGGTGCATAACAGCAATACGAGAGCACGTAGTGAAGTCCGATTATTCATTCCTTTTCCCTATATTTGGTCGACGTCAGAAGGACGCAATTGTAGCGTCAATCCGGCCAATCCGCGATGCTAAGCGAAAAACTGCGACAACCAACAGGGAACGCAAGCTGTCGAACAGCGGATACTGGCGAAATGGCAGACGATAACGACCATTTGCCGGACGATATCCGCAAGGAAAAAAGTATCGCGTACAGCCTGAGGTACGAATACAAAGGCGCCATACTTGGTGGGCTACGGCGATTCAGAGCACTGCGTCAGCAAGC
>Ga0265306_10001888_pt1 | contig 10142 bp, 8 predicted proteins | sample Helome_3_FD_192493 | JGI IMG/M metagenome (GOLD analysis project Ga0265306, IMG submission 192493) | Marine sediment microbial communities from subtidal zone of North Sea - Hel_20160420 (Illumina Assembly) | ecosystem: Environmental > Aquatic > Marine > Subtidal zone > Sediment ...
GGTTTCCTCATAGAGTTTTGTTAGCTCGCGAGATATGGAGACTGGTCTGTCTATACTCATGTATTCCATTAATTGGGTTAGGGTCTTCACTAGTTTATGAGGCGATTCATAAAGAATTATAGTGCGCGATTCTTCAGTCAACTGCTTCAGTCGTGTTTGACGACCCTTCTTCACCGGAAGAAACCCTTCGAACACAAACTTGTCATTTGGTAGTCCTGAGTTTACTAAAGCCGGAACAAATGCAGTAGCGCCAGGGAGGCACTCGACTTCAATATTGTTTTCTATGCAGGCACGTGTTAATAAAAATCCTGGGTCCGAGATGGCAGGAGTACCTGCATCGCTAATAAGCGCAACTGAAATGCCACTCTGCAATTTATTGATCACCCCTTGTAGCGTCTTATGCTCATTATGCATATGATGCGATTGCATGGGAGTATTAATTTCGTAATGTTTCAAGAGTTTTCCAGAAGTTCGAGAATCTTCAGCAAGAATAAGATCTACTTCCTTCAGGACATCAATAGCCCTAAAGGTCATGTCCTTTAAATTACCAATGGGAGTAGGTACTATATATAATTTGCTCATTAACTGAACCTTGCCTCAATAATTTCCATGAAGCGATCTGCATATTCTTCCTTGCCTATCCAGAAGTTATAATCTGGTTTTACCTTGGTCTTGATCATATGTTCTGCATCTTCAAAAGATGATACACTATTCAATTGTGAAATCACACGCTCGAGGTCTTCAGAATTTCCATCGAATAAGTGCTTGATGAAGGCAATCTTATCATTAAGGCCTATTACAATACCTCCTTTAAGTTTATCGTTCAATGATTTTGGTGATTGCCCATCTGTTTTCGTAGAATTTTCCTCTATAGGGTCGAATACTGGCATATCCTTGAAATCTGCAGTGATCTCTTCAAAATCGTTTTTATGATACTCCTTTTTTGGAATGGCCTCCTCAAAGATCTTGTCTATATTCTGGGATTCGGGAGGCATTTGAGCGACTATGTCCTTGATTTTCTCCATGACAGGTTCCATGATGCCATCATCCTCAACATCGTCAAGGTTGATGTATATCTTGTCCTCTACCTCAATATTATCACTTACTTTGTTATTGAACGCTACATCCAACATATCGAAGAAAGAAGAATCATTTCCAATTGTTGGAAGATCGTCTTCAAAATTCTCTTGAGCAAATTTCAAGACACTTAGCCTTTCGTATAGTTCGCCCACCTCTTGATGCATCCTTGCCACATCTTCCTTGCCTTTTAATTTAAGGATACGATGTGCGATACTCATTAATTCTGATTCTAGTTTCTTCTTCATAACTTTAGAATTTCGTGGTAATTCGCCTTTTGATTTTTGATAAATTTACACCACCTTTATACAAAACGTGACTTGGCTTCGTTTTAGTGTTAAAATTACAAAATGTTTCTCGAAAATACTGTAAATCATAAAGAACAATTTGGATGGATAGAAGTCATCTGTGGCTCTATGTTTTCAGGCAAGACTGAGGAGTTGATTCGACGATTGAAGCGTGCAAAATTTGCTAGGCAAAAGGTTGAGATTTTCAAACCTGCACTTGATAAGCGATATGATGAAAATCTGGTCATTTCTCATGATAGTAACGAAATTCGATCCACTCCTGTTCCTGCATCTGCCAATATCCCAATTCTTGCGGAAGGCGTTGACGTTGTCGGTATTGATGAGGCACAATTCTTCGATGATGAGATTGTTCGTGTTTGCAACGACCTTGCAAATAAAGGGGTGCGAGTAATTGTTGCAGGACTGGATATGGACTTTAAGGGTAACCCGTTTGGGCCGATGCCGAATTTAATGGCAACCGCAGAATATGTTACTAAAGTCCACGCTGTTTGCACGCGAACTGGTAATCTAGCACAATACAGTTACAGGAAGTCTCAAAATGATGATTTAGTCTTGCTTGGAGAAGTCAACGAATATGAGCCATTAAGTCGAGCAGCTTTCTACAAGGCCATGTTAAGGGACAAGGTTCGAAACATGAAGGTGCATGATGCGCAGGAAGTCTCTTCTAAACCAAAGAACACGAATGCCTAAAGCTAATGAAACGTTACTTGAGATTGACCTTAAGGCGTTAGAGCATAACTTTGATTACTTAAAGTCAAAAATAAATCCTAATGTGAAAATGCTTGGGGTTGTCAAGGCATTTGCATATGGTTGTGATGCCATAGAGATTGCTAATTTTCTTGAGGAATTAGGAATAGATTACCTCGCAGTCGCATATACGAAAGAAGGGGTTGCATTAAGGGAGTCTGGCGTAAAGACTCCAATTCTTGTGCTGCACCCGCAACCGGTTAATTTCAAGCTTATCCTAGACCATTGTTTAGAGCCTAGTATATATAGCCCAAGAATGCTCAAGGAGTTCATTGGGCATGCTGATTCTTTTTCACAAAAGAATTACCCAATTCATATAAAATTCAATACTGGATTGAATCGTCTGGGATTCTGGGAAAATGATGTTGATCATATCATAGACGAATTGGCAACGACATCTTCTGTAAAAGTGAAGTCCATCTTCTCTCATTTGGCAGCAAGTGAAGATCTGTCAGAAAAGGATTTTACACTTCGGCAAATAAGAAACTTTACCAAAAGTTCTAAAGACCTAATCAACAAGCTCGGATATTCAACTATGCGGCATATGACAAATACATCCGGCATACTTAATTATCCGGAAGCGCATTTCGATATGGTGCGAACTGGTATTGGCCTTTATGGTTTCGGAAATTCTAAACTGGAAAACAATAAACTGAAGCCTATTGCCTCGCTTAAGTCTGTTATTTCTCAAATACATATGATCGAAAAGGGTGAGTCGGTTGGTTATAATCGTTCCTATCGTGCCTCAGGTTTCGAAAAAACAGCAACCATTCCTATTGGCCATGCTGACGGCATTAGTCGACAATTCGGAAATGGTAAAGGATTTGTTTTCATTAACGGAAGCAAAGCTCCAATAATAGGGAACGTTTGTATGGATATGCTTATGGTCAATATTTCTAATATTGATTGTAAGGAAGGTGATGAGGTAATCATCTTCGATAAATCCAATTCAGCCGAGAAACTTGCTGAGAATGTAGGAACAATCTCATATGAGTTGATAGCAGCGGTCTCTCAACGTGTAAAACGTGTGTTTTGTCGATAACTTTGTTTGAAACTTTTTTAACATTTTCCATAAATGTTAAAATTTTAACTAATTTCGAGACCAATTAACTAATAAATTTAAAACACCATGTTAAAAGAATTTAAAGATTTTATAATGACAGGCAATGTGATTGATTTCGCTGTTGCTGTAATTATGGCTGGAGCTCTTGGAGCTGTTATCAATGGGTTTGTATCCAATATCGCTATGCCTTTTATTGGGTATTTTGCCGGAGGAATGAACTTTGAGGACCTTCACTATGCAATGGATGGAACAGAGTACGCTAGTTTAGCAGCCGCAAAAGAAGCTGGAGCAGCAGTAATTGCTTATGGTTCATGGATCAACACAATCATTAATTTACTGATTGTAGGCCTAGTGATGTTCATGATTGTTAAGGCATACAATAAGTCTAAGAAACCAGCTGAAGATGCTCCTGCTGGACCATCAGAAGTTGATTTACTTACAGAAATCAGAGATGCATTGAAGAAGTAAGATGTTTAGCTAACCGCTACACTTCATATTCTCATATTAACCCAGGCTTTTGAGCCTGGGTTTTCTTTTTCCTAAAATTGAATACTTTTTATGTACCTCTATCAGTTATTAGCAATAAAACAATTTATCTATTGAATTTTTGTGAATTCTTAATGTGTTAAATACACGAAATGCCATAAGTTTGTATCCTAATTTTTTAAAGATGAAAGTAGCAGTAGTCGGTGTAACGGGAATGGTCGGACAAGTCATGTTAAAAGTACTTGAAGAGCGTAATTTGCCAATTTCGGAATTGATCCCGGTGGCTTCAGAAAGAAGCATTGGTAAAGAAATTACGTATAATAATGACATCTATAAAGTAATAGGCCTTACAGAGGCTGTCTCTTTGAAGCCCGATATTGCGTTATTCTCAGCTGGAGGCGGCACTTCTTTAGAATGGGCCCCTAAATTTGCTGAGGCAGGTACAACAGTTATCGATAATTCCTCTGCGTGGAGAATGGATCAGGACAAAAAGCTCGTGGTTCCAGAAATCAATGCTTCTGAACTATCTTCAAGAGATAAGATAATCGCCAACCCAAATTGCTCAACCATACAACTCGTAATGGCATTGGCTCCTTTGCATAAAGAATATAAAATAAAGAGGTTGGTGGTCTCAACATATCAGTCTGTGTCAGGGACAGGTGTAAAAGCTGTAGAGCAACTGGAAAATGAAATTGCAGGTGTTAAAGGAGAAATGGCCTATCCTTATCCAATTCATAAAAATGCCTTACCCCATTGCGATGTTTTTGAGGAAAATGGCTATACCAAGGAGGAAATGAAATTGGTGAGGGAAACCCAAAAGATCTTGAACGACAAGACCATCGCTGTTACTGCAACAGCAGTAAGAATCCCAACAGCAGGAGGTCATAGCGAATCCGTGAACATTGAATTCCAAAAGGACTTTGATTTGGCAGAAATACGCTCTATTCTTAACGCAACAGATGGAGTCACTGTACAAGACAATACTGATGTCAACACCTATCCAATGCCAATCTATGCACATGGTAAGGATGATGTATTTGTTGGGCGAATACGAAGAGATGGCTCTCAACCAAATTCATTGAACATGTGGGTAGTAAGTGATAACCTTCGAAAAGGTGCTGCAACTAATGCCATACAAATCGCTGAATATCTTATTGGAAATGACCTGTTATAAGCACAAGGGTTATTGTTCTTATTAGTTAATTAGTTGTATAAAATATTTAGGGCGATACACTTCAAGGTCCTTTTTATCCCTGTTTTTATGTTTTGGGCGATAATTAGTAGAAAAATTTCATAATTAAGTTAAATTTGGAAACATTTATCCAAATTTATGAAGCATTATTTCCTTGTTCTACTAGCATTGGTGGTATTTTCATGTCAAGATGATGAGCCTACCATACCGATTGACCCAGTTGCAGAAGTACTGGATTTACCAGATACGCCATTCGACTATGCAAATATTCCTCTTTCTCCATTTGTTAACGAAACTGTTATGGGGTTCGATAATACTCCAGCTGATAATCCAATAACCAATAATGGTGCGACATTGGGTAGGGTTTTATTCTATGATAAGAACCTTTCGCAAAACAACACGATATCTTGCGCCTCTTGTCATAAACAAGAAAATTCCTTTTCTGATCCAGATACTAAGAGTGAAGGGTTCCTTGGTGGATTGACGCGACGAAACTCAATGCCATTGATCAATGTTCGGTTTTATCAAGACAACAGAATGTTTTGGGATCATAGAGCAGCATCGGTCGAAGACCAAGTGCTCATGCCAATACAGGACCCCGTTGAAATGGGAATACCAATACCTGAACTTATTGACAAGCTTTCGGGCTTGGAATATTATGAGGATTTATTCACCAATGCCTTTGGTGATAATGAAATTACACCGTTAAGAATTTCAAGAGCCCTTTCCCAATTCGTGCGATCCATAAATTCCTTTAACACTAAATATGATGAAGGGTTGGCTCAGTCTGGAAGCATATTGCAAGACTTTCCAAATTTTACTGATCAAGAAAATTTAGGACGGTTTATATTTACTGGACAGTTCGATCCAGAGCTTATGGGCAATTGCGCTTCTTGCCATTTACCTAACTCCACACCTATTTTCCTGGATGAGGCAAATGCCAATCATATCATTTTCTCAGGCAATGAACCGAAAAATATCGGCCTGGATGAAGACACCAATGTCGAAGACAATGGCGTAGGAGAAGTGATTGACGTACCATCGCTTAATGGTTTCTTTAAATCACCTACGATACGGAATATTGAATTAACAGGACCATATATGCATGATGGCAGATTTGCTACCTTGGAGGAGGTTATCGACCACTACAGTGATGGTGTAAAAGACCATCCTAATTTGTCTGCAACCATGAGACGGCCATCAGGTGAGCCTGTCCATCTTGATTTTACGCAAGAACAGAAAGATGCCTTGATCGCATTCATGAAAACCCTGACAGACCATGATTTGGTCAATGAAGAAAAATATTCCGATCCCTTTATAAATCAATAATTATGAATTCAAGAATTACCTTTATTCTCTTATCCTTTTTAAGTTTCGTCTCAATGAATGCTCAAGTATCATTCTCATCAGGCACAAGCCTCAGTTCATTTTCAGGAGGTCAAAGCTGTATCGTTGACATGAATAATGACCAACTTGATGATATTGTAAGGGTTAGCAGTAGCCAAGTAAATATCCTTTTTCAAACTGGGTCAGGATTCACTGAACAGACCTTTACTCCATCACCACAGCAACAGAACAGTCCCAGTTGGAGTATTGCTGCTGGAGATATCAATGCCGATGGCTTTAACGACCTTCTTCTCGGGGGAGGCTCAAGTGTCTCTTTTATTTACAATAATGATGCAGCCTCATTTTCAGCGGATAATTCGCAAACAGATTATATTTTCAGCCAAAGGTCCACTTTTGCCGACATAAATAATGATGGCCATCTTGATGCTTTCGTATGTCATGATGTCGATCAAAGTCATCCTTACAAGAACAATGGCAGTGGTGTTCTGGACGAGGACCAAAGCTTGATTGTTACTGCCGATCTAGCAGGTAATTATGCAGCCGTTTGGGTAGATTATGATAACGATCGCGATATCGACCTATACATAACAAAATGCAGGCAGGGATCATCTCATGGAGATATTGAGAGAGTGAACCTTATGTATCGAAACAACGGTGATGGTACATTTACCGAAGTAGCAGAATCCCTCGGTATTGCTGATGGAGAACAATCTTGGATAACGGTTTTCGATGATTTGGATAATGATGGCGACATGGATGCATTTGTTTTGAACCATTACAGCGGGAGTCAAGCAGATAATAGCAATCGCTATTATAGAAATAATTTAATTGAAACAGGCACTGCTAATTTCACCGATATAATAGGGCTTACCGGAATTTCATCTAATGATCTGGGTGCATGGGAAGCCAATGTAGGTGATTTCGATAATGATGGTGACCTTGATATCCTTTCCGAACTTGGCAAAGAATTGTATTTGAACAACGGAAATAATTCATTCACTGGCCAGGACCTTAATCTTGACGAAGGTGCCGTTGGCGATGTTGATAATGATGGTGACCTTGATGTTGTATATTATAATACTTTATATACTAATACAACTTCTAACACAAATGACTGGATTAAGATAAATACCATTGGAGTTCAAAGTAATAAAAACGGAATTGGTGCCCGCATTGAAGCTACCGGTTCTTGCGGTAAACAAATTCGAGAGGTTAGATCCGGGCATGGATTTGGACATATGAGTTCATTGAGTACACATTTTGGATTTGGAACAACTGAAATTGGCAGGGCATGTGTTGATGCAATAACTATCTATTGGCCGTCCGGAATTGTCGACATAATCCCAAATCCTACATTAAACACAACGCTTACCGTTACAGAAGGAGAATATTCACTAAGCGTTGAAGAGGCTTTGACCGATGATTTGATCATCTACCCAAACCCAGCTAAGAACGTTTTGAATTTGTCTTATCCTGAAGACCTTCAGGATCCCATTTATTCAGTTTTTAACATCTCTGGAAAACGAGTCATGAATGCAAAATTGAACTCTAATTCAATAAATGTTTCAGGCCTAAGTGCTGGAAACTATATACTTAGATTAATATCCGAAGGAAAGGTCAAGTACCAGAAATTCATCAAACATTGAATTTTATTAAAAAAATAGTGTTAAAGTACCCTGATTGATTTTAGTCAGGGTTATTTTTTAAATTACTTTTGAACGACAGAAAAAACTTATAATGAAACAATTAATAACATTAGTGGCCATATCATTGATTATGGTTTCATGCAAGAATGATACAATTCAAATCAAAGAAAGAAACATTGCTGTGAATTACCCAGAAACAATAAAGACAGATTCTGTAGACACATATTTTGACACAGAAGTAAAAGACCCATATCGTTGGCTTGAAGACGATCGAAGCAAAGAGACAGAGCAGTGGGTCAAAGACCAAAACGAAGTGACCTTTGGGTATTTGGATACCATTCCTTTTCGACAAGAATTAAAAGAAAGGCTAGAGAAAATGTGGAACTATGAAAAGGTAGGAGCGCCATTCAAGGAAGGGGACTATACCTATTTCTACAAAAATGATGGGCTTCAAAATCAATATGTTGTTTACCGTCAAAAAGGGGATGAAGATGCTGAGATATTTCTAGACCCAAATACGTTCAGTGAAGATGGTACTATCTCTATGGCTGGGCTGAGCTTCTCAAAGAACGGGAAACTTGCCGCTTATTCGATTTCTGAAGGTGGCAGCGACTGGAGAAAGATAATCGTTATCGATGCTGAAAGAATCGAGCGCATTGAAGATACGCTTGTAGATATAAAATTCAGTGGCATTGCTTGGAAGGATAATGAAGGCTTTTACTATTCAAGTTACGATAAACCAAAAGGGAGCGAATTATCCGCGAAAACAGACCAACATAAACTATATTACCACAAGCTTGGCACAGACCAGAAGCAAGATCAACTGATTTTTGGTGGCGTCCCTGAAGAAAAGCATCGATATGTAAGTGGTTACCTTACCGAAGACAATAAGTACTTGTTCATTAGGGCTAGTGTATCGACATCCGGTAATAAGCTCTTCATGAAAGACCTAAGTTATGAGAACAGCAAGCTTGTAACAATCTTAGATCATACCGATAGCGACACCTACGCCCTAGATAATGATGGCAGCAAGCTCTATTTAGTAACCAATTTAAACGCACCTAACAAGAAGATCGTAACCGTTGCTGCTGCAAACCCATTACCTGAGAATTGGGTGGATTTCATACCTGAAACAGAACATGTTTTAATACCATCGAAGGGATCAGGGTTTATATTTGCCGAATACATGATCGATGCTATCTCAAAGGTAAAGCAGTACGACTACAATGGAAATTTCATCCGGGATGTCGAACTACCGAGTGTCGGAAGTGCAGGAGGTTTCAATGGCAAGAAAGAAGAAGAGATACTTTACTATTCATTCACGAATTATATCACTCCGGGCACAACATATTCTTTTGAGCCCAAAGAAGGAATTTCTAAGGTCTATCGAAAATCGGGCGCTGACTTTAACAGCGATGATTATGAAAGCAACCAAGTGTTCTTCACTTCAAAAGATGGCACTAAGGTGCCAATGATAATCACTCATAAGAAAGGCATGAAATTGAATGGTAAGAATCCAACAATTCTATATGGCTATGGTGGTTTCAATATTAGCTTAACGCCCTCATTCAGTATTGCCAATGCGGTGTGGCTGGAACAAGGTGGCGTTTATGCAGTTCCAAATCTTAGAGGAGGAGGAGAATATGGAAAGAAATGGCACATTGCTGGCACCAAGTTGAAAAAACAAAATGTATTCGATGATTTCATTTCAGCCGCTGAATATTTAATTGACAATGATTATACGTCTCCAGATTTCTTGGCCATCCGAGGAGGGTCTAATGGCGGTCTTCTAGTTGGTGCAACGATGACTCAACGTCCTGACTTGATGAAAGTGGCTTTACCTGCAGTTGGCGTGCTTGATATGCTGCGATACCATACTTTTACCGCTGGCGCTGGCTGGGCCTACGATTATGGGACCTCTGAGGAAAGCAAGGAAATGTTCGAATACCTTAAAGGCTATTCGCCTTTGCATAATTTAGAAAAAGACGTAAAGTACCCTGCTACATTGGTCACTACAGGTGATCATGATGATCGCGTGGTTCCGGCACATAGCTTTAAGTTCGCCGCCGAATTACAAAACAAGCAATCTGGCAATAATCCGACCCTGATCAGGATTGAAACTGATGCTGGACATGGTGCTGGAACACCAATTACTAAAACTATTGAGCAATATGCGGACATCTTTGGTTTTACATTGTACAATATGGGATTCGATGTGTTGCCAAGTAAAACCAAGGAGAAAATCAAGGGTTAGCAGCGATTCTTGATATTTAATG
>Ga0265306_10001889_pt1 | contig 10142 bp, 6 predicted proteins | sample Helome_3_FD_192493 | JGI IMG/M metagenome (GOLD analysis project Ga0265306, IMG submission 192493) | Marine sediment microbial communities from subtidal zone of North Sea - Hel_20160420 (Illumina Assembly) | ecosystem: Environmental > Aquatic > Marine > Subtidal zone > Sediment ...
GCAAGACGGTGACACCTGACATCAAGCTGACCACCGAGAATTCATGCCTGCTGGCGCTTGACCTGGGTGACGGCCGCAATCGCCTTGGGGCCTCGGCGCTAACCCAGGTATATAACCAGCTCGGTAACGAGGGGCCTGACCTTGATAACCCCACCTTGTTCAAATCGGCCTTTGTTGCGCTGCAATCGATGCTCGAGCAGGAACTGCTGCTTGCCTACCACGACCGCTCCGATGGCGGATTAATCGTCACCTTGTGCGAAATGGCCTTTGCGGGTCGTAGCGGTTTACGCTGCGACATCTCGAGTCTTGGCGACGATGTGCTGACCGCCTTGTTCGCCGAAGAGCTCGGCGTGGTCATCCAGGTGCTGGAACGAGATCTGCCCGGCGTCGAAGCCATGTTCGATGACGTCGGCATCGCGCATATCTGCCATCGAATCGGTGCGCCTGAGAGCAATGAGCGCTTACAAATAATTCATTCCGGCGAGACGATCATCGATGAGGCTATTGTTGATTTACAGCGTGCGTGGGCACAAACCACGTTCGAGATGCAGTCGCTGCGTGATAATCCCGAGTGTGCACAACAGGAATTCGAGCTGCTGCAGCCGGGACAGAAACCGAAATTATTCTCGGCACTGAGCTTCGAACCGGACGATGATATCTGTGCGGCCCTGGTCGGGGGCACGAAGCCACGCATCGCGATTTTGCGTGAGGAAGGCGTCAACGGCCAGGTTGAAATGGCGGCGGCCTTCGATCGCGCTGGCTTCAGCGCAACCGATGTCCACATGAGCGATATTATTAACGGTCGCGTGAGCCTCGCCGACTTCCAGGGCATCGCTGCCTGCGGGGGCTTCTCCTATGGGGATGTGCTTGGTGCGGGTGAGGGCTGGTCAAAATCGATTCTCTATAATCCCCGGACTTACGATGAGTTCTCGGCATTCTTCGGTCGTGAAGACAGCTTCGGCCTTGGCATTTGTAACGGTTGCCAGATGATGTCGAATCTGTACCGGATGATTCCGGGAGCGGCACATTGGCCGCGATTCGTGCGCAACAAATCGGAGCAGTTCGAGGCGCGCTTCGTCATGGCCGAAATACTCGACTCGGCGTCGTTGTTTCTCGATGCGATGCAAGGCTCGATGATGCCGGTGGTAGTCGCCCACGGCGAAGGGCGCATCGAAACCCGGGATCATTCTGCGGCCGACCTGCTTGCAAGTAAACTCGCGTGCCTGCGTTACATCGATGCGCTCGGCGAGCCGAGCGAAATCTATCCGCTCAACCCGAACGGATCGGAGTTGGGATTGAATGGCTTCACCAACGAGGATGGGCGATTCACGATTATGATGCCCCATCCGGAACGTATTTTTCGCAGCGTACAGAATTCCTGGCGACCAAAGGAATGGGGTGAATACGGTCCCTGGATGCGTATGTTCCGCAACGCACGGCAGTGGGTCGGTTAATCGGTATGATTAGACCTAAGTTGGTGGTCGCGGACATGACACCAAACCTGTTCCCGAATGTCGGCGCTGCCGTGGCGACACATTGATTCCGCGGCATAACAGCGAAGAAGACTTCGATTTCAATGCCGACCGGAACTAGTCAACGCTGACAGGGTCTAGAGGCTATACCAAATAAAGGGTTAATCATGATCAGGATCAAGAGACGCTGGGAGATCCCGGAATCCGAGGTAACGCCGGAGTCGCTTTACTTGCGGCGGCGCGAATTCATCAAGGCGGCCGGCACTGTCGGGGGAGCGCTACTGCTAAATCCCTGGGCGGCCGCGCAGGCCTCGATTCAAATTACTGACTATCAGAAAAAGGCGGTTTCGCTGGACGAGGAAATCACCGATGAAGAGGATGCGACCAGTTACAACAACTTTTACGAATTTGGCACCGGCAAGGAGGACCCGAAGAAAAATTCACGTCGCTTTAAAACCGATGACTGGAACATCGTGGTTAGCGGGGAATGTGAAAAGCCCGGTACCTATGGCCTCGAAGACATGGTCAAACCATTCCCGATCGAGGAACGCATATACCGGCTGCGCTGTGTCGAAGCCTGGTCGATGGTGATTCCCTGGCTCGGTATTCCGCTGGGATCGATATTGAACACTTTCCAGCCGACCTCCAGGGCCAAGTACGTCGCTTTTAAAACCCTGCATGACCCGGTGCGCATGCCCGGACAGCAGCGCTCGGTTTTGAACTGGCCCTACCGTGAAGGCTTGACCATCGCCGAGGCGATGCACCCGTTGACGATTTTGTCGGTCGGTATGTATGGCAAAACAATGCCCAACCAGAACGGTGCGCCGATTCGACTGGTCGTGCCCTGGAAGTACGGCTTCAAGAGTATCAAGTCGATCGTCGGTATCGAGTTTAGCGAAGTGCAGCCGCTGACCTCGTGGAACATGGCGGCACCGGGAGAGTATGGTTTTTACTCGAACGTCAATCCGACCGTTGACCACCCGCGCTGGTCGCAGAAGCGCGAGCGCCGCATTGGCGAGATTTTCAAACGTGACACGCTGATGTTCAACGGCTACGAGGAAGAAGTTGCCGGGCTTTACGACGACCTGGACCTGACTGTTAATTTCTAGTATGTCGCTCGCCGCGGCGCTCAAATCCGTTTACGCCAAACCGCTCGTGCACCTGCTTTGCCTGGTGCCGTTCAGCCTGTTGTTGTGGGCCGCCCTCAATGACGGACTGGGCGCGAACCCGGTCGAAAAGCTGACCCATGAGACCGGCGACTGGACGCTGCGATTGCTGCTGGTTACTCTGAGTCTGAGCCCGTTGCGGCAGTGGACCGGTCAGGTATCGGTAATTCGTTTTCGCCGCATGCTTGGTCTCTATACCTTCTTCTACGGCTGTTGCCATTTCTCGATCTGGTTTATTGCCGACCATTCGCTCGACCTCAGTGGCATGATCGAGGATATCATCAAGCGCCCCTATATAACGCTTGGCTTCAGTGCGCTGCTGCTGATGCTGCCGCTCGCGATTACCTCCAGCCAGGCGATGATCCGGCGGCTCGGTAAAAACTGGAAAACCCTGCACCAGCTGGTGTACCTGGTCATACTGCTCGGTGTGCTGCACTTTGTCTGGTTAACCAAGGCCGACTACCTTGAGCCGTCGATTTATGCGATTATCGCGATGATATTGCTGGCACACCGGTTGGGCCCGATCAAACGTCTGAGCTCGAAGTCCTTCCCGGTTGCCCGCTGAACAGGCCCGCGCGCTTGAGCGCGTTACCTCTGGATAGATATGAAATTACTGGTTACCGGTGCCGCCGGATTTATTGGCTATGCGCTTGCCGACAGGTTATGTCAGCGCGGGGACGATGTCGTTGGCATCGACAGCCTGAACGACTATTACGATGTTGGTCTGAAACAGGCACGCCTTGCGCAATTGAAAGTCCATGATAACTTCCGCTTCGTCGAACTGGATATTGCCGATACGGATGCGCTTGAGGCGCTTTTCAAGCAGCACGAATTCAATCGTGTGCTGAACATGGCAGCGCAGGCCGGCGTGCGTTATTCACTGGAAAATCCGCGGGCCTATATCGACAGCAACCTGGTCGGTTTTGGTAATTTGCTCGAATGCTGCAGAAATCATGATATCGAACATCTTGTCTACGCGTCGTCAAGCTCGGTCTATGGCGCCAATGAAAAGATACCCTTCAGCACCTCGGACAATGTCGATCACCCGGTTTCGCTGTATGCGGCCACCAAGAAGGCAAACGAGTTAATGGCGCATAGCTACAGCCATCTTTACCAGTTGCCGAGTACCGGGCTGCGTTTCTTTACCGTATACGGACCCTGGGGCAGGCCGGACATGTCACCAATACTGTTTGCCGATGCAATTACGCGGGGTGAGCCGATCAAGGTGTTTAACCGGGGTCGGCACAGTCGGGACTTCACTTACATCGATGATGTGGTTGAGGGCGTGGTGCGTTGCCTGGACCGCCTGCCGAAACAAAACCTCGACTGGTCAGGACTGGACCCCGACCCGGCAAGCAGCCGCGCGCCCTGGCGAATCTACAATATCGGTCGGGGCGAGCCAGTGGAATTATTGCGTTATATTGAGCTGATGGAACAGGCACTGGGCAAGACAACCGATAGGGAACTATTGCCCGCGCAGCCGGGCGATGTCGAGGATACTTTTGCCGATATCGAGGATCTGGTTGCGGATACCGGTTATTCACCATCGGTCTCGATTGAACAGGGTTTGCAGCAATTTGCCGCCTGGTATATGGATTATTACGCCAAAAAATAACATATAATCGCAACAAGTAGCCTGTAAAAGGCAGCTAATCGAGGAGCAGCACATCGTTGATATCAGCCGACAAACGGCCCTGTTAGAGGTTAATAATCTGGCGGTAGATTTTGATCTGCAGGGCAGCCCCGTGCCGGCACTCAGGGATGTGTCCTTCAGTATAAATCCGGGTGAAACGGTTGCGCTGGTCGGAGAGTCAGGCTCCGGGAAGTCGGTAACCTCGCAGGCGATCATGGGCATCCTGCCGCGCAACGCCACGATTAGTGCGGGCGAAATACTGTTCGACAGCCCCGCAACCGGACAACGGCTCGATATTGCAAAACTTGACCCTGAAAGCGCGCAAATGCGTCAAATTCGAGGGGGAAGTATCTCGATCATTTTCCAGGAACCCATGACTTCGCTGTCCCCGGTGCATACCATCGGTGATCAAATCAGCGAGGCGCTGTTTCTGCATCGGGACGCGAGTCGCGACGAAGGATTGAAGCTCACTGAGGCGATGCTGCAGCACGTCGGATTTGCGGACCCCCCTAGGGCTTTGAACATGTATCCGTTCGAACTGTCGGGCGGACTGCGTCAACGTGCCATGATTGCAATGGCGATGATATGCCACCCCTCGCTAATGATTGCCGATGAGCCTACCACCGCGCTGGATGTAACCATACAGGCGCGTATCCTGAAGTTGATCCGGGAGCTGCAGGCCGAACTGGGCATGGCCCTGTTGCTGATTACCCATGACCTGGGCGTCGTTGCCAACATGGCGGAACAGGTAGTGGTGATGTATCACGGCAAGGTAATGGAGGCCGGTCCACTACAGGAACTGTTCGGCAATCCACAGCATGAGTACCTCAAGGCGCTGATGCATGCGGTACCAAGATTCGACCTGAAACCGGGTGAGCGGCTGGTGCCGGTGCGCGAGATTCACTCCGAAGCCGGCGCGTTGATTAGACGGCGTTCGTCAGATGAGGTTACCAACACGAGCGAACCCCATCTGCGAGTCGACGATATCGGCAAGACCTATCATTTACACGGTGGCGGCTGGGTAAGCTCAGGAACCCGGGAATTAATTGCAGTGGACAACGTGTCGTTCGAAGTCGGGCGCGGTGAGTGTTTCGGCCTGGTCGGTGAAAGCGGTTGCGGCAAGACCACCTTGAGCAAGATCATCATGCGCGCGATCACCCCGGATCACGGTGAAATTATCTACCACGACGGTAACCGGGCAATCGATGTGCGTGCGCTGGGCGGTGACGATTTGCTTGATTTCAGGTGCAGGATGCAGTTTATTTTCCAGGATCCATATAGTGCGCTTAATCCGCGCATGACGGTGTTTGATATTTTACGCGAGCCACTGGTGGTGCATGACAGGGGCGATATGGACTACCAGCGGGAAATGGCAATCGAGTTGTTGCGGCTGGTAGGGATGGATCCGCGCTTCTTGAACCGTTATCCACATAGCTTTTCGGGTGGTCAACGTCAACGCATCGGTATCGCACGGGCGCTCGCGCTGCAGCCCGATTTGATCATTTGCGACGAACCGGTTTCGGCACTGGACGTATCGATCCAGGCCCAGGTGCTGAATCTTCTAAAAGACCTGCAGCAGGAACTCGGTCTCACCTATATTTTTATTTCGCATAATCTCGCGGTGATTCACTATATCGCCAACCGGATCGCGGTCATGTGTCGGGGACGTATCGTCGAACTGGCACCACGCGATCGACTGTTCGCAAACCCGGTACATCCCTATACCCAGGCTTTACTCTCGGCGGTCCCGCATCCGGAACTCTCGCAGCCATTGAGCTTCGAGAAGATTACCGAGACTGCCGCCTCCGAGCCAGCGTTATGGCAGGCCCCGTTTACGATTGGCGACGGCCGAAAAACCGAGTTCATGTCGCTCGGCGATGGTCATTTCGTCAGGGTAATCGAAGGTTCCAAACCATCCGACCTGGCAGCATGAGAATCCTGATTCGCCACCTGTTGATTATTTTATGTCTGTTTGCCGCGACACCGACGCTGGCGAAGGAATGGCTCAAGGAGACGCCCTCGCTGACGGCCCTGGTCGAAGCCGGCAAGTTACCCGCGGTTGGCGACAGGATTCCGGACGATGTGCAGGTCGCCCAGCTGCGCTCCGACCAGGTTGCTGGCAAACATGGGGGTGAGCTGCGATTGCTGATGGGCAAACAGAAGGATATTCGACAAATTGTGATTTACGGTTACGCGCGCCTGGTTGGCTACACCCCCGAATTGAAGCTCGAGGCGGACATACTGAAGCGTGTCGATGTCCTGGAAAACCGGATCTTTACGCTGCATTTACGCAAGGGGCACAAGTGGTCGGACGGCCATCCTTTTACCAGCGAGGATTTTCGTTATTACTGGGAGGATGTCGCAACCCACCCTGAGCTATCAAAGGGCGGGCCGAACAAGCTGCTCGTGATCGATGGCGAGTTGCCCCGGGTCGAGTATCCGGACCAGTACACGGTGCGCTACAGCTGGTCAAATCCGAATCCCTACTTTCTGCCGGCGCTGGCAGGAGCACGCCCGCTATATATTTACAAGCCTGCGCATTACCTGCGCCAGTTTCACGCCCGCTATCAAAGCGAGGAGACTCTGGCCCGGATGGTTGAAGAATCCGGTAAACGCAACTGGATGGGAGTCCACGTGAACCGTGATCGTCCTTACAAGGCGACCAACCCTGATTTGCCGGCCCTGCAACCCTGGGTCAATACCACTTACCCTCCTTCCGAGAGATTTATTTTCAAGCGCAATCCTTATTATCATCGCGTGGATCAGAATGGTCGGCAGTTACCGTATATCGATTCGATTGCAATCAATATCGCCTCCAGCAAGCTGGTACCCGCTAAAACCGGCGCCAACGAGTCGGACCTGCAGGCCCGTTACCTGCGCATGGATAACTATACCTTTTTGAAATCGGCCTCGAAGCGAAATAATTTTGACGTGCGCCTGTGGCAAACCGCCAAGGGAGCGCATATCGCGTTGTATCCGAACCTGAACACCAACGACAAACTGTACCGTCAATTGATGCGTGATTTGCGTTTTCGACACGCGCTCTCGCTGGCGATACACCGTCACGAAATCAACCAGGTGGTTTATTTTGGGCTGGTCCAGGAAAGCAATAACGCGATTCTGGAGGAGGGCGTGCTGTTCAAGCCGGAATACAAAAGTGCCTGGATCGAATACGATTTAAATCACGCGAACCAGTTGCTGGACGAGCTGGGCCTGACCGAACGTGACGACCGCGGAGTGCGTTTACTGCCGGATGGGAGGGCACTGGAAATTCTCATCCAGACGGCAGGCGAAAGCACCGAGCGGACCGATGTTCTCGAGCTGATTCATGATAGCTGGCTCAAGGCAGGTATCAAGCTTTACAGTATTCCGTCAACGCGTGAAGTTTTCCGTAACCGGATTTTTTCCGGTGAAGCAATGATGTCTATCTGGTCAGGTATCGAGAACGCGATACCGACCGCAGAGGACAGTCCCAGCGAGCTGGCGCCCACATCCAAGTACCAGTACCAGTGGCCCAAGTGGGGTTCTTATTACGAATCGAGCGGAAAAAGCGGTGAACCACCGGATCTTCCGGCGGCGCAAGAACTTGTCGAATTATATGATCAGTGGGCGCACGCTTATACCCATGAGCAACGAGAGGGGATCTGGCACCAGATGCTGGGAATTCACCGTGACAATATGTTCACCATTGGCATCGTTAACCATGTGCCGCATCCGGTCGTCGTCAGTAATTACCTGCACAATGTGCCTGCAACCGGCTTTTACGATATCGCTCCGGGCGCATACTTCGGAATTTATCGACCCGATACTTTCTGGTTCGACAAGGAAGGACTTTAATGCCGGCCTATATCCTGCGTCGTATCCTGACCATGATACCCACACTGCTGGTGATCAGTGCGCTGGTATTCATCATAATCCAGTTACCGCCCGGGGATTATCTCGAAAGCCATATTGCCGAGCTGCAAAGCCAGGGTGAATCCGTCGATGAAAATAAAATACAGTTTCTGCGAGAACAGTACGGGCTCGACAAGCCATTACTGCATCAATACTGGTACTGGCTTACCGGGATGCTGCAGGGCGATTTTGGTTACTCGTTCGAATATGATTTACCGGTAACCGAGGTCGTCGGGGATCGGCTTTTCCTGACCGTCATTATCTCGATCGCGACAATTCTGTTTACCTGGATCGTAGCCTTTCCGATCGGTATTTACTCAGCCACCCACCAGTACAGTTGGGGCGATTACGGATTATCCACGCTTGGCTTCCTCGGGCTTGCGACGCCAAACTTTCTACTCGCGTTGGTCATGCTTTATTTCGCCAATGTCTATTTCGGCACCAGCATCGGCGGCTTGATGGAACCGCAATACATCGACGCGCCGTGGAGTACGGACAAGATGGTTTCGATACTGGAGCATCTATGGATTCCGGTTATCGTCATCGGAACCTCGGGAACCGCTGGTATGATAAGACGCCTGCGCGCCAACCTGCTGGATGAGCTGCAAAAACAGTATGTCACCACCGGGCGCGCCAAGGGGCTGCCACCGGGTAAACTGCTGACCAAGTATCCGCTGCGGGTTGCACTTAATTTTTTCGTAGCAGACATCGGCAACCTGTTGCCGACGGTGATTTCCGGTGCCGAGATTGTTGCCGTGGTCATGTCGTTACCGACGACCGGTCCGATCCTGCTCAGCGCGTTGCAAAGCCAGGATATGTACCTCGCGGGGTCGTTCCTGATGTTTCTCGCGCTGCTCACTGTTTTCGGTGTGCTGGTTTCCGATATAGCGTTGGCGCTGCTTGATCCGCGCGTAAGACTGGGTGGGAGTGCAAGCAAGTGAATTCGACACACTTCGTATCACGCGAATCTTTTGATCCGCACTCGATTGAAGCGCTGACCCCGGCACAGGAAAAATACTACCTTGCCTCGCAGTGGAAACTGATGTGGTGGAAGTTGCGTCGTCACCGTCTGGCGGTAATCTGCGGCGTGATCCTGGCCCTTAACTACACCACGATCCTGTTCAGCGAAGTGATTGCGCCATACAACCTGCACTCCCGTAATACCGAATTCATCTATTCGCCACCGCAGAGTGTGCACTTGTTTCACGACGGAAAATTTATCGGGCCTTTTGTTTACGGTCGGGATTACGAGCTTGATATGGAAATTCTGAAGCGCAACTACCCCGAACGCAAAGACGACGTCCAACCACTGCGTTTCTTTTGCCAGGGCGACAGCTATCGTTTCTGGGGCTTGTTCGAAGCCCGCTTTCACCTGGTGTGCCCACCCGAGAACGGCACCTTCTTCCTGCTCGGTACCGACCGGCTCGGACGTGACATGTTTTCGCGGATCACCTATGGCGCGCGTATATCGCTGACCATCGGGCTGGTCGGCATCATCATCAGCTTTAGCCTCGGCATCGTAATCGGCGGCCTTGCCGGGTACTACGGAGGTTGGGTTGACTCCTCGGTACAGAGATTGATCGAGGTGATTCGCTCGTTCCCCGAGTTACCGCTATGGATGGCACTATCCGCGATATTACCCGTCAACTGGAGCCCGATTCTGATATTTTTCGGTATCACCGTGATCCTGGCGATGCTCGACTGGACCGGGCTGGCGCGTGCGGTGCGTTCAAAGCTGCTGTCGTTACGCGAGGAAGACTACTGCACCGCGGCCGAGTTGATGGGGGCTCGACCCGGTCGTATTATTGGCCGACACCTGTTGCCGGGCTTCATGAGCCATTTAATAGCGTCAGCCACACTCTCGGTGCCGGCCATGATTCTCGGTGAAACAGCGTTGAGTTTTCTTGGGCTTGGACTGAGACCCCCGGTAACGAGTTGGGGCGTGCTACTGAACGAAGCACAGAATATAAACGTGGT
>Ga0265306_10001890_pt1 | contig 10138 bp, 9 predicted proteins | sample Helome_3_FD_192493 | JGI IMG/M metagenome (GOLD analysis project Ga0265306, IMG submission 192493) | Marine sediment microbial communities from subtidal zone of North Sea - Hel_20160420 (Illumina Assembly) | ecosystem: Environmental > Aquatic > Marine > Subtidal zone > Sediment ...
CGACATGGCTTGCCAGGTGTTTAATATCACATTCGATTAGGAGTCGGAAAAATGGCTGAAGAAACCACAGAGCAGAATGATACTGCTGAACCTACGCAAGAAACCAGCACGGAACCAACCTTAGAGGATCTTTACAAAGATCTGAACGTTTCCGAAGAAGCGGAGCAATTTACCGCACAACCTAAAGCACCTGCACCTTATACACCAGATCAAAACTATGATCCTGATGTGTATGCAAGGCAACAACAGGATGCGCTATTAGGCGAGTTGAATGCTGTTAAAAGCACGTTGTCTCAGTTTCAACAACAGCAATTAGAACAGCAGATGAATGCCGATATTCAGAAGGCGGTCGATCAGATTGGAACTAAAGTGGAAGGGGCTGACCCGGATATTGTCGAGGCGATGTTAAATTCAGAAGCGAATAAAGACCCACGTTTTTTAAAATTATTCAACCAAAGAGCCCAGAATCCCAGGGCTTGGAATAAAGCCGTGGATGCTTTCGCTAATAAAGTCTCTGACAAATTCAGTGTCAAAACCGACCCACAATTGCAAGAAAATCGACGCGCCGCCACTCAATCACAATCGAGTATGGCAGGCCCCAATTCATCTGTTCCAGACGATCCTTTTTCCGGGTTAACCCCCGGCTCTAAGGAATGGAACGAGCAGATCGATAAAGCCAGATCGGGGTGAAGCCATGCTAGGAGCGTATTATGGCGTTAACCAACACGACGCTGCAAAGCAATATTACGGCACCCGTCAACTATGTCCTGATGGCGGAATTGCTTTCAGCAGCGAAGAAAGTTCTACCCTATTTCAACGGCACCATGCCGGGTACGTTGGAAAAGAAACAAGGCTCCGCCTCTGTTAAATGGCGGAGAGTCAATAACCTAAGTCCTGTCACCACTGCATTAGGCGAAGTCTCTACCTCGTCTTACGGCCAGGGACGTAGTTCAGTCCAAGCCACCATTACGGACGTGACGGTAGCCGTTGCCAAATACGGCAATTTGATTACCTCCACGGAAGAAATGGATCTCATTAATGTCAATTCAGATTCCTTGGCGTTGATGGATGTTCTCGGTGCGAACGCTGGCGAATCTTTGAATACCTTGATGGCCAGTGTCTTTGATGCCACCACCAGCGTGCGTTACGGTGCCGGTGTGGCAAGTGATGCCGTTATCGTTTCTGCGCCCGTAAAAAGCGATATCAAATATCTTGTCAATCAGCTTAACCGCGAATCGGCAATGAAATTCATGCCTATCGGCTTTGGATCGCAAAATATCGGATCGTCTCCCATTCGCCAATCCTATCTACTGATCTGTCATTCTGATGTCGAAGAGGACATTAGAGAGATCACAGGGTTCACGGGTGTCGAGACCTATGGTGGGTATACGGAAACCATGGTTGGCGAGTTTGGTCATGTGGCCGGCGTACGATGTGTTTCGACGGAAATGGCACCTGTGAATTCTGGTGCTGGCACGACTTCCGTTAATGGCTATCGTGGTGCAGGTGCGACCGCGAATGACGTGTATTCTACCTTCATTTACGGGCGTGAAGCCGTGGGAACGATTGGCTTAGGTGAGAAACACGCGGAACAGATCTACAAGATGTATGACCGCGTTCCAACTGTGAGCCTAATCCACCACTTGCCCGGTAGTTCGGGTGTGGCCGATCCCTATAACGAGGCCCAGACATTAGCCTGGAAATCGTGGTTTGCCGGCAAGGTCTTGAATGACGCGTGGATTTGGGCATTCCATACGTTATCTCGGTCTCTCTAGTTTTTTACTCCAGGGGGCTTCGGCCCCCTTTCTTTTTGGAGGACTTATGGATTTTCTGACAGGGGTGAATCGGCTACTCAGAAGGAACAATGTTATTAAAGGTGATGACGATAACATCACAACCTTCAGTGATAACCAGCACGCTGCCAAGATTGAATTGTCTCAGATTGCCATCCAAGATGAATTAAACACCCTAGTATCTGACAGATTAATTCCGTATGAGAAGACCTCCGGTAGTATCGTTACTGTGGAAAATAAACGCACCTATGAATTAGCGGCGGATTTTGTTCGGCTGTTTGGTGAAAAACCTTACTTTTATTACAGTACTGACAATCAACAGGTTTTTGAATACCCTGGTGGAGAGGATCACTTAAGGTTAGCGATCCCCAATTACCAGGACATGAGAGGGAACCCCACGGATTGGTATATTTATCACACGACAACGAAGCAAGTCGGGCTCTATCAAACCCCCGACGCGACGCATGCCGGTAGAACATATACCTACGAATACGAAAGAGACGTCACGGTTTCGGTAGAAAATGACAACCTTCCCTTCCACTCAGAATCTGAGGCGCAGTCTTTCATTGCTACCGCTGCGAGACGTTATCAACTATTGGAATTAGGACAGGGCGATATTGACTTTGACACGGATGCGATTTATCTCACTGCAAGGCGTAGATTGTTTGACTTAATGCGATTTACCAACCCCAAGAAAAGATGGGGCGTGAAATATGGCTGACTTGATTTTCGGTGGTGGATTAAATGAACAAGGCTCCACTGAAATTGATTCGCAGGAATGTATTGAAGGGTATAATTTTGAATTAAGCGAAATCGATACCCATTTTCGTTCTCGAAACCCGTTTGAAAAGCAAGGTACGGCCCCCTCTGTTTCAGGTGGCAATACCATTAATGGATTTATCCAGCTTATCAAACAAGACGACACAAAAACGACCTTAGTCCAAGCAGGTACGGGTATCTTTGAATGGGACGGTAATTCTACTTTTACTTCTAAAGGGAACTTAACCACAACATCGAAGCTCCGTGGTACTACCTGGTCTTTAGGCGGGTATTCCGTCATTACGGATTTATTAAAGACAACCGTTGTCCAGAAATGGGATGGCACGTCTTTCGGTACGCTAACCACGGGTTTAGGCGGTGATCTTTTTGCAAAGTATGGGCTCGTTTATCAAAATCGAGTGTGGTTGTTCAATGTCAAATCAGGAACCGACACGCCCCATTTGATTGTCGCCTCTGCTTTTGAAGACCCCGAGTCCTATAACATCACATCCAGAGCCGTGCAAGGTTCGTTTGCCACAGGACTAGAAGCATTTTATATTGTTGCGCCTAATCTACGCCCTATTAACGGGGTGGCCATTTGGTACGACACACTAATCATTTCCACTGAAGGCGGGATCATTTATAAGTTAACCGGATCAGATGCCAATGATTACGCCTTTAAATCCTTTTATACAGGATCAGCCGCGACTGGTGTAGAAACCATGTCTGCAACCGGTAATGATGTGGTCTATATACGGAAAGGCGGAGTCATTGAATCATTAGGGGCAACAGATAAATATGGTGATACTTCAACAGATGACCTCTCTTTGTGGATAAGAAACCAAACAAGAAATATCACAGACGCCATTACCGTTTATGATCAAAACAGGCAGAAGATTTATTTTTTTATTGGATCAAAAATTCTTGTTCTGTTTAAAAATAAAATAGGTTCTGGGTTTTCTCCCTGGTCTGTGTATACCACTCAGCATAGTTCTCAGTTTACTACCAATGTCGCTACTTATATGCGTGATCCTTTTACTTCTGAAGACAAGGACTATGTTTATTTTGGTGACACTTCTGGGAACATTTATTTTTTAGATAGTGAAAATGTGAGTGGTGACGATAATACTACTGACATAGTGACTTATAGAAAATCACTGTATTTGGAGAGTGACCAAATACGTGACATTGGTATCTCTGGGAGAGTTTACTACCATCGTATTTCAAACACCAATCTTTCCATGGGATTTGAATTTGGTGATGATTTCACTACTCAGCCCTGCAACGTTCCATTAAAAGGTCCGCCCGTTACCGATACTGGTGCGTATTACGGTGGAGAGTTTTATTTTGGTGGCGATATTTATTTTAATGCTGGATTTCAATTTACCGATCTTATTGCAACGAAAGGCTATTCCCCTTCAGGAAAAGGTACAGGCATACATTTATCATTGACCGTCAACTCACGGCAAAACTTCGATGTTATCAAAATCACAGATCAGCCCTAAAGACAAAAGAGCCCGTTTATTTAAGCAAGGCAAGCCTTTTATTCGTCCTGTTCAAATCTATAACGGTGCTGGATACTCAAAGGATATAGGCATTCTGTGGACTGCCTACAAACGCCATCCTATATCTATATTTGGTCCTGGATTAGATCAGCAAGCCTTCGCTGAGAAGGTCGAGACTCTATCGCAAAAGGCCGACCTCTTATTTGTCGATGACGAAAATAAGGGTTATGAAGACAGAGGCCCAATCATGTTCATGGCCCTATATTCCGATGGGTGGAAGGCAGAACCCTATACAGAGTTTTTCCCTTGGACGACACCGAAAAATAAACTCAGAGCTTCTGTGTCTTTTTTACATTGGGTAAGGTACTCCAAGGAAATAGGAGTGTTTGTTGTGCACGCTTTAAAAAAGGACATTCCTTTATTGAACAAATGCAAAGACTACGGGGTGTTATTTTACTCCGGGAAAATCATAGGGGGCAACCCTGATGGAAACGAATATATCTTCTCGGTAAGAGGTGGGAAAGATGCCAAGTCTTAGAGACTCTTTTAAAAGCTTTGGTCAAAATGCTATCCCTGGTGGGAGAGGAGAAGTTAAATCCTTTTCTACTGGCTTTGGATCGTCGATCAGCAAACGTGGGTTAACCATTGATCCCTCTATTCGTGCTTTGGAAGACGAAGCCCTAGGTAGAAGTAATCAGTTATTTGGTAGGGTGGGAGAGGGATTGAATGACTTCCTAGCCAAGTCCAGAGGCTTAAGGCAGCGCTTTGAAGGCAATAGAGGGGCTTTGACACAAGCGAGGGTAAATCCTGTCTTACAAGCCAACGCACAACGTCTTGGTTCGTTAGAACAGAACCTAGGTTCACGATTACTAGGTGGGTCGAGTTTCGCCAATCAAGCGCTAGGTAATGAAGCTTCCAGGGCTTCTAGAGAAGAAGGTGACGCCAGAGCATTGGCGGAGTTTGAGACTCTCGGCGCATTGACAGGTATCGATCAGAACGACATTCAAGCTATTTTCGCTGGCGTCCAACAACAATCTGAATTCAATAACGATTCATTTGAAGTGGCGCGAATTCGTTTACAGACAGAACTTCAGTCTTTAGGTATAGGACAAAACCAACAAGCCCTATTACTCCAAGCGTATGAGAATCAACAGCGCCGCTCTCAACAAGAAAGAAAGCAAATCATGGATACCACATTAGACTTTATGGGCGCTTTTGGTGGTGGTGCTGGGGGCGGTGGTGGAGGAGGGACAAGCTAATGGCTTTGGGAGATCTTCGAGGACTAAGGACACAACCCGATCCCTTTGAAGTCTTGGAAGGAGAGGAGTTTGAGCGAGATCTAAAAGAAAGAAAAGGTGGGCTATTGTCTAATAGGCAAGCTGACCGCAGACAAATAGAAGAATTGAAGGCCGCTATTGTTGATGGATCATTAACGGACGAACAAGCCCAAGCTAAGATACAAAGGAATCCCGGTGCAGCGACGGAATTGATGGGTGCTTTCCAGTCTCCTGAGAGACAGATAGGGGCTAAGTTTTTCAACCCTGGCAGTCCCGAGACGACTGGCCCAGAACCCTTTGGGGGTGTAGGTCCGAGACAAGTCACTCCCGCTGTACCAGCAATATCTGATTTTCAAGGGGCTGAATTGGAAGCCTTGAATAGAGGCCGACCTGATTTAGCGAGTCAATTCCGCGCACTGAGTAAAAAGGATGACAAAGCACAAAGACGACTACAAAAACTCGATGACAGGCAATTTAATGAAGCCAGGAAACTTCGTCAAGAACACACAAAACTCTCTAAGCGCTTTATCGACGTAAGGGATTCGTTTGGTCGTATTTTAGAATCAAAACAAGATCCCAGCGCAGCGGGCGACCTCTCATTGATCTTTAACTACATGAAAATGTTAGACCCAGAATCTGTGGTTAGAGAAAGCGAATTCGCTACAGCTGAAAATTCAGGTTCTGTCCCTGACAGGATTATAGCGCGGTATAACAAGGTTAGAGAAGGGCAAAGGCTCTCTCCAAACCAGCGTGCGGATTTTTTCGATAGAGCAAAAAGATTGCATAATAGACAGTTAAAAACTCAGCGCGATCTAGATAAACGATTCAAGGGTTTGTCAAAGAGGTTTGGTATTCCTAGCGATTTAACAGTGCAAGATTTTTCCCTGAAAGATCAAAAACCACAACAAAGCAGTGGAGAACTAACACCAGAAGAAATGCGTGAGCTGGAAGAACTCAGAAGGATTCAACGCTAATGGCCGACAGACAAGAGTTAGAGCTTCGCAGGAAATTAGCAGCAGGTGTTAGTGAGCGAGAAGAATTATTGATTCGTCGCCAACTATCTCAAACTGGTAGACCGGAACGTTTACAGCAACAACTTCAACAACGCGAACAGGAAGCCCAAGAATTAGAACGGTTTAAGTTCACGCCTCCTGTAGAAGGAATAGGGCGTTTTACTCCTGGGGGAAATTTGTTGAATTTTGCTACCTCTCCAGGGCTAGGGCGAGGATTTAAAGATTTTGCCGAAGGGGTAGAACAACTAGGACTTGATGCTGGGACACGTTCTGATTTCATGCCCAATCCTAACTTTGGTCCAGGACAACCTCGATTCATACCTATTACGCCTGAAGAAACGGAGAGACGGATTCAAGCAGCGGACGAATTTACACAAAGAGCGAATAGAGAAAGAGCGGAGTTTGAGCAATCCTCTGGTGGTCAGTTCACTGGTGAACGGTTTGCGGGGAATGTCTTACCTGGTTTTGCTATCCCCGGTTCTCAAGGGTCTTTCCCATTACGTGTTGCGGCTGGTACGGCAACTGGAGCCGGGTTTGGTGCTACCGCTTTCACCCCTGAGGAGGATATCGAAAGTAGGTCTGAACAGAGAAAAGAGAATGTAAAATTTGGTGCTGAATTGGGGGCAGGTATTCCGTCATTTTTTAAAGCGGTTGTTGCCGCTCGTAATATACCAAAACATTTTGTCAGAAGTAAATTAACAACTCAGGTAGCCAAAGAAGGTGCCAAGCTTTCAGAAAGAACGGGAGTAGAATTTACTCTAGGGCAACAGAGTGGATCTAAGTTCCTCAATGCTGTGGAAGACGCCGCGAAACGTGGTCCTTTTGCAGCGGATAATATTGTTAGACAAGAAAATAAACAACTCGCCTCGGCAGCAAGATTCCTCATTCGTTCCATGAGAAAGATCCATCCCAATAAAGTCACGCCGGAAGTCGTAGGGAGATCAGTCGAAAATAATTTCAAAAGAGTCATTGGTATAGCGACCAATCGTCGGCGCTTAGTAGCGAACTTTGATTACGGGAAATTGGAAGCAGCGGGTAAAGGAAATAAAATTATCGATGTGAATAATTTAAGAGGCGCACTAACGGAACTCTCTGAAAACATCACCCCTGGCGCTGAGACATTATTAAAACGCTCTCGAACTGCTTTGAATACTTTAGCGAAGACTGCAAAAGACGGGAAGGTGACAGTCAAACAAATCCTCGCTTTCAGAAAAGACTACAGCGCGGCGGCGGCTGGGAAGAAGAATATCTTTGGTGATATTGATATCGCAGAGAGAAAATTCATCGCAGGGAGATTAATCGATGCGATTGATGACGATATTCTAAACAGCGCCAAGGGAACGGATATAGACGGATTAGCTAACAAAGCCATTAATAACTATAGAAAGAATTCCGAATCTATCACTAAACTACAAGACTCTGTATTAGGGAAGATTATTGGCCCGCAAAATCTCACCCCTGAGAAGATCGCAGCGAAGATTAATAAAATGGATGCCAGTGAAATTCGTACTGTATATTCCATATTTAACGAGAAGGCCCCTGATACCATTCAACAGATCAAGCAATCTGTTTTAAGAAACGCCATGGAATCCGCCATTGGTGATCCCAAGAAACTGGCCACTCAATTGAATTTCGATCCCAATAAATTCATTGAGAAGTTACCCAATCGAAGAGCATTGGGTGCGTTTTTCGATCAGCCAGGAGAAAGAAAGGAAGTCTTCGATGCTGTGAGGGCTTTGGCCAGGTTATCCGATCTTTCTAAAGGTGGTGGAGCGAAATCTGTTGGGTCTGTGACAACTGATATCGCTGGCGTGGCGGCATCCGGTTCTCCTATCTTCGGTGCTCGATTAGTAGCGACTGTTGGTGGGCCGATGGGGTTAACAAGAGCCCTTCTAACCAAAGAGGGTCGCCAAGCTCTCATAACCCTCTCTCAACCCATACAAGGTCGTGACCCGGCGATTATTAACGCCGCCTTTCAAACATTACGGAGCTTCAACGATGGGCAGTAAATACTCCAGTCAAAGTGCATCCGGTTATAACTCTTCCCCTCCTTCGGATGACGGGACAGTAACGGAAACGAATAAGGTTAAATATTCCACGACAAAAGAGAAACTCGCTGACCCTGTTAAAGTCTTGGCGGATAATATTAATTCAGCATTGTTGACCCATTTCGACGCCGGGCCTGTTTCGATAGTCTCTACGTCCACAATTTTATTAACCCATTACGGTCAATTGATTGAAGCCTCTGGCGCGACAACGACGTTAAACCTCAGTGATGCTTCTACTTTAGGCGCGGGTTGGTTTTGTTGGATACGAGTCACTGGAACTTCCGATGTCACATTGAGTCGTGTTACGGGTGGAGATACGATGAACGGTGTTGCGTCCGATTTAACCCTCATTCCTAAAAGTTCCGTAGGGGTGATGGTGAATGGTGCTGCGAGTGGATTCGTGACCTTTGGTGCGGATGAGCTACCTTCAGTATTAACCACCGCTGGGGATTTGGTTTATGCCTCTGCTGCAAATACCCCTGCGAGATTAGCGGTAGGCACTGATGGTCAAGTTCCTTCAGTTGCAGCGGGAGGAACGAGTTTCGCTTATTGGACGCCGGATCATTTCCGTGGATTAGAGGTTACGATAGGCACAGATGCCGATCACGATATTGATATCTCCGTGGGAGAGACGACAGACTCTACTAATGCTTACATCTTTAAATTAACAGGTGGTTTAACAAAACAGATTGACGCCCCATGGGCTGTCGGAACAGCAGCGGGGGGATTATTATCTGGGACAGTGGCAGCGAGTACACGATATTATGTCTATTTAATGCGGAAGGATTCAGACGGGTCTATCGATGCGGGGATGTCCACCTCTCCCACTGCTTCGGATATTGTCAGTGGTTATACTGCCTATGCTTTAATCAAGATTCTAAACACCGACAGTCTAGCGAATATTATTTATCTGGAAGACGGCCCTGTTACAGCTAGAACAGGCAGAGAGAAATTACTTGCTGATGTGGTTATCACCGCAGCAACAACAAACATAGATTTAAGTCTTGTCGGTAATTACGAAAAATACATTATTGAATATTCTCGGGTCCGTGTGTCATCGGATGGAGTTTTGTGGGCACGGTATTCTGATGACGATGCGGCTACTTTCAAAACCGGCGCTTCAGATTATGTTATCCCGGCGGGAACGTCTTCAGAAATTATATTAAATCCATCGACGTTTACTGCCACACTCAGTTGCTACAGCGGGACAATTACTATTTCCAACAAAGATTTTGTCTCTGGTGTAACCGCTTCTGGGTTACTTTCTGTTGTTTATTCGGGTTATCGTGCTGGCACACCATCTACTGCTGACGGCACGAATAGTGGGGTCTTTAATGTCGCCTCTGACGTGACAGACGTGCGTATTAAAAATTCCGCTGGGAACATCACCAACGGCATTTTCACCCTGTACGGCGTACATAGATGAAGAGAATTGCCGGCACACCCCCTGTTTAAGCAGGGGGCGGCCGGGTCAACCCACCACTACCATAGGATCATGGCAATGGCGAAACCAGTGTACAGCACGACCCCTTTAACCCCGTATAACCCAGAGGGGTTATTGACATGCTGACTGACAAAGAAATTGAAAGGATAGTGGATGGCTTGGAAAAACGCATGGTCAGACGATTCTACGTCAATGTCGGAAAAGGTATCTGGGGATTGGCGTGGAAAGGTTTTGTCGGGCTACTTTTGGTACTGGCTGCCTACGGCGCTGGCGGGGCTTTAACCGGTGATTATCCTTAT
>Ga0265306_10001893_pt1 | contig 10127 bp, 6 predicted proteins | sample Helome_3_FD_192493 | JGI IMG/M metagenome (GOLD analysis project Ga0265306, IMG submission 192493) | Marine sediment microbial communities from subtidal zone of North Sea - Hel_20160420 (Illumina Assembly) | ecosystem: Environmental > Aquatic > Marine > Subtidal zone > Sediment ...
GAAATGTGGCCGCCGATTGCCTTCACGCGCAGGGGTGTAGTCGTGGTGAACCGAACCCCTAGCCACTGGTTTTTGCTGATCGTGAACCCGTGGTCCTGGCCCGTTGGCCCAAGTTTGGCCGACTCGATACGTACCGACTGGTGCAAAGCAGAAGGCCGAGGCGCAGCGTCGACCGATCCGACGAACAGGGCCCCCAGCGCAAAGCCAACGCTGACTATCCAGTACTTCTTTGTCCTCATCACGCCGCCCCTTGATTATGTTGAAAAATGAATTTTACATTTTCAACATAGTCAGAGACGGTTAGCAGAACAAGGCTCGGCGAGCTCCCTCACCCGTTAGCCAATGAGGCGTACCCCCCGCCGCATCGGACTGAACTTCTGAATCGTCCGTTCCCGTCGTTCTAAGGAACTCGGAGAGATTTCGCGTGTTCGCACACGATCCGATGAACGAGCTCACGGAGCTCGCGCCGAGTATCCCTGGGGACGTCTCGATACTTCTTTTGAATCTTGGAAAACGCTTTGCCGAGTCGACGTCGCATGGACGCATCGACTTGTTCGAGGATCTGGGTGCCGGTTTCGTTCGGTGCGGGCAGTTCTTTTTTGGCGTGGGCCCAGGCCTGAATGCGGTCGAAATGATCGAGTGCCCGTGCCAGAAGGACGAACGGGAAATTGAGCGAAGGGTGCGGCCCCACGCGGACGCGGTAGCCATCTTTTGGATTCTTCATCGCCGAAATCGCTTGGTCGGTCACGTTCGATGCACTCGCAAATCGGCGCGTGAGCTCGTAAATCCCGACGCCGAGCCCACCGAGACCCCCAAGCACGGTTCCAGCAAAGACAGACGCGAATCCCACCGCGGCGTCGACCGCTCCACCGGCAGCAGCCCCCGTGAGCGTCGTCAGCGTCAGAAGCGCCCGTGGCGAGAGCCCCATGACGTCCCAGGTCTCCTTGGCGAAAAGGTCGTCGTGGGACTCGAGCTCGATTTCGGTTTCGGGTGACCAGTCGTCGAGACGATGCAAGTACACCGTAGCGATCTTTCGGTGCGCCTTCTTTTCGATGTTGCGCAGCTTGTCGTGGAACTCCCGCTCGAGGCGCGCTTTCTCGTGCGGCAATGCGCGCTCGTCAGGAAGGACGAAGGTCAAATGCAGCGTGAGCGCGTCGACGAGCATGTCAGAAATGATGTTCGCGACTTGATAGCGCCGGTGCTCTTCCTGAGCGCGCAGCGCATCCACCGCTTCCACGATCGACCGCTCCCATGATGGCTGGAGCGTTGCAAAGGCCTCGAGAAGCTTGCGCCGCTCTTCCCAGGTCACCCCATGGGCGTCGAACAGCCGCACGAGCTTGAAGTACTGATCGAGCGCGCGCCGCCAGTCTTCGATGTGCTCTCCGGTGCCGCTGCGGTTGATCAGTGCCATCGCCGGTTGCCCCGTGTAGCGAAGCACCTCCATTTCCGTTTCGTAATTCTTTCGGTAGGGCTCGTCGCCATTGACGACGTAGAGGATCGCCGCACCCTCGAGAATGGGCTGGAGCAGACGTCGCTCCTCCACAAAGTCCTCGGTGCCATCAAACGCGTCGACGAGCTCGCGCACGCGTTGGACTCGATCGGCGGCAGTGACCTCTCGCTGCTTGATCCAATGAAGCGCCCGCGGCGCATCTTCGAACCCGGGCGTGTCGATGACTGAAAACAAGACTCGCCCGTCGACTTCGACGTCGTATCGAACGCATTCCGTCGTCGTCCCTGGCCTCGGCGAAATCTTCACCGCGTCGTTTTCAATCAGGCTCGCGATGATGCTCGACTTGCCCTTGTTCACTCGGCCCACGACTGCAAAGCGCGGCACTTCGACGCTCGGTTCGCTCATAGCGCGTCCAATGCGATGTACGGGTCGGCCAGCTCTGCCAGATACCCGGCCCAGATGTCACGCTGCTCCTCGTCGCCACCCGCTGTCAGCAACACGTAGATCTTTCTCGTCGGCGGTCCGGTCGCGCGCAGGGTTCGCACAAAGCGCTTGAACGCACGGTCGGGCGCGTTCCAGGGCTCGGCAAGCACCAGGACCGGCTGTTCGCCGCCTTCGAGTCGCCGGAGCAAGGCCTCATCTTCGCTGTGATCATGGCCGCCGGCGCTTGCGATCGGCAACTCGACGAGCGCGCCGAACCGTTCTCGCAAGCGCACGGAAAACGTGTCGGGGGAAATCTCGGCCTCTCGCCAGCGAACCGCGATGACTGGTTGATCGCTGCTAAGCTGCTGCGGTCGGCCCATGGGCCGATGCCCTTCGCCGAGCGGCGCGATGTTGCCGGGGTCGTCTTCGTGCACGCGACGGACTCGCGGATGGGTGAGACGCGCGATGACCTCGGCTTCGTCGGGCGTGTCGAACGGGAGCTTCCCAAACGCACGACGCATCCCCACGCTACCCCAGACGACGAGCACGAGCCTTGGAAACAGGCCGTACACCAGGAGACACATGAGCAAGAAAGGCCACCATCCCCCCGCGACCGCAGCATTTTGAACACGCGCTCCGGCGGGGGCGTTCACATACGCAGCGTCGAGCCGATAATACTGCGTCGCGTGGACCAGATCGAGCGTGGGAACGGCATCTGGTAACCAGCTTCGCCATGGTGCAGACAGGGTTTCGCAAAATTGCTGAAGACCCTCAGCGCCGACCTGCAGGGTCGTGCTCCACGCGAACGCCAAATCGGTAAACGATACGGCAGCGATGAAGGTTGCGATCGCGCCGACGTTGAAGGCGACGGCGCCGACCTGAAGGGCTCGAAACAAGACCCAGCGCTCGACCCCGGCATAGAGGGAACGCCTCGCCAAGAACCGCCCGGCGTCTTCGGCGCCCACCATGCGCACGATCAGCCTTCGGATGAACGCGCTCAATGGGAAGTGCCCGAGAAAGCCGGGGGAGGAACGGGACCAGACCAAAGCAACGATCGTCCCTAACAAATTGATCCACTGCAGAAACACGAACACGCCCAGCACGACCAGCACATTGATTGGATGGTCACCGGTGAATTGCAGCACGGCAAGCGCGACCGCGGCTCCAAGCAAAGCGAAAAGGACGAAGACCACCCAGTTCGCAACCGCGTGCGCCCGAGCGATGCGTTCACCGGGGGTCGGCGTAGTGCCGTCAGGCTGAAGCGAACGGAGCCATCGAACCACCAGCTCCGGGGCTGACTTCGGGTCGTCCTGCCAGCGCAACGCGATCGAGCGATCGCGGGCAATGAGCTCCTCGGGCGGCCGATCGCGATCGGCCGCGAGCTGTACCTCGAAGTCGATCAGCTCCGCGAGGCCGAAGCGACCCGGGGAGAAATGTCGCTCAGGCTCCGTCACCAAAGGAATTGGTACTATACCCCCGGGCCTGCGCCAAGCGACGTCGCGCAAGATTTGCGCAATGATGCGGCAAGTAGCTCGTGGGTGTCGCCACGGTTCTTTTTCGAGTGCTTCTGGCTCGTCGTCCACATAGGCTGCGGGGCGCAAGCCAAAGGAGCTGGAGCATGACCGACCCACCCCATTTCGAGCTAGAGGAAGTCATCACTCTGACCCGAGTCGCACGCGTCGGCATGACCGTGGCCGACGTGTTCGAAGAATGCGTGACCCACCGCGTCCCCGGCATCCCTTTCTGCAACGATCGGAACGAGGTGATCGGCCGAGTGTCACTCCGCCACACGCTCAAAATGACCTGCATACCCGAGTTCATGGTCAAGGGCGCTCATCTCCTGGGCGACATGATCGAAGCAATACGCATCCCTGACGTCTGGGCCAAGGAGGTCTTGGAGATGCCTGCCGAGCACTTCGTGCTGGAGCCCTTGGCCGTCGTGACTTCTGCAGCCCCGGTGGTGAAGGCGCTCGCGATGATGGAGCACTTCAATAGCAGCTACGCCTTCGTCGTGGACCACGGTGAGTACAAGGGGATTGTGACCCGTATGTGGATTGCATCGTTGATGCTCAAGGTGCGAGAACGCTGAGCCGTGGACGTCGCAAACACTTCCCTCGATGCAAACATGTACATCGCGGCGGGCATTCTGCTTGCGGCGTATGCGCTCATCTTCAGTGAAGTTCTGCACCGCGCAAGCGCTGCCATCATCGGCGCTGTGGTCATGATCGGCGTCGGCATGGCGCGGGGCTTCTATTCCGAGGAGGCCGCCTTGGCGGCGATCGACGCCAACACGATCTTCCTGCTCCTCGGCATGATGTTGGTCGTCGCAATGCTGCGGCCGACGGGCGCCTTCGAGTATGCGGCCATCCGCTTGACCAAGCTCGCAGGCGGAAGGCCCATGTTGCTGATGGTCTACTTGGGTTTCGCGGTCAGCGTGATCAGCATGTTCCTCGACAACGTCACCACGATCATCATGTTCGCGCCGCTCACCGTGCTGATCACACGCATCCTCAAGCTCAACCCGATGCCGTACCTCGTTGGCGAGGCCATGCTCTCCAACATCGGCGGCGCGGCGACCTTGGTCGGCGATCCCCCCAACATCATGATCGGCAGCGCGGGCGGCCTCAGCTTCAACCAATTTCTCATACATATGGGCTGGCCGATCGCCCTGATATGGACCGTCGCCACGGGCCTGTTGCTTCTGCTGTTTCGCAAGGAGCTGGCGAGCGATCGGGTCGTCAAACCCATCGACCTAGACGAGGGACGCGCGATCCGAGATATGCCCGCCTTGAAGCGAATTCTGGGCGCACTGGGCCTCATCATCGTTCTGTTCTTCACCCATCACCAGTTGCATATGTACCCGGCCTTCGCTGCATTCATCGGCTTGGCGCTTGCTCTGGCGCTGCTGCGACCGTCGCCTGACAAGCTCTTCGGCCAAGTGAACTGGTCGGTATTGGTTTTCTTTGCAGGCCTGTTCATTATCGTTGGCGGCGTCGAAGGATCGGGGCTGCTCGATCTAGTCGGCCAAAGGCTCGCTGGTCTGGCGCAAGATTCAGGCAAGCCGCTGATAGCCGCCTTGCTCCTCATGTGGGTTGCCGCTGCGCTGAGTGCGGTGGTGGACAACATCCCCTTCACCGTCGCCATGATCCCCATCATCGGAGGCCTCGAATCCAAGGGCGTCAACATCACTCCGCTCTGGTGGGCTTTGGCGTTTGGTGTTGCCCTCGGCGGCAATGGCACACACATCGCCGCCACGGCGAATATCATCGTGGTCACCGAGTCCGAGAACTGCGGCATTCCGGGGGCTCGGATCACGCCCAGCACCTGGCTCCGGTTTGGCTTGCCCGTCACGTTCGTGAGCCTGGTCGTGGCCAGTGTTCTGTACGCCGTTTTCTTCGATTTCTTCCGGTGAACCTGGTTATGCCTACGTCACTCGGCCGGCACTTTGTCCGACCCGGCTGAACACATGAGCTGCCGGTGCTTAGTGGACGTTGTTATGTTATTGAAATTGCATGGGGGCACCTGCGGCATTTCCGTTCCGCACCAAGCTTACGGTCCTTGGCGCACTTCTCACGATCGTGCCGCTGACGGCGCTGGGGTACGCCCTGATGAGCAAGGCGAGCGAGACGGTGCGCACCATGACGCGCGAGTACCAGCTTTCGGTCGCGGGCGACTTGTCTCGGACGATCGAGTCCGAGCTCGGAGACGCGGAGAACGGTCTCGAAGCAGTTGGGCGCGTCTTGACGAACATCGACCTGTCGGAGTCGGTCGCGATTCAGCTCGCGATCAATCTCGTCGCAGCGCATGAGGCGATCGACCACGTCGGGGTCTATGCACTCGACGGCCAATTGGTGGATGTGATTCGCGAAATGTCAGCACAGGGAGTCAAACCGCCGGAGCGACTCTCCGAGAATATCCGTGAAACCGCCGCTGCTGAGAATGTGGTGACCGGGGCGGCGGTCCCTGGCGAAGGAGGCCCCCGAGTTTTGCTCGTGCTCCCCATTCGTAGGGCGGACGTGGTGACCGGTTTCGTGGGAAGCTTGGTCTCACTCCAACGCGTGCAGCAGCGGGTCGAGCAGTTATCGATCGAGCGGTTCGAAGGGCTGCCCGGGTCGATCTTCGTCATCGATGACGACATGCGCATCCTCGCGCACTCTCTCGTCGACCAGTCACGAGAGCTCGCCTCCGCACGTGGGGCGGGCGCGCTCGAAGGAGTCGAAACCAGCCGATTTGCCGGAGCCATGGTGAAGTCCGGCGAGTATGTCGAAAGCGATGGCACCGAAATGGTGGGTACTGTGAGCGGCCTACAAACCCGCCCCTGGGCCATCGTGACGCAGATCCCGCGGGACTTCGCCTATGCCTCGGTCGATACCATGCGCCGCGTGGTGTTCGTGGTGAGCCTGATCGCCATCATCATTGCGCTGATGGTGGCCTTCGTCGTCGCACGCCAGATCACGAGGCCCATCCAGCAGCTTTCGACCTTCGCGGACGACCTGGCCGCTCGCCGCTTCGACCGCCGGGTCACAGTGAATACCCGCGATGAGTTGGCGGTCTTGGGAGACGTGCTCAGCTCCGCCGCCGCCGATTTGCAAGCAAGCGAAGAGCGGATTCGCGAAGAAGAGGCGATCCGGCGGGACCTGCGTCGCTATCTCGACGCTGATTTGGTCGACCGAGTGGTGCGTCGGGAGCAGGACATGAAGCTCGGCGGCGAGCGGCGCGAGATTTCGGTACTCTTTGCCGATGTCGTCGCGTTTACTCCGATCGCGGATTCGCTCGCGGCCGAGGAAACGGTCGGCCTGCTGAACGAGCTGTTCACGATCCTGACCGAGATCGTCTTCCGGTACCAAGGGACGGTCGACAAGTTCATCGGGGATTCGGTGATGGCCATCTGGGGCGCACCCCAGCTGCAACCAGACCACGCCGCCCGAGCCATCGCTGCGGCCGAAGACATGATGCGCTGGCTCGAGGCGGGCAATCAGGGCTGGCGAAAGAAGTTCGGCGTGACCGTCGAGCTGGCGATTGGGATCAACTCGGGGCACGCAGTCGTGGGTAACGTGGGTTCCGAAACCCGCATGCAGTACACGGCGATCGGAGATGTCGTCAATGTCGCGGCCCGTCTCGAATCCATCGCTCGCCCCCAGCAAATTCTGATCACACAGGCAACGAAGGTCTCGGCTGGAGAGGACTTTGCATACTCCTCGCTGGGACCAAGGCAGCTCGTGGGCCGCCGGGACCCCGTGAAGCTCTTCGAGGTTCGGGTATGAGTCGAGGCGCTCTATGAGCCGGGGAGACCTCACGCCGGGCGCTGTCATCGCCAAGCGATTCGTCATCGAACGTCAGATTGGTTCAGGAGGTATGGGCACCGTCTACGCCGCGAAGCAAGTAGGCCTCGAGCGCTCGGTCGCGATCAAAGTCATCGCCCCCGAAGACGCCGCAAAACCCATGGCCAGGCGTCGGTTCGAACGCGAGGCCCGCGTCGCCGCCGCGCTGAGGCACCCAAACGCAGTCGAGATCTATGACTTCGGAACCCACGAAGACACGATGTTCCTCGCGATGGAGCTTCTCGATGGCCTCAGCCTTCGTTCGCTGGTCGATATCGATCTCCCGCCGCTCAGTCCACGCCGCGCCTGCCAAATCGCCGCGGATATAGCCAGCGTCCTCGCTTCGGCGGCGTCCATCGGCTTGATTCACCGGGACCTCAAGCCAGAGAACGTCATTTTGGACCGCACCAAAGACGGTGAGCGAACCGTCGTGGTCGATTTTGGACTAGCGTACATCTTGGAAAGCGAAGAGTCCGGGCGGCTGACGCGTGTCGGCGAAGGGCTCGGAACGCCCGACTACTTGTCTCCGGAGCAAGCGCGAGGGGTCAATCTCTCCCCAGCCTGTGACATCTACTCGCTCGGCTGCATGCTCTACGAGATGTTGACGTCGAAGCCGCCCTTCGACGGAAAGCACGCGGTCGTCCTCTCGCAGCATCTATTCGTCGCCCCGGTTTCCATTCGTGAACGCGCTCCCGAAATTCAGATCCCGAGCGCCCTCGACGAGCTCATCCTTGCGATGCTCGCCAAGTCACCCTCGGGTCGCCCGTCTTCGCAGGTGGTCTTCGAGACACTTCGCGTACTCGATCCAAACGCGCCTCAACGAAAGGGAGAAGCGTCGGGTGATCGGTTGCACGGCAGGCCGGCTCGCATGGTGTCCGCGCCTCCCATCGAGGATGACGGTGTCACGATGGATGGAGACGCTTGGTTCGGTTCCGACATCAAGATCGCGGTGTGTGGCGGCGTCGAAGCGGAGCTAGCACTCGGACTTGCAGCCAATGGGATCGAGGCGGTTGCGATCGACGCCGAGCCGGAGGTCATCCCCTTGGGATTCTTGGCCGTATTCGCGCCCGGCGCGACCGCCGCGCAGGTCGCGGCCTTTGCCGAAACGGGGCTTCCGGTCGTGAGCGACGCGGCCCCGGGAGATATCGAACGGCTCGCGGACATGCTGCGTGCTGGTGCGTCGGAAGTCGTGGTTCAGCCGTGCCCGCCCGAGGAGATCGCCCGGAAGGTCTGGCGCGCGGTTCGAAAGGGGTAAGGAAGAACCTTGATGAGAAACATGGCAATCATGGGGATGTTCGGGATCGTCGCCGGCATCGGATCGAGGGGGTCGGCGCAGCCTGCAGAGCCCCCGGAGACCTACGAATATCAGATCCAAGCAGGGGACACCTGCGCAGGCATCGCCGAGCGCCTCTTCGGCAACAAGCGACGCTGGGATCTGATCCACAAGTACAACCCTGACATGGGCCCGACTCCACACCGCTTGGTGCCGGGCCAGGTCCTGATCATGCCGCGGCTCGAGCAAGGACCCGACGCCCGTCTCACCGACGTGCAGCGCACCGTGCAGGCGCGCGCCCCGCAAGAACCCGACTGGGAACGCGCACGGCAAGGCAAGGCGCTCTACCGCGGATGGCGCGTCAATACGCTCGAGCGAGCCTCCGCAGACGTGACGTTTCAGGACGGTTCTCTGGTGCAGATGAGACAGAACACCCTGATCATCATCTACGGAGGCGTGTACCGCGACGCGCGGCGCAAAACCACGGAAGCCAGCTTGGAGCGCGGCACGCTCCGAAGTCGCTTGAGCGAGTTTCGTTTGGAGGTGAAGACACCGACTGCGCAGGCCGGGCTCGACGGAGGAAGCTCCGTTCTAAGCGTCGACGACCAGGGCACCAGTCTTCTTTCGAACCACGAAGGCGGCGAAGCCCAGTTCAAGGTGGCGACGGGCGAAGCGGTCCGCGTGAAACCCGGTTTCGGCTCCAAAGCACCCAAGGGCACCCGGCGCCCGAGCAAGCCCAAAGCCCTGCCCCCGACACCCGCTTGGAACAGCGGGCTCGGGACGCTCTACTCGGGCATTCGCAGCGAAGGAGGCACGGTACGCGGTGCGTGGAGCCCGGTAAAAGCAGCGACGTCGTATGTCATAGAGATCGCCAAAGATCGCGACGGCGGCGAAGTCGTCGTGGCGACGACGGTGCCTTCCTCCGTCACGAGCTTCGAGATTCACCGATTGCCCGAAGGAGTCTACTTCGCGCGCGTCTCGACCGTTGACAGCGAGGGATTCGAAAGCCCCCAGTCTTCAGCGCATCCGATGAACGTTCACCTTGTCCATCTCGAGCTTCCCGGCGAGGACACCGACGAACGCGCAGTTGCAACGCTGGGCGATTCCAACGAACCGTCCCTCCCGGCGCGGGTGCTTCCGGGCACGAAAGTCATTTCGCCAAACGGATTTCGCTGCGGTTTAGCGGACGATGACAAGGCTGCCTCGTTCGAGCTGGCCGACGCCGGCGTTTATGAACTGCTGTGCGTGAGCGACAACGGCGCCGCGGCGCCTCCCGTCGAAGTTGCGGTCGTGCCCCCCAGCTTGGAAATCCTCGAACCAGAGTCCAGCGGACCGCTCGTTCGAGACGCCGATCCACGACGCGTGAAGGTAGCCGTGCAAAGCGAGCTACCGCTTCCGGATGACAGCCGTTTTCGCGTCTCGGACGGATTCGTTCTCGATGAGATCTCGCGCAGCGGCAACACGACCACGATGGACCTGAGCGCAACGAAGGAGAGCCCCGACGCGCTCGCGCTCGAGCTGGTTGCGGGGCCTACCGGTGAAGAAGCCCTGCTCGCGTCACTGCACTTCGACGTCATCGATTCCGAGAGGTTGGATTTTGCGCCGAACGAAGCCCTCGGCCTAATGCTCACGCCAAACGTACTTGGACTGACGAACGACC
>Ga0265306_10001894_pt1 | contig 10127 bp, 8 predicted proteins | sample Helome_3_FD_192493 | JGI IMG/M metagenome (GOLD analysis project Ga0265306, IMG submission 192493) | Marine sediment microbial communities from subtidal zone of North Sea - Hel_20160420 (Illumina Assembly) | ecosystem: Environmental > Aquatic > Marine > Subtidal zone > Sediment ...
GGCGTTTGATTTCGGCTTCAACGAGGAGGCCGTCAAGGCGGCGCAGCGCTGGGTCGACCTGGACCCCGAGAGTGATGAGGCGCTGGTTCATCTTGCACAGTCACAGCTTCGCCTCGGTGACGTGCGAAACTCGCGCCGCAGCTTTGCTCAGTTGATCGAGCGTGGCGAGCAGGCGCCTGATGAGCGCCTGTATTCACTGATGACTTTCATATCCCAGGAGGATCCGCAGGACGCCGACGAGCTCATGCGTGCACTGGCCAAGCCTTATGAAGACTCGGCACTGGCACAGGCCGCGGTAGCGGCTGTCGCATTGCAGGCGGACGACGCCGAGTTCGCAATGGAGAGGGCAAAGCGCGCCATGGAACTTGATCCGGACTGGCTCAAGCCCAGGTTGATTTACGCACGAGCCATGCTGATTGCGGGCGACATTGACGGGGCCATCGATTACACGGCACGCATCGTCGGTGACGCCCCGGATCCGGATCCCGATGCCCGCATGGAACTCGCACTGCTGTACATGACGGCAGGTCGCGAAGACGACGCACTGAGCCAGGTCAACCAGGTGTTGCTCGAGCGGGCGTCGCGTACGGACGCGCTGCGCATGATGGCGATCATCAATTTCCGGCAGAACAATCTCGACGCGGCATGGGACGATTTTGAGGACTTGCTGTCGAGCGGTGATTACACGGCCGACGCATTGTTCTACCTTGCGCGCATCGCCGATATTCGCGGCGAGCAGGATCGCGCGATACGTTTGTACTCGCAGGTGCTCGGCGGCAAGAATGCCGTACCAGCCCAGCGACGTGCCGCGTTTATCACAGCCTGGCAAAAGGATGACCTTGAAGGTGCACTGGAACGTCTGACGGAGTTTGGCAAACAGCGGCCAAATTTCGCGGTCGATATGTTACTCGTCAAGGCGGGATTGCTTGGTTCCTTCAAGAAATATGATGACGCGCTTGCACTGTTCGACAAGGCCGTGGCATTCAGGCCCGATGACGAAGCCATCGCATTGAGTCGTGCCGAGATGATGCTGCGTATGGGCAAGCTTGATGAGTCGATTGCGGCTTATCGAGAGGCGGCGAAGCGGTGGCCCGACAGCTCGATGACGCTGAATGCACTCGGTTACACGCTCGCGGACCGTACCGACGAATACCGCGAGGCAGAAAAACTCATTCGCAAGGCGCTCAAAGGTGATCCCGAGAGTCCGGCCATTATCGACAGCCTCGGCTGGGTACTTCACAAGCGCGGCAAAAACGATGAGGCGCTGCACCAGCTGGAGATTGCCTATGCGGGATTTCCCGACCCTGAAGTCGCGGCACATTTGGTCGAAGTGCTCGTGGCACTCGAACGCGACGATGAGGCAGCAGAATTACTCGGCGCCGCGGAAGAACAGGCGCCAGACAGCGAACTTCTGAAAGACGTGCGTGAGCGACTTTTCCCGGAAGCGCCGTAGCACAGCGACTTTTTCGCTGACAGCCGTGGCGATGGCCGCGATGCTCGCCGGCTGTGTCACGCCGAAAAGTGCCTTACTGCCCGATATTGATGACTGGAGCGCGCGAACGACCGTGCTCGCAGGTCTCGATGAGTGGGAGTTCAGCGGTCGCATCGCCGTCAAGACTGCAACGGATGGCTTCAACGGCAAGTTGCGCTGGTCCCAGGATAAAAATGAATTCAAGGCTACTGCCAGCGGCCCGCTCGGTGCAGGCGCGGTCAGGATAGAAGGGGATCGGCAGTCAGTCATTCTCACGGACAAAGACGGCATCACAACTGAGCTGGCGAACGCGGAACTCGAGTTCCGTCGTCGATACGGATGGACGATTCCGGTGACGAGCCTGCGCTACTGGGCATTGGGTATTCCGGACCCCTCGAGTACGGCAGAGACCGTGTTCAACGACGCCGGAGAGCTCGAGAGCCTGACGCAGCGTGACTGGTCGGTGACCTTCTCGCGCTACGCGGATGGCGGCGGTCAGCCGATGCCGAAAGTGCTGACAGCAGAAAATAGCGACACTCGGGTGCGGCTTGTGATCGACTACTGGATTTTCTTCGAATAGCGCCGCACAATTGCGCCGCACATGCAGCGTATTGGGGCGTAGCCAAGTGGTAAGGCATCGGGTTTTGATCCCGTGTACCGCAGGTTCGAATCCTGCCGCCCCAGCCATCTGATTCAAAAGGGGATATCCGTGGACGCGGCACTTACAGCAGTATTTTCGGGCAACGCGCACCCGAAACTGGCCCACGATATTGCGCGCTATCTGCACATGCCATTGGCGCGTGCCCAGGTCGGCCGCTTCAGCGACGGCGAAATAAACGTCGAAATCCTCGAGAATATTCGCGGCAGAGAGTGCTTTATCGTGCAGCCGACGTGCCCGCCAACATCCGAGAACCTGATGGAGCTGCTCGTGATGGTCGATGCAGCAAAGCGAGCCTCTGCGGCACGCATAACGGCTGTGATTCCGTACTTCGGTTTCGGACGTCAGGACCGGCGACCGCGTTCGTCGCGCGTGCCGATCACGGCGAAACTGGTCGCGAAGCTGATCGAAACGGCAGGGGTCGACCGCATGTTGACGCTTGACCTGCACGCGGACCAGATCCAGGGATTTTTCGACATTCCGGTCGACAATGTTTACGCCTCTCCAATTCTGCTGGGTGACGTCTGGAAGCAAAAATTCGAGAATATGGTTGTCGTCTCACCTGACGTCGGCGGCGTAGTTCGTGCCCGAGCTCTGGCCAAGCGCCTCGGCGATGCTGATTTGGTCATCATCGACAAGCGTCGTCAGCAGGCGAACCAGTCAGAAGTCATGAACATCATCGGTGAGTGCAATGGCATGAACTGCATCATGATGGATGACATGGTCGACACGGCTGGCACCCTTTGCCATGCAGCTGGGGCCCTCAGGCAGAACGGTGCCGCCAGCGTCCACGCCTACATTACGCACCCGATCTTGTCCGGACCGGCAGTGGAACGGATACGCGATTCGGCACTGGATTCCGTGGTTGTGACCGATACGATTCCGCTCAATGAAGAGGCTGCGGCGTGCAAGAACATCCGCCAGCTGTCCACGGCCGAGCTGCTCGGTGAAACGATGCGGCGAATTTCCGACGAAGAGTCGGTCAGCTCGCTATACGTGGACTAGAACTGTAGGAGCGCTGCTTGTCAGCGCGACCTCTTAAGGTTAATATGCGCGCCCCTGCTCGAGACGGTCGCAGTTTCGGCAGGTGTAATGTTCAGAATTTTCTGAATAAAATCAATCAGATAACGGAGGCCAGTCATGGCTGAGAAATTCGATCTGGTTGCGGATATTCGTGAAGACTCAGGGAAAGGTGCGAGCCGCCGCCTGCGTCGCCAGAATAAAGTACCCGCAATCATCTATGGTGCCGGCCGTCCGCCGCGCGCACTTACGTTTGACCATAACAAGGTCATCCACCAGCTTGAGAACGAGTCGTTCTATTCGAGTGTCCTGAACATCAAGGTTGCTGGAAAGAGCCAGGCCGCGATCGTCAAGGATATTCAGCGCCACCCGTCCAAGTTTCAGATCGTCCATATGGACTTCCAGCGTATCGTCGAAGACCAGGTCATTCGCATGAATGTGCCGATTCACTTCCTCGGTGCTGACGTTGCCGTGGGCGTTAGAGACGGTGGCGGTTCGGTGTCGCAGATGCGTAACGACGTCGAAGTCGTCTGTCTGCCAAAGGACCTGCCCGAATACCTCGAACTGGATATTTCCGGGCTGGAGCTCGACGATTACATGTACATGTCCGATATCCCGCTGCCCGAAGGCGTCGAGATTCCGGAGCTTGCGCAGGAAGTCGATCAGGTCCAGCCAATCGTCTCTATCCATATCATCAAGGAAGAGATTATCGAAGACGAGATCGAGGAAGAGATCGAGGGCGAATTGGTCGAAGGCGAAGAGGGCGAAGAGGGCGAAGCCCCGGCCGATGGCGATGCTCCGGCCGAAGGCGCCGGCGACGACTCGACCGAAGACTAGCGTGCACCTGCGTCCGATATGACGCACCTGCGTATCATCGCTGGCCTCGGTAACCCTGAGGATCGATACGAACGAACCCTGCACAATGCAGGGTTCTGGTTCGTCGATGCTGTGGCGCGCAAGTACGGCGGGGCGTTTCGTTACGAGAAGAAGTTCGATGCCGAGTGCTGCAAAGTCAGTATCTCCGGCAACGATGTCTGGCTCGTGAAACCGCAAAACTACATGAACAATAGTGGTGGTCCGGTTCGGGCTGCTCTGGATTACTACCGGCTGGATGCAAAGCACCTGCTGGTGGCCCACGATGAGATCGACCTGCCACCCGGCACGGTGCGGCTCAAGCAAAGTGGCGGCCACGGTGGTCACAACGGCATTCGTGACGTCATGCAGCATTGCGGCGCCGAGTTCATGCGCCTGCGTATCGGCGTTGGTCATCCCGGCGAGAAGGACAAGGTCACGGGCTATGTGCTCAAGCGTGGTTCTTCAGATGTCGAAGCAGCGGTGGAGAAGAACGTTGACGAAGCGCTCGATGTCATGCCGGTGCTGATCGATGATGGCATCAATGCCGCTATGAAAAAATTACACACCAGGGACGAGTCTGCCGATGGCAATTAAGTGCGGCATCGTTGGACTGCCCAACGTTGGCAAATCGACGCTGTTCAATGCGTTAACGGCGGCCGAGATTCCGGCCGAGAACTACCCTTTTTGCACGATCGATCCCAATGTGGGGGTCGTACCCGTGCCCGATCCACGGTTGAGTGTCCTCGAGGGCATCGTCCATCCTGAAAAGATGATTCCGACGACCATGGAATTTGTGGACATCGCCGGCCTTGTAGCAGGCGCGTCGAAGGGCGAGGGTCTTGGCAACAAATTTCTCGCGAATATCAGGGAAACCCATGCAATCGTGCACGTGGTGCGCTGTTTCGAAGACGACGACGTCACACATGTTTCAGGAAAAATCAGTCCCGTCGATGACATTGAAGTAATCAACACAGAGCTCGCACTTGCGGACCTGGAGTCCGTCGATAAACAGCTGTTCAAGGCCGAGAAGAACGCCAAGACGGCGCAAAAAGCGGATCTGTATATCCGCGACACGATCAGGAAAATTAAGGAGCACCTCGACGAAGGGCTTCCGGCTCGCTCACTCGCACTGGATGAGAACGAACTCAAGATCGTGCGTGAGCTGCACCTGATCACGATCAAACCTGTCATGTATGTCGCAAATGTCGATGAGAGCGGGTTCGAGAACAACCCGCACCTGGACGCGGTTACAGCGTACGCAGCGGCTGACGGCGCCGAGGTGGTCGCGATCTGTGCAGCGATCGAAGCTGAGATTGCCGTGCTCGACGACGAAGACAAGGCGGTGTTTCTCGAGGATCTCGGCTTCGATGAGCCGGGTCTCAATCGCGTCATTCGCGGCGGTTACAGATTGCTTGGCCTGCAAACATTTTTCACGGCAGGCCCCAAGGAAGTCAGGGCCTGGACGACAAGAGTTGGCGCTACCGCACCGCAGGCGGCCGGTGAGATTCACACGGATTTCGAGAAAGGCTTTATTCGTGCCGAGACCATTGGTTACGACGACTACGTTGCCGGCAATGGCGAGAACGGTGCGAAAGAGGCGGGACGCTTACGCCTCGAGGGCAAGGAATACATTGTTAAGGAAGGCGACGTGATGCACTTCCGCTTCAATGTCTAGTGCCAGGCTTTGTCGCTACTCTCAACCTTGTAAAGAATGTAATCGCGAAGTCGATTCGCGGTTGCGTGTTCGATAAACGGAATACGGACACTCCCTGACGCCATGTAAACACGCAGCGTGGCAAGGCCCTTGCGTCGTTGCAGCGGCGATCGCAACACGGTGACACGTTGCACCTTCCTGTACAGCAAGGCGACCGTTCGATAACCGAGCGTACCCGAGCGGCGCACAAGTCCTTCATCGGTGTAGTGATAGCCGGCGTGTTGCCAGGTCTTAACGATGTGTAGCAAAGAAACTGGTATCCACAGCAGGAAAAGCAACGCAGCCGGATCTCCCTCAACTGAGTACGTGATTGCAGTGACCAGCAACGGTGCCAGGACGTTGATCAGGATTGGCATGCGCATCGAGTACTTCGAGATCGCGCTGAAACGAGAGCTCGTCGGTATCTGGATCAAGCCGCGACCTTCCTGCTTCAGAAAGCGCCGCCGCAGGGCCGTGGCCAATTCCTCTGTGACCACGGGAATCGTGAAGTTCTTGCTGCTGTCGTTCTTGTGGCTGCTTCTTGCCTGGCGCGCCGTCATTACAAATCGACTGAAGCCGCGCAATATGATTCCCTGCTGCAATCGCAGTGTCTGAATCTTGCCAAGGTCCATCGAGACCTCGTGTCGCGTTAGCAACCCACCGTGTGATCGTAACGTGTTGCCATCCAGGAACAATTCAAAATTGTGATAGCGCAGAAAGGCTGCCGCGATCGAAATCATCGCGAGCAGCAGAATCACTCCGATCCCGATCGTGACAAACATCCATACGCCGCCCACGATACCGAATTGCATTGCCCCCTGTGTCGCACTCTCGAGGGTGTTCGCAATGACTGAGTCAACTTCGTCTCCCAGCCGGTCCAGCAGCGGGCTGACCAGTGCCAGTACGAGCAGGGCGCGTTTGTCCGCCAGGCCTATCGGGATCATGTCGCGCCAGGTCAACGCAAGCAGCGGCTCTGACTCCACAATCGTTTCTGGTGCATCGGCGGCGCCGGCCCGCTGCAGCGGGCGACCGATTTTCTCGCGTAGAGCTGCCGCAAACGCGCTGGGTACCGCCGGCAGATTTCCTTCGTCACCCGAGGACCCGGCGGTGTCGAAACTGACCGTTACAAGATCGAGGTAGCGGTAGACGATGTTCTGTTCGGTGTTGATTCCCTGGATACGATCAAACTTGATATCGAGCTGTTTCTTTTTGAAGACGCCTTCGCGAATCAAGACAGAGTCTTCTGCAATTCGAAAGCGGAAAAACCAGTAGCGCAGGACGGACGCAACAATCACAAGGATCACGGCAACGACGACGACAAGCTTCAATCGGTCCACGAGGTTTCCGCTGGATGCGATGAGTACTGCGGCTATCGGCGCGAACGACTGCCATGCATTCTTAACAATGTCGCGTAACAGCTTGCCAAGAAAGAACAGGATGGCGAGCGGGGACGTACGTCGCCAGCTACCTGGCTCAGGCGATTTCAATACTGACCCCGACCTTGTCGAGAACATAAATACGTAGTTGTTCAGCGATCTCAGCATCGAGGCCGTCAATCTTCAGGTCGCCGCCAGAGCCTCCCGCAGTAAACAGCTGTAATGTCGCAACACCGAACTTGCGATCGAAGGGTGTGTTCGATGTTTCAACGTGCTGAATGCGGTTGTAGGGAATCGCTGTGACCGACCGCCAGATAACGCCCGAGCGAAACACGATGTCTTTGTCACGCACGACATAGCCGCGCCGCGGTACAGAGACGCGTGGCCAGGACACGAACACAATCGCAAATCCGATGGCGAGGATCCAGAGGATCGTTGACTGCATCAGCGGGAAATGCAGGAATACGCTAATGAACGTTGCGCCGGCCAATGGAGCCAAAGCGATAAGCGCATGTTCAACCTGCATTCGGCGTACGAAGGCCGGATGCAGCTTCTGCCAATCGAGATCCTCCATGCCAGGCAGGTCATCGAGCGCGATTTCAGGGTTCTGAAACATCGTTGCTCCACTTGGGCCAATCGCGCATTATACGGCAGCTATGAGAGCCGAGTTCCTGTTGTTAATCGTTTCGGTCGCATTCAGCCTGAGTGCATTTGCGGCTGAGCTTGAGCCGTCCGGGATCACCCAGGTTGTGCTCCTCGGCACCGGAACGCCCAACGTCGATCCGGAGCGATCCGGTCCCGCTGTTGCGATTGTGGTCAATGGCACCCCCTATCTGGTCGACTTCGGCCCCGGCGTCGTGCGGCGGGCTGCAGCGATGTCGCCGTCATGGGGCGGTGAAATGACGGCGCTTAGAACCAGCAACCTCAAGCACGCATTCCTGACGCACCTGCATTCCGATCATTCGGCCGGATTATCCGACCTGATCCTGTCGCCCTGGGTCATGGGGCGCGACGAACCGCTCGAGCTGTATGGGCCGAGTGGCACGGCCGATATGGCGAACTATGTCCTGAAGGCGTACGAGGCGGACATCCGCTACCGGGTCGACGGCCTCGAGCCGGCCAATGATCGCGGCTGGCGGGTCAATGTCCACGAGATCGACGACGGCGTGGTATTCGAGGACGACAATGTCAACGTTGAGGCATTTCGCGTGCGCCACGGCACCTGGACCAATGCGTTTGCTTACAAGTTCACGACGCCAGACCGGGTTATCGTAATCTCCGGTGACGCGGCACCCGACGCGCGCATCGAGGAGCAGGCCGCCGGAGCCGATATCCTGATTCACGAGGTTTACTCGATGGAGGGGTTCGCGAAGAAGACGTCCGACTGGCAGAAGTACCACAGCAACAACCACACCTCGACGCACGAACTCGGCGAAATGGCAGGCCGGGCAAGGCCCAAGCTGCTGATCCTGTATCACATCTTGTTCTGGGGGTCCTCGGAGGAGACACTGCTGCTCGAGATCCAGGAAAAGTATGACGGCGAGGTTGTTGTGGGCAATGACCTTGACACTTACTAGCCCGACAAGGAAAATCCGCACCCCCACAGGCACTTGCGTCTGTACCGAACAAAGGTGATGTAGCTCAGACGGTTAGAGCGGCGGACTCATAACCCGCAGGTCGGTGGTTCACAAAATGCGCCAGCATTTTGGACGCCGAAGGCGCCCCGCAGGGGCGAGGATCGGCTCGAGCCGATCCGAGTCAATTCCACTCAGTGGGATTGTACAATTGAAGATATTGGTGATGTAGCTCAGACGGTTAGAGCGGCGGACTCATAACCCGCAGGTCGGTGGTTCAATTCCACCCATCACCACCAAACGACAAAGCGCCCCCTTGCGGGGCGCTTTTTTGTTTGGTGTTCGGTTGGAATGAACCACCGAAGGTGGTTCAACCGAGCCCGACAAACTGTGAGGCGCCGCGAATTTTCCGGGTGGCCCTGGCTCGTGTGGTGCTTGTGGCAGTCAGTGTGGCTGATATATGCGGTACGGAAAGTGGCATACCCTTATTGTGATAACACACTCACGCAGTGTAAAAGTTCGCGGAAGCAATAGGAATTTGGAACTACTCAAACTCATGAATACGCATTACCTGAAATCTCTTTTTACACCGGAAAGCGTCGCACTCTTTGGTGCCAGCGACAAGCCGGACTCAGTGGGCGGCGTCGTCTTCAAGAATCTGCTGACGTCAGGTTTCAAGGGCCGTATCTTCGCGATCAATCCAAAGCGAGAGGAAGTGCAAGGGCAGAAGGCCTTCTCGTCTCTGGAAGATATCGACGAATCGATCGACCTGGTAGTCGTTGCCACACCCGCAAAGAGCATTCCGGGTATCGTTGAACAGTGCGGCGAACGCGGCATCAGAATGATGCTGATCCTTTCGGCAGGCTTTCGCGAAACAGGCCCACAAGGCCGGAAGATCGAGGACAAGGTAACGCAGCTGGTCAAGCGCTACGGCATTCGACTGATGGGGCCCAACTGTCTTGGCATCATCCGCCCGGACAAGGGCCTCAACATCACGTTCGGCAACAACAACGCGCAGCCGGGCAACCTCGCCTTCGTATCCCAGTCTGGCGCCATATGCACAGCGATTCTTGACTGGGCAGAGCAAAATGACATTGGATTTTCCGCCGTTGTTTCAACGGGCATCGCGGCAGACCTGGATTTCGGTGACTATCTGGATTTCCTGGTCTCGGATCCGGCCACCAAGGCAATACTGCTTTACATCGAGGGCATCAATAATTCGCGACGTTTCATGAGCAGCCTGCGTGCTGCGGCGCGCATCAAACCAGTTATTGCACTTAAGGTCGGACGACATGCAGCCGGCGCAGAAGCATCCATGTCACACACCGGTGCATTGGTGGGAAGCGACGAGACTTTTGCAGCCGCATTGTCGCGGTCTGGTGTTCTGCGCGTCGAAACGATCGGACAACTCTTTGCAGCTGCCAAGGCCCTGTCATCGACATACTACCGCAGCAAATCCGAGCGCCTCGTCATCATCACC
>Ga0265306_10001895_pt1 | contig 10126 bp, 10 predicted proteins | sample Helome_3_FD_192493 | JGI IMG/M metagenome (GOLD analysis project Ga0265306, IMG submission 192493) | Marine sediment microbial communities from subtidal zone of North Sea - Hel_20160420 (Illumina Assembly) | ecosystem: Environmental > Aquatic > Marine > Subtidal zone > Sediment ...
ATATTTACTTCTTGCCGCCACCGCCACCGCCACCGCCACCGCCACCGCCACCGGCACCACACCGGAATAGTTTCATTCGGTCGCCGAGGCCCGACCCCGGAATAAACGGGCCGACTTACAACGCCTCTGCGTACAGCTGTTTCGCGGCGTCCAGCGTCAGCGGCAGCGGGTTCCCGGGTGCGGTCGGGTCGACGAACGCCAGTTGGGCGTACTCGTCGATCCGCTCGGGCTCGGCGCCGAGGGCGCGCAGGTTCTCCGGAATCCCGAGTTCGCTGTTGAGTTCCACAACAAACGCGTGAAATCCGTCGAAGCCGCCTTCGATCCCGAGATAGGCGGCCAGGCGCTCGATATGACTTTCGATTGCCGGTCGGTTGAAGCGCAATACCACCGGCGCAAGGATCGCGTTGGTGGTGCCGTGATGACAGTCGTGCACCGCGCCGATGGCATGGGCGAGCGAGTGGATCGCGCCCAGGCCCTTTTGAAAGGCGGCGGCGCCCATGGTCGCGGCGCTCATCATGTTGGCGCGCGCCTCGAGGTCGTGCCCGTCGCGGAACGCCCTGGGGAGAAATTCCTTCACCAGCCGCATCCCTTCCAGAGCGATCCCCTGGGCCATCGGGTGATAAGTCGGCGCGCAATACGCCTCCAGGCAATGCACAAATGCATCCATCCCCGTGCCCGCAGTCATCTCGGGCGGCAAGCCGATGGTCAGTTCCGGATCGCAAATCACCACGTTCGGCATCATGCGGGGGTGGAAGATGATCTTCTTCTGGTGGGTGCGGGTATTGGTGATGACGGCTGCTCTGCCGACCTCCGACCCGGTCCCGGCCGTAGTGGGTATCGCGACCATGGGGGCGATGACTTCGGCGTTGGCCTGCGTCCAGTTATCGCCAACATCCTCGAAGTTCCAGACCGGCCGCGTCTGTTTGGCCATAAATGCGATCAGTTTGGCCAGATCGAGACCGGAACCGCCGCCCATCGCGATGACCCCGTCGAAGCGCCCACCCTGGAAAAAACGCACGCCGTTTTCCAGGTTCTGATCCCGGGGGTTGGGATCCACATCGCTAAAACTCGCACGGCCCAGACCGCCTCGATCCATGACCTCCAGCACCTGCTTCGTGACGGGCAGGTTTGCAAGACCGCGATCGGTGACCAGCAGGGGCCGTTGCATGCCGGTTTGCGCACAGGCGTCGGCCAGCTCCGAGATGCGGCCTTGCCCGAAGCGTATCTGTGTCGGGTAGTTCCAGTTGCCGACCAGCTTCATCACAGTGCCTTCCTTAAATGATAGGATTTCGGCCGCGTCAGATTCCGGTAGCCGATCACCGACAATGAGCCACCGCGGCCGGTGTCCTTGCAGCCGGTCCAGCACAGCGCCGGATCGAGATAATCCGCCCGGTTCATAAACACGGTCCCGGTCTCGATCCGGGCGCCGACGGCGGCCGCCCTGTCGGCATCCGCTGTCCACAGCGATGCGGTCAAACCGAATTCGCTGTCGTTCATCAACGCGATGGCCTGTTCGTCATTGTCGACTTTCATGATCCCGACCAGCGGGCCAAAGGTCTCGTCCCGCATCACACGCATCTCATGGGTGACCTCGGTCAGGATCTGCGGGGCGAGATAGGTGCCGCCATCGTCCTCGGGAAACAAGTTCGGAGCGATCATCGGCACGGCGCCGGCCGCGATGGCCTCATCCCGTTGATCGCGGACCTCATCCGCAAAACGCCGGTGGGCCATCGGGCCCAGCGTGGTCTCCGGATCGAGCGGATTGCCCAGCTTGTAGTCCGACACGATCGCCACTGCCTTTTCCACAAACGCATCGTACAGAGTGGCCGTGACATAGATCCGTTCGATGCCGCAGCAGCATTGGCCCGCGTTGTACATCGCGCCGTCGACCAGCGTCGCGACTGCCGCGTCGAGGTCGGCATCCTCCATCACATAGCCCGGATCCTTGCCGCCCAGCTCCAGCCCCAGCGGGGTGAACGTGCCGGCCGCGGCTTGCTCCATGGCCTGGCCGCCGCCGACTGAGCCGGTGAAATTGACAAAGCCGAAGCTGCGTGTGGCGATCAGGTCCGAGGTTGTAGCGTGATCGAGAAACAGGTTTTTGAACACGTCCTCAGGGACGCCGGCCTCATGGAACGCCCGCGCCATGCGTTCACCGACCAGCAGTGTCTGGCTGGCATGCTTGAGCACGACGGTGTTACCGGCGATCAGCGCCGGCGCGATGGTGTTGATCGCGGTCAGATAGGGGTAGTTCCACGGCGCCACGACCAGCACCACCCCATGCGGTTCCCAGGCGATCCTGCGTTCGAAGGCCAGGCTGTTCTCGATCACGATCGGCTTGAGCGTGTCCGCGGCAATCTCCGACATATATAAGGTGCGTTCCTCGACGCCCCCGAATTCCCCGCCATAGCGGATCGGGCGACCCATCATCTGCGCCAGTTCGGGCACGATCTCGTCGTTCATCGCGCCGATCCTGGCGACACCGGCTTGGACCAGTTCGATCCGCTCTGCCAGCGGACGCTTGGCCCAGTCCTTTTGTGCTTGCCTGGCCCCGGCCACCGCATCGTGGGCCGCCTGCCGCTCCATCGCCGGTCGCTCGGCAAAGACCTGGTTGTCGATCGGAGATATGCAACGAATCGCACCGCTCATGTTCTTATGCCCTCTCAAAACCGCGCGCCACTTCCCAGTCCGTGACGTGCCGGTCGTACTCTTCCTGTTCCCACATCGCCGCACGATAGTAATGGTCGATGACCTCGTCGCCGAACGCGGCGCGCAGCATCTTCGAGCGCTTCATCGCGGTGGCCGCATCGCGCAGCGTCTCGGGGATGCCGCGGACCCTCTTTGCGGCGTAAGCGTCGCCGACGAACGGGTCCTCCAGCGGCAGTTCTTGTTCGATGCCGTCCATTCCAGCGGCGAGCAATGCCGCCAGCGCCAGATAGGGGTTCAGGTCCGAACCGCCTACCCGGCACTCGACCCGGATCGACTTCGTCTCTTCGCCGCAGATGCGGTAGCCGGCGGTCCGGTTGTCCAGACTCCAGATGGCCTTGGTCGGCGCGAAGGTGCCGGCCTTGAAGCGCTTGTAGGAGTTGACGTAAGGCGCCAGGAAATAGGTGATCTCGCTGGCGTGGGCCAGCAAGCCGGCCAGATAGTGTTCCATGAGCCGGGACATGCCGTACCGGCCATTGGGGTCGAGGAACAACGACGTCTTGCCATCGGCACTCCACAGCGATTGATGGATATGCGACGAGCTGCCGGCGGCAGCGTCGTCCCACTTGGCCAGAAACGTCACCGCGCGTCCCTTTGACCAGGCGATCTCCTTGCACGCGTTTTTGATGATGGCATGGCTGTCGGCCATGGTCAGCGCATCGGCGTAGCGGATGTTGATCTCCTCCTGACCGGCCGACGCCTCGCCCTTGGAATTCTCGACCGGGATGCCCGCGCCCTGCAATCCATTGCGGATCGCGCGCATCACATCCTCCTCCTTGGTGGTCTGGAAGATATGGTAATCCTCGTTGTAGGCGCTGATCGTCTGCATGTTGCGGTAGCCTGCGCCCTGCAGCATTTCGAAGCTGTCCTTAAACAGAAAGAACTCCAGCTCGGTGGCCATCGCCGCCTTCATGCCGGCTTTGCCGAGCCGCGCGATCTGCTTTTTCAGCACCGCGCGCGGCGAGTGTGGAACTTCCGTATGGTGGTGATCGAGCACGTCGCACAGCACCAGCGCCGTGCCCTCGAGCCAGGGCACCCGGCGCAGGGTGGCCAGATCCGGTTGCATCACATAGTCGCCGTAGCCCGCCGCCCAACCCGTCGCCTTATAGCCGGGGACGGTCTCCATCTCCATGTCGGTGGCCAGCAGGTAGTTACAGCAGTGCGTCTCCTGCCAGGCGCTGTCGAGAAAGAACTCGGCCTGACACCGTTTGCCCATCAGCCGGCCCTGCATATCCACCTGGACCGCCAGCACGGTGTCGATTTCACCGTCGCCGACCGCTTTTTTGAGTTCGTCTAAGGTCAACATTCCAGCCATCGTTACAACCCTGTTGATCATGAATTTTTGCACTGCAAGCCTCCCGGAACAGTTGTTCCGGGAGGGCTTTTAATCAAACGTGTTCAAACCGTCCGGCCCCGCAGCGTTGGCAGCCGGCGGCTCGAGCCCGCCGGTGTCTTCGTCTCAGCCGTAACGGTAGGGCCGTCCGGCCTTGGCCATATCGGCGTTGTACTTCTTGAAGATGTTGACGACCTGTTTGGCCCTCGGGCTGGTGGCGGCGATCTCATCCCAGAACTTGTGCGCTTCCGCCTCGACCGTGGCCCATTCTTGGTCCGGGATCGAGGTGAGTTTCAGCTTGTCGCCATTCACACGCAGATCTGCCTCGCCACCCCAGTACCAGTACTGACGATAGTAGTTGGAGCTGTCCATACAGACCTTGAACAGTCCCTTGAGGTGACCCGGCAGTTCGTTCCAACGCTCTGAGTTGGCGAAGTAGGATCCGATCCAGGCGCCGGAGATGTTGTTGGTCAGGAAATAGTTGGTGACGTCCGCCCAACCGACCGTGTAATCCTCGGTGATACCCGACCAGGCGATGCCGTCGAGTTCGCCGGTTTGCACCGCCACCTCGATGTCTTCCCACGGCAGGGTGACCGGGACGACGCCAAAGCGGGTCAGGAACTTGCCGGCGGTCGGGAACGTGAACACGCGCAGACCCTTCAGGTCCGCCAGGCTGGTGATCGGCTTGACGGTATTGAAGTGGCACGGGTCCCATGCGCCGGCGCCGAGCCAGGTGACGCCTTTGACCTCGCCGTAGGCTTCCTCCCAGATCTCGTTCAGGCCGTATTGATTGAACAGCACCGGCACATCGAGGCTGTAACGGCAGGCGAACGGGAAATAGCCGCCAAACACCGATACATCGACCGGGGCCGCGATGGAGTCGTCGTCGCTTTGTACCGCGTCGATGGTGCCCTTCTGCATGGCGCGGAACAATTCGCTGGTCGGCACCAGCTGATCGGCGAAATAGAGTTCGATCACCATCTCGCCGTTGGCGATCTTGTTAAACGCATCGATCGAGGGCTTGATTACATGCTCGGCCAGCGCCGGGCCCGCGTAGGTCTGCAAGCGCCACTTGATGGGTCCCTTCGCGGCGTGTACGTACGGCGCGCCGAGGGTGGCGGTACCGACGGCCCCGGCAGTCGCCAGACCGGCCTTTTTGATAAAATCGCGTCTTGTCGCCATGGTGTATCGCTCCATAATCTCTAATGCGCAACGTCGGGGCATGCCGACCGGCCATGCCTCGACACCCTTCCCACAAACCTCGGGTCCTGTTGTTGTCCCGGTCCCCCCGGATGACTGACGGGATCCGCCAGACGAGGCCCTTTATCCTTTTCCCCCGATCTATTTAGCGTAGTACATATTCGGCAGCCACATGGCGATCTCGGGGAAAATCATCACCATGGCCAGCCCGAAGATCATCACCAGCACGAACGGGGTGATGGACCGGTAGATATCGCCCAGGGTGATCTCCGGGGGCGCCATCGCCCGCATCAGGAACAGGTTGTAGCCAAACGGCGGCGTCATATAGGCGATCTGACAGGTGATAGTGTAGAGCACGCCATACCAGACCAGGTCGAAGCCCAGCACCTTGACCAGCGGCACGTAGAGTGGCGCGACGATGACCAGCATCGCGGTATCGTCGAGGAACATGCCCATCAGCAGATAGGACAGCTGCATCAGGATCAGGATCTCCCATGGTCCGAGATCCAGCCGCTCGACAAACAGATACTCGATCGCCTTGACCGCCCCGAGCCCGTCAAACACCGCGCCGAAACACAGCGCGGCCAGGATTATCCACATAAACATGCAGCTGACGGCGAGGGTCTTGCGGATGACCTCTTCCATCACCTGCCGGTTCAGCCGCCGTTTGACCAGCGCGGCCAGGGTCGCCGTGGTCGCGCCGACCGCGGAGCTTTCCACCAGGCTGGTGATACCCAGCAAAAACAGACCGGTCATGCTGAAAAATATCAGTAACGGCAAGATGCCGGCCCGCAGCAGACGGATCTTCTCGGTCCAGCCTACCTGGCGCTCTTCTGCCGGCAGCGCCGGACCGAGTTGGGGCTGGATTTTGCAGCGGATGACGATATAGATGACGAACAGACTGGCCATCATCAGACCCGGGAAGACACCGGCGAGCCAGAGCTGCCCGACCGGTTGGCGCGCGATCATGCCGTAGAGCACCAGCACCACGCTGGGCGGGACCAGGATGCCCAATGAACTGCCCGCCTGGATCACGCCGGTCACCATGACCTTGTCATAGCCCCGGCGCAGGAGTTCCGGCAGCGCGATCGTCGCGCCGATGGCCATCCCGGCCACGCTCAGTCCGTTCATCGCCGAGATCACGACCATCAGGCCGATGGTGCCGATCGCCAGGCCGCCGTTGAGCGGTCCCATCCAGACGTGAAACATCTTATAGAGATCATCCGCGATCTTCGATTCGGACAGCATATAGCCCATGTAGATAAACAAGGGCAGGGTCAGCAGCGGATACCATTTCATCAGCTTCATCGCCGCGCTGAACGCCATCTCGGAGCCGCCGGGCCCCCACAGGAACAACGCGGCGGTGGCGGCGACAAAACCGATGGCCCCGAATACCCGCTGCCCCGTCAGCAGCATCAGCATCATCGACGAGAACATCAGCAGTGCGATCATTTCGTAGCTCATGATCGCGCCTTGTCACTGTACGGTTCTGCGGGCAGCGGCTGCCCGTCGATAGTCAGACCCCGCGTGGCAGCCAGGTCCCTGAAGAAAAAGGCGATCGCCTGCAACAGCATCAGCGCGATGCCGAAAACCATCACGATCTTGATCGGGGCCATATACGGCGACCAAGAGGAATAGCTCGTCTCGCCATATTCCAGCGCGTATTCGGTGCTCGAGACCCCGCCGATCAACAGCAGCACCAGATAAGAGATCAGACAGACGGATGTCAGCGTATCGGCAAACGCCATCCTCGGCCGAGACCAGCGGCTATAGATCAGATCCATCCTGACGTGCGCATGTAGCTGCATCGAATAGCCACCGCCGAGGATGTAGTAGGCGGCCATAAGGAACTGCGCGACCTCGAGCGTCCACATCGAGGGCACAAAAAACGTCTTCGAAATAGAGGAATAAAGCAGCACCGCGAGCATCGCGAATATCATGTACATCGCCATCCGGCCAAAGAACCGGTTTACGGCGTCCACGTATTTCACGTAGGTGACGATCGGCTTAGGCATGATGCGCCGTCTTGTTTTCCGAATCCATGCTGGCCAGCGCCTCGTTCAGGTATCCCGACAGGCGTCGCGCCATCCGACTCTGGGCCGGCTCGTCGCGGATCAGATTGTTTTTTATCTCGATCATCACGTTCAGCAGCCCGAGCGGCAGCGCGTGGACTCGCAGGGTGTGCGTGACGCCGTCCTCCGGTCCGTACGGGTCATTACGGCCCGCCACCAGGTCGGCGTTGTTGCCGGCGATGGCCAGGATCGCGTCCGCGAACCGCGCATCGTCGTCGTGCACGATGCCCAGTTCCACCGCCCGCACGGTGCCCTGGTAAACCGGCGTAAACGAATGAATGGTCACGAGGATCGGCGCATGGCCGGCACGGATCTGGCTCTGAAGCATCTCGCCCAGGGCGTCGTGAAACGGCGCATAAAAGCGACGGCCCCGGTCCTGTCGCTGCTCGGGTGTCAGGTCTTGATTGCCGGGGATCTCAAAGATATCGCTTTTGACCGGAACCGCGTCGGCGGAGCCGGCAGGCCGGTTACAGTCATGGACCAGCCTGGAGACCCGGGCCAGGATCAGAGGGGCGTCGAGAATTCGGGCCAGTTCTTGAGCGACATCCCTGGCGCCGGGGTCCCAGGCGATATGTGCCTGCAACAGCGCCGGGTCCAGACCCAGATTGCCGAACTCAGCGGGGATCTCATGGGACGCATGGTCACAGGCCAGCACGAACGGGCCTGCGCCCTCCCGATTGATGACTTCGACCACGGCATGCCCGGACGCCATGTGCTCCCCCCGATAGACACGTGTCCGCTCCGATGGAGGGACTCGTTTTCCCAACAGGGTTCTTTACCGTGGCGCCGGAGTCAATAATTTTCTGACAAATCGGCAGCCAGGCGCGACAAAGAAGAGGGTCAGAGAGCAATTATCAATAATTTAGGAAGAGTAAGTGCCACCGGCAACACACCGGGGACTTTGTTCTCAGGTGCGGTCCTGCCAATATCCCGGCCTGCGGCGCTGATGCGCGACGGCGAGAATCAGAATCGTATCGCTGAATTCGGCGTAAATGACGGAGTAGGGGAACCGACGCACCAGTCGGCGCCGAATGCGAGGGGCCAGACGCGATCCCGCCGTTGGGTTTTCAGCGATCAGACCGCAGGTACGGGTGACTTCAGCGAGAAACTCGCGGCCCAGACGGGGCATTGCGGATACATAGAACTCCGCTGCTGCCACCAGTTCCTCCTCGGCCTCGAGGAGGAATTCAAGCCGCATTACTTCAGTCGGTTTTTGAGATCGGCGAAGGTCGTCGCGGCCGGACGCGATTCCATAACGCCGGCCGTGTAGTCAGCCAGCCGCCGCTCGGCTTCCTCGAGCCAGGCCTGCTCGGCATCCACATCCTCGCCGACATCCAGGCTGTCGATGAGACTGCGGGCGAGGCGGGCGCGCTCCCGGGGCGGCAGCTGCCTCGCTTCCTTTTCTATGTCCGAGGCCTTTTTGACCATGAGTCCAATCTACGCACGGTATTTCGTTGAGTCAAAGGGGGAAACCGGTCCATTTGGCCAGAAATAATGTCGTCGGTGCCGGTGTTCGGTTATTTCCTTGTTGCGCGACTACCGGCACCAGGCCGTTTGTATTCCAGCAATATCGGAGGCAAACCCCGGTTCGAACCCAACTGCTTCTAAGTTTGTTTCCGCAGCCAGTTCATTTGCATGACCAGCAGAATGATGAACACGACCAGAATCACCAAATAGGTCCTCAGCAATAGCGGGTCTTCAAGCGATGTGACCAGGGGGTCATCCATGGGGAATCGAGTGAGAATTTCCGTGGCAGTCGGGATGAGGTGGAACAGTACGGTGGCCGAGAAACACAGGGCGACAAAATACTTTTTGAACACCCCCAGGAAAGTAGTATTTGCGGCAAAGTAACCTACCACAACCGCCGCAATAGTAAGCACAGCCAAAACGTGCGCTGCATTGGCACCGCCATGTTTGAAAATACCCAGGGCACTCGCTGCGGTAAGCAGCGTGCCGAGCAGATAAATCTTTCCGAGCGGCCTGTCAATTCTGATTTGCTTGTCTTGCCACAACAGATAAACCGCGCAGGCCACGGCCGCCCCGCCAATAACAGTATGAAAGATTCCCAGCGGACTTAGCGGCATGTGTTGTCCCTCTTCTGATATGCGACTAGTGCCAAGCAAGCATAGTATCTCAGTTTTTATATAAGCCACGGGGTCCGACCACGCGCGGCGTGTGCCGCCGGTGCCGGTGTTCGGTTATTTCCTTATTGGGCCACCGGCACCACACCGAAAACATATTGCCTGGGCCGGCGAACTGTCAGAGGGTTTCGTACGGCATCTCGAAGGTATCCGCGTCCTCGACCCGGCCGCTGTCCAGACCCCGCTTGAACCAGCGCATGCGTTGTTCGGAGGTTCCGTGGGTAAACGCATGGGGCACCACGCGGCCCTGCGTGCGGGCCTGGATGGCGTCGTCGCCGATCTGGTTGGCGGCGCGTACCGCTTCTTCGATGTCGCCGCGGTCGAGATAGCGCTGGTTGTGGTTGGCCCAAAGGCCCGCCAGATAGTCCGCCTGTAGCTCCAGCCGCACGGAGTACTGATTGAAATCGGGACGTCCACGCATGGCGTTCACCTTGTCGGAAATGCCCAGCAGGTTCTGCACGTGGTGGCCGATCTCGTGGGCGATCACGTAGGCCTGGGCGAAATCGCCCGGCGCGTCGAACTGGCCCTCCAGCTCGTCGTAAAAACCCAGATCGATATAGACCTTGCGATCGGCGGGGCAGTAGAACGGACCCATGCGGGCGTCGCCCATGCCGCAAGCAGTCGGGTAGCGGCCCCTAAAGATAATGAGTTCGGGCTCCTGGTACTGGCGGCCGATA
>Ga0265306_10001897_pt1 | contig 10119 bp, 8 predicted proteins | sample Helome_3_FD_192493 | JGI IMG/M metagenome (GOLD analysis project Ga0265306, IMG submission 192493) | Marine sediment microbial communities from subtidal zone of North Sea - Hel_20160420 (Illumina Assembly) | ecosystem: Environmental > Aquatic > Marine > Subtidal zone > Sediment ...
TGTCGATTTGCTGCGGCCGCCCCACCATTCGGAGGCGCCCGGCTTTGGCGCGGGCAACCAGCCGTGGCAGCGCCGAGCTGTCCCCAGGGCCCCAGACCAGATGGGGTCGGATCGCAACGGTCGACAGTGCGTCGCTATTGGCGGCCAAGACCTCTTGCTCGGCAAGTGCCTTGGTCGCCGGGTAGTGCGCTTCGAACTGGGCGGGATAGGGCGCGGATTCGTCGACGCCCGACACCGCGTCTCCCGAGTGCACGACGCTCGGCGTGCTCGTGTAAACGAGCTTCGGGACGCGATGCTGCGCGCACGCGTCGATGACGTGGCGAGTGCCGAGCGTGTTCACGTCGAAGAAGGTTTCGTACGGACCCCACAGGTCGATGTGCGCAGCGGTGTGAAAGACGCCATCACAGCCCTCGACGGCTGAGGCCACGGCATCGCAGTCGCGAATATCGCCCCGGCGAAGGTCGACGCCCCATTCGCGAAGACGAGGATAGTCGCCGCGACAGAGCACCCGCACGCGCTCACCTCGATCGAGCAGCGCTCGGACGATGGAACCGCCGATGAAGCCTCCGCCACCGGTGACGAGGATTGTCATGGTGAACCTTTCGCCTCCACCCACTTCGCGAGCTTTTCGCGCCCGATCTTTGCGTTGTGCCGGATGTCGACTGGAAAGCTCGGGTGCCGGACGAAGCGCGAGATCTGATTCGCCTGCGGATGGGCTCGAGCGATCTGGCGAAGTTGCAGTTCGATCTCCGGCCAGTCGCTCGTGTCGTGTCCGGGCTCGAGCTCTACGCAGAGCGTCGCCAGCCCTCCTGGACCCACGAGCGCGGAACGATAGACGGCCGGATGCGCATCGAAAATCTTTTCGCATGGGACGGTGAACATCGTGGCGCCATCGACGAGCACGCGATGACTCTTGCGCCCGCAGAACCAAAGGCGTCCTTCGCCATCGCGCCAACCGACATCGCCCATGCGATGCCAAATGAAGTCGCCGTCCCGGATCTTCGACAGCGCCGTATTGTGTTCGTCTCCGAAGTACGCCTCGGTCACCATCGGGCCCCGAACCGCAATCTCGCCAATCTCGCCGTCTTCGAGCTCGAGATCGTGTGAAAAGCTGGGGATGGCATCGTCGCTGATGCGAATCACCTTCACTTCGATGTCGGGGACCGGGAGGCCCACGCAGACACCGGCTCCCTTTTCCGTATCGGCCCAGGTCTTCGCGACGATCTCGCGGCCTGGCAAACAGGCGACCGGAAGCGACTCGGTGGCGCCGTACGGCGGAAACACATCGCCGTCATCGGGCAACATCGCATGCCAACGGGCGAGCGTTTGCCCGGGCATCGGTGCACCGGCAGCGATCACTCGGCGCAGGCTCGGCAATTGGATGCCGTGCTGCTCGCCGTACCGGCCGACCGTATTGAGCAGCGCGGGTGAGCCGAACATGGTCGTCACGCCAAAACGCTGAATGGGCTCGATGATGTTGCGAGGCTCGACGCTTGCCGGCCGGCTCGGGTCCATGTCCGGGATGACCGTCGTCATGCCTAGGGCCGGGTCAAAGAGAGCGAAGAGCGGAAACGTAGGCAGGTCGATCTCGCCCGGCTCGATCGAAAACATCTCTCGGATCGCTTTCACCTGCGCGAGGAAGTGTCGGTGCCGGTAGACGACGCCCTTGGGCGGCCCGGTGCTGCCCGACGTAAACAGGACCGCGGCCACTTCGTCGCCACCGGTGGGCGCGGGCCGGTCGCCAGCGGCGAGCCGCTTTGCGCCGAGCGCCTCGACCTGGGCGAGCGTGTGCTTGGCCAAACCCCAGCCGCCGACGGTAATCGTTCGCTCCACCGTCGCCCGGCCCCAGCCGAGGGCGATACGAGCGGCATGCGCGACGGGAATCCCGACGAATGCGCTGGGCTGCGCGCGCGCCAGGCACTTGCTCAGCCCTTTGATGCCAAGACCCGGGTCGATCATCACCGGAACCACGCCAGCCTTGAACATCCCGAAGGTCAGGGCGAACAGCTCGGGGCTCGGACGCACCATGAGCGCGGCGCGATGGCCGCGTTCGATTCCAACCGCGCGCAGACCGGCTGCGATTCGGCTGCTGCGCTCGTCGAGCTCTCGGTACGAGACCTTGGTGTAGATGACGTCGCCGGCCCGGTCGCGCTGCTTGGTCGGAAAGAAGATGGCGGTCGCATCGGGCTGGGTCGCGGCCATCTGCGGCAGCACGTCGGCGACCGTCGAGAGCTCGAGGCTCATCCCCCGACTCCCAAGAACCTGCGCACGAGAGCCTCGATCTCCGCGGGCGCGTCTTCGAGGACATAGTGGCCGCAGTCGGGAAACTGGTGAACCTCTGCATTCGGAAGGGCGCTCTTCCATACCCTCAGAAAATGGTCGTCGAAGACGAAGTCTCGGTCGCCCCAGCAGATCAGCACGGGCCGGTCGTTGAACTGATGGAGGCGCTCGCCCACCTCGCGAACCAACGAAAAGCTGGGGTCACTCTCTTTGAGGGGGATGTCCTGCACGAAGCGGAGCACTGCGCGTCGGTGATCCCAGCTGTCGTAGGGCGCACAGAGGCCGTCACGCACCTCTTTGGGAAGCCTGGCACGGGTCACGGCAAGCCGCGTTGCGCCTCTGGCGAACGCGTTGAACCCACGGACGAGGAGCGCGCCCGCCCCGGTGTCCCGCGCCAACCAGAGCGAAGCGGGCAGGCGCTTGGTCGACGGCATTGGAAACGCCGCGGTGTTCAAGACGACCAAGCGCGCGACGAGCTCGGGGTGCCGATGCGCCCAGCCCATGCCGATCATGCCGCCCCAGTCGTGGACCGCGAGCGTGATGTCCTGCAGGCCGAGCTGCTCGACCAGCGCTTCGATGTCCTCCACCCGCTGCGCGAGCCGGTAGGAGTAGGTGTCGTCGCCGGGCTTGTCGGACTTCCCGCAGCCGATGTGATCGGGCGCGATGACGCGATGACTGGGACGCAGCGCCAAGATCAATCGTCGCCAGTAGAACGACCAGGTCGGGTTGCCGTGAAGCATCAGGACCACCGGCGCCTCTCGAGGGCCCTCATCGACGTAGTGCATCCGATGCCCGGACGGGAGAGTGAGCCAGTGAGGCTCAAATGGATAGAGCGCGTCGGAAACCTTCACGGGCCGCCTACCAGATGATTTCGGACATGCTGCAGTTGAGCCCAGAACCGATGCCCATCAGTGCGACGCGGTCGCCCGGCTGAATGCGCCCGGCCTCGGCCGACTTGGAAAGCACCATCGGAACGGCCGCGGGCCCGACGTTGCCAAGCTCGACGTACGCGTGCATGAACTTGTCGGTTGGAAGCTCGAGCGCCTCGGCTAGCTTGTCGGTGTTCGCTCGGCTCACCTGATGCAAGATGTACTCGGCCACCACCTCCGGGTTCCAGCCGAGCTCGCGCTTCGCCATTTCGTAAGTCTGCTTTGCGAGGGTGACCCCGGCGATGAGCAGCTCTTTGCTCTTGGTCTGCATCTGGTCGACCTGACCGCGGCAGAGCTGGTGGTGCTCGGTTGCTGCCGACGTCACTCCGCCAACGAAGCGGTGACCGTTGGTCACGAGGTCGCTTCGCGCGAGCACCATTGCCGCGCCGCCTGACCCGAGCGTGAGTGTCGCGAAATTCTCGCGAAACGTCGCTTCATCGAGATCGGGGTCGTTCAGCCGGGCGATGGTGCTCTCGACGACGAACCGACTGTTTTCGCCGTCGACCACCAGCCCATACTCGATTTGACCGCGCTCGATCATGTTCCCAACGATGTCCATTGCATTGAGAAAGCCGAGGCATGCGTTGCCTAGGTCGAAGTTCATGCAGTCGGGACCGAGGCCGAGATTGCTGTGGACGATGCACGAGGTCGACGGCTCGATGTAGTCGCGGCAGACGGAGGTGTTGATGACGATTCCCAAACGACTGCGGTCGATGCCGGCCTGTTCGATCGCGAGCTCTGCCGCCGCCGTCGCTGCCTGCGAAGGTTGGAAGCCCGCGCCCCACATGCGGCGTGCGCAGATCCCAGTGACACCTTCGAGAAACCCAGGTTGGAGGCCGAGCCGGCGCATGGGTTCGGCAAGCTTCATTTCGAGCTCGTCCGAAGTGACGCGGTCGGCGCCATCGACATGGGCGACGCTGGAGATGGAGACCTGGTCGAACAGCACTGGGCGACCCTAGTCCGGGCCTGGGGATGCGACAAGCCCCGAGCCCCAAGCGGGGCCACCGTCGAGCTTGCCGCCCAATCCGCTGAGCACGGGTTCCGCTAACAGGTTCGCTGTCGTTAAGGTATTCATGCGATGACCTCGAGGAGAACCCATGGCCACTATCAGCAGACGTTATCGAGTCGCCCAGGTGTTACTCACGATCGGCGTGCTCGAGTTCTTCGGCCCGATCGTACGAGATACGAGCGTGACACACCTCCTAAATCCGAGCTGGGTCGGACATGCGCGCTTTCACCTGGCCTGGGCACTGGTGTTCATGGGGCTCTCAGGCCTCTGCAACCTCTACCTGATTTGGTTTAGACGTCCGCATCGGCTCTCGAGCCTCTACATCTCCTGGGCGTGGCAAGCCTGTAACATTTTTGGTTTCTGGGGGGCCGCCATTCTCGAAAGCGCGTACGGCGGCTCGATCGTAGACCCCGAGTTCCACCTCACCATCCTCGGGTTGAACGAAAACGTCTTCGCGTTCGTGTGTCTCACGACGATCTTGCTGATCAGTATCGTCTACCTCAGGACCGTCCTCCAACCGTCGATGCACACGCCAAGCTCGACGCCGTCATGAACCGCGATCTCGAAACCGACGTGTTGATCATTGGAGCCGGCCCTTCAGGCATGGTCAGTGCACTTTGTCTGGCGCAGACAGGCATCCGGACCATCGTGGTCGAGCGGGCGCAGGGTCTCTCGACGCACCCGAAGGCCCATGAAGTCAACGGCCGATCGATTGAGATTCTAAATGGCCTCGGGTTTACGAAGGACGAGCTGAAAGCCGAGGCATCGCCGCCTTCGGATGCGGCTCGGATCGTGTTCTGCAAGACGATCAACGAGGAGTTCGGCCGAATCGATTTGCTCGAGCAGCCTGAGAATGCGGAGAAGTACCGCCGGCACCTTCGCTCCGAGCAGCCCTACCTGAACCTCTCCCAGACCGAGCTCGAAAAAAGAATGCTCTTGCACATCGAGCAAACGCCGGAGGTCCAGGTTCTGTTTGACCACCAGTGGGAAGCCTTCGAAGAGGAGGGCGATGGCGTGACCAGCATTGTTCATCGAGCCTCGGACGGCGCGGCGCTTCGCATTCGCGGTCGGTACGTCATCGCCGCCGATGGCGCTTCGAGTCGAGCGCGGAGCGCCCTTGGAATCCAAATGGACGGCCCGGAGAAGATCCAGGACTTCGTCAATGCATACTTCGAGCTCAACCTCCGGGAGCACGTGAAGACGCCTGCAAAGCTCTACTGGATCCTACACCCCGAGGCGGTGGGCAGCCTGATCGCGCACCACATCGAGAGGCGCTGGGTTTATCACGTACCGATCTATGCACCGTACGAACGCGCCAAAGACTACACCGAGGAAGTTTTTCGAGCGCGCATCGCCAAAGCTTTGGGAATCACGGATGAATCGATCCAGATCGAGTCGATCAGCTTCTGGCGCATGACCGCGCAGGTGGCCCAGGCGTTCCGCCGTGGCAGAGTTTTCTTGGTCGGAGATGCGGCGCACCGGTTTCCGCCCACGGGCGGCCTCGGAATGAACACCGGCATCGCGGATGCGCACAACCTCTGCTGGAAACTGGCTGCGGTTCTCAAAGGAGAGGCAGAGGAAGCGCTGCTCGACACGTACCAAAGCGAGCGGCGTCCGGTCGCCGTTCGCAACTGCGCCGAGAGCAAGGCCAACTTCGATAAGATCTTCGAAGTGGTCGAAGCGTTTGGGCTTCCCCGCAATGGGATGGAGATGTTGGCCCGCGTGAAGAACAGCTTTCCTCTCAAGTGGCTGCCCGAATCCTGGCGTGACACGGTCGTCCGGCTTCTCAACCGGCGCGCCTTCCGCGCCTTTGCGCGCTACGACCGGGAACCCATCGTGAAGCGAAGAGTCCTCGACAGCATCGCCGACCAAACGCCGCACTTCGACCGCATCGGACTCGATCTTGGTTACGTCTACGAGAAAGGCGCGATCGTGCCTGACGGTCCCGAGCCAGACGAGGCGGCCGACCTGGTCATGGAGTACCGGCCATCGACGAGGCCCGGAGCGAGGTTCCCGCATCTCTGGCTGAATCCGCCTGAGAATAGCTGGTCGACGCACGACCTTTTGGACCCCGCGGGCTTCACGCTCTTGTTGGGAGGCGGGGGCGACGCATGGGGGCACGCGGCGAGGCAGGTGCAGGGTTCGCTGCGGTCAAAGCTGCAGGTGCAGGAGCTGGGTTCACTTTGCGACACGATCGAGGCGCAGCGGGCGCTCGAACAGCTTTGCGGGATCGGGCATGATGGGGCGCTCCTAATTCGTCCCGATGGCCACGTGGCCTGGCGTGAATCGGCGCGTCCGAACAATTCAGAACACGCGCTACGGCGCGCATTCGAGAGGTGTCACCTGCGATGAAAAGAGTCCTCATCAGCGTCGCGGCCGTGCTGCTGCTGTCTATCGCAGCGCTCGGCTACTTTCTTCTTCGACCGCTGTCGGTCGTTCCAGTGCCGGCCGACTTTCAATGTTATGACCTGGGGCAGGGGGCGTATGTGCCTCTCGATGCCCCGAACCAGGCCTTCGGCGTCGGCCTCTCGTATGCGGGACACATCGAAGAGACGGCGTCGTCGTTCGACCGAGACGCAGCGCCGCCCGTGTTTGTGAAGAGCCGTAGCAGCTTCGTGCAGACGGGCGCTGAAGTGCCGTTTCCGACTCCAGAGGTTCTCATCGAGAGCGCCGACGCACTCGAGCTCGGCCTGGGGGAGACCCTTCGCAGTGATTTCCCGGACCTGGCCGCGTTGCTCGACTACGAAGTTGAAATGGGCCTGGTCTTGCTCGAGGACATCGACCCCTCGCGGCTGGACGACCCGAGTTTTGCGCCGCGACTCGGGTTCTTCATCGCCAATGACCTTTCGGCACGTTCGGTCGGCATTTTGGGCGAGGGACGACCGAACCGCCACGCGTACTGGGGCCTCTCAAAGAGCTTCCCCGGCTTCATGCCGGTCGCGGATAAGGCCTGGATGCCGGAGACCCCGTTGCCCAACGGCATTCCCTGTGTCGAGATTGAGAGCCTCGTCAACGGTGAAGTTCGCCAACATCAGACGACGGCAGATCTAATCTACACGCCCGTCCAGATGCTGCGCTTCATTCACCAGAAGTTTCCCGAGGCGCCGCTGTCGAAGGGCACGATCGTGCTCACCGGCACTCCCGGAGGGGTCGCAATGAGCACGCCGCGCTGGCTGGTTCGCGCGAGCAACCTCGTGGGCCTCAGTCGATTTCGCAAGCTCGCAACCAAGCTCGATGGCGACACGTCGCGCTTTGTCCAGGTTGGCGATGAAGTGACGGTGCGGGGGCAGGGGCTCGGCAAGGTCAGCGTGACCATCACGGCGAACGACGCGGGCCAGCCCTAGGTCGCGCTAAACGCGGTCGCGTTCCGGGATATCGGCGAGTTTCATGACCCGCATCTCGGGGAGCAGATCGGTTTCGGCAAGCAGCGTCCGCAGGACGATCTGGCCGCGCGGCCGGCCCTCGGTGCTGATCCAGTTTTTCACGCCAGGGTTGTTGGCGCAGGCGTAGATCCGAAACGAGCCGTCGTCGTCGTACACGGTCTCGCGATTGTTGAGCGCCACCGGATAGTGCCGGTAGTCGCCCGACTGAAGATAGTGGTCGAAGACCTGGCATGACCAGTACCGGCACGGGACGTCTTTGCCTTCGATGACAATCGCTTCGTCATCGGCGAGCTTGAACGACACGCCCGAGTAGCCGATGCCCGGCCCCGGCAGATTGTTCGCGACCACCTTGGGGTCGATCATCTCGAAGACTTCGTCCGGCGTGTACTCGTCATGCTCGCCTTCCGCGACGGCAAGCTTGCCATCCGCCCCGATTCTCGTTGGCGCCGAGTGCCCGTCGCCCTCGTACTCGATCATGCTCATGCCCACGATGGCCGATACGCCCAAGCCGGCGTCGACGGTGTCGTGCATGAACGCAATGAGCCGGTCGAGCCCTGCCGAAAGTTTTTCGACGGTGTATTCGCTCGGAGGCGGCACCTCGTCGACGCATCGAATATTCATGATGGCGGGGCGATGCTTGCCCTGGTCGACCTCGATCACGCACTCGGGGAAATACTGCCGAGTCATGATGAAGGGCTCGTTGCCCTGAAGCTCGAGCCAGTTCTTCGCGCCTTCGGGCCGCGTTGCACTGATGTGAATGGTTGCATGCTGTTCGTCGCCGTCGGGTTCGAATGCGATGTCTTTGTCGATCAAGAAGCTGACCATGGAGCGCATGCCTTCGTCGTCGCTCGCGTAGACGACGATCGAGAAAAAAATGTCGTCGCCTCGCCGGATCGTGAACTCGTACGATAGCGATTCGTCGAGCTTGGCGTCGTGGTAGAGCGTGTCCGGGCCGTCACCAACGAAGCTCCGAATCGGAGTGAACGCGCGCGCTAGCACCGGGTGGGTGCGGTCCGCCTCCATCTCGAGCTCCTGGCCCGCGGCGATGAGTGAAGCCAGATAGCGAAAGCCGTCTGCGCGTTCGCGGGGGCCTCTTGCTCCGATGGGGCCGACGATTTTGTCGCCAACTTCTTTGAGGCGATCGGCAAAGCGATTCCATGCGGCTTGGCTTGCGGTGATTTGGTCGGACATCGTTGACCTTTCGTTAGCGCGCTCGGCGACCTCCGGTCAAGCTTCCCATAATGCGCCCAATGGCTTTACAATGCGGACGCGCCGGGCAGGCGAAAGCAGTGAGACGAGTCTGATGATGAAAAAGAATCGTTGCCGCGGATCGGCCGTTTCAACCCTTGCGTTGGCTTGGTTGCTCGCGTCTTGCAGTGGCGATGGGGGCGGAACCAGTAGCACCGCGGCATCGGTCGATGCGCCGGATGCGCTTGGCGCTTTCAGGGTCGGTCATACGATGTTCACGCTCGTTGACGCGGCGCGTGACGGTCGCGAGCTGATCGTCAACGTCTGGTACCCCGTCGACGAAGCCGATGCACAAGACGGGCCTCTGACCGAATATCCCCTGCAATCGGTCTTCACGCTTGCCTCCGAAGTCGCCGTCGACGACCTTCCGGTTTCGGCCGAGGGGCCGCTGGCGTTCCTGGTGTTCTCGCACGGCTTTGGCGGAATCAACACACAGTCCACCCAGTTGATGGAGGCGCTGGCCAGCCACGGCTTCATCGTGGCGTCACCGGAGCACACCGGAAACACCGCGCTCGATAGGAGCGACGAAAGCCCCGCCGAGAAGCGCGTCCCAGATGTTTCGGCCGTCATCGACGAGATGTTCGCACGCTCCAACACGGCCGGAGACGCGTTCGAAGGCCGCATCGACGAATCGAAGGTCGGCGTCCTCGGGCACTCCTTTGGCGGGAGCACGGCCATGGGCATGGTCGCCGGCTGGGCGGGGGCCGACCCCGACCCGCGCGTCAAGGTCATTGGGGTCATCGCCGGGGGCGTCGGAGCCAGCAACTTCGGCGAAGAAGCACTCGCCGCGGTGACCGCGCCCACGATCCTCTTCGTCGGGACCTTGGACCCCAACGCCCTCGGGAATCACGACTACGCCTTCGAGAACCTGCCGAATGCTGAGCCGCTCTTCAAGGTCGAGGTGACCGGCGCCAATCACACCCACTTCGCGAACGTCTGCGCGATCGGAAACCTGCTCCTCGACCAGCTCATGATCACGCAAGAGCGCTGGGCCACGTTCGGCGCAGAGGCGCTGATCCAGCCGTACAATGACACCTGCACGGATGAAGTCTTCCCGATCGCCGAAGCGCACAGGCTCCAGAATCTCTACATGGTCGCCCACTTCAAGCGGTACCTCCTCGAGCAGACCGGCTACGACCAATTTCTATCGGCGAGCTACGCGGCAGCCAACGAGCCCGCGATTTCGTTCGTGGCAAAGTAGCCGCGCGCCACAAATCGCAATAGCCTGGGCCGCGATTCGGCTGTAGTTGGGGACCCACGGTGAGATATC
>Ga0265306_10001898_pt1 | contig 10112 bp, 11 predicted proteins | sample Helome_3_FD_192493 | JGI IMG/M metagenome (GOLD analysis project Ga0265306, IMG submission 192493) | Marine sediment microbial communities from subtidal zone of North Sea - Hel_20160420 (Illumina Assembly) | ecosystem: Environmental > Aquatic > Marine > Subtidal zone > Sediment ...
GCTGCGGCTGGTCGATGAACGAATGCATTCTTACCGCGGGCCAGGCCACCGCGGATAACCTGCCGGCACAAATCGCGCAGATCCAGTACATCATGCGCGTACCGACCATTGAAATGGCGGAACGGATAACAGCTGTACTGGACCAAAACGCGGCCGCTGCGGCCAGTGTAAGTCATTGCCACTGGCGGCGGGACTGGGTCAGCAAATCCCGTCACGGACTCGCAAATCATGCGCTGGCACAGGCAACCTATGACAACCTGCAAGCGGTGGGCGCACCGAAATTCAACCATGGCACGGCACGGGAAAAGGCGCGGGAAATACAAACGAATCTCGGACTCGAAGCGATGGATAAGCCATTTCTCGCGCAGACTGAACAACTCATTACACCGCAAACCGCGGAAACCGAATTGCGTAAACAACTACCCGCCTGGCAGGAACATTTCACCTCGGATGATTACACCGAGTATTGCTGGCACGCACCCACGGTAAGGCTTTATGTCGCCCGACCCACGCTGGCCTCGCCTGGGCCGGGTTACAAGTATCCGGACTGGGCCATGAATGCGCTTGGCGGCATTCGCGAAACCATCGAACCGATGATCGACTGTGCCGCCAAAACCATTGGTTGCACCATCCTCGATCTGCTCGTGGACAAAAATCTGCTGGCGACGGCCAGGCAGGAATTCGTGGAGCGTACCGGCGGTGGCATAGATGGAAGTCGTTGGCAGTCCCCATTATGTGACTATGCAGCGCCCATCAATTTCCGCTGGCCCGAATACGTATCTACCGAGCGCGGGCACGAATGGTGGATTCCCGGTTAACCGTTAGCTAGCTGCAGGGATACTGCACCGCAAGGAGCGTTACCCTCTGCCCCGGGCTGTGTAAATCTGTAATAGCTAGTTTCATGATCTGACCCCTGTTCCCGTTTTCAGGAGTAGCGCGCTTAATCAATCCGCGCGCGGGCCTTGTCCGGAATCCGGTGCCGGTTTCATCAACTGCTTTAGCTCGGTAATTTCAGCGCGCAAGGCCGCCATCTCCTGGTGCAGGTCGGCCTCGATGTGATCGCGGGCTTCATTGAGCGCAGCCTGCGTTTCCCGGTTTTCTTCCTCGGTGAAACTGTGCATCGCGTTGACGATAATGGCGATGAACAGGTTCAACATGGTGAAGGTCGCGATAAGGATAAATACGATAAAGAATAGCCACGCGTTGGGGTGAACCTCCATCACCGGCCGCACGATGCCCATCGACCAGCTTTCCAGCGTCATGATCTGGAACAATGAGTACAATGATTCGCCGATAGTGCCGAACCATTGCGGAAAATTGGCGCCAAACAGCTTGGTCGCAATCACCGCGAAGACATAGTAAATCAGCAGCAGCACCAGTCCTATCGAGCTCAGTCCCGGAATCGACCCCATCAGTGCGCCAACCACGCGCCGCATCGAAGGTACCAGGGTCAGCAGGCGCAGCACGCGCAGTATCCGCAGCGCGCGCAACACAGCCAGAGGCCCGCTTGCCGGTATCAGCGCGATGCCGACCACGACAAAATCAAACAGGCTCCAGGGGTCACGGAAAAAAGCGAGGCGATGCGCAAACAGGCGTAACAGGATTTCGACGACGAACACACCCAGAATCACCGAGTCGGTTGCCAGCAGGATTACGCCGTAATCCTGCATCACCGAGGGCACGGTTTCTAGACCCAGCACGATGGCATTGATCACGATCAGCACCATGATGCTATTCTGGATTCGCGGGCTTTCTACCCAGTCACGCACCGCGGCGCGCAGCCCCGATCGCGGGGAATTCGATGTAGTATTCATATAGAGACCCGGAAAACCTGCCCAATGCCGCTAAATGGTAGCACAGCGAAAATTTTCAATGGATAACCTGGGCCAGCGCGTCACCGTGCCGAGTACCGGCAATTGCTGGTCGAGCATCGCGCCCATGTCGCGGAAACCCTCGTGATAGTCGATATCAGGATCGATAGTGATCCGAAGCCGTGACTGAGACGTAATAAGCCCTACAGACCTTTAACGAGTGTATATAATGCCCGGCATGACGAAGCAACTGAATTCCGGTGAAAAACTGGCGCAGATGAGCCAGTGCATAACAGAAGTGGCCGAGAACCGCGACAAGGCCTCATTTGCCCGGTTGTTCGATCATTATGCTCCGCTGATCCGCGCTTACAGCCTGGCTCGTGAACCCGCGGCCAACCTGGTCGCCGACGAACTGGTGCAGGAAGTCATGACACGGGTCTGGCTCAAGGCGGCTAAATATAATCCCAGGCTTGCCAACCTGAATACCTGGATTTTCACGCTGGCCAGGAACTGTCGCATCGACTATCTGCGCCGCAACAGCCGATATGCCACTGAAATCGATCCGACCGACATTTTCAATGATATGGAAGACGAAGGACCGGGGCCGTTCCAGCTGGTACAGCAAAGCCGGGTCGAGGAAAATATCAGGGCGGGGCTGAAACAACTCCCGCGCGAACAATCAGAAATACTAACCAAGGTCTACCTGGAGGGGAAAAGTCATCAACAAGCCAGTGATGAACTGAAACTGCCACTCGGCACGGTTAAATCCCGTGTCCGTCTGGCATTGAAGAAACTCGAAGTACTGGTACCGAGGTAATCATGAATAAATCACTTAACCACCCCAACGACGAATTATTAACCGCCTACTCCGCCGGCAGCCTGCCACTAAGCCAGGCTCTGTGTATCTCCACCCACATGGAACATTGCCAGAGTTGTGGTCAAAAGTTACAGCGCCTGAATCGTGTCGGTAGCCAACTGATGCAGCAGTTGAAACCGTCACCGGCTTCTGCGGAGCTTAAAAGCCGCCTGCTCGATCAACTTGATGCGCTGACCGAGGAGCAGAGCCCGGCAGAGGCAAAGCCGAGCGAGCCGGATTCGTCCATTCCACGCTGCCTGCGCCAGTTTGTTGAAAATGGATATGAGAACCTGCCCTGGCGGCGAGTGTCTACCGATATTCACAGTGTTGAGCTGTGCCGTGACAGCAACGGTGCCAGGGTCGAATTGTTAAAAATCAGGCCCGGGGGTTCCGCCACGACGCACACGCATCTGGGTGACGAGTACACCGTGATCCTCGAGGGCAGCTTTTCCGATGACTCCGGTCTCTACGGCCAGGGAGATTTCATGGTCAAGGGTGCGCAGGACAAGCATACCCCGGTCGCGACCCAGGATCGTGAATGCATTTGCCTTGCCGTTACCGAGGGTCCGATTCAATTCACCGGCTTCATGAGTCGATTACTGAACCCATTCATCCGGCGCAGCTATGCCTGATGCGGAAAATGGACTGACATCTCCTTACTGTGCCAGCCACTGAAGAGCAGCAAAAAATCCTCATCGGCATCAGCAGCTGCCTGATCGGTGAGAAGGTGCGCTTCGACGGCGGCCATAAGCAAAACCGTTACATCCTCGATACGCTGGGCCATTACTTCAGCTTCCGACCCTTTTGTCCGGAGATGGCGATCGGCCTAGGCGTCCCGCGTGAAACCATTCGCCTGGTGGATAACCAGGGTCGCACCGAAGCGGTTGGCAATAAGAATGCGCTGCTGAACTTTACCCAGCCCCTGATCCAGGTTGCAGAGGATCAGAAGGAATGGCATCGGCAGGTATTTGGCTACATTGTGAAGAAGGATTCCCCCAGTTGCGGCATGGAGCGAGTCAGGGTGTATCACGAGGACCAGCCCCAGCGCATTGGTGTGGGTTTGTATACCGAAACCATGATGCGCAATTTTCCAACCCTGCCGATCGAAGAGGAAGGCCGCCTCGGCGACCCGGTGTTACGCGAAAGTTTTATCAAGCGGGTATTCATATACCGACGCTGGCAGGACATGATCGAAGACGGGCTGGACTGGGCCTCACTAACCGACTTTCACGCGCGTCATAAATTGATACTTTACAGCCACAACCAGGATCTTGGTCGCAAGCTGGGACGAGAACTTTCCGCCGCACATCAACAGCCCATCGAAGACTACGCGCCACGCTATCTGGCTGACCTGATGGCCATCCTGAAGATTTATGCCAAACGATCCAACCATGTCAATGTGCTCGAGCATATACGCGGCTACCTGAAGCAGGACCTTGATAAAAGTGACAAGCAGGAATTGACCGACAGCATTGAAAACTATCGCCGCGGCTTACTTCCCCTGATCGTACCCATTACCCTGCTGCGACATCATTTTCGCAGAAACCCGAACCAATACATCGATCGCTCGTATTACATGCAACCGCATCCTGACGAGTTAATGTTACTCAATTCACTCTAGCGCCAACTGCACCTCTTGCCCGTGACCGCAAAAAACCTGTCTATTGCCTGGTTCCGCCAGGACCTGCGCATAACCGATAACCCGGCTCTGAGAGCCGCCGCCGAGTGCGGAGAGATATTGCCAATCTACATACTCGACGATGTCAATGCAGGAGACTCGGCCATGGGTGCCGCCAGTCGGATCTGGTTGCACCACTCGCTGGCCACGTTGAATGAATCGCTCGACGGCAGGCTCGTGCTTTTTCGTGGCAATGCACGCGAAATTATCGAAGCGCTTGTTACTGATCTTCCCGTGAATTCGGTTTTCTGGAATCGATGCTACGAACCCTGGCGCATACAACGCGATGCGCAAATCAAACTTGACCTAGGCGCTAACAATACTGAGCATCGCAGCTTCAACGCCGCCCTGCTCTGGGAGCCGTGGACTGTTGCCAAGAAAGATGGCACCCCGTACCGGGTGTTCACACCCTACTATCAGAAAGGCTGCCTGTCACAGCCCGCGCCTCGCCAACCGCTGCCGCCGCCAGCCAGGATTCGCTGGCACGACGAAACAATCGCCGCAAGTAAAACACTGCACGAACTCGACCTGCTATCAACGACGATGTCATGGCATGAATCCTTGCTCAGTCACTGGCAGATCGGAGAGACCGCGGCGCTACAGCGGATGGATAGTTTTTGCGAGGACTGCCTTGATACCTATAAAAGCGGCCGCGATTTCCCCGCACTGGATGCCACTTCCAGACTCTCCCCTCATCTGCATTTTGGCGAAATATCACCGCACCAGGCCTGGCATCGAATCGGACACGCCACGATGTCTAATAGCAGCGACGGGCCTGCGCATTTTCTACGTGAGATCGCCTGGCGGGAATTTTCGTATCATCTGTTGTTCCACTTCCCGCAGCTACCAGTGCAGAACTTCAATCGTAAATTCGATGGCTTTCAGTGGCTGGAGGACGAGTCCAGCCTGCAGGCTTGGCAAAGTGGACAAACCGGCTTCCCGATAGTCGATGCCGGGCTGCGCGAACTCTGGCAAACCGGCTACATGCATAACCGGGTCAGAATGATCGTTGCATCATTTCTGATCAAAAACATGTTGCTGCACTGGCGCGAGGGCGAGGCCTGGTTCTGGGATTGCCTGGTGGATGCTGATCTCGCCAGCAATAGCGCCAGTTGGCAATGGTGTGCCGGCTCCGGCGCCGATGCCGCGCCCTATTTCCGGATTTTCAACCCGGTGCTGCAGAGTGAGAAATTTGATCCCGCAGGAGACTACCTGCTGCGCTACTGTCCGGAGCTCGCCGGTCTTCCTGCCAGGTTTCGCCACAAACCCTGGGAGGCGAGTGCCGAGATTTTGCGTTCTGCAGGCATTACCCTGGGGGTAGATTATCCCGCACCGATACTCGATTTAAAGGTCACCCGCGAACGCGCCCTGACCAGGTACAAAGCTCTCCGATAAGCCCAATCACTAGCGGCAGCACCCGCAAAATGATCATCTGCATTTAAGAAAAGAGCGCTTACCCTGCTTAAACCTGCCGCACAGGGCATGCCGATAGCATGTAGTTAACCGCGAGTCTCTGGCACAGGCTGAAGCGCCGGGTCAGCGGATTGACGCTGACCCCGACAGAGGAGTTGACGGCTAACCCATTTTGACCGAGCAAGATTTGCAGTTCCCCGGGCTGTACAAATTTACGCCAGGAATGAGTTCCCCTGGGTAGCCAGCGGAGAATGTATTCGGCACCGACAATCGCAAACAGCCAGGACAGAAAATTGCGATTGATGGTTGCGACAAACATGATGCCATCGTCCGTGACCAGTTTTGCGCAGGCCGATACGAACAAGCGAAGATCAAGCACATGCTCGACCACCTCCATGTTAAGCACAATATCGTATTTCCGCTCGCGCTCGATCAGGTCTTCGACGCTGATCAATTCGTAATCGATCAGAATTCCTTTCTGTTTGCTATGCTGCCGTGCCACGCTGATACTTTTTTCGACGACATCGATACCATGCACGTTAGCTCCGAGGACTCCCATCGATTCCGACAGTATTCCACCACCACAACCGATATCGAGGATATTGAGTCCGGCCAGGGGTTTGTCGTTTTCAGATGGCCGCCCGTAATGCAGACAAATCTGATCTTTCAGGTACTGCACGCGTAATTCATTGAGTCGATGCAGCGGCCAGAATTTCCCCTGCTTGTCCCACCACTGTGTCGAGAGTCGCTCGTAGTAGGCGACTTCCTGCGGATCGATCGTCTGGGCTTTCACCGTCGCTCAGGCGAGAAACTCGGCGCGCGTCTTGTGGCGCTTCTTGAAAATTCCGCCGAGTGCAGTGGTTTGCGTGCGCGAGTTGGCATCCATGACACCACGCGACTTGACGCAATAATGAGTGGCGTCGACTGTGATGGCGACGTCATCGGTTAGCAGCAGGGTTTGCAGCGCTACCAGCACCTGCTGGGTGAGCCGTTCCTGCACCTGGGGGCGTTGCGCAAAGAAACGCACGATACGATTGATCTTGGACAGGCCAATAATCTTATCCTTCGGTATGTACGCCACCCTGGCGGTACCGTCGATAGTGACGAAGTGATGCTCGCAGGTACTGGTCAGGCTGATGTCGCTGACCTTGACCATTTCTTCGACACCCATCTTGTTGTCGATGACGGTGATTTTCGGAAAATTGAAGTAATCGAGCCCGGAGAATATTTCGTCGACATACATTTTCGCGATGCGATGTGGTGTTTCACAAAGGCTGTCGTCGTTCAGGTCGAGTTCCAGCGTACTGACGATATCGGTAAACGAATTTTTGATGCGCTGGTATTTTTCATCACGTTCATACTGGTGTGGCAGCAATGGCGTTTCCAGCCCACGTTCGATCAGTGCGTAGCGCACCTGGTCGGCTTCGCTTGAAAACGGAGACGGAATTGGTGTAGCCGAGCGTGCTAGATTTGTGTCCATGGTTCTTCCTTTTCGGTTTCTATGGCGATTTCGGTGTTGGCGACGATATTAACTGGTCAGGATGGTGTCGATGCCCTGCGGCTCTAGCCGGTATAGTCGCGCGATGCATTCAGGGTGACCGAGACCGAATCGGCAAAACGCAGTGCGTGAGGTTTATCGACCCTGACTTCTGCAAAGCTGACCTGATCAGACTCGGAGGTTATAGCCAGTAAGTCAGCGGTCAGTTTTTCCAGCAGGTGGAAGCGCCCCTGCTCGATATGCTCAATCATGCGCTTGGTGATATTCTTGTAATTCAGTGCATCGGCCTCGTCATCGCTGACAAAAGCAGAATCTGCACGATAGCGGATTTCCGCGTTGACGATCACGTCCTGTTGCTTGGCCTTTTCTTCCGGATTAAAACCGATGAAGGTACGCAAGCGAAGGTTGCTGATATTTATCCTGGCCTCGCTGACCCGCGCCGGCTTGCTCCAGTTACGGATACTTGATGCTGATTTCATAATTCACTGCTGCTCCGTGTGAGATTACTATCAATTACGCAAGCTAGCCCTTTTTGGATCACAGCCTGTTTGCCGCCCATCCTAGCGGGCAAGATGGATCGTCAGCATCGAGATGCTCGAGATCAGTGTCAGGGTCGTTCGCATGTTGCGGTAATGACCGGGAAATGCAGGGAATAACGATGTATTGAGTTCGGCAACGAAGATACCGATCAATAACACCGCCGCTGCCAGCGGCCACCACGGCAGCGCGAACAGGAAGATAAAAAAAGCGGCCAGGAAATAGAGGTTACTCAATAACAGGGCCACGCGATGGCCGGGAGTCAACGCCATACCCCACCAGCTGCCGGTGAGAAAACAGATAATTCCGAATGCATAGGTCTCCGCGATCGAGGCCGAAAGATCGGCATGGCCTGATCCTGCAACTACCAGAAACGCAGGAATGACGAACGGTATCAGTCCGGCCAGACCTGGCGTCCAGGTAATGAGTTGCGAGGAGATCATGCCGGTCTACATCTGCAAGAATTGCACAATGTCCTGCTCGAGTGCGCTGCCAGTCGGCTTTACCATGGAACCATAGTGCTTGACCGTCTTGCCGTCGCGAGCGATGAGGTACTTGTTGAAGTTCCAGCTCGGCGCACTGCCGGTTTGTTCGGCCAGCTGCCGGAACAACGGGTTGGCATCACTGCCACGAACCGCGCTCGGGGAAAGCATGGTGAAAGTAACACCGTAATTAATGTAGCAAACCTCGGCCGTCTTGCTTTCGTCACTTGCCTCCTGGTAAAAGTCGTTAGACGGAAAACCGACAATTTCGAGGCCCTGGTCACGGTACTTGTCATAAAGCGATTCAAGGCCCTTGAATTGAGGTGTGAAGCCGCAATGGCTGGCGGTGTTCACCACCAGCAGCACCTTGTCCTTATAGTCACTGCAAAAATTAACCCGCTCGCTGGAACGAAGTTTCTGCGCCTCGAAGCCGAGCAGTGAGTTACAGCTGGCGAAAGCGCTATTCGCAAGCAGTAACAGGGGGATTGCCAGCAGTATTGTGGACGATTTCATGATATCTCCTTCAGTCGGTTACATGGCCAGTTATACGCACCCGCGTGGCTTCTGGATCAATAGTGAGCCGAGGGTGGCAGTTAACCGTGGCAATGGTGCATCAATTCAAATCGGTGTTAACATTGAAACCACTGTCCCGATGATTAACACAAGCAGATCATGACAAGGATATATGCGCATGGTGATGTCGAGATTAAGCGTGACGAGATTGATGCAGAAATTCAGGATTCAGAGTATGGGCAAATACTTCGTCGTTCTCATACTGGCCTTTTCCGGGCCAGCTATTGCGGAGTCTTACTTATGCATTGCAGATCAGGCAACTGCTCTCTACTACAACGAACAGGCTAACAAATGGGGACGGGGTATCGTTACCCTCGATGATAACAATTACCTGGTATCACCAACCGATGTTAAAACCTGCGGCGCTGATTGCGATTACAAGTATGAGGTTAAAAAGTTCGGCCGCAACACATTGATGGCCACTTGTTACGAGGAGTTTGACGAAAATGGATTCCTGGATTGCTATACCAAAGGTGGTAGATTTAATTTCAACAGGGTCAACGGAAGGTACCTTTGGGTTCATCATTGGGGCTATTACAACGTTTTACCTGAGTATCAGCCCCCTCCAGAGTCGAGCACCCTTTTCCCTAACTCCGATGAAAAAAGCGACCCTCCGTATCTTGAAATCGGAAAGTGTTCCCCACTTTAAATCAGTCCTGAATATCTAAACGCCCGCTGGCTAATTTATGCGCCGACTCGGAAACTTCCGCAAAACGCATTCCGGACGCAGCGCGCCCGGAATGGTTTGACTAACGACTACTTGAACTTCTTGATTTCACCCGTTTCCAGGCGTGACAGGTAGCTATTCAGCTCTCGCTTCACGACCGGCATCAGGAAGTAAAGGCCAATGATATTGACCACGGCCATGGCGAAGATGGCGGCATCGGAAAAATCGATAACCGGTCCAAGATTCGCCGCGGCGCCGATGACGACAAAGATGCAGAAAATGACTTTGAACGTGATTTCCTTGTTCTTGCCCTCACCGAACAGGTAAGTCCAGGCCTTGAGACCGTAGTAGGACCACGAGATCATCGTCGAAAAAGCAAATAGCACGACCGCAATCGCGAGCACATAGGGAAACCAGCTGAAAGCGCTTTCGAAGGCGGCAGAGGTCAGCCCGACACCCGAGGCGCCGGTCGCGGTTACGATACGGCCGCCCTCGGTGATGTAGTTGCCGGTCGCCGCATCAATCGTCAACTGCCCGGTAATAATGATAACCAGTGCAGTCATCGTGCAGATCACGACGGTATCGATAAAAGGTTCG
>Ga0265306_10001900_pt1 | contig 10109 bp, 7 predicted proteins | sample Helome_3_FD_192493 | JGI IMG/M metagenome (GOLD analysis project Ga0265306, IMG submission 192493) | Marine sediment microbial communities from subtidal zone of North Sea - Hel_20160420 (Illumina Assembly) | ecosystem: Environmental > Aquatic > Marine > Subtidal zone > Sediment ...
CGCCGCGACAGTAACGGTGCCAGCGACGTCTGCAGCTACTCGGTCACGGAGATCGAGCGCGTGGTGCGGCTGGCCTGCGAGCTGGCGCTGGCGCGCGAACGGCGCCTGGTGTCGGTGGATAAGGCCAACGTGCTGGAAACGTCGCGCTTATGGCGTGAGATCACCAGCCGCATCGTGACCGAAGAGTATCCGGCAGTGCATCTCGAACACATGCTGGTGGACGCCGCGGCCATGTATCTGATCCAGGAGCCGCGTCGATTCGACGTGGTGGTGACCGAGAACATGTTCGGCGACATTCTCACCGACGAGGCGTCGGTGATCACCGGTTCGCTGGGGATGCTGCCGTCGGCATCGTTGTCGCGGGACGGGCCGGGTCTGTATGAGCCGATACACGGCTCGGCACCGGACATCGCCGGCAAGGGCATCGCCAATCCCTACGGCACGATCCTCAGCGTCGCGCTGTTACTGCGCCATTCGCTGCGGCTGGAACGCGAGGCGCGCGCGGTCGAAAGCGCGGTATCCGGCGCTATCGATGCGGGCTTGCTGACGCCCGACCTGGCAGCGGGTAATGCTCGCGCCGTGGCCACTGCCGAGGCCACTGCCGGTGTGGTCGGAATGTTGCGCGACGAGTTTGGGGACCGGGCTATTGCCTAGGATGACGGCCGACCCAGGCGAACATGGATGACAGTCGATCGTGATGATGATGACGAAGAAAGGAGAGGAGCGCCGCGCGAGGCGCGATTGAAGAAATCTGCGTTCGGTGCTTGACCACAGCGCCGCCGCATGTTTCATTTATAGACACTCATCGAGACCGGCGGAGGGACAGGCCCTTTGATGCCGGGGCAACCAGCGGAGCTAACCCCTCCGGCATGGTGCCAATTCCTGCGGAGAGCGGTAGGTCGCAAGACACCGCACCGAGAGATGAGCGGTCGCGTAGCCCCTGAATACAAGGTGCAAGGACGCGACGCTTCATCCCCGGTTGTTCTGCAGAATTTCCCGCTGAGGAAATCACGCTCCCCCAGGGGGCATGCAGGAGGACCGGATCAATGACTACCGCTCAAGGCGCCGCCGCCGCAGCCACCGCTGTATGTGCTGAGCTGCCCGAATTCACCGACGATGTATTACGCCTGCCCGGCGGACTCGATCTGTCCCTGGGTGGCCGGCTGCCGGCCGTGGACATCGCCTGGCGAATGACCGGTCCTGCTTGTGCGCCGGTGATAGCCGTCCTCGGCGGTATCTCCGCCCATCGTCGCGTCAACACAGTCTCGGTTGCCGAGCGGGGCTGGTGGCCAGCGCTGGTCGGGCCGGGTCTGGGTGTGGATACCGAGCGCTTTCGCGTGCTCAGCTTCGATTATCTGGGTGGCAGCGACGGGACGACCGGCCCTCGTCCCGACCCGCGACACAATGCACCCTTCCCCAGCGTGAGCACACGCGATCAGGCTGCGTTGTTGATCCGCCTGCTCGATCATCTCGGCATCGGGCGTCTGCACGCGGTCGTCGGCGCATCCTACGGCGGGATGGTGGCGCTTGCGCTGGCAGCCGAATACCGCGACCGTCTGGCCCGTCTGCTGGTCGTCAGCGCGGCGGAGGAAGCGCATCCCCTGGCTACCGCCTGGCGGAGTATCCAGCGGCGCATCGTGCGCCTGGGTCTGCGTCAGGGTAACGCGAGAGAAGGACTGGCTCTGGCCCGGGGTCTGGCCATGACCACGTATCGCTCGCCGGCCGAGTTCGCCCAGCGGTTCTCCAGCCTGCCCACGGCGACGACCGAAGGCTTCCGTTTCCCGGTCCAGGATTATCTGGACGCACGTGGCGCCGACTTTGCTGCCCGCGTGTCGCCGGAGTCTTTTCTGTGTCTGTCCGAGTCCATCGATCTGCAGCACACCGATCCGGCCGAGGTGCGGGTGCCCACAATCTTGATCGCGGTTCGCCAGGACCAGCTGGTTCCGGTTGAGCAGATCCGACGCCTGGCGGCGCGCCTTGGCGGAAACCATCGTCTGATCGAGATCGACTCCCTGTTCGGACACGACGCTTTCCTCAAGGAAGCCGACGTCCTCATCCCCTTGTTCAACGAGGCCCTGGAGGGCCAGCAGCCATGAGCGATACCATCCGTAACAGCACTCGCGCGGTCCGCACCGGGCTCGGTGGGGACGGCCAGTTTGGCGCGGTGGTGCCGCCCCTGTATCTGACGTCGACCTACGAGTTCGAGGGCTTCGATCGTAAGGGACCCTATGACTACACACGCTCCGGTAATCCGACCCGGGATGCGCTGGGCGCGGCGCTCGCCGGTCTCGAGGGCGGTGTCGGCGCTACCGTTACCAGTTCCGGCATGGCGGCGCTTACGCTGATCTGCCACCTGCTGCAAAAAGACGAGTTGATGATCGCACCGCATGATTGTTACGGTGGCACTCATCGGCTGCTCACCGCGCTCTCCAGGCGCGGGCAATTCCGTGTGGAGTTTGTCGATCAGACCGATCCGCGGGAACTGGATCGGGCCTTCGCCGGCGCACCAAGACTGGTTCTTACCGAGACGCCGAGCAACCCCTTGCTGCGCATCACCGACCTTGCCGACGTCGCGCGCCGCTGCCGCCAGCATGGTTCGATCCTGGTCGCTGACAACACCTTCCTGTCGCCGGGCTGGCAGCGGCCGATCGAATTCGGCGCCGATCTGGTGGTCCATTCCACCACCAAATACTTAAACGGACACAGCGATGTGGTCGGCGGCGTGGTCGTGGCCGCCAGCGACGCGCTGCAGGAAGAGGTCGCGTGGTGGGGCAATTGTCTCGGTCTGACCGGCGCGCCCTTTGACAGCTTCCTGACCCTGCGCGGGGTGCGCACGCTGCACGCGCGTCTACGGGCCCACGAAGAGAGCGCGCGGGCGGTGGTCGATCTGCTGTGCGAACATCCGGCAGTCGCCCAAGTCTATTATCCGGGTCTCGCCGATCACCCGGGTCATGCTATCGCGGCGCGTCAACAGCTCGGTTTTGGCGCCATGATCAGCTTCGAACTCGCGGGCGGAGAGGCCGAGGTCGTGGCGCTGCTGGATGGTCTCGAGCATTTCTTCCTGGCTGAGTCGCTGGGCGGTGTCGAGAGCCTGATCGCTCATCCCGCCACGATGACCCATTCCGCGATGGAGCCGGAAGCACGAGCGCGCGCCGGCATCACCGAGAATCTGGTGCGTCTGTCCATCGGCATCGAGCACCCCGAGGATCTGATTTCGGATCTCAGCCGCGGTCTCGAGCGGGCGCTGACCGTGTCCACGCGTGGGCGGGCCGCGGTCAGCATGCTGGGCTGAGTTAAATCCGGCGGAGCCCCGCGACGCGGGTCGATCGCGCATAATAGGTGGCAGTGAGTATCCGCCTCTCAGTCGCCGGCGCAGGTCCCTGAACCCGTGCGCGTGATCGTCATCGGCGCCGGCCTGGCCGGCACCAGCACGGCCTGGTACCTGTCTCAGGGTGGCGCCAGCGTCACCGTGCTCGATCGTGCTCCCGGTGCGGCGATGGAAACGAGTTTTGCCAACGCCGGCATGCTGACGCCGAGCATGGCCGACCCCTGGAACGCCCCGGGTACTTTCTGGCATCTGCTGCGCTGGATCGGCCGGGAACAAGCGCCGATGCTGCTGCGTCCGCGCGCGTTGCCCGACCTCGCCGGTTGGGGCCTCCATTTTCTGCGTCAGTCACGTCCGCATCTGTTCCACCGCAATACGATAAAGAACGTGCGCCTGGCCCTGTACTCGATGTCTGAACTCCGCCGTCTGCGCGTCAAACTCGACATCGACTACGATGGCGCCGCAGCCGGCACTTTGCGGGCATGCCGGGACCGGGCGTCGCTGGATAAGGCGGCTGAGCTTGCAGCCAGCCTGGCGGAACACGGCGTGGCCTATCGTCTGCTCGATCGTGACGGCGTGGTCGCCACCGAGCCTGCGCTGAATCCGGTGGCCGAGAAGATCGTAGGCGGTATCCACTATGTTGATGACGAAAGCGGTGACGCGCACCTGTTTACATCGGGTCTGGCATCACGCGCGAGGGCCGCGGGCGTGCAGTTCCGATTCGGGTTCGACGTCAATGCCATTGAAACCCGGCGCGGCGCCGTCCGCGCGGTGCGCGGCCGGACCGCTGGTCGCGACGAAAGATTTGACACCGAAGCCGTGGTGCTGGCCGCCGGCAGTTTTACGCCACTGCTGGCCAGCCGCGTCGGCGTGAGTGTGCCGGTCCGTCCGGTCAAGGGCTACTCGATTACCGCGCCCCGCGGTGACTGGCACGACGGCCCGAGTATCCCGGTGTCGGACGATCATCTGCATACGGCGGTGACGCCGCTCGGCGATCGCATACGCGTGGCCGGCACCGCCGAGTTCACCGGCTACGACGACCGTCTCACGCCCCGGCGGGTGCAGAACCTGCTGGATCTGTTGCAAGAGATCTATCCGGCCTACGCCAGCCAGCTGGATCCGTCCGCCGTCATGCCCTGGTGCGGTTTTCGGCCGGTGTCCTCGGACGGCGTGCCGATCCTCGGTCCCAGCCCGGTCGCCGGTTTGTTCCTCAATACCGGCCAGGGCCCGCTGGGTTGGACCATGGCGACCGGCTGTGGCCGTCTGGTCGCGGATCGGGTGCTCGGTGAGGCGGGCGCCATCGACATGGAGGACTATGCCCTGAGCCGGTTCTGAGATCGGATCGCGGGCGGAAGGCATTTGGATATCAAACTGATCACGCTGTTCGCGCTGCTCTTTCTCGTCTTCGTCATGCTGATCTGGGGACGGTGGCGCTACGATCTGGTGGCGTTCTCCGCGCTGGTGATTGCTGTGCTCACAGGCGTAGTTCCACTATCGGGAGCCTTCGCGGGTTTCGGCCATCCGGCCACGGTCATCATCGCGTTGGTACTGATCGCCAGCCGCGGTCTGTCCAACTCCGGCGCCGTAGATATGCTTGCGCGCCATATCGTGGACAGCTCCCGCAAGCTGTCCACGCATATCGCTATCATGGCCGGCTTCTCGGCCGCTCTGTCCGCGGTGATGAACAACGTAGCCGCACTGACCCTGCTGATGCCGGTGGATCTCAAGGCCGCCGCCCGAGCGAAACGCAGCCCATCGCTGTCGCTGATGGCATTGTCCTTCGCCACCATCCTCGGCGGCATGATCACCCTGATCGGCACGCCGCCCAACATCGTCATCGCGGCTTTCCGAGAGCAGGCTCTGGGCGAGTCCTACCGCATGTTCGATTTCGCACCGGTCGGGTTGGCCTGCACGCTGGCGGGTTTGACCTTCATCGCCACCATCGGGTGGCGGCTGATCCCGGACGCCGCCAGCCGCAAGGACAGCGGCCGTGAGCTGGCAGCACTCGGGTCCTATGTGGCCGAGGTGCAGGTGCCGGAGGGTTCCACCACCGTCGGACGACGCGTCCGTGACTTGGACGAGGACGTTGAGGAACACGACGCGGTCGTCATCGGGCTGGTGCGGCGGGGCAAGCGGCTGCCCGGGATGGCGCGCCGGGCGGAGATCCGGGCCGGGGATATCCTGATCCTGCAGGCCAGTCCGTCGGCCATCGATGAGGTCGTCGGCGCGCTGGGTCTGGGCTATCACCCCAAAAGCTCGGGGGACGACAGCGCTGCCGAAGAAGACCTGGCCATGCTCGAGGTAGTGGTCCCGTCCGAGGCGCGCATCGAAGGCCGGTCCGCCATGTCACTCAAGCTGCTGGGCCGCCAGGGCGTGTTGCTGGTCGGTGTTTCGCGTCAGGGCAAGCGCTTCAGCGAACGGGTGCGCAGGCTGGAGATCCAGGCCGGCGATGTGCTGCTGTTGTTGGGGCCCAGCGAACGGTTGACGGATATCGCCGGGTGGCTCGGCTGTCTTTCGTTGGCGGAGCGGGGCCTGCAGGTGACCCAGCGTCATCAGGCGCCGCTGGCGGTCGGTATCTTCGGCGCCGCCATCGGCCTCGCGAGTTTCGGCGTCGTGGATCTGCCGATCGCGCTGGCGGCGACCGTGGTGTCGATGGTGTTCCTCAACATCGTGCCGCTGCGCCAGGTCTATGAGTCGGTGGCCTGGCCGGTCATCGTGTTGCTGGGCTCCATGATCCCGCTCGGTATTGCGCTGGAGACCAGCGGGGGCACTGTGTTGATCGCGGGATCGATATTGCATCTGACCGGTGACGTCTCGCCGGTAGTGGTTCTGGTGTTGCTGATCGCGGTCACCATGACGTTGTCCGACGTGATGAACAACACGGCGACCGCGGTCATCGCAGCGCCCATCGCGCTGGAGATCTCGGAGCGGCTGCAGGTCAGCCCGGACCCCTTCCTGATGGGCGTCGCCGTGGCCGCGTCGTGTGCATTCCTGACCCCCATCGGTCACAAGAACAACACGCTGATTCTCGGGCCTGGCAGCTATCGCTTCGGTGACTATTGGCGCATGGGTCTGCCGCTGGAGATTTTGATCGTGCTGGTGGCGACGCCGACCATACTGGCGGTGTGGCCGCTATAGGGGATCCGACCGACAGCCGGCAGCATGACCGGCTCTTGCAGATGACATAAGCACGCAGCTTTGTCATAACGGCGTGCGGTTCGACCCAATAATGTGACACGCCTCACGTTTGTCCGGCGAAACGTCGATCTGCTTTACAGTTTCCTTCCTTCCGGTGTCTGTTTGATGCCTCGCGAGTCATCGTCACGGGCAAAAATGTGACAGGCGTCACACTTTTTCGCTGCGCCATCGGCAGTGATCCCATCTGAGCCCGCCGGACCGTCGGTGGCGTTTACACCGGCGTCCGATCATCTGACTAAGTAACTGATAAATATGGATAAAAAGAGTTGGCACGATAAGTGCTTCTCCTTAGGGCAGATCCCCCCGATCCATGGCAACAGGAACAACTTTATGACTTTCAAATTCAACACCGCTTCGTCGATCGCCGCCGCACTGATGCTCGGACTGTCGGCGGTCGCCAATGCTGATCCGGTCGTGATCGAAGACAACTACTATGGTGGCGATGACCACAACTATGGTGATGTCATCGGCAGCGCCGCCAAGTTCGACATCTTCCGCGCCGAACTGAGCCAGGCGGGCAATATCCTGACCGTCAATGTCTACACCAACTTTGCCGGGCGTGCCGATGACGGCTTGTTCGCGGGTTACACCGAAAACGGCCGCGGCATCGGTTACGGCGATCTGTTCCTGGCTTCGGCCTGGAATCCGTCCGGCGACGCGCCTTATCTCGACGACAACAATGTCACCGGCACCGTGTGGGAGTACGGTTTCTCGCTGGACGACAGATGGAGCGCCGCGGGGGGCGTTGGGGGTTTCTACGCACTGTCCGGTTCCAATGACGACAGCGCGCTGCTCTCGGACGACTTGATGAGTGGTGCGACTTATCGCAACGGCCAGGAAGTTGCGGTCGATCTGTCGGACGCAGCGGCGAATTTCCGCAGCCAGATCAATTCCGGTAGCTGGTCGGTCGAGAACGATCACCTCAGCTTTATGATCGATCTCAGCGGCAGCGATCTTTCGCTGGCCAGCGGCATCGCGTTGCACTGGGACATGACCTGCGGCAACGACGTGATTGAAGGCTATGCCGAGGTGCCGGAGCCGGGTTCGCTGGCGCTGCTTGCACTTGGACTCATTGGCGCGGGTGTGGCCCGCCGGCGCCGCTGACACCGGGCACAAGAAACCGGGAAAAAAGCCCCGCTCCGGCGGGGCTTTTTTTTTGCGTTCGGTTGGCATCCGACCGATCGCGGTCGAACAAGCACGCATCGATCTCCGCTGTGATGGCCGGGCCCGATTCGATGGCGTGTTGCGCTGATTCAGCGTCGATGAACGAAGCCGGATCCGGCCTTGCGCTCGGAGCGCATCACGGGCTGCGGGGCCTGTGGCGAGGCCAGGATAGCCCGCTCGGGGGTGCTGTCATCGCTCATCAAATTCTTGTAAGGCGCGAGTATCCGCAAAGTCACGGCGGGACCCGGGGGTGGCAAGCGGTGTGGGTCCGGATCACACCGGGGAGTTGGCGCGATTGACCGTTTCGGCAAAAAGATTGGTGGTCCCGGCCAATCCCGGGCGCCCGGTCCCACCTAACATGGTCGCCACTTAAACAGGGGCTCAGGCATCGACCGGAGTCTGGAGGCAAGACCGATGAATATGGATATCGATATCCGACGTATTACAGAGAACGTCCAGATGCGCATGGCCCGGGGCTGGATCGATGGCGATCCGAATACTCTGGGTGTGCGGCCGCTGACGCGGCGTCACCGCAGCTATCTGGTGCAGTATCTTTCCGATGGACACCGTGTGCGCTGGATCGTAGACGCAACGGCGCCGGGTGTATTGTTGACCCCGGCCGGTGGGTGCCACGACGAGGGCGATCGCCCTGACGTGCTGATCTCCAGCATCCTCAGAGCGTTAAGGAATCGCGGGCCCGAGATGTACCGGCGCGAGGAACTGACCCGCCTGCGCGAGTCCGCCCGGGTCGAGGGTTTTGACTTTGCGACCCTGTATGCCCTGGCGGTGCGGCAACTTGGGGCGCTGGTCGAGGATATGGCGGAGTTGATGGGTGAACTCAAGGCAAGCGGTGTCGATCAGACCGCCGGGCAGGGTGTCGTGGATGGAGCCCGCGAAGCGGCCTGATGGCGGACCCGCGATGCTCGAACAAGGTCGGCGCAGGGTGGCCCGGAAGCTCAGCCGGCCTCGCTGACGAACGCCCCCGGTGACACCCCGGTCCAGCGTTTGAACGCGCGGGTAAACGTGCTCTGATCCGCGTAACCGAGCAGATACGCGACCTCAGCTATTGGATGCTGGCCCGAGCTCAGATATTCACGCGCCAACCGTTCCCGCGTCCGCTCGAGGATATGCCTGTACCCCGTGCCCTCGGCACGCAGATGCCGTTGCAGGGAACTGACGCTGCGGTTGAGCCTCTGCGCCACGTCCTCCTCCGTGACCCGACCGGAGGGTAGCGATTGTGCCAGCGCCTGGCGCACTTTATTGCTGAAGTCTCCGGAGTCCATCTCTCCGAGATAGCGATCGAGCAACTGTTCGTTTGCCGTGATGAGCATGTCGTCGGCCGCCGGCAGCGGCGCATGCAATGTCTCGGTATCGAAATACAGCGCATTCTCTCCGGCGCCGAAATGGACCGGACAACGGAAATAGGCGCGGTAACGGGCCAGGGTCGTCGGATCATCCAGCTCTGGCGCAAAACACACCCGCAGTGGCGCGAAATCGTCGCGGCTGGCCAGACGGCAGAAGCGCAGCGTCACCGTGAGGGCAACGTCGGCAGAGGTCGGCAGCAGCGCCTGGTCGGTGCCCCGGGCCTCGATACCGACCCGGGACTCTTTTTGTCCGGGCTCGTAGACCATGCTGAAAAACGTCGTCAGCACCCGGAAGTAGCGCGCTTGACGCTGCAATCCCTGATCCAGCGTTTCGCTGGCCAGCCAGGCCATGCCGAGGGCGAAAGCGGAGCCGGGGCGGATGGTCCGGCCGACGACATGGCCGATATGGGGATCGCCGGTCACCCGGATCGCTTCGTCCCAGAGCTTGCGTATGGTACTGACCGGAATGCGCCCGGTGCGCTGCTCCTGCGTGGTCTTGTCGACGCCTGCCGCGGCAAAGACCGCCGCCGCATCCACGCCATAGTGCGTCTCCAGCGCTTCCCAGATCGGAGCAGACAGGCTGGCCAGAGAGCTTGGCTCGTGCATCGTCGATGTGATTCTTGCGCCTGACCAAAACGGACAAGCCAGAGACCATTTATAGCAAGAAACCGGAGGGCCGGGTCATTACGCTGTGCTCCTTGGTTGCGGAGACGTCGATGTTTGGACCGATTATTACATTGCTGGCGCAGGTCCCTCGCTCCTTGGGACATTGTTTGCGTCAGCGTCGCGCAAAGCGTCAGCTGTCAAAATGGATTCCTGGGGGGATCGCAGGCATCAATACGCTGGTTTCGCGCCGAAGCCTGAAGCTGAATGCCAGCGACGACATCGCCGCGATCATCGCCCGCCTGGATGCCAACGCGGAACGCAATCGAAACCGTATCGTGTTGCAGTGGTCAATGCTGGCGCCCGGCGAGCGGCCGCCACCGGCGCTGCTGTTCAGGCCGATCGTGCTGGAGATGATCGACCCGGAAGTGCTCGGCGTGCTGCTGTCTTTCGCC
>Ga0265306_10001902_pt1 | contig 10105 bp, 8 predicted proteins | sample Helome_3_FD_192493 | JGI IMG/M metagenome (GOLD analysis project Ga0265306, IMG submission 192493) | Marine sediment microbial communities from subtidal zone of North Sea - Hel_20160420 (Illumina Assembly) | ecosystem: Environmental > Aquatic > Marine > Subtidal zone > Sediment ...
GTTGGCGCGGTATCCATCTGTATCTATCATTTCGCTGGTCGCTATAAATCGTTTAGAATCTGGGCCGCCCATTCTGACATAGACATTCTGAAACCAGCAAGTCACGACACCGGAAACTAACCATGACACTCGCAATTTTCGATCTCGATCATACTCTTATCACTGGTGACAGCGACTATCTCTGGGGCGAATACATGGTCCAAAACAGCATCGTCGACGAACAGGAATATCGCGCGCGTAACGAGATTTACTACCAGGACTATCAACGTGGTGCCCTTGATAGTGAGCAATACCTTGAATTTGCGCTTAAGCCGCTAACACAATTCTCTATCGAAGAACTCCACGCCTGGCGTGCCGATTTTGTAGAAAACTGGATAAAGCCGATAATTGCGCCAGGCGCCCGGGACCTGCTCGACAAGCATCGCAGGCAGAACCACGAATTGCTTATCATTAGTGCAACCAATCTGTTTATTACTGCACCTGTTGCGCAATTACTTGAGATCCCAACGGTACTTTCAACCGAACCGGAGATAATCGATAACCGCTACACCGGGCGCTATCTCGGCACCCCGACCTACCAGAAAGGCAAGGTAACCGCGCTGTGGGAATGGCTCGCAAAATCAGCGCACGGCATGGATGGAAGCTATTTTTACAGTGATTCGATCAACGACCTGGCGCTACTGGAACAGGTTGATCATCCGATTACAGTGCATCCGGATGACGAACTGGAAGCCATCGCCGAAGACCGCGGCTGGCCAATCATCAATCTGCACTAGCTCCAGGTTTCCAGCAGGGCGAAGAGATTCAGGCCTTTGGCAAGGTTACTCCTTGCTGCCCCTGGTACTTGCCACCGCGGTCCTTGTACGAAATTTCACAGACTTCATCAGCTTCATAGAACAGCATCTGAGCAACGCCCTCGTTGGCATAAATCTTCGCCGGCAGGGGCGTCGTATTGGAAAATTCGAGGGTAACGTGTCCCTCCCATTCGGGCTCAAGCGGCGTAACATTAACGATGATACCGCAGCGGGCATAGGTAGATTTACCCAGGCAAATCGTCAGCACGCTGCGTGGGATGCGGAAGTACTCGACGGTGCGCGCCAGCGCAAATGAGTTTGGCGGGATAATGCAGACATCGGACTGGATATCGACAAAACTATTGTCGTCGAAGTTTTTCGGATCGACGATGGCCGAATTGATATTGGTGAAAATCTTGAATTCGTCGGCACAACGCACATCGTAGCCGTAACTCGAGGTACCATAGGAAATAATACGACCATTTCCGGATTCTCGAACCTGCCCCGATTCGAAGGGCTCGATCATGTCATCCGACGCCGCCATTCGACGAATCCATCGGTCCGATTTAATACTCACAGCCTAATCCCGCAAAAAAGGCGCAGTATATCCGCTCCGGGTGACCGGCGTCGATTACGATTCCAGGTTTTGCACCCGATGCAAACTTTTATTGCCCTTCTATACTCTAAAATGCTACTTAATTTTAGCCGATCAGATTTAAGGCATTCGGGGGAGATGCCGATATCAATACAATGGCTGTATTAACCCAAACCCGTCAAAAACCGGCACACTGGTTCAAAATGCTGCGGCAGATGCTACGATTCCGTCTGGCACGCAAGCTTTTCCTGGTGGTTTTTGCCGCCATCGTGGTAATCGAGTTCATTATTGTCTTTCCTTCTTATAATAATTTCGAGTCATCACAACTGGCCAATTATCGTGAACTCGCGCGCGTCGCCGCGTCGGCGTCGCTAACTCATCATGCCCATGGAAGTCCGGCCTTGGCCCAAGACCTGGAGAACCTGATCGCGGCAGACACTCGCCTGGTTGGCGCCAGTGCTTTCAATGCTATGGGTCAGACTATCGCCAGCGTCGGCGAAACTGTGAAACTGACGCCGGCAGCAGAAAAACTGTCGTTTAACAGTCTATCCGGCAGTGCGCCAGGCTACGAAGTGTTGCTCCCGGCGCTTGAAACAGGCGCTGGCAACGACGTGGTAGTACGTATGGATGCGAGCCTTATCGTCAGTGAACTTGATGCTTTCCTGGCTCGAATTGTGGGCTTGACCCTGATCATCTGCGCAGTCGCAGGATCGATCGTTTTTATTTACGTCGTATTCAACCTCATATACCCACTTGAAAAAATTCGCGAAAATCTGAAACAGGCAAAACTCGACCCGGGAAGAGCTGACGCAAACGAAATTCATCATTCACGCCAGGATGAGATTGGTGAAACCATTGACCTGCTCAATGATGCATTGCACGAAATTGGAGAGACCCACCGTAGCGATGTCGCGTTGCAGGAACGACGCCTGCATGATTTTGCCGCATCGGGTTCTGACTGGTTCTGGGAGATGGATGAAAATCTCCGCTTCAGCTACTTTTCCGAGAGTTTCGAAGAAGTGACAGGGGTTCAACCGGAAAACCTGCTGGGAAAAACACGTGGCGAAACCGGTATCCCGGAGGTAGCGGAAGAGGCCTGGCAAGCACATCTCGAAGCACTGGAAAATCACCAGCCATTTCGCGGATTCACCCACCCCCGACAAAAGTCTGATGACAATCAGGTGTGGTTGTCAATCAGTGGTGTACCGGTTTTTGGCCCCGATGGAAGTTTTAACGGCTACCGCGGTACCGGTTCCGATATCACTGCCCTGCATGAAACACAGCAGGATTTGATCGAGGCCAAGGAGGCCGCTGAACAGGCAAATCGCGCCAAATCCGAATTTCTGGCAATCATGAGCCACGAAATTCGCACCCCGATGAATGGCGTCATCGGCATGACCGATCTGCTGATGGAGAGCAAGCTGGACGACAAGCAAAAACACTTTGCACAGATTATCCAGGATTCGGGCGCCGCGTTGATGCGGATCATCAATGATATTCTGGATCTGTCCAGACTCGAAGCGCAGCGTATTACCCTCGAACAGGCTGAATTCGAGTATTCGAGCGTGGTTTCTGGCGTGGTCGATATCCTGAACCCCCAGGCCAGGGAAAAGGGCATTGAATTAAACTACGAAATTGATGAGCAGGTGCATGGAAGCTATCTCGGCGACTATGGCCGCCTGCGCCAGGTCATGGTTAATCTGGTTGGCAATGCGATCAAGTTCACCCGGCAGGGTTCTATTTCCATCAAAATTGACCGGGTCGGTGGCGACACCCAAAACCCCCGTCTGCGCACCGAAATCAACGATACCGGCATCGGTATTCCAGCTGATGCAATCGAAAAACTATTCATGAGTTTTACCCAGGTTGACGCGTCAACTTCACGGCGCTATGGCGGTACCGGCCTGGGCCTCGCAATCTGCCGTAAAATTGTTGAAACCATGGGTGGTGAAATCGGAGTTTCCAGTAAGGAAGGCGAAGGCAGCCAGTTCTGGTTTGAAGTATCGTTGCCGCGCTTCGACCCCCACGCTCACGACGCAGATCGTGATGATACCCTGACGATCATACCCGGCCAGCAATTCAAGACCGATCAAACCGGAGCCCAGCTCAAGATCCTGGTTGCAGACGACGTTCCGGTGAACCTGATCGTCGTCGAAAAGATGCTCGATAGCATAGGCTACCAGGTCGAAACCGCCAGCACCGGTCGCGAAGCAGTCGAGGCGGTAAAATTGAAACACTATGATTTAATTTTTATGGACATACAAATGCCCGAAATGGACGGGCTTGAAGCCACCCGTCAAATTCGCAAACTGGGTATGGATAAAAGCAGTATTCCGATCGTAGCGATAACCGCTAACACCCAGGATAGCGATCGTGATTCCTGCATCGAGGTCGGTATGAATGACTTCATTGCCAAACCATTCGTCAAAAAGCAGCTGGCCGCATTGCTCGAACGTTTTTTCCCGGCGGCTGAAATCGGCACCCGCAAGGCCAGCTAAATACTGCGATCTCGAAAATGCGCGTAAAGCGCGTCACTGAAAACCCTGACCCGTTGCGATACTAACCGACCCGGCGGATAAACCGCGTACATGCCGGTTACCTGACTGCTGAAGCCGGTCAGGATCTGCACCAGCTCGCCGCATTCGATCAAATCCTGCAAAAGTGCCAGCGGACCAGTAACAATGCCCTGATCATGTTTGGCGACGGCCGCCAGAAATTCACCGTTGTTGGCGCTCAAACGATATTTCATCCTCGGGCTGACGCGTTTACCATCCTGCTGGTAAAACCATTGTCGCCCTACGGCGACATTGCTATACACCAGCACCTCATGCGCGGACAATTCGGCAGGATGCTGTGGCTCCCCGAACCTGGCGAGATATGCGGGGCTCGCACAAATCGCAAAATGTACACTGGCGAGCTTACGCGCGATTAAGCTGGAGTCCTCCAGGTCCCCAACTCGAATCGCGAGATCGATATTTTCTTCGATCAGATCAATCTGGCGGTCATTCAAATCGATTTCGATTTCGATTTCGGGGTTATCTTCCATGAACCGGCTAATCGGTTCGGCAAGCTGGTTGGTTCCCAATCCCAGCGGCAGGGCAAGCCTGATCTTGCCCGATATCCGACATTGCGTATCGGCCACGACCTGCTCGGCCTCGTTCAAATCAGCGAGAATTTGCAACGCACGTTGATAAAACTCGCGCCCGGCCTCGGTCAGCGATTGTCGCCTGGTGGTACGCTGCAGCAATTGCACCCCGAGTCTCTTTTCGAGCTCGCTGACACGCCGGCTCACCATCGACTTCGCAATGCCGAGTTTTTCACCCGCATTACTAAATCCTCGAAAATCGACCACGGCAACAAATGCTTCAAGCTCTTCAAGGCGATTCATATTGTTCTCAATTTAGCAACTATATATTTATTTTTAGAATATATATTTATTTTTAAGAACAATAATAATAGCTCCATCACTTATCAAGAGGCAAATAAAATGAATTCGAAATCTTTAACCAACCTTTCCATGCTGCTGGGTCGAGCCATGCTGGCCACAATTTTCATCGTCGCAGGATTCAGCAAGCTTGGCGCGGCTTATGCAGGCACCCAGGCCTACATGGACTCGGTCGGCGTTCCCGGACTGTTATTGCCGGCGGTAATCGCTGTAGAGGTCCTGGGCGGAATCGCGATACTGATCGGATTTCAGACCCGAATTGCCGCAGCACTACTGTTTGGTTTCACCATGCTGGCGGCACTGCTGTTTCACAGCGATTTCGGCCAACAGATGCAATCGATCCTGTTTATGAAAAATATCGCGATTGCCGGAGCGTTCCTGGTGCTGTTCTCACAGGGTCCCGGCCAATGGGCCTTTAACCCGCAGCTAAAGACGCAGGAGGTTTAATCATGCCCGGCACAAAACGAATTCTACGGCTCGATGCCAGCGCCAACCCCGCTGAATCAAACAGCCAAAAGCTCGGTGACTACCTCATCAGGCAATTAAAGCAGGCTAATTCGACGGTGGAGACGCGTACCCGCAATCTGAACCAGGAGCTATCGTTTGTCGACAGTAACTGGATAGCAGCCAACTTCACCGCCAGGGAGGAACGTAATGCTGATCAGTCGGCACGCCTGGAATTTTCCGATCAACTGATCACCGAGCTGAACTGGGCCGACCATATCGTGCTGACCACGCCGATGTACAACTTCGGCGTACCGGCAACACTGAAGGCATGGATCGACATGGTCTGTCGTGCCGGTGTCACTTTCCGCTATGGCGCAAATGGAGCCGAAGGCCTACTCAAAGCTAAACGTGTCGATATCGTCGTTACCACCGGTGGTGCACCACTGCACAGTCCGGCTGACTTTGTCAGCGGTTACCTGAAGCATGTGTTTGCTTTTATCGGTATCGACGATGTCAATATCATCGGCGCCGATCAAATGAACGTCGATGCGCAAGCTAGCTTCGCTCGCGCAACAGCGCAAATCGAACAACATTATCCGGCCGTTGCGGCCTAGGAGATATTATGAATACGCGCAAGGTACAACAGGTTATTAGCGGACAAGCGACCACCGATGGCGCCGGCGTAGAGCTGGTGCGAGTTATCGGGCAACCCGCACTGATGGATCTCGACCCTTTCCTGCTGCTCGACGCCTTCCGTTCGGATGACCCGGACGATTACATCGCCGGCTTTCCGCCCCACCCGCATCGGGGTTTTGAAACCGTAACCTATTTGCTCAATGGCCGCATGCGCCACCAGGATAACGCGGGCAACGAAGGCGTTATCGAACCCGGTGGCATCCAGTGGATGACGGCTGGCAAAGGCATCGTGCATTCGGAGATGCCGGAGCAGCAGGATGGGATGCTCGAAGGCTTCCAGCTGTGGATCAATCTGCCGGGCTCTCACAAGATGAGCACACCGTCCTACCAGGAGCATGACGCGGCACACATCCCAACCGAATCAAGAAACGATACCGTAATCAAGGTAATCAGCGGCAAGACTTCGCAGGGCACGTCCGGCCCCATCAGCCAACCCCTGACCGATCCACTTTATCTTGACGTATCGCTGCAGTCCGACACAGCATTCCTTGAAAATATCGCCGTTGATCACAATGCATTTATTTATGTCATCGAGGGCGAGGTAATGCTAGAAGATGCCGACACAAAGCAACTCGGTCTGAGTCGGGATCAATTGGCTGTGCTGGGTCAGGGGGATGCGATTGCACTGCGAAGTGGCCATCGGGCAACGCGGTTTTTGCTGGTTTCCGGTAAACCGCTAAACGAACCTGTGGCTCGCGGTGGGCCATTCGTCATGAACACCGAAGCCGAGGTGCAACAGGCTTTCAGCGACTATAAACGTGGTAATTTTTAATATCGAGAATCTTATCGATAGCTCGCACCGCCGCGCAAGCGGGAATCCAGTAACGCGCCGCCATTACAAGATACCCCGCTTACGCGGGGTTGACAAAAAAAATAGCTCCGCTATTTTATGTCAGTTGTTCTGAATAACGATATTAGGGAAAGCCGCCGAATGGTCGCGCGCCTTGGTGGCGAGCTTGGCTGCGGTTTTGCGCGCGATAGCACGATAAATAACACCAATCTGGCTATCCTGCATCGCCGCCACGCTAGGATTACCGCTATCTGCCTGTTCGCGAATTCGAATATCGAGCGGCAGCGATCCGAGCAAATCGACACCGTGATCTGCGGACATGCGGGCGCCGCCACCTTCACCGAAAATATGTTCGCTATGGCCGCACTGACTACAGATATGAATACTCATGTTCTCGATGATTCCGAGCACCGGCACTTCAACCTTTTCAAACATCTTCAGCCCCTTGCGCGCATCGAGCAGCGCGATATCCTGCGGGGTAGTAACAATGACAGCGCCACTGACAGGAATACGCTGGGCCAGGGTTAACTGGATGTCGCCGGTTCCGGGTGGCAAATCGATAATCAGGTAATCGACGTCATTCCAGCGAGTGTCATTAAGTAACTGCTCCAGGGCCTGGGTCACCATCGGGCCGCGCCAGATCATCGGCGTGTCCTCTTCGACCAGGTAACCGATAGACATCGACTGGATGCCATGCCCTATCATCGGCTCGAGGCTCTTGCCATCAGATGACTCGGGTTGCCCCTGGCAGCCGAGCATGCGTGGAATACTGGGGCCGTATATATCTGCGTCGAGAATTCCGACCCGGGCGCCTTCTGCCTGCAACGCCAGCGCGAGATTAACCGCGGTGGTGGATTTACCAACCCCGCCCTTGCCCGACGCTACGGCGATGACGTTCTTGATACCTTCCAGTGGTTTCAGGTTTTGCTGCACTGCATGTGACTTGATTTGGCTCGATATTGTTACCTCGACCTCGCCGAGACCGGCGATATCGCCCAGCGCTGCGTTAATTTCCTGTTTCAATGCATCGAAATAACCAGCCGCTGGATAGCCTAGCTGGATTTCAATTTTCCAGTTATCGCCATTCTGTTCGACCGATTTAACGGCCTTGCTGGTGACCAGGTCGGTTTCCATGTTGGGGTCAACCACCTGTGCCAGTTTCGCTTCAATTTGTGATTTATCAATCGCCATAGGTATTCGTTGTGTCAGGATTTGCAGTAAGGAGCGCGCATTTTACCCGAGCCGGTTACCAAATATCACTTAGTTTTTGTGTGAATGTTCTATACAGAGTCCGGCACAGCACCTAAAATGTCGTGTTTTTCCAGATCAGCCTACCAGATGAGCTACAAACCCCGCCAGATAGTGGTTACCAGCGCGCTACCCTATGCCAATGGCCCGATTCATATCGGTCATATGCTCGAGTACGTGCAAACCGACATCTGGGTGCGCTTTCAAAAGCTGCGCGGCCACGAATGCATTTATGTGTGCGCGGATGATGCGCATGGCACGCCAATCATGCTGCGAGCCCAGGCCGAAGGGATAACCCCGGAAGCATTGATCGAACGCATGCACAAGGAACACCTGCAGGATTTTACCGATTTTGGTGTTGCGTTTGACAACTACTACAGCACCCATTCGGAGGAGAATCGATTTTTCGCCGAATACATCTATACCCAACTGCGCGAAGCCGGGCATATCCGCACGCGCGTTATTTCACAAGCCTACGATCCGCAGGCGGAAATGTTTTTGCCGGATCGTTTCATCAAGGGCGAATGCCCCAATTGCGGGACCGCAGACCAGTACGGTGACAATTGTGAAAATTGCGGCGCCACCTATGCGCCAACCGACCTGAAAAATCCGCTATCGGTGGTTAGCGGTGAGACTCCGATCGAAAAGGATTCTGAACAGTACTTCTTCAAGCTGGAAAATTTCGAGGACATGCTTAAAGCCTGGTTCGACGACGGGCACGTGCAAACCGAAATAGCCAACAAGATGAACGAATGGCTCGATGAAGGCCTCAAGGACTGGGATATTTCACGTAACGCACCCTACTGGGGTTTCGAAATCCCGGACGCACCGGGGAAATATTTTTACGTCTGGCTGGACGCGCCGATTGGCTACATGGCCAGTTTCAAGAACTGGTGCGAAGCCAACGATCACGATTTTGACTATTACTGGAACAAGGATAGCAAGGCGGAGCTGCATCATTTTATCGGCAAGGACATCGCGCGCTTCCACACCATGTTCTGGCCAGCCATGCTGCATGGTGCCGGGTTTCGTAAACCGACTGCGGTTTACTGCCACGGGTTTCTCACCGTGGATGGACAGAAGATGTCCAAGTCGCGCGGCACCTTCATCATGGCGCGTACCTATCTCGAACATTTAAACCCCGAGTACCTGCGTTATTACTTTGCCGCCAAACTCGGCCCTGGTATCGATGACATCGATTTGAACCTCGAAGATTTCACCACCCGGGTCAATTCCGACCTGGTCGGCAAGCTGGTTAACATTGCCAGTCGTTGCGCAGGTTTTATTAACAAGACTTTCGACGGTAAGCTTGCCGCTGAGCTCTCCAGCAATAAGTTGAGCCAGCAATACCTTGACGCTGCTGAGACAATCGCCGGTTATTACGAGAATCGCGAATTCGGCAAGGCGATGCGTGACATCATGGCATTGGCCGATAAGGCCAACCAGTACATCGACGAAAAACAGCCCTGGGTGGCCATCAAGGATCCGGCACGCCATCACGAGGTACAGGATGTCTGCAGCATCGGCCTGAATTGTTTCCGCCAGTTAATCATCCTGCTGAAACCTGTATTGCCAAAACTCGCCGCGCAGGCCGAGGAATTTCTCAATGTGGAAAATCCTGGTTGGGCCGAACTTGGCGACAATCTGCTGGACCATAGTATTAACCGCTTCAAACCCCTGATGATCCGGATCGAACCGGTTTTCATAGAACGCATGATCGAGGCCACGAAGAAAGATCTCGTCGCGGAGCAAAAGATTCAACAGGGCTCCAGTGATTCTTCGCACGAAGCCATCGCAGCCGAGATCAGCTATGACGATTTTGCCAAACTAGATTTGCGCATCGCAAAAATCGTCGCCGCTCAACGGGTCGAGAAATCCGACAAATTATTGCAACTCACGCTGGATATAGGTAGCGAGACCCGCAACGTATTTGCCGGAATAAGCGGTGCCTACCAGCCCGAAGACCTGGAAGGCAAACTCACGGTAATGGTAGCCAACCTCGCGCCACGCAAAATGCGCTTTGGTATTTCCGAGGGCATGGTGCTGGCAGCCGGTAGCGGGGATACCGAACTCTACATCCTGAGCCCTGA
>Ga0265306_10001903_pt1 | contig 10105 bp, 3 predicted proteins | sample Helome_3_FD_192493 | JGI IMG/M metagenome (GOLD analysis project Ga0265306, IMG submission 192493) | Marine sediment microbial communities from subtidal zone of North Sea - Hel_20160420 (Illumina Assembly) | ecosystem: Environmental > Aquatic > Marine > Subtidal zone > Sediment ...
GGGAGCATTGCGCCAGCGTCGACCGGCGTACCGGATGTCAAAGTGATTTCTTCCGACGTCTCGGCAACAGGGGAAGCGGACGGTGGTTCCATTGCCGGGGGCGGGGATGCGGGTGTTGGCTTCTCCAGCTCAAGCCGGATTTCGTCGTTGGCCGGCTCCCTGGTCGGCTGCTTGATGGTCAGCTGCGCCGCTATCATGCTTATTCCCGTGCCGAACAAGGTTTCTGCCATCTTGTCGTCGAAATCCTCGAGTGTCGAGGCCATGCCGATTTCGGAGGCAATCTTGTCGAGTTCCGCGGCTGATTTCTTCAGCGGTGTCATTGGGCGATTCTCGTCTCCGTCGTCCGCCTGCATGTTCTCGATACCTGTCTCGATCGTCTTATCCAGCGTGATTTCAGGCATTTCCTCGCACATCGTGACGCGGTCGTAAAGGCTGCCTTCGTCCGACGTTTTGCTTTCGGATTGATTCGTTGACGCGCCTTGCGCAAAAGCCATCGCCTGCTCCAGCGCATCGAGGTCGGGTTTGAGCTCCGCAAACGTTGGTTCCTGCTCCCATTCCGGCGACTCAGAGATATCGGCGTTTTCAATGGCGAGTACCGGCTCGGGATTTGCTACGAGCTCAGGAGTGATTTCTTCGAAGAACTCTGCTGCGGGCTCGGGCTTCAGTTCCGGAATGAGGTCCGCGACGACTTCGGGCTCTGGCGCAAGTTCCGGAATGTCATCGGCAACGGCGAGTGACTCCGACTCGGGCAGATGATCAGGAACGACATCCGCGAGTGGTACTGGCGAGAGCTCCGGTATGAGCTCCGGAATGTCTTCCGCGAGCGCTTCTGGCGAAAGCGCAGCAACTGGCTCCGGAATAGACGTCTCGGCCTCGCCGGGTTCGGGCACGGACGTCAACTCGGCCGTCATATCGCCGGTGACGTCCATTTCTGGCACATTCATGTGTTCGATGTCATTAACCGCTAATTGCACGGGCTCGGGCATGAGTTGCCGCGCGATTTCTTCGGCTGCGTCTTGCGTGGGTTCAAGCTCTGGAATTTCTTCGGCAACCGCTTCCGGTTCCGGCTCTGGAATGATCTCAGCAACCGCTTCCGGTTCGGGCTCTGGAATGATCTCAGCAACCGCTTCCGGTTCGTGCTCTGGAACGATCTCAGCAACCTCTTCCGGTTCCGGTTCTGCTTCAGGCTCCGCTTCCGGCTCCGGAGTGACTTCAGCAACCACTTCCGGTTCTGATTCTGACTCTGGAGAGACTTCGGCAACCGCTTCCGGCTCGGGCTCCGGAGTGACTTCAGCAACCGCTTCCGATTGGGGCGCGATGACATCAAACGCTTCACGACGGTTGTCATCGCCTTTTGCCAGTTCCGCGTAGTTGGGCGACAGCACCTCGAGGTCGGGTAATGTGTCGTGAATCAAACGCGGCGAGTCGTCAACGGGCTCGACGGCTTCTTGCTCAACGTCAGTGGCGGCAGTCTCCGATTCCAGTTCTGCAGGCTGATCTGCTTGCCGAGCTGCCGCAGTGTCAGCGATGGGCTCAATGGCGGCTTCCGCACCAGCCTCAGCAACCGAAGGTTCCGGCGAGGGTGAGGTAAAGTCGAAATCTTCGACCATCAGCCCATATTCAGCGGAAGCAACTTCCGCGATTAGCGTCGCCGGGATCGTGTCGAGACCTTTCGCGGCCGCTGCGGCCAAAGTGGACTCGATGAGGTTGTTCGCAATTCTCGGGACCCCACCGCTCAGTTCCTTCAGTAAGGCGACGGATCGGCCGTCAAAAATACCCTCGAAATCGCCACCGACCTGTCGGAAGCAGTGCATGAGATAGGCGCGCATCTCGGCGCCACATTGAGGATAAATCGTATGCCGTTGTCGAATGCGTTGCTGGAGTTGGCCGAGTTGCGGGCTTTGCATGAATTCGGCCAGGCGCTCGTCGCCCATGATTACAATGCTGGCACCGTCAGATTCGCCGGCATCAGCAGCCGTCAGTGCCTCCAGTTCCGCTAGCGTGTCAATGCCCGCTCTCAATGCATCCTCGATCAGAATGAACACGCGAACGTCTCTGTCCTGAAGCTCCTTCAATTTCTTTCGCAGGGCCGCAAAGCGTTGAATCGTGCCCGCAGGCCGGTCCTGGACGCCCAGTACCACGAGCAGGGCCTCGAGAACGTCGCTGCTGTCCATCGCCATGCGACCGACGCGAATTGTCTTGTACTTGGTGCCCATCGCATCGACGGCGCGCTCCACGAGCGTCGTTTTACCAGTGCCAACGGGTCCCGAAACCGTAACGACAGCATCCTGCGTCGCGAGTGCCTTTCTGAAGCCCGCCATGGTGCTCGCGGTCTGCGGTCCGACAAAAACGTCGGCACCGGTTGCTTTCGCGCGGAAAGGGCTTCTTTCGAGCCCGAAGTGCTTTTCGTACATAACGGTTCGACTACCTTTTTTTGGGCACGATGACTTGTGCAGCCATGAGAGATCGTCAGTCTGGAGTCAAATGAACCGAATTTCATGGAGTTATGTCACAAAATCGACGGTTCGGCGGAATTCCGGCTCAAGCTGCCCGGATATAAACTGACCCGAATAAATGCCTGATTTTGTGGTCAAAACCGGTCAGAATACGTGGTTAGCCACGGCTATGCGGCCAAAAAAGCAAGAGACTTCGAAAAATGCGCATCCTCCTCGTCCTGGGCATTCCAATTCTGGCAATTATCGCTGCCGTCGCGATGATGAGTTTGCGGCAGGAGCCACCGAAGAAAGAGAGGGAGGAGCTCGATCCCCTGGTGGATGTTGTAGTGCTCGAGACCATGACCGCGAACTTCGAGATAGGCAGCCAGGGCACCGTTCGGCCAAGCACCGAGACAATCCTGAGCGCGGAGGTATCAGGGACGATTACCAGTATTTCGCCGAAGTTTGTGGCCGGCGGTGTGTTTGAGGTAAACGAAGTACTCATGCGCATCGATCCGACAAATTACAAGGTCGCCGTCGACCAGGCTCTGGCGCTGGTTGCGCAACGGCAAATCGAATACGACGGTGCAAAGAAGCTCAGGAGTCAGGGCTACCGCGCTGAATCGGAATACGCATCGGCTGCGGCCGCACTGGCGAGCGCCAAGGCCGAACAGGTACGCGCGCGGCGAAATCTCGAACGGACATTCATACGGTTGCCCTACGAGGGCATTGTTCGAGCCAAGGAATCCGACCTTGGCCAGTTCGTAAATCCTGGGACACGCCTGGGCGTTACGTTCGCAACGGACTATGCCGAGGTGCGATTACCGCTCACCGATCTTGACCTGGCATTCGTTACGCTGCCGGGTGCGAGCGACATCACCGCGTCAGGTAGCGCTGACGGCCCGGACGTCGTGCTGTCCGCCGTTCAGAAAGGGCGGCGTGCGGAGTGGCGTGCGAAGATTGTTCGTACAGAAGGTGTCGTGGATGAAAAAAGCCGGGTTACGTATACCGTTGCGCGTATCGCGGATCCGTATCGATTGCATTCGGAGGGTCCGGCGTTGCCAATTGGTACCTTTGTTTCAGCAAGAATTGATGGCGCCGGCGTCGCGGATGTATTTCGGGTGCGTAACGCTGCCGTCCGCGGCGCAGATAGACTGTTGTTCGTCACGACGGACAACACGGTTAATATCCGTACCGTCGATATCATTCGTTCGGACTCGGAGTATTCCTACTTCCGCGGCGCCAATGCCGGGGAGCGAGTCATTACTTCCGCGCTGGAAACGCCCATCGACGGTATGAACGTACGCACGGCATCCGAAAGCACGAACAAGCCGTCGCAAGTGGCGACAACCGATGAGGGCGACGAGGCATGAAAGGGCCTGGCGTGACCGACGAAAAAGGCATCATTGCGTGGTTCGCGGCGAATCATGTCGCCGCAAATCTCCTGATGCTTTTCATCATCGTCGCCGGCATTATTTCGGCTTTCACGATACGCAAACAGACGACGCCCGATTTTGAACTCAACACGATACAGGTGAGAGTCGAATACCTCGGTGCGGCGCCACAGGAGGTAGAAGAGGGCGTCGTCGTCAAGATCGAAGAAGCGATCCAGGACGTCAAGGGAATCGTCAAGCTGACGGGCCGAGCGAACGAGGGAATGGGTAGCGTCACGGCCGAGGTTGCGTCGGGCAACGACCTCAACGAGGTCTTGAATGAGATCAAGACACGTGTCGATGCAATTTCTACTTTTCCGGGACTGACCGAGAAGCCCGTCATTTACAAGAACGAGATTCCGATCCACGTAGTGTTCGTGGCTATTTACGGCCCGCTCGACGAATTTACGCGCAAGGCTTTTGCTCAGGAAGTGCGCGATGAGCTGATGCAACTGCCCGACGTGTCGTCGGTAGAATTTCTCGGCAACCGGCCTTATGAAATCAGTATCGAAGTCTCGGAAGACGTATTGCGCCAGTACGGTCTCACGATGAGCGAGGTTTCGCAGGCCGTCAGGAACTCCTCGGTCGATATGCCGGGTGGCACGATCAGGTCGGCGAGCGGTGACATATTGTTGCGAACCGAGGGGCAGGTCTATACCGGGCGCGAGTTCGGTTCACTCGTGCTGCGTACGTACCCTGACGGCACCCGTCTGACGCTGGGTGATATTGCGACGATTACCGATGGCTTCGTGGAATCGGATTTTTACGGCCGATTTGATGGCGAGCGGACGGCGACCTTACGCGTACTCGCCAGCGGCGAGCAGAACGAACTGGCGACCGCTGCCGCCGTTCGAGAGTACGTTGAAGACAAGTCTGCATCATTGCCGGCCGGTCTCAAAATGGACACCTGGATCGACCGGTCTCACTATCTGAAAGGTCGATTGCAGATGATGACCACTAACATGTGGCAGGGCGCGTTGCTCGTCTTCATCGTGTTATCACTGTTCCTGCGAATGAAGGTGGCCGGATGGGTGGTTGTCGGAATTCCTATTACATTTCTCGGCGCCTTGTGGCTGATGCCCCTGGGCCCGTGGCCCGTGACGATCAATATGTTGAGCCTTTTTGGTTTCATTATCGTTCTCGGAATCGTTGTCGACGATGCGATCATCATCGGCGAAAGTATCCACACAAAGATACGTGCCGATGGTCATTCGTTGGACAACGTCATAAAGGGCGCCCATCGCGTAGCGGTTCCCGCGACCTTTGGCGTCCTGACAACCATTGCGGCGTTTACGCCATTGTTATTTGTCGGCGGAATTGCCGGGCCATTCTTCGAGGCAATTTCCGTTGTTGTCATACTTTGCCTGATGTTTTCACTGGTCGAGTCGAAACTGATCCTGCCGGCGCACCTGGTGCATACCAGGATCGCGGCGGTCGACGAAGACGACCTGTTCCATCCCCAACGACACATCAGTTTGTGGCAGCGCATTCCTCGTTTCTTCCTCAAGATCCAGCGTCACGTGCAGCACGGATTGGAAAAGACCATTCACGAGTGGTATCGGCCAATGGTCGAGCGTGCAATCGACGCGCGTGGGCTGACGACGTCAATTTTCGTGGCGATATTGATTCTGACCGCCGGCGTGATTGCGAGCGGTATCGTGAAATTCGAACTGTTTCCGGAATCACCAAGCGATTTCATCCAGGTGCAACTCGAAATGGAAGCCGGCTCGGCGTCGAGTGAGCGCGACCGCGTTCTCGGTACTCTCGAGAAGACCCTGCTCAAGATGAACTCGGAGTATGTTGCTGATCACCCGGATACTTTGCCCATGATCCAGCACATTGGGGTCTTCACGCGCAGCGACATCTCCGGTGTCATCTTTGTGGAAATGCCGCAGTCAGAAGATCGGCCGTTCAACGGTGAGGAAATCAGCAATCGGTGGCGCGAGCGCGCCGGCGAGTTTGCCGGCGTCAAGGAGCTCACCTTCGTCGACGCCGATCATCTTGGCGGCGGACCGCCGCTCAGCTTTCGTCTCAGTGGCAGCAATTACGTCGCACTCGAAGAAGCGGCCGGTGAACTGGAAACCAAACTCGCGGAGTTCGACGGGATTTTCGATATTCGCAACACGTCGACCAGTGGCGGCGAGGAGATTCGCTTGCAGATCAAGCCTGAGGCTGAGGCGCTTGGGCTGAATATGTCGTCACTCGGCAGGCAGGTGCGGCAGGCATTCTACGGCGAAGAGGCGCAGCGTATCCAGCGAGGAAAAGACGAGTTGAAGGTAATGGTACGTTACCCGGCGGACGAGCGCCGCTCGATTGCCGACCTGCGAAATATGCGAATCCGAACGCCAAATGGCGACGAAGTGCCGTTTGAGTCGGTCGCAGAGATGTCATTTGGCAAAGGCTACTCGAGTATTGCCCGGCTGAATCGCGAGCGAACAATTACCGTATCAGCGGATATCGATCCGGAGCTTGTCGAATCAACTGAGATCGTAAAATCGATTTCCGAGGAATTTATGCCTGAGCTGCTCGGCAGGTACCCAGGTGTCAGTTACGGTCTCGAGGGTGCAAGTCAGGAACAGGTTGATCTGATACGAAATTTGACCATCGCGTCCATCGCCGCCCTTTTCCTGATCTATGCGCTCATCGCAATCCCGCTGCACTCCTACAGCCAGCCGCTCATCATCATGTCCGTCATTCCATTCGGCATGATCGGTGCAGTAATAGGGCACATGGTCATGGGCAAGTCGCTGAGCATGTTCTCGCTATTCGGGCTGGTGGCGTTGGCAGGCGTAGTCGTAAACGACAGCCTGATCATGATCGATTTCATTAACAAGGCACGGCGGGAAGGAACGCCGCTGAAGCAGGCGGTCATTCAGTCCGGAACGCAGCGATTTCGCGCCATTATTCTCACGTCGTTTACGACTGCCGCCGGCCTGATGCCGATTATGACCGAAGGCAGTTTGCAGGCTCAGTTCGTAATACCGATGGCGATTTCGTTGAGTTTCGGCATTATCTTCGCGACATTTATCACCTTGTTTTTGATTCCCTGTTTGTACATGCTGCAGCAGGACGGCTTCAGGCGATCGCGCCAGTTCTGGAACTGGCTACTCAATCGACCCGCGGCAGAAGCGGCAACACAATCGCAGTCGATTCGTGTTGACCGGTCATAGCTGAGTTGCCCAGGCAAGCGAGCGACGTTCGCGACGGCGTAATCGCTGCCCTTTCGGCCTACCTCGTCTGGGGCTTCCTGCCCGTTTATTTCAAGACCGTCGGTGCTGTCGACCCGTTAGAGGTATTGACGCAGCGGGTCATCTGGGCCGTGCCGTTTGGTGCTTTGATCCTGACGTTCCGTCACCAGTGGCCGGAGGTGAAGCGCGCGCTCACACACAAGGCGATGCTTACCTGGTTGTCGCTATCTGCGCTGTTTATCGGGCTCAACTGGTTCGTGTATATCTGGGCCATTCAGGATGAACGCATTTTTGAGACCAGTCTCGGTTATTACATCAATCCGCTCACCAACATGCTGGCAGGAGTCTTGCTGTTTGGAGAGAGGCTGAGGTCCTCGCAATCGCTTGCGGTCGCTTTGGCCGCGATTGGCGTACTCGTGCTGACAATCAGTGGTGGCCAGGTGCCGTGGGTCGCGTTGATTCTCGCCCTCACATTTACGGTATACGCCGTGATTCGCAAGAAAGTCGTTATTGGCGGTATGCCCGGCTTGTTTGTCGAGACCGTGCTCCTGGCACCTCTCGCCCTGGCTTGGTTCGCCTGGATTCGAATGTCAGGGCAGGCAATGTTCGCGAGTGGCGACTCGATGCTGACGTTCTGGCTCGTGATGGCGGGGCCGATAACAGCGCTGCCGCTATTGTGCTTCGCGTTGGCGGCAAGACGCTTGCCGCTGACGACGATCGCATTCATGCAGTTCCTCGCACCGACGCTGCAGTTTGGTACCGGCATCTACTACGGTGAGCCACTGACGGCCGCGCACCTGATCTGTTTCGGCTTTATCTGGACGGCCGTTATCGTTTTCAGTGTCGATGCTGTCCGAATGGGCAGGAGAAAGCTCCCGGTGACACGGCCAAAGGCAGCTTGATATTCACTGTCTGGCCGGGATAACTCCTTACCGCAATGGCTCGCTGCGCTGCGCTTTACTTGCGGTAAAGAGTTTCCCAGCCAAACAGAGTATCGATCGCTACTTTGCCGCCTTGCGTTCCTGCGCTTCCTTGATGACTTCGTCCGCCACGTTTTGCGGGCATGGCGCGTAATGCGAGAACTCCATCGAGAACTGGCCGCGGCCGGACGTCAGTGTGCGCAAGTGACCGATGTAACCAAACATGTCCGCCAATGGTGCATCGGCTTTGACGCGAACGCCCGTAGCGCCTGCGTCCTGCGATTTGATCATGCCGCGACGACGATTCAGATCGCCGATCACGTCACCCACATTGTCATCGGGCGTGAAAACATCGACCTTCATGATCGGTTCAAGCAGCTGCGGCCCGGCTTTCGGAACGGACTGGCGGTAAGCAGCCTTTGTCGCAATCTCGAACGCGAGCGCCGATGAGTCGACGGCGTGGAAGGCGCCGTCAAGCAGCGTGAATTTGACGTCCAGCAATGGATAACCGGCCAAGGTGCCTTCGTTCATGCAGCTGGCAAACGCCTTCTCGATCGCACTCCAGTATTCGCGTGGGACGTTGCCACCCGTTACCTTCGATTCGAACTCGTAGCCGACGTTCTTCTCGGCAGGCTCTATCTTATAATCGATCCGTCCGTACTGTCCCGATCCACCCGACTGCTTCTTGTGCGTGTAACTGTCTTCGATCATCTGGGTGATGGTCTCGCGATAGGCGACCTGGGGCTTGCCCATTTCCACATCGACCTTGTGCGTACGACGCAATATGTCGACCTTGATGTCGAGATGCAGTTCGCCCATACCTTTGATCAGCGTTTCGCCGGAGTCTTCATCGGTGGCAACCTGGAATGACGGATCCTCCTGAACCATCTTGTTCAGTGCCACGCCCATCTTCTCGTTGCCCGCCTTGTCTTTGGGGGAAATCGCCACAGAGATCACCGGGTCGGGGAACACCATCGGTTCGAGCGTCGCGGGATTATCAGAGTCGGCGAGCGTATGACCCGTGCGCGTGTTCTTCATGCCAAGCAGGGCGACGATGTCACCGGCCTGGGCGTACTCGAGTTCCTCGCGTGAGTCCGCGTGCATTTCTACGATACGACCGATCCGTTCATTCTTGCCGGTAAAGGTGTTGATGACATTGTCGCCTTTCTTCATCGTGCCGGAATAGATGCGCGTGAAGGTCAGGGCGCCGTAACGGTCATCCATGATCTTGAACGCAAGCGCGCGCAGCGGCTTGCCGGGATCGACTTCTGCGAAACCGCCGGTTTCGTTACCTTCGAGGTCAATTTCCGGTTGCGGCTTGACCTCGGTTGGGTTCGGCAGATAGTCAACAACTGCATTAAGAATGTTCTGTACACCTTTGTTTTTAAAGGCAGAGCCACAGTAGGTTGGGAAGAAATCGAGCGCAATCGTGCCCTTGCGAATGCAACGTTTGAGCTCGTCGATCGACGGCTCCTCACCCTCGAGGTAGGCCTCGAGCAGGTCATCGTCCTGTTCAACCGCCGTCTCGATCAACTTCTCGCGCCACTCGGCGACCAGTTCTGTCATGTCGTCCGGAACTTCACCGATTGTGTAGGACTCGGGATCGTTGGAATCGCTCCAGATCCATGACTTCTGCGTCAGGAGGTCGACGATGCCGACGAAATTGTCCTCGACGCCGATCGGCAGAACCATCACCAGCGGATTTGCGGCCAAAACGTCTTTGACCTGCTTCACGACGCTGTAGAAGTCAGCGCCGACGCGATCAAGCTTGTTGACGAAAATAATACGCGCGACTTCCGAATCATTGGCGTAACGCCAGTTGGTTTCGGACTGCGGTTCCACGCCACCAGAGCCGCAAAATACGCCCAAACCGCCATCGAGGACCTTCAACGAGCGGTACACCTCGATCGTGAAGTCAACGTGCCCCGGCGTATCGATGATGTTGAGACGATGTTTGTCCCATTCACAACTTGTCGCGGCCGACTGAATCGTAATGCCGCGCTCCTGCTCCTGATCCATGAAGTCTGTCGTGGCTTCGCCATCGTGAACTTCACCGGTCTTGTGGATCTTGCCCGTGAGTTTCCAGATACGCTCGGTGGTCCTGGTCTTGCCCGCCTCAACGTGTGCCG
>Ga0265306_10001907_pt1 | contig 10094 bp, 10 predicted proteins | sample Helome_3_FD_192493 | JGI IMG/M metagenome (GOLD analysis project Ga0265306, IMG submission 192493) | Marine sediment microbial communities from subtidal zone of North Sea - Hel_20160420 (Illumina Assembly) | ecosystem: Environmental > Aquatic > Marine > Subtidal zone > Sediment ...
TTCATAAGCATAAGTAAAACCCAATTGCAGTAAACTATAGTTAGATTCTATTCGGCCAAATCCTCCCATACTTTGAGGCATATTAATTGGATTGGTAGTACTTTCAGGAAATGTAACCCCAAATCCGCTGATACCAAAAGCGGAAGCACCAAAGGTATGTCTGCTGCCCTCTTTTCCCCAGACCATAGCTAAAGCTGGCAAGGGCGAAACACCTCTGTCGTCCTTAGTTGTGCCACTGAAGAAATTTCCGGTGGGCGTACCAGTGCCGTCAAACTCTGGTACTGTAGAACTCAATTCCGGTGAGGAGAAGAATAAACCAATATCAAACTTTATGGTCTTCTCATCAAATGTGGAAATAGAAGCAGGGTTCCATTGTATTGCACCTGAAATATCCAAAGGCTGACCGGTTGCCGCTCCACCCATGGACATATTTACGGCACCCACACCCTGCATGATATGGCCTGCCTGTGAAAATGCAGCAGTTGCAAATAATAGAAAACAAAGTTTTAGAAAATATGCTTTCATGTTTAAATGATTTATGCAATTAAAAACAAATCCTAACCGCTTCAATTAAAGGTTATTTTTTATTGATAATTGCTGGTTAATATCTCAAATTTGGAGCAAAATTAGATTCAAGGATATCAACTATTTATGATAAATATCATAGATTATATTAATGTGTAAAACGGTGATCTGACGTGTGATTTCGGTAATGAATTTTCGAAATTAAAACTCGCGAAAAGGCCGGTATTAATTGATCTTCGCGACGCTATGCCATTTGGGATAACTTAAGAAATGACTTATGTAACAAGTGTTACATTCACTTAGAATTCACAGAAATAGTTTTGATTTCATCGAAAAAAGTATTGTGGGATAATAGAGTTTTTAGGGACACTGCGGCACACAATGATAAAAGTCATTCTTTTTTAGTTAACGAAATGTGAGCTTTGTAACCTAAGTTACTGTACAAGTGTTATTTGCTTAATACTTTTATGCTATCAAATAAGACAAAACCTCAAAAATCAAAAAAATGAAAATTGAACAGATTTATACAGGATGTTTAGCCCATGCAGCTTATTACCTGGAAAGTAAAGGGGAGGCCGCAATATTTGATCCATTAAGGGAGGTAGAGCCCTATATTGCTAGGGCAAAGAAAGATAAAGCCACAATAAAATATGTTTTTGAAACACATTTTCATGCCGATTTTGTAAGCGGTCATTTAGATCTAAAGAAAAAGACCGGTGCAAAAATTGTTTTTGGTCCTACCGCAAAGCCAGGATATGAGGCTACGGTTGCCAAAGACAATCAAATTTTTAAGGTTGGAGATTATCAGGTTAAAGTGATACACACCCCCGGGCACACCATGGAGAGTACAACTTATCTTTTAATTGATGAAGAAGGAAAAGAACATGGGTTAATAACCGGTGATACATTATTTATTGGAGATGTTGGAAGACCAGATCTTGCTCAACACCTAATCTCTGAACTTACTGAGGAAAAATTGGCGGGACATTTATACGATTCACTTCGTAATAAAATAATGCCGTTAAATGATAATTTGATTGTTTACCCTAACCATGGGGCAGGTTCTGCTTGTGGAAAAATGATGAGCAAAGAAACAACGGATACCCTAGGGCATCAGAAAAAAGTTAATTATGCACTGAGGGCTGATATGACAAAAGATGAATTTATAAAGGAACTGCTTAAAGGCTTAACTGCACCTCCGGGTTATTTCCCGCAAAATGTTTTGATGAATATTAAAGGGTATGAGAGCCTTGACACTGTAATAGAAAGAGGGGAAAGGCCTTTGTCACCCGATACTTTTGAAGTAGCTGCAAGCGAAACTAATGCCCTATTGCTCGATACGCGCACACCAGCCGACTTTGCAAAAGGACACATTCCCAATAGTATAAATATAGGTCTCGATGGAAATTTTGCCCAATGGGTTGGCGAAATGATACCTGATGTAAAACAGGAAATTTTGTTAGTAGCCTATCCGGATAAGGAAGAAGAGGCCATTACCAGACTTTCAAGGGTTGGTTACGACCATACGATTGGTTTCCTGGATGGTGGATTTGATGCATGGCAAAACGGGAAGAAACAAGTTGAAAGGATTAGGAGAATTACAGCAGAACAGTTTGAAAAGGCCTATTTTGGGGAAGGACCCCTGGTCTTTGATATTAGGAAAAAAAGTGAGTTCGAATCAGAACACGTCAATGGCTCGATTAATATTCCTTTAAACGAATTAAATCAGCATCTTTCTCAATTTCCAAAGGATAAACCTTTTGTACTGTATTGCGTAGGAGGTTACAGAAGCATGATTGCTTCATCTATCCTGATGCAAAGGGGTTGGGAAGATTTCGTAGATGTTGCTGATGGTTTTGATGCAATCAAAAAAACAAAGGTTGAGAAATCGGATTATATATGTCCGACGACCATGTTGTAGTAATTTGTTTTTAAAGTTAGTTTTGGTTGATTGTTACGGGAATGACCAAATTACTTTTGGTCGTTCCCTTTCCTACCAAAACATTTATATTCAAAAAAAAGATATACGAATGTCATTATTTAAAACACTTTTCGGGTCTAAAACCGAACCATCAGATAAATTTGAAATTTTAGAGGTCTCGAAGTATAAGGAGGCTATCTCAGACCCGAAAGTTCAGTTGGTTGATGTAAGAACGGCCAAAGAGTATCAACGGTGGCATATAGGTAAGGCCATTAATATTGATTTCTTTAATGCAGGAGATTTTCAAAAATCATTTGAAAAATTAAATAAAGATAAACCTGTTTATCTTTATTGTCAGTCAGGAAACAGGAGTCAAAAGGCAGCAAGAAAACTTATTGCAATGGGATTTGAAAAGATTTATGATCTAAAAGGAGGAATTTTAAGATGGCAATAGTGCTAAAATTGCCAAAGTAAATCAATATAAATTATGAAAGCATCGGTAATAGTTCAAAACCTCAAATGTGATGGTTGTGCAAAAACGATCACTAGTAAATTATCAGAAATGAATCATCTTTCTGACATTGATGTGGATACAGAAACGGCTACTGTTCATTTTACCTGTGAAGATGTGGATGATGCCATTTTAGTCAAGGATAAACTAAAAGCATTAGGATATCCTTCGATTGAGTATAAGAATAGCGTGTCTTCTAAAGCTCGTTCATTTTTCAGCTGTGCAAGTGGGAAAATGTCTAAATGATGAAATACGGGTTGTTAATTTCCTTGCTTTTAGGATTAGCCTCATGCAAAGACTTGGCAAAAACAGCCATTAAAGACTATGATAAAACCTCAAAAACACAATTATTAGCTGATCAATCTCTTTTAGGTCAGAAATATGCATCTGCGTCAAAAGCTGCATTAGGCAGGAAATTAATGGCAGCTATTGCCAAAAATGGCCCGGACGGCGCAGTTGAATTTTGTAATATAAATGCACTCCCATTAACAGACAGTCTTTCTATAGCTTATGGTGCTAAAATTAAACGTGTTACTGATAAGCCCAGAAATCCTTTAAATAAAGCTAATGAAAAAGAGTTGTCTTTTATAGCTGATTTTAAAGAAAAGCTGACATCAGGTTATCCTTTAGAACCAATATTGGATACAACAGACGGACAGTTAAATTTCTATTATCCAATTTTAACAAACGCCATGTGCCTGCAATGTCATGGTAAACCAGAGGTTCAGATTACCGCTTCCACTTTATCAGTATTGGATAAGCTTTATCCTGAAGATATGGCCCGCGAATACCAGGAAAATGAGATCAGGGGCATTTGGGCTATAAGGTTTAACCAAAAGTAATTAAGGGCTTATTACCTTAATTTTGGTCCTTAGGCTTGGCAAAACCATATATTTCCTGATGCACAAAATCATGTGGAAACGTTTCATCTCCAGGGAAACCTAGTTCTATTGTTCCACTGTCTTCGGGTATGTAGTTTGTTTTAAAGATATAATCCCAGAGACTCAAACTAATACCAAAATTAACCCCATATTTACCTTCTGGTAAGTCCATTGCATGATGATATAAATGCATCACAGGATTATTAAAAATATATTTCAATGGCCCCCAGGTAATTTTAATATTAGAGTGATTTAAATGTCCTATGGTAATGGCTAGAAAATGAACTACATATGCCTGCTCTGGCTCAAATCCACCCAGAATCATCACTCCGAAAACTTTTAAAGGTTTGTACAAAATATTTTCCATCCAATGATATCGCAGATGTGCAGCGAAGCCCATTTCCTTAACAGAATGATGTACTTTATGAAAATTCCAAAGGAAGGAATATTTGTGCAGCAGGATATGCGTAAACCACTGAACAAAATCCAAAACAATGAAAAACAGCAATAATTGTAACAACGTAGGCATGCTGGAAATATCTACAATAGCCAGGCTTTTGGCAGTTATACCTAAATCGCTGAACAATGCCTCCAATAACTTGTAGAAACCACTAATAGCGATAGCGAATAAGAAAAAATTAAAAAACATATAAAAAGCATCCAGCCAAAAATCCTTTCTAAAAATAGATTGGTCCTTGCGCCAGGGAAAAAGAATTTCAAGAATCCATACAGCCAATGAAATTGCCACCAGGCCCCAAAAATAGTTTGTATACCAGGGAACTTCAAATAGAATAGACTTCCATGTCCATTCTAAACTTCCCGTAAATGCCGAAACAAAAGCGTCAATATATTTTTCCATAATGTTTTGATTTTATAATATTATACTATCTTTTTCATAAGGTAATTCGTCATAATAACTCATTCCACCCAGGATAGAAGTAAAATATACAACGCTGCATAAATACTAATCCTTGAGTTCATACCATTCAATACTTGATAATATTTCACGTCTGCCTTTTTTCTTTGGTGGGTAATTGGTAACCAGGTAATTTACAATTATTGTTTCGTTATTTCCCAAATCCCATAAATTCTGCGTTTCCTGCATCCATCTGATAGTAGCAATCCATCTTTCCTCATTCATCCTATTTTGGGTGACCAGTTTTGCTGAATGACAATTAGTACAGTTATTCACCACCGCCATTAATCCATCAGCTTCTACAAGACCGGTTCTTACATGTACGCCATTTTCAATCTTGTCAAAATCATCTGATTCCTGAACGGTGACATATCCGGGCTCAATTTCTGTTACTTTTTTCCTTGTCCACTCAGGATTGGATACTAATAAGAGGATTCCGATTGCAGCTACAATGAATAAACCGAATAAGCCCGCCATAAGTCTATAGATGGCTTTTACCTGTTGTTTAAACTTAGAGTGCTCCTGCATTTATGTAACCTTTACTGCAATTCTATGGCATGCGTTATTCAGGTAACCCTTTGGATTCCAACCTGGTAAAAGCATGGGTTGACTTATACCGCGCGAATCCGTGCCCCGTGCCCATACTTCATAATATCCTTCCTTTGGAAAGTCTATTGAAGCGTTAAAATGTTGCCACGCCAATCTGTTTGCCGGTTTTTCAATGAGACACGTCTGCCAGGTAGAACCAAAATCTATGGAATATTCCATTCGTACTACTTCAAGTTCTCCGGCCCATGCATGTCCGCGGATGTTCAGTTTTTTACCTTTATTAATCATTGCCCCGGATTTAGGATAGGTGATTAATGATTTTACAGGCATAGATTCTATAATGCACATATCCTCATCTTTAACCTTATCGCCTGGTGCCACCGGATTACATGGTACTCTGTATGCTGTACCAGTCATTTTAGTACCATCATGAACCTTATTTCGAATGCTGATTCTATTTATCCATTTCCCGGAAACTGAAGCCGGCCAGCCTCCTGCAACCAGTCTTAAGGGGTAACCATGGGCAAGCGGAATATCCTCATTGTTCATTTTAAAGGCAAGTAAGGTTTCCTCCTGAAGTGCCTTTGTCAATGGGGCACCTCGCGAAATTGGCTCTTTCCCCGGATCCCTGCTTAAATGTACATCGGCTGCGTGATAACCAATGTAAATTGCATCATCTTTTATTCCAACATCTTCAAGGACATCTTTTAACCTGATGCCCGTCCAGCTGGCACATGAAACCGCCCCAACCGTCCATTGGTTTCCTTTTGCAGGAGGGTCGAATTCACTTCGGCCGTTGCCACCACACTCCAGTGTTAATTGATAAGTATATTGAGGAAATTTGGATTTTAATTCTGCCAGCGTATATGTTTTCTTCTGAGCTACAGACTCTCCGTCAAATTCTAAAGTCCATTTGTCTGCATCTATGTTTTCAGGGATTAATCCATTATTTCGAATGAACATAAACTTGTTAGGCGTTATTTTATCATCCAAAAGGTGGGCCTTTGCCTCAATATTCCAGGGTTTGTCATTTAACACCACCATTCCTTTATCCTTGTCGAACATTTTGAAAGGATCCGGGTTCTGAAGGGCCAATGGTTTATAGCCTTCGGGCATAACAGAACCAAATACAATATCCGCTCCTATAACAGAAGCCATAGTTCCTAAAGTGGCGTTTTTAACAAAGTTTCGTCTTTTCATTGAGTCTGTTGCTTTCTAAAGATTCTAAATTAAGAATTTATTCAGTAATGTACATGTAACAAATGTTACCGTTCTTTAACTGCACGTCGATAATATTCAGCAAATCACAAATAATATTGCCAAATGAAATAACACCATCAGATTTTGATCATTGCAAGAGCTGACAATTGTCTAATGAAGAGCCAGGGTTAAAGCTAAATAACAAAGCGTTATTAGCCGAGCCATGTTAACTTCATTTTTTATATATTTAGAATGTCCCAATTAAAAATTCAGTTTATGATCATTCATAATTTTGGAGCTGAAAATTCCTTACTCAATCAATTCGTCGCAGAACTGAGAGATATAAATATTCAAAAGGATTCCATGCGCTTCCGAAGAAATATTGAGCGAATTGGGGAAATCTTGTGTTATGAATTAAGCAAAACCCTAAATTATAAAGTAAGTACGGTACAAACACCATTTGGTCATAAAACCATGTCATTACCCTTAAATAATCTTGTGTTGTGTTCCGTTTTAAGAGCGGGTTTACCCTTACACCACGGGCTATTGAATTACTTTGATAAGGCGGAAAACGCTTTTATTTCAGCGTACAGGCATCATCCAAACGGGGGTGACGATTTTGATGTAATTGTTAAATATTTTGCCGCTCCGGCTTTAGGGGGTAAAACCTTGATACTAACAGATCCTATGCTGGCTACGGGTAAAACCTTGGAGAATGTTTTAAACGCCTTAAAAGGCCATGGCCAACCCAAACAGATACACATCATCTCTGTTATTGGTTCTAAAGCAGGGATTGAGTATGTAAAAAGCGTTTTCCCTGAAAATACGCATTTATGGATCGCTGCCATTGACGATGAATTAACCGGCAAAGGATATATAATTCCGGGATTGGGCGATGCCGGGGACCTCTCCTATGGAACCAAACTTTGAAATTTCTTTTAACGACTCTGAAATAAGCAACTAAACTTATACTTTTTCTTTCCAGTTATAAAATTTAGTGCAAATATTCTGTAACCAATGTTACCAGATCTTGGTAACATTGGTTACTGTCTGCACATTCTTCTAAGTCTAATTTTGTTTCAAATTAATTAGTTGATGAAGAATATATTACAAATACTGGTTTTGTTAAGTGTTTTTTCAATAAATGCACAAAATGGCCAACTCATTACAAAGGGAGAAGTAATGAACAGGGTAATGGAGTACAATGCCACCTTAAAAATAACAGAAAAGGATATTATTGCTGCTGAAGGTGATTATAGACAAACCAATGCTGTGCTATTACCTAATATTAGTCTTTCACACACGGGTATAGCTACGAATAATCCGTTGATGGCATTTGGCATTAAATTAAATCAGCAAATTGTTACACAAGCCGATTTTAATCCGGACTTCCTAAATAACCCTGATCAAATTCAAGATTATGCAACCCGGTTTGAGATACAACAACCCATATTGAATTTTGATGGCTTTTACCAGCGCAAAGCAGCAAAAGCTAAATTGACAGCCTCAGAATATCAATCCGGGCGTACAAGGGATTATCTGATGCTGGAGGTTGAAAAGGCATACATGCAATTGCAGTTGGCTTACAAAACAGTAGAAGTCTTGGAGAAAACAAAGGAAGCTGCTATCGAAAATAAAAGGCTGGCAGAGAACAGCTTCAAGCAAGGGTACCTTCAAAAGTCTGATTTGCTCGCCGTGGAAGTTCGTGTAACCGAAATTGATAATCAACTGCAATATGCAAAAAGCAACATTCACAATTCCTCAAATTACCTCTCGGTTATGATGAATGATTCTACCTACCAGCTATTGACCCCCGTAGATTCTCTTGAGATTTTTGCCAATCAATTCTCTTTGAAAAATGTATCAGAGAACAGAAAAGATATTTTGGCTATGGAATCAGCCAAGGAGGCCTATTATCAAAACTACAGATCAGATAAAATGAGTTTTTTACCTAAGCTCAATGCTTTTGGGTCATATGAACTACATGATGACCAGTTGTTTCAGGGAGGCGCAAACAGCTATTTCTTCGGTGCCGAATTGAGGTGGGATTTATTAAATGGCACAAAACGTTTTGGAAAAGCACATAAAAGTAAAGCGGAGTTCGAAAAAGCAAAATTGGAATTAGAGCAATACAAATCGGAAAGTCAGGTAGAGCTCAATAAGGCGAGGCGCATGCTTCAGGATACAAAGAATAACCTGGAGCTCACGACCCTCGCTTTAAACCAATCAAAAGAAGCATTAAGAATACGCAGTAATCGTTTTGCGCAGGGTCTGGAAAAAACAACGGATCTGCTCTTGGCAGAAACGCAATATGCCCAAAAACAATTGGAATATTATTTCACCATTTTTCAGCACAATTCTGCTGTAGCCTACATGGAATTTTTAACAAAAGAATAATTAAATGATAATTAATAAAAATCGAAATATGCAAAAGTTATATGTTTTACTTCTGATACTACTTGTCTGGAGTTGTGGAAATAAAGAGCAAAAAGAGCAAGAAGTAAATGACTCCGTTATTCCGGTAACAGTAAAAATGGTCGGTGAAATTGAAGGCCCCGCTATGATTTCTACAAGTGGAAAGATAGAAGCCGTTAAAAGCGCCAACCTAAGTACAAGAATGATGGGACATGTAGACAAGATATATGTCAGGATAGGGGATAGGGTAAGAAGAGGACAACTGTTATTGAGCATCAACAATATGGATCTGTCTGCAAAGCTGGCTCAGGTAAACGCCGGAATAGCCGAAGCTACTGCTGCTTATAATAATGCGGAGAAAGATCTGAAAAGATTTACGGTATTGTTTGAGGAAAAAAGCGCAACCCAAAAAGAACTCGATGATATTACCGCAAATTTCAGCATGGCAGAGGCAAGATTGGAAGCCGCCAGGCAAATGAAGAATGAAGTAAATGCGCAGTTTTCTTATGCAGATATTCGTGCGCCATTCAGTGGTGTAGTAACCAATAAGTTCATAAATCCCGGCGATATGGCAAATCCCGGAATACCTCTTCTTGAAGTAGAAGCTCCGGGGAAATACCAGGTGTTGACTTTAGTGCCGGAATCTGAAATAACAAAAATCAAACAGGGTATGGAAGTGCAAGTGGGCTTAAATTCCTTAAATGAGAATATTCAGGGAGAAGTTGTTGAAGTAAGCAGCTCATCTAAAAATACAGGCGGGCAGTACCATGTAAAAGTATCCTTATCGGAAACAAGTGCTCCTATCTTATCAGGCATGTATGCCACCATTAAATTTCCTGTAACAGCAGAAAATCAATCAAGAGCGGCATTAATACCAATTGAGGCCATTGTTCATAAGGGGCAATTATCAGGGGTGTATACAGTAAGTGAGAGCAATACAGCACTTCTGAGATGGTTGCGTTTAGGACGGTCATATGGTGACAGGGTTGAGGTGTTATCAGGTTTGTCAGCCGATGAAAGTTTCATTGTTTCATCTAATGGAAAATTATATAACGGGGCTAAAATAGCTATACAATAGATTCGGGGCAGGATTATTTACCACTACCTGGAAAAGAAGTACACACAATATTAATACTATGAAAGAAGGATTAGCAGGAAAATTGCAAAGTTGTTTAT
>Ga0265306_10001909_pt1 | contig 10088 bp, 11 predicted proteins | sample Helome_3_FD_192493 | JGI IMG/M metagenome (GOLD analysis project Ga0265306, IMG submission 192493) | Marine sediment microbial communities from subtidal zone of North Sea - Hel_20160420 (Illumina Assembly) | ecosystem: Environmental > Aquatic > Marine > Subtidal zone > Sediment ...
CAGCCCCGCGTACAAACAGGCAAAAAAGAAACGATGGAACATCGGGGTGGTTTCCGCAACGATGCCGACACGATCTCCTTTCCCGCAACCCAGACCCAGCAGACGGGATGCCAAAATCCTGGCCTGATCACGCAATTGGGTATAGCTCAGGACCGATTCAAGCTCACCATACTGGTTATAAAAATTGAAGCCACTTTCACCGCTTGCCGCATAGTCCAATGCATCCACAAGACTGGTGAAACCACCAGACTTAATCGCCAGGGACTTATTCACTGGCGTTGCTTGCAGGAGACTGTTTTTTAAGTCTTCACTCACCTTTCCGATACTGTAACTTTTATTCATGCTCAGCTACCTTCTGGTTCATATTTAATGGGGCAAGCAGCCTGTGCCAATCTGGTCTGCATGGCTCGTCCACCCGGCTTATTCATATTGGCTTCAAGCATAATGGGAATATGTCTATTTCTCTTGGCAATAACGGACAAACTGTTGACCCGTTCTCGGGCTGGTAAAAGCTGTGACGCGCCGGGTTCGGTCAACCTGGCTTTGAACCCCGCTGTTGAGTAAGCACTGACGGATCAGGATAGGTATGGTCCGGTGAGTGGAAAAACAAGTCATCTGAGTTGACTGTCCTTGCTTCCGCGCCGGTTATAACCGCTGCGGTTCACCAATTCTTTATCGAGTTCTTCCTGGCACCTAACACACAGACGTACGCCAGGCACGGCCTCGCGTCGGGCTTTGGGGATTGATGCATCACATTCTTCGCATTTGGCCAGGCTTTCACCACGCGGCAAGCCACTGCGCGCACGTTGCACGGCATCCTCAATGGTCGCGTCGATTTGATCCTGCACTGCACCGTCGCTGCTCCAACCACCTGCCATGATGAACTCCCATAAATCTGGTTCACAACCCAAGCATAGGGTATCTGCGTGCAGCGTACATCAATCAGGACCTTGTATAAAGGAATGACACGTACTGTGCGATTGGACTTCTGCTGTATATAACTTTGTGCGACACTGAAGTATGGACGAATTTTTATCTTTCTGGAGTTTTCAGCTTTTCCATATCGGTGATGCTAAATACACCGTTGGTCAACTCATACTGTTGGTCTTGTTGCTTATTTTTGGTTATATCATCAGCAAATTTCTGGAGAACCTGTTCAGCAAGCGCCTCTCCAAAACCCAGCTCCGGCCGCATGTCATCCAGACACTGCAACGTGTGTTTTTCTACATGTTAATTGTCGGCCTGGGCCTGGCGGCCCTGGGTCTTTTGAATGTTCCGCTTACAACATTCGCACATCCATACGCATCAGTGTTGCCTACGGTTCGCAACCAGGTCGGGTGGCCGAGCTTCTTTTACAGGCAGTCCGTACACAAAAGGACATATTGAATGAGCCGGCGCCGCGCGTCATTTTTGAAGATTTTGGCGATAACGCGTTGATATTTGACGCTATATTTTGGAGTGCGGTAGGTGGAGAGCGTGAGTTGCGCCAGATACGCAGTAATATCCGCTTTGAAGTATTTGAATTGTTTGCCGCTGAGAATATTACGATCGCATCCCGCAACGCGATGTGCATCTGGACAGCATCGGACCTGTGCAAATAGAAATGGTTGAAAGAAAACAGTCTTCAGCTGACCCTGCCCAAGAGTAAAAACAAACCCTGTACCGTTACGCGGGATCCCTGAAGACCGAACTGCTGTTCTGATTCTGTCACTGACTCACTGTATTTACTGATGCAAGTCAACAAGCCGCAATTGGTGGTTTTCTGCTTTTACTTATTCTGGCTCTTTACGCTGACTTCGACTGGAGCCATATACTTCAAAGTAAACTGGCTAAGAAGCCTGTGGCAGATCAAAAGTCGAAGCGGCCCATGTATGTAAGCATGAATATTTGTTATTATTTATGTGCTATCTGATAGCAAGATTATTCATATAAGTCTGCAAACAAGAATCCAATAACCTCCTTATCCGGTAGCGGCACCGGCATGTCGCCCGTGTCATTGAGTTTTCTCAAAGGAGGCAAGTCATGAAGAGAACCTTTATCCCGGTTTTTGTATTAGCACTTTTTGCATTTAATATTTACGCGGGTGGGTCTGCGGACAAGGTGACCGGCGAGTTTACCCATAACGATAGATTCCATCGCCTGGTTTCAGCGCATGAAGCCATCGCCAAGAGACCACAGAAAGGATTTTTTCTTTCCTGGCGGGAAGACGGGCGCTGGTACGAGATCAATTTCCAGGACACCGAGCACTCATGCGTCAATGTTTTCGCTGACGGTCAGGCGCGAATCGGTGGCCTGGTGACTGACGGTAATGAAAATGCCCCCCAGATCGGACGCTATTTCGGAATCTTCCTGGTAGACGGGGGAGAGCCGGGCCCCATCGTCGACCAGGGATTCACCTACCGGGTCACCACTGATTACTGGTCTGAAGAAGCCAGACTGGCCCTTCTCGAGTGGTGTGACACCGGCGTGCCGGGCGGTTTGTTTGAGCAGGCTATCTGGCCATCCGTTGTAACTGAAGGCAATATGCAGGTGCACAACTCACCGCGTAGCGACGACTGAAACAGTCTCACTCCTGTCTAAATAGCCTGAACCCTCTCAGGGGTTTTGGCTCCAACCGAAAACCCCGCTACCCGGACGGGGTTTTCACAGGCGCTAACCCTCAGCCGTTGGCACATGGGCCTTATTGGTTCAAAATGCCACTCAAGGCACAAAAACCGCCTTGGATAGAAAAACTTATACGACGCCAGAAATTTACTGTTTCGGTTTGATATGAAAACATCCGTTCAAAATGCAAAACAAATTTTCCCGCTCCTGTTCTTTCTGATCTTCGCCAGTACGGGTTTTTCTGATGTGGAAAAACAGAACATTTTCGAACCCGTTCACTGGGCATATTCGTCATTTTTCGGAACAGGCTGGTATAAGATCGAGGATGCACGCACGGTTTTTGTACTGAGGACCCCCATTAGGCAGACCTTGCGAAAGTCTTCTCCTGATGGCACCGGTACGAACAAATGGGGTATTGAGATCAGGTACCCTGTGACTGTCGGTTTACACGATATCGAGGACCTGGGCGGCATCATTGATAATGACAATTTCGCCACAGCAACATTCACACCCGGCATTGAACTGGAAATCCCCATCAGTGAAAGATGGTATTTGAGAACATTGGCACACGCGGGTTGGGGCTCGGACCTGAGAAATGATGACTCAGCCTGGATCTATTATGCCGGCATCAAAAGCCGCTATGTCTTCCCTGCAAAAAAGTACCAATGGTCTCTGCTCAATAGTCTCTATTACGCAGGATACACACCCGACGAGGGCAGGTCAGACCACCTTGCTGTCGCTCAAATTGGTGTTGAGTTCCTGCAACCTTTAAGCAAGGCGAAGATCCACGGGGAACCGATCGATCTTCACTGGACATTCATGTACTCATTTCTTGGCAATGAACTCCACTTTAATTTACCAGATGGAACGTTTGAACCCATAGAAGACCAGATGGAGGTCGGCTTACAAATGAGTTTCCGCAACCGGCCATTCAAAATCTGGTTTTTAGATGTGCATCGCATCGGCATGGGCTATCAATTCAGTCCGGACGGTCAATTCACAGCCATCACCTTCAATATGAACTCCTGGTTTAAAAAATAGCCTAGCCATCCACGCTGGCTAACCAGATGGTATGTCTTGTGCCCTTCTTCCCATGCGCAAAAACGCTTACCTCTTCAACCATGAATCCGCAACACCTGAGCCGGTCGTGAAAATCCTGGTCCGGGCCTGCAGACCAGTAAGCCAGGATGCCGGTCGGGCTCAGCGCATCCTGGGTGGCGGCAATACCGGACATCGAATAAAGCCAGTCATTTGCACTTTTTGTCAGACCTTCAGGTCCGTTATCAACATCCAATGCAATAACATCAAAACAGCCTCGACTTCTGCGTAACAGTTTCGCCACGTCCCCGACATAAATCCGTGTTCGTGGATCATCCAGCGGCTTACCGCTGAAATCGCCCAAAGGACCACGATTCCATTCAACCACCTCGGGTATCAACTCCGCTACGGTCACTTCGGCCCCGGGGCCCACTTCTGCCAGCACAGCAGCAAGTGTAAACCCCATACCCAGGCCACCAATCAGTACCCGCGCCGTTTCGGTTTGTTTAAGTCGCTTGCAAGGCAAACTGCCCAGGGCATCCTCGGACCCGTGTTTACGCGTGTTCATCAGTTCGAATCCACCGGAGATTTTGATAGAAAAATCATCCTTGCCCCGGAACAGAAGAAGGGTTTTGTCAGTACCTGGAATAGGTGCTTCGCCGAGTTGAGTCCAGTGCCGCATAGTCAGACCATTGTGTCAGGGTGCCCTTTTATAAGCTGTGCCGGGTTAGGTGTCCATTAAATAACGTGATCTGATACCGAGCCCGCACGACTTCCGGAAGATTGTGCGTTAACCTATATACATGCGACCCATAAAACCCAAAAGAAAAAAACCTGCCCCCGGCAAAAACAGACCAAAGGCCCGTATTGGAGAGTGCGCTTTATTAAGGGCCGTAACCGTGACCAAAACCGGGGCTTTCATGGATTGTGGTCTTGAGAGAGATCTGCTGGTACCCATCAGCCAGCAACTCACGCCAATGGTTGAAGGGCAATCCTACGTGGTTTACCTGTTTCTGGATCCGCAGCAAAACGTTATCGGCAGCACCAAGCTGCATAATTTCCTGGATGAGCGCGCCAAGAACATGGCGCCTGGCGAGGAAGTCGACCTGTTGATCGTCAATGACAGTGAAATGGGTTTCAAAGCGGTGGTCAATGGCACCCACCTGGGATTATTGTACAAGGATGAGGTTTTCAGAGAATTGCGGCCCGGTGTCAAGACCCGGGGATTTATCAAGGCGATTCGTGACGACAGAAAAATTGATCTGACCCTGCAAAAACAGGACCAGCAAACGCGGGATGAATTAACCGATCGCATCCTGGCTTTTCTGAAAGCCAACGGGGGCTCATCCACCCTCACCGACTACAGTCCACCCGATGCAATTTACAAACAGTATGGTGTCAGTAAAGGCAATTATAAAAACGCACTGGGCAAACTCTATAAACAACGCCGCATCAGCCTGGCAAAAGACCAGATCACGCTGCTAAAGGCGTAGACTGAGACTCCACCGTTTGAATCCATCCGCGTAAAGCTCAACCACGGATGAACTGATCGCGCTGACAGAAGTTTTGGCCGAATATGATGGCATGTGTTTGTCACTGGTGGACAGGTACTGAACAATGGCGTACATACCGGTGCTGCCCCGTTAGATTTGTAAAAGGACCCGGTTGGGTCAATAGGTGAGCCAAGGCACATCTGGTCAAACAGTCTGAACTCAGGCAAACTACCTGCCGAACAAGACCGGATAACCGACAATAGTATTTAATAGCCAGGAGAGGAAACTTGCGTATTGTTAAAACAATGACGTTGATTGCCGCTTTGCTGCTCGGGTTTGCACTTCCGCCGTTGATTCAAGCCTCCAATTTCACTGATCTCAAAGGCAGCCCGAAGCTACGTTCGGCGTCAGCATTAGTCATCAACGCCGAGGGCCAGGTCATCTATGGAAAGGACATCGATAAGGTGCGTCCCATCGCTTCCATTACCAAGCTGATGACCGCCATGGTGATTCTGGATTCCGGTCTCGATTTGAAAGAAAAAATCACCGTCACCAAGCACGACCGCGACCTGGTTCAATTGACCGGTTCCCGTCTTGAATATGGAGCCACACTAACTCGCCGCGAGATGATCCTGTTGGCCATTATGTCATCCGAAAATCGCGCCGCCACGGCTCTCGGCAGAAATTTCCCAGGTGGTATGACAGCTTTTGTTGCGGCAATGAATAAAAAGGCGGTCGAACTCGGCATGACCAATAGTCATTTCGCCGATCCGGCAGGTCTGAATGTGGAGAACCAATCCACCGCCCGGGACCTGGTTAAAATGGTCACCGCCGCGCAAGCCTATCCATTAATCAAAGAAGCCAGCACCACTACTCGCATTGAAGTGCGCCCCTACAAAAAGCGCGGTCCGCTGGTCTACGGCAACACCAATCGCCTGTTGAAAAATGAAACCTGGGATATTGCCCTGAGTAAAACCGGTTATATTAACGAGTCCGGCCGTTGCCTGGTCATGCAGGCCAATATAGAAGGTGAGTGGGTATCGATCGTGTTATTGAACTCTTTTGGCAAGCTCACACCCTTCGGCGACTCCAATCGCCTGCGCAAGTGGATGCTGGCCAGCAGTTAAGGATACAAAACTAATGTCACTGAACCGAAAAAACCTACAATTACGTTCGCTGGTAACCGAAGACAATATGCTCGAACTTTCGCTGATGGAAATCGAGATGCCGGAGCCCGGCCCGGATGAAGTGATAGTCAGGGTAGAAGCGACACCACTTAACCCATCCGATCTGGCACTGCTGCTCGGTCCTGCAGATATCAACAGTGCCAGGCTGGGCGGCAGCGCAGAACGACCGGTCGTGACAGCTGACATTCCGGCAAAATTCATGAAGATGGTCACTGCGCGATTGGGTCAGTCCTTGCCCGTTGGCAACGAGGGTGCGGGTACCGTTATCGCAGCCGGCTCATCTGCTACTGCACAGGCTTTGCTGGGTAAAACGGTTGGCATGGCCGGTGGGGAAATGTACGCCCGCTACCGTTGCATGAACGCCATGATGTGTATGGAACTACCCGAAGGCACCAGCGCTGCAGATGGCGCCTCATGTTTTGTAAACCCGATGACTGCTCTTGGTATGGTTGAAACCATGCGCGCCGAGGGCCACACCGCGCTGGTGCACACCGCCGCAGCTTCCAATCTTGGGCAAATGCTCAACCGCCTTTGTATGGAGGAAGGAATTGACCTGGTGAATATCGTGCGGAAGCCGGAGCAGGAAAAAACCCTGCGGGATCTCGGCGCCAAATATGTCTGTAATTCGAGTGCGGATTCTTTCTTTAAAGACCTAAGCTCTGCCCTTGTCACGACGGGTGCCACGCTTGCATTCGATGCCACCGGCGGTGGCAAACTGGCTTCCACAATCTTAAGCGGCATGGAATTTGCCGCAGCGCAGGCAATGACCGAATATAACCGCTATGGCTCCGATGTGTACAAGCAGGTATACGTTTATGGTTTCCTTGACAGGAACCCCACAACGCTGAGCATCAACTACGGTTTCTCCTGGGGGATGGGCGGTTGGTTATTGACGCATTTTCTGCAAAAAGCCGGTATCCCAAAAATGATGGAAATGCGTGCCAGGGTATCCAATGGGCTCAAGACCACCTTTGCCAGTCACTACAGCAATGAAATTTCGCTCGTGGAGGCCCTGTCTTTGCAAACCATCAGCGAATACGCCAGGCAAGCCACAGGTGAAAAATTCCTGATAAACCCACAGCTGTAATCGAACAAACCGGAATCGAGGTTCAGACAGATCACAAGATCCCGGTATTGTTGTTTAGATAATTTCTGAACGGGTAATGCAACATCACGGTGCATACGCGCCTTGTGATGATGCACGCCTCAACTCTTGTACCAGCCTAACAACCCTATCTTATTGTTATTTCAATATTTTCTATCGTGGCTCCATTCTTGCATTAAAGAACATCATGGCAGGCACCTCAAACCGGAGTTCCGCCTTGTTTAATAATAAAGGAGAGGATTGATGTTTAAAATAGCGATAGGAACTGGAGTGATATTGTTGGGTGCATTGCATTTTCAAAATGCAATCGCAGAAGACTTTTCTGCAAACCTGGGCTTTAACAGCGAGTATATCTACCGGGGCATCCCGCAAAAATCATCATCTGCTTTTGCAGGTATAGATTGGGCGAAAAGCGGGTTTAACCTGGGAGCATGGACAGCTGATGTAGGCGATGGACTCGAAATCGACTACTACGGCGGTTACAGTTTTGAAGCGGGTGACTGGGGCTTTTCCGTGGGTGGCACCTGGTATACGTATACCGGAGATTTTGATGATGAATACCTGGAAGCAAATGTTGGAGTCTCATGGAAGTTTCTTTCATTTGCTGCGGCCTTTGGAAAATATGATAGTGATCCCAAACAGGACTACCAGTTCTATTCTATTACCGCCAGTCATAATGGCTTTTATGGCACCATCGGAACATTTGCAGATGATTTTGATGGCTCCTATTATGAGGCCGGCTACGGTAATGAATTAACCGTTAAAGACACCTATTTATTCGACTATGGGATTTCCGTTGTCTACGGCGATTCAACACTTCTCGGTGGCGACTCCGACACCAACATCAACTTTCAAATAAAAAGAAATTTCTCGTTCTGATTGTGTGTGTGATGCGGGGATGTGGTTGAACGATTCACCCACAAAACTGACGGGGCGGACCGGGAAGCCCGCCCCGTTCTTTTTTCTTGACCCGGGTCAACCAGGCGTCGCGATAAGCATGCTAGAGTTGTTCAATGGGAACACTAACCGGCAGGCTTAAATCCGAGCACAAGACACTGGTCAGCATGACCGCCATCTACTGTGAAGACCACCATGGTACACACTCAGATGGCTTATGCGGCAACTGTGCTGAACTGATGAACTACTCGGAAGAGCGACTGGCCAAATGCCCTTACGGCCAGGACAAGCCAACCTGTGCGAAATGCCCTATCCATTGCTATAAAAAAGAGAAACGCGAACATGTTCGCAAGGTGATGCGTTATGCAGGGCCACGTATGCCTTTACGCCACCCATGGCGAGCGCTCATCCACGTATTCGACAAGCTACGGCGCGTGGTGCACCCGAGGGAACTGCGCCGCGCGCGTAACCGTAACCGTTAAATGAGTTGCCTTAGAGCGAGCAGGTCATATCCTGGCCGCAACACAGCGGTGACTTGATTTTGCCGTGGCCATTCGGGCACTCGGAAACCTGGACTTCAGTATTCTCATCGATCTTTAGCATATTATTTTCCAGTGGCGCATCACATTTACCACAGGTTGCATTAACGCTCATGCCGCAAACTTTACATTCATAGGTAGCCATATGTATTCCTCATTGATGGGGTGCTGGTAATCGCCTTTAGTATAGCGCGAAACTGAACGGATAAAAACGTAGACCCGCCCGTAAACCGGGTCGCCTAAACAATCTTATCAGCGCATGCTGAACCCGACGGAAATTGAATGCCCCGGAGATTCTTTTCTGGTCTATAATCCCCGGCCACCATCGGTTCAGGATTTCATCAATGTTTCGAAATTTACGTTTTTATCGTGTGACCAGTCCCTGGCCGGAAAGCGAGGAAGATCTGTCGGAAATTCTCTCGGCAAACACTTTTTCGCCTTGCGGTTCATTCGCCGAACGCAGTGCCGGCTGGGAAGCGCCAGGCACCAATGAAAACGACCACTTGTGCAGACGCCTCAACGGTGCCGACCTGTTACAGCTTCGCACCCAAAGCCGGGTGCTGCCTGTTGCGGCAATCAACGAGGCCCTTGAAGAAAGACTGATCGAATTTCGTACCCGCATGGAACTGGAACCCACGCGTAGCGAAGTGCGCCGATTAAAAGAAGAAACAAGGGACAAGCTTTTGCCAACATCACTGGTAAAATCGGAACGTAACCGTGCCTGCTTTATCCATTCAGAGTCTTTGCTGGTGATCGATGTGGGCACTGTCAGCAAGGCCGAATGGGTGATTGACCAGTTAAGAGCCAGCTTTAATGAGTTCTATTGCACGCCCCTGACCTTCAACAATTCACCGGCTGATCTGCTGACAGGCATTTTCATGGGTGACTCACCACTGGGCTTTTCATTGGGCCGCGAATGCCGGATGCAGGATGTGATGGACACGAAGTCGGTTGTCACCTGGCGTGATTTTGAGCTCTCCGACCACTCCATTCGCCAACATGTTGTTGAAGGCATGAGAATCACACACCTGGGGGTTGGTTTTGACGAAGTGATGACCTGCGTCCTCGATCAGGAAGCTGTGGTCAGCAAGGTCAAATTCATCGAAGGTGAGGCCGTGGACCAGTGGGGCGAAGACCCGCAGGCAAAAATGGATGCTGATTTTGTTCTGTTAACCGGCGCAGTCAGACGCTTGATTGAAGACCTGAAAAAACTACTCGGCGGTTA
>Ga0265306_10001910_pt1 | contig 10085 bp, 6 predicted proteins | sample Helome_3_FD_192493 | JGI IMG/M metagenome (GOLD analysis project Ga0265306, IMG submission 192493) | Marine sediment microbial communities from subtidal zone of North Sea - Hel_20160420 (Illumina Assembly) | ecosystem: Environmental > Aquatic > Marine > Subtidal zone > Sediment ...
GGCATTGCTGAAGAAACTGTTTGTGTCGGGCGAATACCTGGTGCTGACCAACAAGAATCACGAGACCGTGCGCGGCGCAATCAAGGCCCATGCGGCCGCGCTGAAAAAGTACTACCAGCGCATCTACTTCTTCACCAACGGCGGCCTCCTGCTGCCGGCGCTGCTGATTGGCCTGCTGACGGTGGTGCTGGTAGCCGTGCTGGCGGAATTCACGCCGCTGGCGATTGTCGTGTTGGTGCTCGCGGTGCCGCTGCTTTTCTGGTTCAGCTACCTGATGAAAGCGCCCACTGTGCCGGGGCGCAAGGTCATCGACCAGCTCGACGGGTTCAAGATGTATCTCACCGTTGCCGAGGCCGAGGATCTCCAGCGCATCGAAGGCATCGCGGGACCAAGCCCGGCAAAAACCCCGGAACTGTTCGAGCGCTACCTGCCCTACGCGGTGGCGCTGGACGTGGAACAACCCTGGGCGGATCAGTTCGAGCGCCTGTTCATGCGCCTGTCTGCCGAACAGGGCACCGGTTACCGGCCGGGCTGGTACGCCGGGCAGCGGCCGATTCGCAGCTTCAGCGGCTTCACCACTGCGGTGAGCAGTTCACTGACCTCGGCCATCAGCTCGTCGTCCACAGCGCCCGGCTCTTCCTCCGGAAGCGGGGGCGGGGGCTCGTCGGGTGGCGGTGGCGGGGGTGGCGGAGGTGGCGGCTGGTAAGTCCGGAACCGTCGCCCGGAAAACTGACCCGGCACCTCAGATGGTCAGGCCATCGAAGGGCCATTATTTGTGCAAGGCGGTCGTAGATCGAACTCGCGAATCGGCCTGTGGCCTGATCGAGCGTCGGAACGGGCAAAATGGAGCCAGCCGGACGACCCATCCGGCGGGACTTGGGGGTTGAGCGAGAATGGCCAAGGCCGACAATCACCCCAGGGAACGAGCGCGCACCAGCCGGAAAGGCTGGCTAAGAAACCTGCGCGTGACCCTGACCCTGGAACGCGACACGCACTCGCAGCGGATTCGTGCGCAGACGCTGCTGTGGATCTTCGCTGCCTCGTTCGCCCTGATCGGCGCCGTGCGCGTCGGCGCACCAATGCGGTTGCTGGCCAACTCGCCGTTCAGCCTCGATCTGGCATTGCGGACCCTGTCCGCGGGCTGGTTCGAGCCCCGCGACGTGATTCCGGTCACGCTCGTGGAGATCGACGATGCGACCAATCGCCAGTGGGGCTCCCCCGCCGTCACGCCGCGTAAACCCCTGGTTGACCTGCTGCAGACAATCGCACCCGCGCACCCGCTGGCCATCATCGTCGACATCGACCTGGCCTGGGGCGGTGCCGACCCGGATTTGCCCGCCTTGCGCAACTACCTCGCCGCGTATCAAGGACCGGCACCCCTGATTTTTCCCAAGCGCATTGAACCCGCGCCGGGCGGCAACCGGGGCATGGCGGTGAGCCCCCTCGACGATGTGTTCGCAGCCAACCCGCACCTGGCGTGGGCGCACGCCAGCTTCGAATCGGACGGTGGCGGGGTGGTTCGACAGTGGACCGACTGGGTGGAGGTCTGCACGACCGAAGGCACCACCTTGCTGGCGTCGATACCGGCCAGGCTGTCGCTCTTGCTCGAGCCTTTGCCGCGCGGCTTGCGGCGCGCGTCGGCACCACCGCTGCACGACAGTTGCCGGCGGGAGAACGATCCCCCAGGCCAGCTCCTGCTGATTGGCCCGCGCCTGACGGGGCCGGCCCGGCTGGGACTCACCGCCGACGCCGCATCGATATCTGCGTCCACCGTGCTCGATCAGGACATGGACCGCGACGACGCGTGGTTCTTTGGCGATCGCGTGGTGCTTATCGGCGCAACGCATTCTGCGGCCGGCGACTTCTGGCTCACGCCGAGCGGTGTCCTGCCCGGGGTCGAGTTGCTTGCGCATACCGTCAGGCTGGCGCCCTTGCGCGACGAACCCGGCGTGGGCCCTGCTCTTCAACACCGCGCGGCGGTGCTGGTGGCATTCCTGTTCTTTGTCGTTATCGGCCTGACCTTACGGGGCCTGGCGGCGGCGGGTGCCTATGTGGCGGGAGGCTTGCTGTTCGTCGCGGTGCCCATCTGGTTGTGGGAGTATTACCGCGTTTTCGAGGCGCTCGAGGTCGCTGTCCTGCTTGTCGTCGCCTACAAGTTTTTCCAGGCCGTGCTGGACACGATCGAACGCTGGAAGACCGAACGAACGACGCGGCCTGCGGGTTGGCGCGGTGGCCTGGCTGCTTTTTGGGCGACCTGCCGCAAGCCAGCGTCCGGAGGGAACACGAATGACTAATATGCCGGTTGTGATATCTGCTGGACTCTGGCTTTCGCTGGCCGTTGGGCTGGCCGCCACTACCGGCGTCGCCGCCGCGGACGATGCGGTGGGGATCGTGGCTGAGTACCGGCCGGCCATCGGCCGTTTCAAGTTCCGCCGCGAACAGAATGAACAGATACCCGTGCGTATCGGTGCCGTGGTGATGGCGGGAGATTCAATCCGTCTGCCGGCCGGCGCCGCGGTTATCGTGCAGCAGGGAGACGGTCAGCGCCTTGAATTCACCGGCCCGGGCCGTTTCGAGGTGCCGGCAGCGGCGCCGCTCGGCAGGCTCTCGGCCATTTTTCGTTCCATCTCGGCGGTGTTCGACGACGAGTATCGCCTGGCAGGCACGGCCGCGTCCCGCAGTGGCGAGGACTGCGGCGGTGGCGACACGGAGGTCCGCGCAATCGAGGTACCGCTACTCGCCGGCGAGCCCGCAATTGCGGCCGGCGAGCGCGACTTGCCGTTGACCTGGGTCGGTGGTTGTACGCCCTTCACGGTGCGCCTGCGGGCGGCGGACGATCGGGTGCTTTATCAAGAGTCGGTGGAGGGACGCCAGGTTCGCCTCGACGACGTGCCCCTCGACCTGGGGCGCTACACCGTTGTGATCCTGGACGCGACCGGACTCGAGTTTCGCGGCACCGTCGAGGTGGTAACCGCGGCCCCGACGCTGCCGGCGGCGCTGGCAAACGATACGAGCCCGCTGGGCATCGTGGCCGGGGCGGTGTGGCTGGCCGAGCAGGATCAGGGCCGGTGGCGCTTCGACAGCTTCGAGCGCCTGCGACCGCTGATCCGGGCCGGGGATCCGCTGGCCGGGGCCATTGGCGACGGTGTGCTCTGGGCCGACGCCGGCCCCTGAATCAGCGCGCCAGGGCGCGGTTGCCGTCGCCCACCACGACAAACGGCCCCCAGTACGACGGGTGCGACTCGATGGGGCTTGCTGCCCCATCGCGCCGCGCGGCCTGCATCGCGAGCTGCAGGCTCACCGCCAGCGGCTGCTGCTGACGAGACGCCTCTATGGTTGCCACCGATAGTTGCACCGCCGCGCCGGACATCACGGGCCAGTGGCTCGCCATCAGGGTCTTCGCGCCGGCCGTGAAGAACGCTTGCGTCAGCCCCGTGAAAGTCTCGCTCCGGGGTCGGCCGTCTGCGGCCGCGGTATTGCAGGCCGACAGTACAACGAGGTCGGCGTCGAGTGTCAGGGCGGCAATTTCCCGCGTGGTCAGCAAACCATCGAAGCGGTCCTTGGCGTCGGGTACAAGGGCGAGCATCAGTGAGGGCTCCGGAATCTTTCTAATTTCGTAGGCCATGAACCCATGGGTCGCCAGCGCGATGACCTGGTAGCCACGCAGAGCGTCCTCGGTGAAGCGTCGCTCGTCGGCATCCGGCCCGAGCCAGATTGTCGAGTCGCTCTCGCCGAGCACGGCCGCGAGACCCTTGATTTCATCCACGGATTCAGCCAGCACCGGCAGCTGGCTCAAAGCCTTGCCATCCATCGCGCCGGCAAGATCATAAGACTTGGACCGCGGGCCTTCCGCGACCTCTGTTGCATCCAGCATGGGCGCGCCCACCCCAAGGAACGCCTTTTCGTAACGCGGGCTGGCCGGGGCGCTGCGATGGGCCGGGAACAGCGACAGGTCGGCGAGTGCCGAGAACGCGAAGCGCTCGACCAGAAAATCTGTCTTGCCGAAGTCTTCCGGCTTGCTCAGCAGCGGCTTCGGTGGCGGCTTGGCCACCAGCACCGCGGGCGGCACCGAGCCGAGCGGACCGTGGCCATACCAGATCACATGTTTGACGTCCTTAAGCGAAGTGGCCACCGGCTCGAATATCAGGCGATAGAGTTCGTGGGCGGCGGCGGCGTCGAAGGCCGGCAAAGTGGTCCGGCCGCCGCTCGACGCGGGCGTCAGGCCGGCGCGCAGCCGCGTTACCAGCGCGCCGACATCGCGATCAGTAACGCTTATCCGTGAGAGGGCGACACCGCGCCGGGTCAGGCTCCAGACGTACAGGTCCCGCGGCGTGACCAGCGTCGCGATGAGGGCTTCGTCGGGCCTCAGCAGCCGCTGGTAGTTGGCGACGGGCTGGGGCTTCGGCGTGACCAGTTCGGCGACGGAGGGCACCTGCCGGCGAACATAGTCAGCGTAAGCCGAATACTCCTTCGCGGTTTCCTGGTGGAACACATCCATCATAAAAAACGTCTTCCACAGCGCTTTGGCCTGGGATGGCTGGGCCGGATCTACCGCCAGCACAGTATTTAATACACCGCGGATCCAGGTGCCCGTCTGCGTCGACAGGCTGAAAAAGCGTTCGACATGGAAGCGATCTTCAGAATCCAGGGACAGGCGCCCGAGCTCTCCGGCGATGGTCGCCAGCGTAATGCGGCCGAAGGAACGCAACTGCGCCATGCGAAAGGTCACGTCCTGGATACGCGACTGCAGGCGCGGCAAAGCCGGATACATGGCGGTCAGCCCGTGCAGGGAGTTGTCGATCTTGTACTGGTAGAAGAGCTGTTCGGCCGTGTTCGCCACGAACTGGTCCTTCCCCTGGGCGATAAGCGTATTGGCGGTACCGATGTAGGTCTCGGCCTGCCGGGTTGCGAACGCCGGTTCCTGGCGCGCCATAGCTTCCCATTCGGTCCAGCGCTGTGCGGCCAGGCGGTCCCAGCCGTGGCGGTAGAACGCCTGCGACAGGGGCTGCGGCGTGCGCCAGTCAGTCAGCTGCCGGCTGGCCAGCATGCGCAGGGAGATTCCCAGCTCGTCATCGCCGACTGCCTCGGCCGCAACCGCTGCCCGCTCGAGGGCCTCGAAAGCCGCGGCTCGATCGTTCAACGCTGGCGGCACGGCTGACGGATCGCCGAGCAGGCTGATGAGTGTGGCCGCTTTCTGCGGGCCTTCCCGTTCCACGAACACGTCGTACAGCACGGGGAACGCTCGCCAGGCCGCTTCTGGAGCAGCCGGTTGTCCCGTGACGAACATCGACTGCGCAGCAAGATTGCGGGCATCGTCCACCTTGCCGGTGGCCAGCGAGCCGCGGGCCGCTGCGGCCATGAGCCGGCTGGTTCGCAGCTTCTGCTGTGTCGCCATCGGTTCAGGGGCTGCGATTGCCCAGATGGCGCGAGTCAGCACTTCGGTGCCGGCCTGCGCGCGCGGCTCGAGTATGGTTTCGCGCAAAGCCAGCATGAGCGGCCAGTCCTCCACAGGATATAGGGAACCCACGGTGGCGTATTGCTGCGCCAGTGCCGTCGCAAGGACATTGGCCGCCGCAATCTCGCCGATCTCGAGCATGACGCTCATGACCTGGACCTGCGCGCAGCGTGCGACCTGCCGGAAAAGCACGTCATTGCTATTCTCGGCCGCATAGCGTGCCGCCAGCTGCATAACAGCCACATAGGCATCGCCACGCAGGCGCTGGTCGTTGACCAGGTCCGCCCACCAGGCTGTTGCGGCCAGCATCGTCAGTTGGCGAAAGCGAGCCTGGCGCTGGTCTCGGGGCCGGCCCTGGAAATAGGACTGCACGGCGCGGGGGCTGCGAACGTTGGGAATAAACGGCGCGTCGAGCTGCCCCCGCACGTCGGGACGGGCAAAGCTGGTGCAGGTCAGGGCCCGCTCGGCCTGTTCGATCCAGACGGCTGCCTGGCTTTGCGTGGGCGACAGGCTCACGAGCAGCAGAAAGAAAAATGTCAGCAGATAGTGTGCGCGTTGCCGGGTGCCTCGTTCGGCTCGGATCGAATTTCCCGCGGAATGGAGTTTGGCGAGCATCACTTGTTCACCATCCGTCAATGTGCAGCACATCATCGAGGGACTTGCGCTGCGCCGGCTTGAATTCAGTGCCGATGGAGTAGGCCGTTGGAATCAGCGCAACCTGGGTAACTTCCGCGTACGGAATGCCCAGCAGCTCAGCGGCCTGTTCTTCGTACATCAGGTGCACCGTGGTCCAGCAGGTGCCGAGACCCCGGTTGCGGGCGGCCAGCATGAAACTCCAGGTGGCCGGCAGGATCGAGCCGTAAACGCTGGCCAGGGCCGCGCTGCTGCCGGCCATGCCTTCCACGCGACTCTTAATGCATGGGATCACGTGCACCGGCACGCGTTCAAGATGGTCGGCGAGATAGTCCGCCGAGCGTGCCACGCGCACCATTTGCTGGCGGCTGGGGCCCGGTGCCTCGTGGTCGCGCAGATCGAAGACCGAGCCGGGCGCCTTTTTATACTGGGCCCAGCCCTTGCGGTACAGGTCTGCCAGCGCCGCGCGTTTGTCAGCATCGTGAACCACCACGAACCGCCAGCCCTGGGTATTGCCCCCGCTCGGTCCCTGCAGGGCAATGTCGATGCACTCGCGGATCACCTCCGGCTCCACCGGTTTTTCCAGGTCCAGGCGCTTGCGCACTGCCCGGGTTGTGGTGAGCAATTCGTCGGCAGTCAGTTGCAGGTGCATTTCGTTGTTCCTTGTGCGATTCGTTATTGTACTTGGAAGCGTAGGGTGTGGATGGAGGTCAGGCCACCGCCGGCGACGGTATCCGCCCTCTTTTGTGGGAGCGGCTTCAGCCGCGACAAAAAATGGCTGCACCCAGGGCGCCGGTGCAACGCCGGTCGCGGCTGAAGCCGCCCCCACTGTGAAGAGGGAGTAGACACGGCAGGAAATAGACCCGGCACCATTTCCCCACTACTCTTTAAGCGACAGGCAGCGGAATTAGGGAGGGGTTGATGACAACGGACCTGAAGACGATCGTTGAAGATCACTCCCTGGAGCCCGTACCGGATATCGATCGCAAGACCTGGCTCAGCCTGACGTGGAATACGGCAGGGATAGTCACGACACTCGTCATCCTGTTTTTTGGTGCGCTGGTTTGCTTTGTGGCCGGCGTCAAGATTGCGCTGCTGGCGGGGCTAATCGCATTCGGTTTCGGCAGCCTGCTGGGCTGGGGGTTGTCGCATATCGCCTATACAACAGGCTTCTCAAATACCTTGATCACCCGGCAATACGGCCTGGGGGTCAAAGGCTCAATTATCGCGTCGATGATTTTCAGCTTTCTCATCATCGGCATGCTGGCCGTGGAAAATGCGCTGCTGTACCGGGGCATCCTGTTCTTCTTTGATATCACGGACACACTGACTTCGCGAGTCCTGATCTATGGTGGGCTGACCCTCGTATGGGTACTGGTGACCACATTCGGGTTTGAACTGATCGCGCGCTTTTCCTCCGTCATGCTCATCTCATTTCTCGTGGTGCTGGCATGGGTACTGGGCCGCATACTGCTGCAAGGTGAAACATCCATCGTCGAGTCGGTGGCCTTTGGCAGCCAGTTTCCCCGCGACGCGCTGCAGGGCATGGGCGTGGAGTCCGACTGGGACAAGTTTGTTTTCAGTATGACGATTCTCATCGGCCCCGCCTGCGCATTGCCACTGGTGTCCGTTGACTATGGGCGCTATGCGAAGTCCACGAATCACGCCACGGCGGCTGTGGTCATCGGTAGCTTCTTTCAATCTGTGATCGTCATGCTGACTGGCGGCATATTGATGTATGCCGCCGCAGACGGGCTGACCAGCCATTTCATGCAGCTCAATGACCTGCCCATGCAGGACGCCAGGCAAATGGTGCTGAACAGTCCCGACAGTATCGCCGCTGCCTTTATGGTCCTGGGCGGGGCGACAGGCTTCGTGCTGATGATCGTGGCGCAGGCCAAGGCGCAAGTTTTGAATTGCTACGGTGCTTCCCTGTCGCTCGCGAACCTGTTCGATGCTGCGTCCGGGTGGCGTCCCGGGCGGTTTGCGTTTGTCATCGTCGCCAATGTCATCGCGTTGGTGATGCTCTACGGACAAATTCTCGAGCTGGTAGAAGAGTGGATCGGTTTGCTCGGGGTCTTGTTGAGCGCTTTGTCTGGCGTGATCCTGATGGACTACTTTGTCGTGAAACCTATTGCCGGTCGCCGATCGGTGACAGGACGGGCGCAGGAAACAGTGAACTGGGCGGGTGTCATCACTATCGTCACCAGTGTCGTCGCGGCCCACTATTTATTCGCGTCGGTTATTCGCATCGAGGTCATTACGTGCTGCCTCGTAGTGGGTCTTGTTTATCCGCTATTACGTTTGTATGTCTTGCGACCAGCGTAACGAAGCGTAGACTAGGTTTTCGGGACCTTTATCCAAAGCCGGAGTTGACGATGACTACCACCCGCCGCTGGCCCTGGATCGCCCCGATACTGCTCTATGCGGCCAGCACCCTGGAGATGATCATCATGGTCACTCCGTTCGCGGCGTACTTCTACAGTGTGTACACGCCGCTGTTCCATGGCCTGGAACAAAGTGCGGCGACAGCCTGGCTGCCGCAGTTCTTCCTGCCGCACCTGGCGCATACGAGGCTCGCACTGTTTCGGGGGATCAACTGGCTCGGCGCAATTCTCGCCCTGGTTGGCATCGTTGGCTTTTTCGCCTGCGCCGTGCAGCTCTACTACGGCAAATTCATCAAGAAACAGTTGGTCAGCGGTGGCCTCTACGGGCGGATTCGTCACCCGCAGTACCTGTTATTGATGATCGGTGGTGCCGGCTTCTTACTGTTGTGGCCGCGGTTCTTTATCCTCGTCACCTACCTGATGATGCTGGGCCTCTACTACATGCTCGCCCGGCACGAGGAAGAGACGCTCAAGGAGCGCTACGGCAGCACCACGCACGACTACCTGGCGCGAGTGCCGATGTTCAATCCGTTCAGCGGCCCGCGGCAGCATACGCCGGCGCCGCGTGCCCGGGTGCTCACCGTGTGGCTCGCGATCGTGGCGGCCAGCCTGCTAACGGCTTTCGGCTTGCGGGCTCTCGCCGTGTCGCAGCTCTACGTCGTGCAGCGGCAATCGCCTGACGTCACCGCATTGGCCTTCCGCACCATGAGCGATGCAGAGGTCAGCGCAACGACGGAATCGGTGTTGGCGACGGCGCCGATCCGCAGCTTGCTGGAAAACGACAGGGATGTAGCGTTATTCATGCAGATCAATAACAGTGGGTCGCAACTCAGGCATCTGCTGATCGACCTTGGTATGACGCCCCAGGCACGCGATGCCCTGGACATCCCCCAGGATGGTGACTTCATCGTGGTATCGCAGGTCATGGCGCGCAACCCGGCAGCAACGCAGGTGCCCGGCGCATTTGCATTAGGTGCGCGGATAGAACCGCTCTTCCTGGTTAATTTGCCAGGGAACCAGCAGCCACCGGCGATCAGCAAATTAACGACCGACCAGTTTTATACGGACTTTTCGCGGATCCTGTTTTAGGACACAGGCGCCGGGTCTGTTTCTTGCGGGTAAGTGGGCCCGGCAATTTCCAGGAGGTCAGGGCTGCCTGGGGCCTGACTCCAATTCCGTGGCGCGTTCTGCGCGCGGTCGCAGCTTGTGCTGCCAGCTGTCCCGGTGCCTCGTGATATGCACCGCCGCCAGCAGGATCACGGAACTGATAATCGGTTCGCCCATGTTGCTGAAGATGCCGCCGGTCTTGCTGTACGGGATGGCGAAGAACACCAGCGCACCCACCGAGCCCAGGAACAGCCACTTGTAGCCCACCTTCCACCACAGGTACACGCCGAACAGCATCATCATGTTGCTAAGCGTGATGGCCGGGATCGGCGGAATGGCCTTGCCGATGCCGACCGCAGCATCAGGGCTGCAGGCGGTGTAGTCCGCAATGCGGGTGGTATAGCGCAGCGTATCGGCAAAACACGATGGATAAAGGGTCGCGTTATAGAACAGCCACAGGTCGTCCAGGATGAAATAGGTGGCCAGCATGCAGAACCCGGCCG
>Ga0265306_10001911_pt1 | contig 10081 bp, 8 predicted proteins | sample Helome_3_FD_192493 | JGI IMG/M metagenome (GOLD analysis project Ga0265306, IMG submission 192493) | Marine sediment microbial communities from subtidal zone of North Sea - Hel_20160420 (Illumina Assembly) | ecosystem: Environmental > Aquatic > Marine > Subtidal zone > Sediment ...
AAGGTATCCAGGGGTCGGCCACAAAGAGCGATCATCCGCATGTGTCACCGTCCCCATTCTTCAGGCGCAGGGTGCGTTCCACGCACCTTTTGCTCTGTGTCCCGATGTCCATTGATCCACGGAATCCTGCTAGAATGCAGCCCCCCGGCAAGACTGATGGAAATTGATCGATGAAACTTCACCACAGGCACAGGGCGTTCACCGCCTGGATCACACTGGCACTCACCCTGTTGCTGGCCACCACCCCGGCCCGCAGTGCCCCGACCGAACAGACCGAGCAAACCATCCGCCACCTGATCGGCTACGTATCCGCCTCGGACATGACGTTTGTCCGCAACGCCAGCGAATACACGCCGCAGGAGGCTGCCGAACATATGCTGAAGAAATACCGCCACTTCCGGGACGACATCGAAACGGCCGGAGATTTTATCGAACTGTGCGCGAGCAAAAGTCTGCTGAGCGGCAAACCCTATCGGGTGATCGACCGGCAGGGCAACGCGCACCCCACCCGCGACTGGCTCAGAACCGAACTGGCCGCCTGGCAGGCACGCAACCCGTAGGCAAGCCCGTACTCCGCCATCCCGATTATCAGAAAATGCCCGGTCCATCACCCATAAACTGTCTTTGCAGATCCAGCAAAGACTGGCAGATCAAATACCGGTTAATACAACTCATGCGTACCGGGTTGTCATTACTGGGCCTGCCACTCGCCTGCCTGGCATTAACCGGCTGCGCCACTGTTCACCTCGATGCAACACCCCCGGTCCAGTCTTACCTGTCTGCCGGCGCAGTTGCCAAAGTCATTGACCGGCAGGACGGCAGGCTCAGGATCATGACGTTGAATATCGCGCACGGACGCGGCGAGAGTTTCCACCAGCTGCTGCAGGATACTGCCACCACCCGTGCCAACCTGGACAGCATCGCCACCCTGCTGAAAGACAACGACGCACATGTCGTCGCGCTACAGGAAACGGACGGCCCCTCCTTCTGGAGCGGCAATTTCAGTCACCTCGAATATCTCGCGCACAACAGCGCCTACAGCCACTCGGTACACGGCGCGCACGCAGACGCTCTGGGGCTTTCCTATGGCACGGCCCTGATGGCCCGGCTCGACCTCAGGGACCCGCGGGTCATTACCTTCGACCCCGCCCTGTCGCCGGTGCCCAAGGGATTCGTGGTATCGACAGTCAGCTGGCCGGGGCAGCCCGGCGTCGAGGTCGATATCGTCTCGCTGCACCTCGACTTCGCCAGCGCCTCGACCCGCCGGCAACAGGCACAGGAACTGATCGACACCCTGCAGCACAGGCAGCGGCCCCTGATCGTCACCGGAGACTTCAACACCGGCTGGCAGGAAAACTCCACTCTGCGGCACATCTGCCAGGCGCTCTCGCTGGACGCCTACCGCCCGCAAGCGCCGGGCCTCGAAACCTTCCCCGCGCTCGGCGAGCGCCTCGACTGGATACTGGTTTCGGCGGGAATTGCATTCCACTCCTACCGGGTAATGCCGGAGAGCGTATCCGATCACCGCGGCGTGCTGGCCGAACTGGCGCTGGAACCTGCAACGCGTATTGCCCGGACCGACTGATCACCACCCCTGCAGGTGCATCGATTGATGTAGGAGCACACGACTGCAGGGATGCAGGAGGTAGGGCAACGCAGGAGCAGTTGCCGAGGCATGCGCGATTCAGATTAATTCGATCGCGGACAACGTCCGCTCCTACCGGCGCATCGATTAGCGTAGGAGCGCACGACTGCAGGGATGCAGGAGGTAGGGCAACGCAGGAGCAGTTGCCGAGGCATGCGCGATTCGGATTGATTCGATCGCGGACAACGTCCGCTCCTACCGGTGCATCGATTGATGTAGGAGCACACGACTGCAGGGATGCAGGAGGTAGGGCAACGCAGGAGCAGTTGCCGAGGCATGCGCGATAGATAGAACAACCCACTCGCCCCTGTTTACCCGTAAATGAACCCGTAGTATGCTAAGTTCACCATCAACTTGCGTAACCGGTCACAACGACATTGCGCAAATACGGATAGAGTACGCCAAGGTGCAGCGCAGCAGTAACGACGCACACCCGGCCATTCACTGCCCAAGGAGCCTGAAGATGAGAACCATTGCACTCTTTCTCGTATTACTGATGCTGCAGGGCTGCGCCTCAATGGTGGTCGGGACCGCGGTCGGCACAGTCACCACACTGGCTGTTGAAACCGCCAAGGTACCCTTCAAGGTGGCCGGCGCTGTCATCGATGTTGCAACGGATGACGAGGATGAAGACGAAGAGGATTAGCACGAAAACACGCAAATAAACTCAACCTCCATACCCTTTGCCAGTCTCCAGGGGGTCGGTGACAAAAAGCAATCATTCGCATTTGTCACCGGCCCCCTTTTCGTTTCAGGAACATTTCCTGCCCCTCAGGGTCAGAGGGCCTTTGTTCGGGGAAAGATTTGCCACAGCCGGACCGGCAGCAACCGCCAGTAACCCGTCTCGAAAGACACCCCCGGTGCATCCGCCCACATCAACCCAAACCCACTCCAGGTTATGCAAAACAAACGCTATCAACGAGTTGCCATACTTTTGGTCCTGCTCCAGGCCACGGTGCTGGCCGGTTGCACACTGGCCGGCGGCGCACGCCCACAAGCTGCCGGGCCCACACCGGATCCGCGCCTGGTCGATCTTTTCTACATGACCGATCGCGCCCCGGATACCGATAGTGAGCGGTATTTCAGCGGCGCACGCGGCGACCTCAGCTACGGGGTCTCGCGCATCAGCATTCCGCCGGGCCACGTCATGGGCCAGCACGAGGAACCGTCACTGCTCAAGTTCGAGTGGACGCATGAGGAAGACAAGCACATCCATGTGCGCGATGTCCGGCAACTGGGCCAGGATGAGTTCACCGCGCGACTCGGCCGCGCCGTCAAGGCATCACCGGGCAACAGGCTGATGGTGTTCGTCCACGGCTACAACGAGGAGTTTGCCGAAGCCAGCCGGATGGTCGCGCAGTTCGCCGACGACCTGAAATTCTCCGGCCCCGTGGTGCTGTTCAGCTGGCCGTCCCAGGGCAGCCTGACCGGCTACACCGTGGATGAAACCAATGCGCAATGGGCGCAATCGCATTTCCTGGAAGTGATGTCGGCCATACTGGAGCAGGTGCCGGTGCACAACATCTACCTGGTCGGACACAGCATGGGCAACCGCATCATCGGCAACGCCATGATCACACTGTCCGCCGATCGGCTGGAAAGCGACCTGATGCTGTTTCGGGAAATCATCATGATCGCACCGGACATCGATGCGGATGTCTTCCGCAAGGACATGGCACCGCGCCTGGCACGCACCGGTATCCACATGACACTGTATGCCTCGTCCAAAGACCGGGCCCTGCTGGCATCGAAGGCGTTCCACGGTCATCCGCGTGCCGGAGATTCCGGCGAGGCACTGGTAGTGGTGAAAGGCATGGAAACGATCGATGCCAGCGACACCTCGGGCGGTCTGCTCGGCCATTCCTACTACGCCGAAGACCGCCGCATCATGGAAGACATCTTCGGCCTGCTGCAAACCGGCCAGCGCGCCGACGAGCGCTTCGGCCTCGAGGCCCGGGAAACCGCCCAGGGCCGCTACTGGACCTTCCGGAAATAAAGCAACCGTTCACAGAGTGCGCCATGCGCACAATTAATTCGTGATGTTGCAGGGTGCATTCCCCGCACCATTCATCCATCCACGTCATTGCAAGCGCGACGTACATGGAGAAGGCGAGACCGAGGCTGACCCGGGCCATGCCGGAACGACCAGGCGCGAATAAAAACCCCCGTCATCCCCGCGGAGGCGGGGATCCAGCCATAAAATAACAGTTGGTCTATGGACTTGCCTGGCGTTTCATAGGGCGATGTAGAAGCGGACAATGTCCGCGAATGATTCGCGCGTTCCCGCGCTCCTACGCCAATGGAAACACCTGCAGGAGCTCCTTGCAGGCGCGATAGCTGCAGGCTGCATCCCGGGCACCATTCATCCTGCTAGACTTATAGCAAGCTGATTCTATTGATTTGAGTAAAATCAACAGCTACCGATACTAATAAAATAGATACGGAGTCTGTCATGAACAAATTGACGCCTTTTGCGGCACTGGCCGCCGCCGCACTGATCGGCAGCCTGTCAGCCAGTGCCTGGTCGGATGAGCGCACCTCGAGCTGGTCGGATGAAGTCATATCCTACGGAACGACCGCACCGGCCGCTCAAGCGCCTGCAGCCAAACCAGCGCCCGCACCCGCAAGCACTGCGGTGCCGGGCCAGTATGCGCCACCCGTTCAGGGCGGCTATGCGCAACCCTGGCAGCAAGCGCCCCAATGGCGTGTACCGCAACAGGGTTACGGACAATTCCCCCCTTATTATCCGCAGGGCGGACAATACCCGGCCTACCCTGCGGCGCCCGCAACGGCCGCGCCGGCCGCAACGCCCAGGAAAAATCCACTCAGCGCCGAACTGAAACAAACACAGGAACAACTGACCGCGAAAAGCAGCGAACTGGGCGAGGCCTACCGCAGGCTTGACGAGCTGGACGGCAAACTGCAGGACAGTCTTGCCGCTGCAGAAAAACTGTCCGGCAAGGTGGCCTACAGTACCCGCGAGCAACAGGCCCTGCGAGTGCGCGTGACAGAACTGACCACAACACTGAACACCGCCAATACCACACTGCAACAACAGCACCAGCTGATCAATAACCACCAGGCGCAAAACGCGCAACTCGCTACGGAACGCGACCAGCTGCATGGCGAACTCGCCGGCCGGGACGAACAACTGGCAGCACTGCAGTCCGAACTGCAGGCGGCCACGCAGGCACTGGCCGAGGCAAATGCAAAAGCCGACACCGCCGCGGAAGCACTCAGCGCCGCCAGGGCACAGATCGGAACGCACCGGGACGCATTGACCGAACTCGCGGCCGAACTGGAACGCCTGAAGGCCCGGCTGCAGGGCGATCCACAAGCCCCGACCGAATAACGCATCAACTGCCGGTAATCATGTATCCGGCCCTGTCGATGCCCGGTCGCTTTCACCTGCCCTGCTGTCAATCAGCCCTGACAGGGCGCGATAATAATCAGCCGGATTTTCCACCCACGGGAAATGCGCACAGCCCGTCAATACATGATGTTCGCTATCACCCAGCAACCGCCGGTATTCGGCCAGGCTCTCCGGCTGCAGGACATCATCGCGGCAATAAATCGCCCCGCTGATCCTGTCTGCCACTTGCCGCATATCGACAGCCGTGAGCGGCGACGCCCGGTATTCATTCCAGACCCTGATATTCAGTACGTTGTTCGCATCCTGCTGCGTGAATCCCGCTGCATATGCCCAGCCCTGTTCTGCATCGGCAAAATAGCTGGCAATCTTGCTGCGCAGGTTGTGCAGGTCTTCAACCGGCGTGTCGATATCCTCCAGCCTCAGCCTGTCATCTGTATTCGGGTGATTGAAGCGCTTGCGCTCGATATGCTCCAGGCTGCGCAGGGCCGGATCCACCGGATTGCTCAGAATCAGCTGGCTGACACGCCCGGGGTAGTGCCTGGCAAACAGCAGTACCTGCAAGGCACCCCAGGAATGTCCCCATAGCACCACGGGTTCCGGCGGCAGGACATCGCGCATGTCCTGCAGCCACTGCGCCAGGACCGGTACTCGTGGCTGCAGGTTCAGGCCGGCATTGTCGCCGACGCCGCGCATATCCCAGCGACAGACCCGGTAGTCCGCGCTCAGCTCTTTTTGTACGGGCTGCAGGTTCCAGGTGGTAAAGGCAGGCCCGCCGCCAATCAGGTAAACCAGCGGCCCCTGTCCGAGACAATGCGTCACGATATCCGCGGCCGCCGTCGACAGACAGCCGCCAAAGAAAATGGCCAGGGCAATCATTTGAGGATATTTCACACGCACAGTATCCAGTTTAGTAAAACAGGCGGACGTGATTGGGATTTTTTTGGCTCCCTTACCGGGATTCGATCCTGCTAACGACCCCCACAAGAAGCGGAGTGCCTGACGGTGGGATGGCCGCCAGTGCAGCCTTGAGGTGTTGTCCGGTTGCGGGAAGATGACCCCCGGACGCTGATTCGCCCGTGTGCAGTTGCATGCGAGAGCATACCGGGGTCTGACCCCGCGTTATTTAATACCCTGGTTTACCTCGCCGGCCCGTGGGCTGCGCAGGGCGGATTGCAGTTTCTGTTTCAGTCCGGCCATGCGCACCGACCACGGCTGTGCCTGCGAATAGCCCGACGACGGGAGATTTTCCAGTGCTGCCTTGAGGTGTTGTCCGGATGCGGGCAGATAATCCTCGGTGGCCAATTCGCCCGTGTGCGCATGCATGCGGGCATGCGTATGCCCGATATTATCGAGTCGCTGCACCAGCAGCGGATTGGGATCATTCCATTGCTGTTCCATCGACATGGTCTTGTCGAGCCACTCACCGATTTTTTCCTCCTGCAGTCCGGCGCGTAATACCGTCATGATTCCCGTATTGGTCTTCGTGATCGCTGCCGCCTGCCGCACGCCCAGTCTCCTGATGGCCGGCCAGTACTTTTCCCGGAGGAACAGGTGATGTACCGCGGCGGTCGTAATTGTTTCCAGTACTTCCTCGTCGCTACAGACTTCCATGGCGTACCTGTCGGCCTGCAACTCGTCGAGGCGGGCCGCGGCGGTGCTGACCACGGTGTAGAGGGGCGCATACACAGAGAACAGCAGGCGTACCGGCAGCAAACCGGGATCGGTCCCGACGCCCGCTTTGCGGTAACGCGGCCAGATGTCGCGCAGCTCGAACAGCCAGTTAAGCAACAGGTTGGAACGTTTCGAGAACTGGCCCAGGCGGCGCGCCAGCAGGCAGCTGAATTGCTGGCTCGACAGGCACTGCATCAGCGGCAGACCGATCACCAGCGAACGCGTCGACCACACCGGCAGTGCCGTAACGGGCGTCTTGATGATGTCGAGTTGATATCCCCCCGTCATCACGATGCGATCCACGCCTGTGCGGCCATACTGTTCGGCGGTGTCTTCGACCAGCCCGAACAGGTCGGGCGCCTGTTCCCGCTCAACCACAACACCCGCGGGCAGCGAGGGTCTGAAGCGGGCAATGCGCCAGCTCACCAGCCCGCACAACCCGGTCACCAGTGCCCATACCAGCAGCCGGGTCCAGGCAATATCCGGGATATTGACGAGTGCGCGGTACATGCCCGCCACGCCGGCCATGACCAGCAGCGGGAACAGCGCCAGGCAGGCAAAGCCGGCCAATGCAAGAATGGTCGTGAGCAGCAGGTAGGCCCGCGGATGAAGTCTCGCCATGGCCTCGCTGCGCATGCCGATACCCCGCAAGACTGATTGTTGCCATCCGTGATCTGCCATTAGATTGCCTCGCTACACACATGTACTGCGATATGAATTACCGCCATGGACAATGGTAGCGAACCCGCTGAAATGTGCCGCGACCGGAATCACACAAATACCGGGCGCAGATCCCGATTAGGCCACATAGCCAGGGAAAACGGGGTTTGACTCCGTTTTACTCCGCAGAGTAAACGGGGTCTGACGCCATTTTACTCCGCACAAATAACGGGCGCAGATCCCGGTTATGCCTGATAGCCAGGGGAAACGGGGTCTGTCCCCGTTTACTCCCCCGCCATCCCCACGAGGGCGGTATAAATCCGTCTGAAACGGATTTGGGCAACCGAGTGACCGAGTACAGGAATGTACTCAGCAATCCAGCCCAAAAAAGTGAACGACAGGCAACCTCAACACAAATACACTGATTAAAGAGAGACTGCGCCCCAACCCCTCCAGTTTATTCACACACTTCCCCCTGCAACTTCCGCACAATCTCCACCATGGCAAAGGTATCGAGCGCACAATACGCCAGCAAATCCCGACGCAAACGCTCCACCGCTCCCGCGTTCAGCTCCCCGCCAATCAGATCGAAGTACGCCTGCTGCGCCTGCGTACCCTCCTGCACCCCGCCCAGTTCGTCGTCGTAACGCAATGCAGGCACCAGGCACGGCAACACACTCTTGATCGACCAGGAGCCCTTCATATCAGGATGGTAGTAATTGCGTTTGACGATCGGTAACAGATCCACCACACGCCCGTTCAACGCAAGCAGTGCTTCACTCAAGTCAGCAAAGGCGGCCGCGAGCCCCGCAATAATACGTTTCTCAAACGACTGGTTATAGACAATGATCGGCCCCGCCTCCCCGCACACCGCAAGCAGCGCCTCCGCAAAGGCCCGCCGCGGATCACTGCCCGAGGTATCCAGAAACTCCCGGTGCACCATCACCCCCCTCGCCTGCTCAACGTGACAGGACCACTGGAACGGCAGCTGGTCATAGGGACGCGTCCCCGCCCAGACGGGAATGGCGAACTGAATACATTCAAAATCGAGGTAATAGCGGGGAAAGGCCAGCGCATTCAGCTCCTTTTCCGCCCCGGGTAGTCGCTCGGCCACACCATCAAGTGTGATACGGCGTATACGCTGGTGCGTCTCGCTGGCCAGCACATCTGCCGGGATCTCCCGGACATCCGTAATCCCCCGCGCCAGCAGTTGCTCCACCAGCGGCGCACGAACATTGGGCAGCAGCGACACGGGGTAGTCGGCATCGCGTGCCTTGCAATAGGCCGTGAACTCGCAGACCCAGGGTTTTTTGCAATGACTGCCAACATGGCGCACCGGCTCGGGCCCGGCGACAACCGCCTGCAGGCGCAAGATGTCCGCCTCGATGGTCGAAAGATGACGCCGGACCCGGTCGGTAATGTCCTCGCGAACGAACAGCCCCGCATAGTCATGCGCGCCCCGGTAGAAGAAGGCACTGTCGATGTGCATGAGGAAGATCCGGTTCAGGTCGATACCAGCCCGGGCCAGCACCCGCGCCTGGATGGCGACATCCTCGATGTGCTTGTCCTCCACCCGCGTCCCGGCCTTGATCTCGATGAGGTCCCAGCCTGCCCCTGCCCGCTGCAGCACATCGACGAACACCGCGACCTCATTGTCGCTGAAGGCGGCCTCGAACAGCGCAGGCGCCGCCGGATCCTGCATGCAGTGCGCCGTCTGTTGAAACGGATCGGTACCGGACGCGCCGCGCTCGATGAGGACAGCACCGGGAAATTCCAGGCGCGCATGACGCTCGACCACCTGCCCGGTGACGGCCGCCGCGGTAATAACCGGCTGCGCCTCTTCAGGATGATGCAGCGCGAGATGCAGGTGCTTTTCACACTGCAGGCCGGCGAGGATCTGGGTCTTGGTCAGGAGCATGGTATAAAAATGGTATCAAAGTAATTTTTCTATTTATATAAGAGTTAAATGTGCTCTGACCATAATTATTCTGAAAGCAAATACCCTCCTATTCGCGCGTTCCCGCGCTCCTACGCCAATAGATACACTTGCAGGAGCAGACCGTATCCGCGAATTGGATGTAGGGTGCGTTTTACGCACCGATTACGCACCGGAAACAGTGCACTGCGGTAGTGGACCGCGGCCGCAATTTCCCTCTTACCAGAAGGCCACCACCAGCCACAGTGTCAATAGCAGCAGCACCACGGCCTGCGCGCGATAATCCTGCCACCACGGGCCCGGCACGGTGCGCGCCAGGATCTCCGGCCGGTAGGTGAAGCGCTCAACCTGCTGTGCTGACGGCGGCGCCGTCAGTAGTCCGGTCAGCCAGAAAATCACGCTGCTCACGGCAAAGACCAGTCCCGCGATCAGGGTAAAGTGCAGGTCCAGCCGGCCCGTCAACGTGGCGATAAAGCACGCCGTGGAGACGGCATGCCCGCCCAGCAGGGTTGCCAGCGCGGCGCGCGCGCCCGCGCGCGGCCAGAAGATGCCGAACAGGAAGATCACCACCACCGGCGGCACCAGGAACGCCAGCGCCGTCTGCAGGTAATGGAACAGGCCCTCGAAGCCGCCGATGAGGGGTGCGACCAGCGCGGACAGCACCATGAACACGACGATGGCCGCGCGTCCGATCCAGGCCGTCCGGCGCGGTGTGAGTTGCGGCCACATCGGCTTGACGAAATCCAGTGTCACCAGGGCGGCGGCCGAGTTCAGGGTCGAGTCGATACTGGACATC
>Ga0265306_10001912_pt1 | contig 10079 bp, 10 predicted proteins | sample Helome_3_FD_192493 | JGI IMG/M metagenome (GOLD analysis project Ga0265306, IMG submission 192493) | Marine sediment microbial communities from subtidal zone of North Sea - Hel_20160420 (Illumina Assembly) | ecosystem: Environmental > Aquatic > Marine > Subtidal zone > Sediment ...
TGACATAAAAACGAACCCTGACGACATGGGACATTTTGGCACCGGCACGTTTTAAAACATCTTCAATTTTTTGCAGGATGATTTTGGTCTGAAGATAAGCGTCGCCGGGCGCTTCAACTTCGCCCTGTGAGTTGGTGGTCGTGGTACCGCCGACAAAAACCATGTTGCCGACCTTGACTGCCCGACTATAGCCGGCCTTGTCTTCAAAGGGCGCACCTGATGAGAAGTTTTCACGCTTTAATAAATCCATTACGATCACCAGTCAGATGTTCACGGCAAATTCTTGCTCTATGTTATTCAGCAGGGCTTCCATCAGCCAGTAAGTTTCCGGGATATCTTCCGTCCTCTTCAGAACCTCATCCTTTGTGCTGACATAGACATCCGATGTCCAGTCCTGGCTATGCTCACGGGCGTATAAGGTTACCATGCGCCGGGTATACTCGGGATGAAATTGAAGGCCCACCAGCGGACGTTCTTTGTCCACGAAAGCCTGGTTCTCGGTGGCCTGGCTGCCGGCCAGCCGGGTGCAGCTCTGGGGCAGGGAGAAATGGTCGCTATGCCAGTGAAAAGTAACAAAAGAGGGCGGGATATCCTGGAAAAGGAAGGACTCCTGTCCCTGCCGGTTCAATGCGACCTCATGCCAGCCAATCTCTCTTTGAGGATTGGGAAATAACTTTCCTCCCAGTGCCTCTGCCAGCAGCTGGGCCCCAAAACATATTCCCAGGATGAGTTTGCCTGCACTCAGAGACTTGCTCACAAATTCTTTTTCTTTTTGAAGCCAGGCGTTTCCTGCTGCATCCCAGGCATGTGGTGACCCGCCCATGACCATCAACCAGTCGAAAGAATCTATCGGGGGCAGGTCTTCATTTTTACAGACATATATCTGGTTAATCCGGTAACCTTTATCGGCGGCCCATAAAGAAATATTGGTACGGGAAAAATCTTGCGGGTCATGTTCAATAAGCTGAATTCTCATACATCGGTTCCATACCGGTATCTTAAATCATCGGTCATGACACAGCGTCTGATGCGGGTAAATGTTTTGGGCCGCGTATGCCCTTCGCCATTGGTGGCGATATGAAAGGATACATAGCCTTCGCCGGTAACGCCGACCCCGCCCAAACCGCAGGCTCCATTTTTGACAAAAGACGCACAGCTCGCCCGGCTGGCCATTTTTTGAATGTTTGTCAGGTTGCTGGAATGAATTGCCATGGTATGACCAAAATTTTGCTCTGCTGCCAGTGCCCATTCAATTGCCTGATCCACATTGCGGCAGCGTATCAAAGGTAACACCGGCATAATTTGTTCGGTCCAAACCAGCGGATGGTCATTGCTGGTTTCCAGGATGACGATCTGCACCTCCGGTCCCACCTCCACACCGATGGATTTTAAAATGAACTGGGGTGTCTTACCGATATAATCCATGTTGATCAACCCGGGTTTGCCCGGTTCTTTGACTTCTTTGAAGATGTGTTTGACAAGTTCCTCCCCCTCGGATGCCCTGATCTCGTAAGCACCGTCACTTATCAAATTTTCTTTTAAGCGGTCTGCCACCGAATCAACCACAAAGATTTCTTTTTCGCTGGCACATGCAATGCAATTGGAAAAGCCGGCACCTTCGACAATACAGTGCGAAGCCCGTTTCAGATCAGCGGTTTCGTCCACCACCACGGGAGGATTTCCAGGACCACCGGCAATGACCCGTTTACCGGTCTTGGTGGCAAAATCGACGACACCGTGTCCGCCGGTGACGGCAATCATACCGATGTCCGGATGGGTCATTAGCTGCTGGGCCGATGGGACGGACGGCTCTGCCAGGCAGCAAAGGCAATTGGGCGGTCCCCCGGCTGCTATTATCGTCTTATTCAGATCGCGGATCACCCGGGCAGACACTTCCTTGGTTTTGGGATGGGGGTTCACCACCACGGCATTTCCCCCGGCAAGCATCATGACGGCATTAAACAGGATGCTCGGAGCGGCGTTGGTAACCGGATGGACGGAGGCGATCACACCCACCGGTAGCCTTTCAATAATGGTGACGCCCTTGTCACCGGTATAAACCTCGGGAGCAAGGTCTTCCAAGCCCATAACCTCGCAGGCCGAGATGTTTTTATTGACGTTATCTTCCCGTTTGCCGAGGCCGGTTTCCTTAAATTCCATCGAACCATAGTCGCCGGCGTTGGCCGAACCGGTTTTCCGTATGGCCGCTATCATTTTGCGGCGCACCTCCAGGGGCAAGGCTATCAGCTTCTTCTGGGCCTCACAGGTCGCCTGAATACAGGCTGACATATCCTGGAATACGCCGTCGGTGGCACCCGCTGCGGAAACAGAATTGTCAGCACTTTCCGTGTTTTCAGATTCCTGGTCGGCGAGTTTTTGCACAACCGTTTCAACGATTTGGTTAATAACCTTCTCATCAAGTTTCATGGACACCTTCTCATAGTTTCTATGATAATTTTTCTTCTTTCTGCGGCCACAGGGAAGTGATTCGGGGCCGATTTAATCTATAGGCCAACCGTTGGTCGACCTCATCTTCCGTATAAAATTCATTGGCTGCCTTTACACCGCTATCAAATTTTGAAATACACCGCATTGCTTCTTCATTGTCGATAAAAGCGATTTCATGTACCAGAGCACCCAGAAAGGCGATAATGTGGGCGAAAGGATCTACGAAAGAGACACCTTCAATATCTATAATGACATAGCGATCCGAGAGCGTAATTATGGGTGATTTGGGCGTATCACTAAGGCCAATGGTCTGCACTTTGCACTTTTTGGCATATTTTAAAATTTCGATTGTCCTGCATGGGTACCTTGGAAACGCTATGACCAGCACCAGGGTGTTTTTACCGCTTTCATTAAGGGCATCCATTAATTCCCAGGAAAGATCGGTATCAATGATCACATTTTCCCGTACCTTTTTTAGCAGATAGCCGAAGTGATAGGCCAGGGTGGCCGACGCCCGGTATCCGACGACATAAACTCGGTCGGCCCGATAAATAGTATGGGCGATTTTTTTAAACTCCGTTTCAGAGACGGAAGACATGAGATTTTGAAGATTATGGATGGCATTTTGGCAGTAGCGTTGAATCGTGGTGCCTTCATCGAGTTTGTGTCTTGTCTGTGTAAGTCTCTCGGCGCTGGTTAGTTCAGTGTGGAGCACGCCTTTCATGTAATGGAGAAATTCCGCATAACCGGAAAACCCCATGTCAACGCTAAACCGTATAATCGTCGGTTCACTCACGTCGCATTTTTCTGCAATTTCCCGGGCTGTCATTAAAAAGATATTTTTGTAGTCATTCATGATCAAATCGGCCACGCGCTTTTTTTTAGGAGACAGCGTGGGATAGATACGAATAATTTTATCAAAAAGATCTTTTTTGGCCGATTTCATGGTCTCAACTCATTAACCTGATTCGAAGCGATCACTAAAAACAGGATTTTGGTTCAACCCGCCTAAGGTTGGGCCAAAAGACATTTTTTAGAATGCTTCTAATGTTCTCTGCCGTCAATTGCCGCCAGCGCCGTTTCTGCAGCGTCTTTGGCTGAATGAACATCCGACGTGGCGCCGGCCAGGTAAACTCTGCCGCTGGCGCCATAGACAGTGACATGATTTATGGTAATATCCGCCGCTTTTTCAGCCTCGTTGGCCGCATAGCCGGCATAGCCGGCCGGCACCACTTCAAGGATGTATAGGGTTTCGTCGCTCAAAGACATGCTGGCCGACCGAAATCGATTCACAATTTGACTCATATACGGATTCAACCGTTCGACAATTTCGGTTGATAAGATTTTTGGCTTGAGCCGATCAGCCTCCGTACAGCCCAGATAATCCAGGACCACCTGACCGGCTTCTTTGACATCGTCCGGATCATCGGCGTGAACCTCGAGCATGCCGTAAGATCTTTCCACCACCAGCGCACCGGGTCGAACGTTGGACTTTTTCATGACCGCATCGGTAATGGTATTGATCTCCATGCCCGGCGCAATTTCCAGAAATAATGCTGCCTGCCCCGTGACCGGGTAATAGCCCCGGGAAGCAGAACCGATATAGGCCACCATCTGTTTTTGGAGCTGATCAATGAACGCAAAAGCTCTGAGGTCGATCATTTTTGTTAGTCCCAATTCTATTCCTATGAGATTATCATTTTGTAACTTTTAGCGTATAACCATAGATGCCGTTTATTTGTAGGTGTCAGGTGTCAGGTTTCAGGTTTCAGGTGTCAGGGGATTGAACGGAAGAGTGGAAACCTGCACATCTTCACACTCTCGATATCTTCATAAATCTGTATTGCTCTAATGTCTATCCTGAAACCTGAAACCTGACACCTGAAACCTATGCAATCAAAAAGGGGTTGTTTCGCTGTCATAATTGAATATGCAGCTAAAAGTGCTTTCCTAAATAACCCCTAAATACTCTTGAGCCATTCCCTTTTGTTGGGACATACGGCGGTCACGGTGGTACAGGCCGCATTGCCCTGGCAGGAACATTCGTGATCGGAACCTTTGTGAAATCGTCCGTAGCAAAAATCATTAATCGGAATCGAGGTATTACAATCCAGTATCAGCTCTGATATCAACCGACCGATCACCGGTGCCAAACCGAAACCATGCCCGCTAAATCCGGTGGCAAAAACAAAGCCGGGAACTTCAGAGGTAAAGCCCAGCACTGGAATGGCATCCGACATCTGGGCGATGAGACCCGACCACATCCGAATTACATTGAGATCTTTTAGAACCGGAAAGAAATCTAAGACCATCTGAGAGATCGCCGGGCCGATATAATGGAAAAGCGGTTTACCTTCGCGGTAAATAAACTGTTCGGTACCGACGAAGCCGCCCCAGAAGAAAGAACCGTGGGCAGTTTGCCGTCCGTAAAACAGCCCTTTGGCATGGCCGACCATCTGTTTAAATAGCGGGGGGTAGGCTTCGGTGATTAACGCCTCTGAGAAGATCGGCCGCATGGGTAAGTCCAATCCAACCATGTTGGCCACTTTGCGGCCTGCGACTCCGGCGGCATCAACCACCAGGTCGGTCTCAAACGTATTTTTGTCGGTAAAAACCCCGGTGATCCGGCCCTTTTGCATTCGAATCTCTTTAGCTTCTTCATGGGTATAAAACCGAGCACCAAGGCTTTTGGCTTTTTTAAAGAAGCCGTAGGTCACCAGGAAGGGGTTAACATGACCGTCCGTAGGGCAAAAACTGGCGCCGATAACTTTGTCACCCACATGCGGGTTGATTTCAAGTACCTGCCTGCGGTCAAGCATCATTAGTTCCAAACCGACCTTTTTCTGATTCTCGACCGCCTGGCGCATGGCCTCCAATTCTTCTTCGGAGGTGCACAGCCTGAGGTTTCCTTTCCGCACATATTCAACGTCCATGCCCAACTCTTCATGAAGCTGTCCGTAAATTTGAATACTTTCCATGGCCAGGGGCATTTCTTTAAGATTTCTGGCCGACTGGCGAACGCCGCCGCCATTGCTGCCGGACGCTTCGCCCCCGATATCTGATTTTTCGATGACGACCGGTTTTAAACCTTCTTTTGCCAGATTGTAGGCAATGGCACATCCCATGACGCCGCCGCCGATAATGACTATATCTGATTTGGTGGACATTGAAATTCCTCAACGGGTTTATTGTAATATTTTCGCATTTGGTGCTCTTGGTTTAAATTTTAGTTTTTTGGTGTCAGGTGTCAGGTGTCAGCGGATTGAACTGAAGAGTGGAAATCTGTATATCTTCACACTCTCGATATCTGCATAAATCTGTATTGCTCTAATGTCTATCCTGAAACCTGACACCTGACACCTCTTTATGCCTGACACCTGGCACCTTCTTTTTAGTCAACTGTTAGCGAACACCTCCAAGCGCAGCGGCCTCACCGGACCTCTGGCGGTGGTGGGATCAATATCCGCTGCGGCAATTCCAAGCTCTTCGGTCAGTATACGGGTCACCAGGCGCTGGCAGGTTTGCCCCTGGCAGAGACCCATGCCGGCCCTGGTGACGCGTTTAATGCCGTTTAAGGTCTGAAAACCGTTGCGGATCGCATCTTTTATTTCACCCAGGGTGATCTCTTCGCATCGGCAGATAACCAGGTCATCGAGGTTTTCACTATCGATTGATGCATCTTGCTGATTTACGGCCGGATCGACTCTTTTGGAATCTTCTTTTTCCGGTGTATCGCCTTTCAGCTGTTTGAAACGTTTAAAAACCCGATTGATGATTTCTTCAAGTTCTTCCTCAGAAACTTCTACTTTTTTTTCAGCAGAAAGTCCGGCCTGCTGTTTGCGGTCGGATTTATTGGTTGTCCTGGTCGACCTGTGGCCCGATGCCGGTGGATTGCCGGAGGCGTCACGACCGGGGGCGACGGTTTTAATCTGGATTTGATGCTCTTTGATCAGATCGGCAGCGGCCGAGGAAATGCGGGCCCCTTCGGGGATTTCGATTTCCTTTATACCGGATCTTGCAATACTGCGAACTTGCTCAGCGAAAATGTAAACAGGTGCCATCTTAATGCTCCTCGATAAATCCTATCAACCCAATCAACTTAATCAACCCTGTCAGCTCTTTTTCTTTTTGGGTGATGCTTTTGGTTGCGGTTCCTTCTTTTGAGGCGTTTTTTCCGCGTCGGTTCCTGCGGGTATCATCGCATCAATCTCGCCATGCGGCCTTGGAATAACGTGGGCTGAGACCAACTTGCCAACCCGTTTACAGGCAGCAGCCCCCGCATCAACAGCCGCTTTTACCGCACCGACATCACCGGCGACCATGACGGCCACCAGACCGCCTTTGACTTTCTCACGTCCCAAAAATTTGACTCTGGCAGCTTTTACCATGGCATCCGCCGCTTCTATTGCGCCCACCAAACCGTGGGTTTCAATAAGCCCTAACGCCTGTTGCATGTGTCTTTCTCCCTATTGGGTGTCATTATTATCTTTTGCTGGTCCCCATGTGATTGAATAACAAATAATCCATTGGAATGTTGGAATACTGGCGGTCAAATCGGTTGTTGTCGATTTTAAAATTTAAAATTAGAATCACTCCGATTAAAGCAAACCCATTATTCCACTATTCCATCATTCCAACCTGCTTTATATCCAATTATCAGCAGACAATAGATAGTCGCTAATACTGAATGCCTACTTTTACTAGACTATTGTTTTCGCCCTTTTACCTGGTTTAATGTTTCTACTATTTTTTGACCTGCGGCCTGGACCTCTGACTCGCTGCCGGCCAGATAGATGCGCCCGGCAGCTCCGAAGAACCGTATGTCGACCAGCCGGACATCGCAGTATTTCTCGGCTTCGTTAGCAGCAATGGAAGAGTAAGCGGCCGGCGTAACCTCAAGCAAATAAACATCGTCGCCGCCCAATACCAGCATGCCTTTGCTGTTGCGATTGATGATGACCGCCTGGTAGGGGTCTATTTTATTGATGATACTGGTCGAAAGGATGCTGGGGGCCACACGATCTTCTTCTTTTAGGCCAAGTTCTTCCAGAATCATCTGCCCGGCATGTAAGACCTCTTCACGTTCAAAGGAGTGAATCTCCATCATGCCATAACGTCTTTCCACTATCATTTCGCCCGGTTTGGAATTGGTGACCTTGAGAGAAATATCAGCCAGGCGATTGATTTCAACACCCGGCAAAACCTCGACAAAAAGAGAGGCCATCCCCTCCACCGATAAAAAGCCCCGGCAGGAGCTTGAAAATAAGGATGCAAACTGTGGTTGCATCCGATCTATGTGGCAGTAGGCTCTGAGTTCGGCCATTTATATTTCTCCTTAGCAGTTCAGATTTTCCCTTTCACTGGTCCTCGTCAATATGCTTAAAAGAAGAACATCCAACATTGAACAGATTGAACATCGATCATACTGAACATCGAACATCGAACGTCCAACGTTGAACCACGCCCTGGCGTGGTCGCTCCGCTCCGCAATTTAATTTCCTTTGATATCAAAAATCCGTTATCAAACCTTGATCGAGTGGCCATTCGTCAAGACCATTTGTCTGTTTTTCATTTTTTTCCTTCAACGCTCGATGTTCGATGTTCTTTTAGTCAAGGTCTATGAGCCTGCTCCGATAATTCTAATGCCATATTCCCTGGCCTGATCTTTCGCCAAAGGGGTGATGAGTCCACCGCGTACCAGTGTAATGGTGTCTTGATTATTATCGGCGGCCATCCGGATATCCTTGGCAGTAATCAACGTACGACCAGGTGCTGTCTGATTGCCGGAACCTTTTTTGGTTTCGGACGGGACCGGCTTATAGCTGCCGGCCGTAATTTTTTTAAAAGTCGCGGCCAGTTGATCGGTCTGGCAGAAGACCACACCGAAACTTTCCAGTTTGCCCAGTATTCGTTTTATCTCATCGCGGATCCCTTTATTGGAAAGGGTATTCAGCAAGGTGAAGCCATCGTTGGTTGCCAGAACGGGTTTGTCCTGGATCAGTGCCGACAGCACGATGGTGCTTTCCTGGTCATCGCCGATCAGGCGAGCCACTTTGGCTGCCGTCTTAAAGCAGAACGTCGGTAATACCAGGATATCCGCTTTTTGCAGGGCTTTTTCGAGCCCTTCCGGTTTAACCGTATCGAGAATACACCGACTGCCGGTTTTTTCTCTGATATCATCGCCGCATACCCAGGAGCGTGCAGAATTCACCGTAAATGTGCTGGACCTGGCGGCAATCTCCTCGATCAGCCGAACTTGTTCCAGGGCTTGTTCCAACATACGAACCCCAGGATGAAAGACGTTCAGTACGGCCGGGGTTTCTCGGGCACGTTGGACGCGATTTAAAGCCGGTTTTTCGGTCGGGCGGGTAAGCAATCCTTTTTCTTGCAGAACTTCCCGCACCATTCTGCTGATGACTTCTTTTTGCATAACGGAAAATCGCCTTATTTTCGAATGATGCTAGTTCCCATTTAGCTGATCTCTAATTTTGGTCTTGCTGTTATCAAAACTTTTTGGTTTCAGGTTTCAGGTGTCAGTTGACTGAACAGAAAAGCGGGAACCTAGACATCTTCACGCGGTATATAGCCACATCCTACTTTGATGCCCCTATGTCTATCCCGAAACCTGACACCTGACACCTGAAACCTATTTTTTAATTCGCATCTAAACAAGATAGGGCTATCCCCATTGGTGTCGTGAACTGGGGAGATTCAGGGCGAAAAGTCTTAATACTCAATGCTTTTTGGACAATTTCAGCAAAGCCTTCCAACTCGCAGGTTCCACCGACCAGGCAGACCCCGCTGAGGTCATCAAATTGCTGCAGACAGTTGTCCACTATACTGGCAATCTTTTCGATAACCGGTCGTACGATTGGAAGTATTTCACCATTTTTTTGGCGGTCGGTCTTTATTTCTTCGGCTTCTTCATAGCTGATTTTATAATTGCCGGCCACCACCAGTGACAGGTGCACACCGCCGGTAGCTTCATCGTCCGTAAAAACAATCTTGTTGTTTTTAATTACTGCGATTCCGGTTGTTCCGCCACCCACATCCACGATGGCACCGTTTTTAAGTTTGAGAATTTGATTGGCAGCCGTGGGTTCATCCAAAACATTTAATACTTCCAGTCCCACCCCTTCGAGGATGTAGCGGGTGGCATTTATGTTGGCGTATTCGGTCTGCGGCGGATACGAGGTGGCTCCTTTTTCAATCGGGAGATGGCTGACATCCCTCATTTCTTGAATCATTTCGCGGACAATATTCTGAGCACCGGCATAATCCACGATCAAGCCGCTGCGAACCACTTCGGCCCTGCGCATTCTGACGGCACGGGGTATACCGGTTTCATCTATTATAATGGTAATGGCTTTATAAGTTCCCAGATCAACCCCGGCATATAATCGCCGTGCGTCGGAAAAATCCCAGTTTTCCGGTTGGTTGACGAGCTTGTGTAAATCTAATCCGGGAGTCGTCATAAAATACACCTGCCTAAGTCCCGACTGGGTGAGGGGATCACCACGTGACTCAAAATCAGTCCGGTACCGCGCAGCACATCAATGCCGGCCTCGACCGCTGAATTTATTGATGAAACATCACCGGTCAGGTAAAGAAATGATTTACCGCCCAGACCC
>Ga0265306_10001913_pt1 | contig 10079 bp, 8 predicted proteins | sample Helome_3_FD_192493 | JGI IMG/M metagenome (GOLD analysis project Ga0265306, IMG submission 192493) | Marine sediment microbial communities from subtidal zone of North Sea - Hel_20160420 (Illumina Assembly) | ecosystem: Environmental > Aquatic > Marine > Subtidal zone > Sediment ...
ACGCTGGATTTCGCCATCGCGCGTGATAGCGCCTTCGGGGAATATACACACGATATTGCCAGCGGCGAGTTCCTCATCAACTCGCTCGAATGCCTCGTTCATAAGCTGCTCATCTTCCATCTTGCCCGCAATGGGGATCGCGCGCATGTGCTCGAAAAAGAAGCGCAAGAACGGCATCTGGAAGATGCGGTAGTACATGACAAAGCGCATTGGACGACGTATGGAACCGGCGAGCAGGATTGGGTCCATGTAGCTAACGTGATTGCAGACCACGATGGCGGGTCCCTTGCTGGGCACGTTGTCGAGTCCGGTGGGCCGGATGCGATACAGCAGGTTTATCACAACCCAGGCCAGGAATCGCATCATGAACTCCGGTAGCAGGGAGTAAATGTAGATCGCGACTACGACGTTCAGTGCGGCGAGGATCAGAAACAGCTCAGTGATCGAGAATCCCAGGCTTAGAACGGCGATCGCCATTATTGAGGCGACGACCATGAAGACGGTGTTCATGATGTTGTTCGCGGCGATGATCCGCGACAGATGACGGCGCTTGGCGCGCTTTTGAATCAGTGCATACAACGGCACGCTGTAGATACCGCCAAATGCGCCGAGCATGGCGAGATCGAACAATATGCGGATACTCCCCGGTCGGCCGAGAAACTCGCTGATCGACGAAACGGCGACAACATGCGGTGTGGTCTGCGCGAAAAACAGGTCGACGGCAAACACACTAAGCCCGATAGAACCGAAGGGTACGAGTCCCAACTCGATACGGTGCCCCGACATGCGTTCACACAACAAAGAGCCAACGCCAACACCTATTGCGAACGCAACCAGCAGGGCCGTTGTAATTGCCTCATTGCCGTTGAGCATATCCAGTGTGTAAGCGGGCACCTGCACTGTCATCACTGTGCCGAAGAACCAGAACCATGATATGCCGAGGATGGACAAGAACACCGTTCGGTCCTCGCGCGCAAAACCTACGATGCGCGCGGTTTCTCGCCAGGCGTTCCAGCTGATTTTCAGGTCCGGATCCACGGCTTGCGTTGTGGGTACGCGGCGGCTGGCGAGGTAACCAAACACGGCAAAGCCAACAAGACACGCGGCGAGCAAGGTCTGGTCGCCTGGGGAGATCGCGATCATCAGGCCGCCAATGATCAGGCCGAGAATGATCGCGACGTAGGTGCCGGCCTCCACAAGCGCGTTGCCGCCGATGAGCTCTGAGGTAGCGAGTTGTTGCGGCAGATAGGCATATTTGACGGGCCCGAAAAACGTTGACTGGCAACCCATCAGGAACAGGACCAGCAGCAACACCAGGTAGCTTTTTGTAATGAGTGCCACGGCGGCGATGCTCATCAGGGCGATCTCGAGCAGCTTGATGCGCCGCATCAGAAAGGACTTCTCATATTTGTCGGCGAATTGACCGGCAGTGGCCGAAAATAGGAAAAACGGTAATATAAACAACAGGCTGGAGACATTCGCAAGCTGACTGTGATTCATCCCGAAGATCAGGATGCCCTGAAATGTCACGAGTATGATGAGCCCGTTGCGAAACACGTTGTCATTGAGGGCGCCCAGGAACTGGGTGGAGAAGAACGGCGCGAACCGGCGCTGTTTGAGTAGCGAAAACTGGCTCGATTCTTTCACGTATAGCGTGTCCTTTTTGCCCAAAAGTGCGAACTCACGCAATTTCACATATTGATAGCGGTGCTATCATGCGAGGTTGCAGGATGCTGAAATATATACCATTTAATCAATTTAAGATTGGCTTGCGCCGTTCTTTCGATTGACGCAAGCCTATTTTAGGACTGGCAATAGCCAATGAATGTTCGATTGACATCGTTGTTGTGCGGGCTATTCGTGCTCGGAGGGTGCGCCGAAGAGGTGCCGCCGAGATCCGTGCAGGAATTTCTTGCCGACCCCAATTCGCTTGAAGCGGTTGTCGTTCGTTGTTCACAAAATCGGTCCCAGACGCGCTACGAGGCTGAATGCGTCAACGCGCGCCAGGCGATTTCGATCATGGAAGCCAAGGAAGATCGGGCCAGGCGGGATGCATTTGAAGCCGAATCCAACAAGAAAAGACAGGCGCTGCGGCGCACGCAGCAAGCGGCTGCCGAAGCCCGTCGCAGGGCGGAGGCAGCTGAGCAGCGGCGCAAGGAAGCCGAGTACCTGGCACAATTCGGCGAATTGCCGCCTTCCCAGAATGGCGGTTTCGATAGTAACGAGGCCGCGATGAATGCGCCGAGTGCGGTTATTCCGGAACCTGCCGCGGTGGACGCCATGCCACCTGGAAGCGAGCAGCCCGCGACTGATGGTGGCAACGCGCCGGTTGCCGAACCCACACCTCCTGCTACTGATCTTGATGCCGTGCGCGAAGAATTGCGCAAGCGTAGTGAGGGAACGGGCGGCTAATTCAGTCTAGGCCTGCGGAACGTCAGGCATCGTTCGGACGTGCAGATCGCGCTGCGGAAACGGAATCTGAATCCCCGCCGCAGCAAACGCCTTGTAGACATTGCATCCAAGCTCGTGACGAAGTCGTCCACGGTCAACTGGTTTTTCAATCCAACACAGCAACTCGAAATCCAGGCTGGATTCGCCGAATTGGCGAAACCTGACGCGCGGCGCTGGATTGCTGCATATTTCATCATGATCGGTCGCGACCTTTTCGAGTGTCGCAATCACAAGATCAATATCAGAGCCATACGCGGCACCGACGGAAATACGGATGCGGTGTTTCTCTGATGGTCCTCCAGCTTCATTGATGATTTTGCTATTGCCAATGATGCCGTTCGGAACCGTGATCTCAATGTCATCGCGCGTCACTATTCGTGTGCTGCGCAGACCGATGTGCGTGACGATACCGCGTTCGCCGGTATCCAGGATGATGAAATCGCCGTTCTTGTAGGGCGCGTCCATGATAATCGAAACACCGGCGAACAGGTTTGACAGCGTATCTTTTGCCGCGAAACTGAGTGCCAGGCCGACGATACCGGCTGATGCGACCCAAGCCGTGACATCGATGTTCCAGGCGAGGAACAGGAAGTATATCGCCAGTGCAAACAGGATGACTTTTGCGACATTCTGAAAGAGTGCCAGCATTCCCGTCTGCATGAGTTTGCTGCTGCGATTGCGCCGTGCCGTCTGCGCGAGGATATCCGTCAGCTGGCGCAGCATGTTGTACCAGATAACAACGGCGATGGTCTTGAGAATGCCCAGCGTTATAAACGTAGGCGGCCCCGGCAGGTCGATACGTTGTGTCGCCAGGCCGAGGCCTATGAGTACAAACGACATGAAGATCGGCTGATGTGCCAGGGCGACCAGATGATCATCGACATCGGTTTTCGAGCGACTGGCAAGCTGGCCGACCGCTCGCGACAAAATCCAGTCGGCGATTTTGCCGAGAACCACGAACACGACCGCAATGACCAGCGCCTGCAGATAGATGTTCGGGCCGATCAACTCGGCCATCGCTTTAATTTCCGTAATTACGTTTTCCAACGAGACGTCGACAGCCAATCAATAATTGGGATCGTATTCTTCTTCGTCAGCATCCGGTACACCGAAGGTGCGAACCTCTGAAGGTCGATCGTCGGAGGATTGCGGATTCTGAGTCGTACCCGCGCTCATTCCGGGTTGCGTTGGCAGACGGATGGTCTGCGCGGTCAGGATCTGGACGAATTCATTTGCGATGTCGGGCGCAATATTTGGCGAGCTGACAAAGATTTGCTCTGGCGTCATGCTCGAAGAACCATAAAACGCGGCGTTGGCTTTGCGGTCCATTGTCACGCCGGCGCCTTCGAATGCGACGCCAGCGAACAGGCCGCGGCTACGTGAGTATGAAACGACTTCAGCCTGGAATCGGATGTCCGTCGCAACAGAGGTGCTCCTTCCGACGGGCCCGGCCGCAACTGAGGCGTCCGCACCAAGCGTGAACTTGCCATTGGCAATGGTCTCGACACCCTTGCGTGTACGAAAAACAAGAATGACGTCGGTCGACTGCGCGCCGACCTGCCAGCCAATGCTGCCACCCGTCATCGTTACGAACGCCGGATTGCTCCACGAGTTGTCATCCTGCCGCACGACCAGGATTCCACGGCCGCGCCTCGCGCCAATGCCGAAACCTATTTTGACAACATTCGGAATGACCGCGACCCCATAGGCTCTTGACAGCAGGGCGGGTGGAATGGATTTTTCCGGTATACGCAGCAACTGATCGAGGACGTCAGCTGCGTCGGCAACGCGGCGTTCTTCTTTTGTGGCGGCAACAGCGGGCAGCGCGAGCACCAGCCCGAGAAACAGGACAATAGCCTTACATTTCAGATCGCTCATAGAAAATTGGAGAAACCGGGACCCAGGAAGTTCAATGATACGCGAGAATCGGTGGAAGCGGGCAGTCCAGGCTTGCGCAAACAGCTCGAATTAATTCAGTCTCGGCGACTGTGAGGGTCTTGTCAGACATGACGACAGCTGTAATGGCTTCGAGCAACATCTTCTTGCCGTCACCATTGAGCGCTAGCAGAATCTCCAGGCTCTCATCGAGCACCGGAACTGTGTACTCGTGATCCGCTTCAAACGCGAACTCGCTGCCCCACTTGCCGAATACAGCCGTGCCGGCGGCAAACGCCCGTGCCTGCTCTTTCTCATCGGGGTGCCCGTGTTTCGCGACGATTCGTAGTAGCTCTATCGCTGCTTTGCGCACGGGTGCTCGGCTCGTGGTGCGTCGCTTGTTGCTCGCCGACGGGTTGACTGCCTGCGTAAGGTTGCTGACCAGTATTCGGTAGTAGCAGTATTCGTAAAGGTCGATATCGCCATCGACATCGATCAGGCGGCCGGCGAGATCGATCAGGTAACTGAGTTCAGGTTCAGGCCGGCGCTTCAATGCCGGGAACGCAATTCCCAGAATCGGCAAACGAAATTCGGCGCCGGCTCTCTGGACATCATCGAAGTATTTGCGAATGAGCTTTACGCGTTCACCGCCAAGCCGCTCTGTTGCGATGCCCAACTGTCGATCCAGGTGCTGCCCGCTGCGATCGAGTATCAGGGCAACGCAAAGCAGGTACGCGAGCTCGTGCGAGTGAGCAGCGTCATACAATGTCTCTGGAATCGAGCGACGCAATTCTGCCGCATACGAGACATGTTCGGGCTCGGGGTCGCCGATCATTTCGGCAATGGTTTCGGTCAGGTCTGTCGTGGTACCGGCAGCCATCGCTGTTGTAACCCCGGAATCGAATCCGGCGGCTCTTGCATCGTCGTCTACGGCCCGGTACTGCCCGCGCTTCACCACGGGGTAGTCGCTGGCCTTAAAGTGCGGGTCCAGCGCCTGGATGCGTTCCGTCAGCGGAGGATGAGTCGCAAACATCCCGCTGAGTTTTGATCCGGTGCCAAACAACATATGGCTGACCTCCTCAGGATCAGTTGCACTGAGGTGTGAGCCTGCCTGATATCCGCCGATTTTTTTCAGCGCATTGGCAATACCGTCCGTTTGCCGCGTGAACTGCACCGCGGACGCGTCGGCAAGGTACTCGCGCTGTCTCGATACTCCGGCCTTGATGATCCGCGCGAAGAACATGCCGATACCGCCGAGCACGATGAGCCCAATGGCAATGATAAGGATCACCGGCGCGCCTTTGTTGCGCCGGCCCGAAAATGCGCCCCAGCGACCGCCACGCAAGATCATCCGACCAGCCAGGGCGAGTACCATGATGCCGAACAGGATACCCATCAGACGAATATTGAGCCGCATGTCGCCATTGAGAACGTGACTGAACTCATGCGCAATGACGCCCTGCAGCTCGTCGCGATCGAGGAGTTCGAGTGTGCCCCGGGTGACAGCCACTGCCGCATCGCCCGGCTCATAGCCGGCAGCGAAAGCATTGATACCGCTCTCCTGTTCCAGAACAAAGATATCGGGTACCGGAACGCCCGAAGCGATCGCCATCTCTTCAACCACATTGCGAAGTCTGCGCCGCAGCGGGTCCTGTGTGTTTGGCGACACGAGAGTACCGCCCATGTCCGCAGCGACTCGACTGCCGCCGGATGACAGCGACGCAGTCTTGTAGGCGGTTGCGAACACGATGACCATTGTGACCAGGGCCGCGATTCCAAGCAGCATCGGAGCGTATTGCACCAGGAATGTTCGAACGGAAATTGACCGGCCGACATCTGTAAACCCGTACAGACTGAAACCGATGATGAGCGTCACACCGATGACGATGATGCCGACCGCTACGATGTAGAAAAAGACAAGCCGCCGCGATGTGCGGCGGGCCTGGTCTTGTGCGTCAAAGAAGTTCAAAACAGCATCGAGCGCTTGTAAGAACGCCAGCGGTCAGGTGAATGAAACGTCCGGCGCGTCGCGCATCTCTTCGGATTCAATCTCCAGGAAGCTGGCCAGTTTGAAGCTGAAGAACCCGGCGATGACGTTGTTCGGGAAGTTCTGCGCCGAATTGTTGTACTGCAGGACCGTGTCGTTAAATGCCTGGCGTGAGAACGCGACCTTGTTCTCAGTGCTGGCGAGCTCTTCCTGGAACTGCATCATGTTTTGATTCGCCTTGAGATCAGGATAAGCTTCGGACAAAGCAAACAGTTTGCCGAGCGCGCTCGTCAAAGCACCTTCAGACGCACCGAGTTCCTTGATGGCCAGCGCGTTGGCAGGGTCGGCTTTGGCGGCGTCCAGGCTGGCTGATGCGGCATTGCGTGCATTGATCACGGCTTCGAGCGTCTCGCGCTCATGTTTCATGTAGCCCTTGACGGCTTCGACAAGGTTCGGAATCAGGTCGTAGCGCCGGGTCAACTGTACGTCGATTTGGGCAAAAGCGTTCTTGACGCGATTGCGTTCATTAACGAGGCGGTTGTATATACCAATGCCCCAGAACACAATTGCAGCCAGAACCGCCAGGAAAATCAGGAATGAAGTCACTGTCCCGCTCCTTGTCAATAGTTCGAAGATCGAAGCATAACGCTCGTACACAGCTTTCACTAGTTATGGTGGCGTTAATCGTGATTTCAACGCCTGCTCGAGGCGAGTGGGTTGGTGACGCGCGCCCGATGATGGGCACGGAGGTGAGCGTTCGTCTGTGGCACGACGATGCTGCAATCGGTGAGGAAATCGTTAAGCAGATATTTGCCGAGGCCGATCGAATTGACCGGTTGATGAGTACCTACAAGGATGACAGTCGCATCTCGGAGATCAATCGGCTTGCCGCAAAGGAGCCCATCGTCGCAGGCGACGAGCTTTTTCAGCTGATTCGACGCTCGCTGGATATTTCGGTCCTGACGCGCGGGGCATTTGATATCACCTACGACAGCGTCGGTCAGCACTACGATTTTCGCAACCGACAAAGGCCCGACGAAGCGACAGTCGAAGCTGAGCGCCAGTTGATCGACTTCCGATTCGTCGAGCTGGACCAGGCGGCGGGCACGGTCCGTTTTCGTGAGGAGGGTGTGCGCATCAATCTCGGTGGAATTGCGAAAGGTTATGTCGTCGAGCGTGGTGTCAGCATTCTGCGTTCGCGCGGGGTACAGAATGGCATCGTGAGCGCCGGTGGTGACTCGCGCTTGCTCGGTGACCGTCGTGGTCAACCGTGGATGGTCGGCATACGGGATCCGCGCGCTGGCGGGCAGGTCGCCATCTCGGTGCCGCTGGAGGACGAGGCGATCTCGACATCCGGTGATTACGAGCGCTATTTTGAGGAAGGCGACACTCGCTACCACCACATTATCCAGCCCAGCACAGGCGAGCCGGCCAGCGGTGTGCGCAGCGCAACGGTGTTCGGGCCCGATGCGGTCATCACCGATGCGCTGTCGACGTCCGTCTTCGTCATGGGCGTTGACCAGGGCCTGCGGTTGATTGCGACCTTGCCCGACTATGAGAGCATCGTCATCGATGAGGGCGGGCGCATTTTTTATTCGGATGGTCTGCAGCAGCCATCGCAGTAGCGTCGACAGCTGAATAAAACACTCTGTCTGTCGCTGAATAGAGACGGATATTCACTTTAAATTCAGCTAGATAGCTCTATCATAGACTATCCAATGGCGACGACATTTACGTGCGCGCCGGCGGCCAGAGCGGGGCACTTGCGGTGTCTCAAAATATCTGGAAAAAGCAGCAATTTAACGTAATCTGTGACGATTGCGCGGTATGGCTGTCGAAGTGAGGTGCAGGAGGGACGTGGATTTCAGGGCAAACAGTGATTTTTGGCGCGGCGATTATGTTCAGACAAGACCGGCCATTTGTGACTTCAATCACGGCCCCGGCAGGGCCCTGCCTGTCACCATTCAACGTCTGGCTGTGCCGCCCCAGGACACGGATTGTGCCTGGCTGACATTACAAGGATCGAGATGATGAAAATGAAGAACATTTTGTTGGGTCTCTTATTCAGCGCATTTGCCGCAACCAGTCTTGCCTCATCAGGCCTGACAGGTCAGGCTGCGCCTGACTTCGCCTTGAAGAGTGCGTCAGGTGAAAACCTGCGGCTCTCGGAGTATCGCGGTGATGTTGTCATGGTGAACTTTTGGGCGACATGGTGTGGTCCGTGTCGCCAGGAGATGCCGCTGCTCGACGAGTTGTATTCGCGCTATGGACGCGTCGGCTTCAGCCTGCTCGGCGTCAATATCGACGACAACTCATCGAAAGCCATGAACATGGTTTCCGAGCTCGGCGTGAGTTTCCCGGTGCTGTTTGATTCGAGCAAGGCAGTCAGCAAGCTGTACGAGGTCGACGCGATGCCGGTGACTGTGATTATTGACCGTGAAGGCACCATTCGCTACGTGCACCACGGCTACAAACCGGGTTACGAAGAAATGTACCTCGACCAGATTCGGTCATTGCTGAGGGAGTAAGCGCGACGCTTGGGTCCGCAGGAGAGTGATAGTGACAAATCGACTATTGATCAGCCTTTTCGTGAGCCTGATGCTGGCAATTAGCGCGACATCAATCGCGCAGGAAACCGCAGCAGCAGATGCCGAGGCTGCATCTCGCGAGAAGTTTCGCAGTCTTGATGAGGATGTGCAGGACCTGAAAAAGGAAGTGCTCGATCTCAACAGGGACCTGTTCCTGCTTGAGGAAGAGCTGCTGTTCCCGGCCAACTCCCAGGTCGCGTTCTTCATTTCGCTGGATGTTGGCGAGTATTTCAATCTCGACTCGGTCAATTTGAAGATCGATGGCAAGGAAGTTACGAACTACCTGTACACCGAACGTGAAGCCGATGCGCTGGTGCGTGGCGGCGTGCATCGCGTCCACATGGCAAACCTCAAAACGGGTAAGCACGAGCTGATCGCCGTATTTACCGGTGTCGGACCGAATATTCGCGACTACCGGCGCGGTGCAACATTGACATTCGACAAGGGCATCGGTGCCAAGTACATCGAGCTTGAGATCACGGACCGAGTGAAGAAACAACAGCCGGAGTTCGTCATCAAGGAATGGGAGTGATCTTTGTTGCGCTGCCGCTCCATTCCTGTCGCGCTTTGTTTTCTGTTGTTGGTCTTAGTGCCAACGGCATACGCTGCCAAGAACGACCCTGAACCGATTGTCGTGGAGGACCCGCACTACGGTGAGGTCCTTTTCTACTTTTTTAAGGAAGATTACTTCCCGGCTATCGTGCGACTTTTGGCGGCGCAGCAACAGGGTCTGCTTAGCGAACATGAAGAACAGGCTGAGCTATTGCTCGGTGGTCTGTATCTTTCCTACGGGCATCATCTCGAGGCTGCGGTCATCTTTGAGCGTCTTTTGGCGGACAATGTCGACCAGGAGATTCGTGATCGCACGTGGTTTTTTCTGGCCAAAATCTGGCTGCAACGAGGCTATCTCGACAAGTCGCAGGAAGCGCTGTCCTACCTGAGTGAGGACCTGCCCGACAATCTGCAGCGCGAAGCGCAGATGCTGCAGTCGCAGATCTATATCAACAGTGGCCAGTATGAGCAAGCAATCGCTTTGCTGGAAAACTGGAAAGGCAGAACAGAATGGGCCAGCTATGCCAAGTTCAACCTCGGCGTTGCCATGGTGCGCAGTGGCGATGTCGCCGGTGCCGAGAAAATTCTGAGCAAGCTCGGCGAACTCAACCCATTCAGCGAGGAAT
>Ga0265306_10001914_pt1 | contig 10077 bp, 6 predicted proteins | sample Helome_3_FD_192493 | JGI IMG/M metagenome (GOLD analysis project Ga0265306, IMG submission 192493) | Marine sediment microbial communities from subtidal zone of North Sea - Hel_20160420 (Illumina Assembly) | ecosystem: Environmental > Aquatic > Marine > Subtidal zone > Sediment ...
GAAAACCAGGTCGAAACCGGTAATGGTATCGCTGCGGGATTTCAGAATACCAGTTTCATTCCGCCGATCGTCGAACAGATGATCAGCACCGGCGAGGAAACCGGAAATTTGCCTAAAGTTATGAGCCGGCTGGCCGATTACTTTGAAGGCGAGCTATCCAACAAGCTGCAAACCCTGTCGCGACTCGCCGAACCGGTAATGTTACTGATCATGGGGGGCGTAGTTGGACTGATTGTCAGTTCGCTGATATTGCCGATTTTCAAGTTGACCCGCGTGGTCGGATGAGAAAATTTAGTTAAAAATGTTAATTGAATCAAGGTTTTTGATAAATTTTGAAAATATTTGAAAAATCATGACTAGACTCGAAATTAGTTAATTTACGAATTGAGAAGGAAGAGAACAATGCAACCAATCCGCAACGCAATCCAGCAGGGTTTTACGCTCGTCGAACTGTTGATCGTGGTCATTATCCTGGCGCTACTGGCTGCCATCGTGGTGCCGCAGTTTGCTTCATCAACCGATGACGCCAAAGCGGCTTCACTGGACACAACACTGGGTAACCTGCGATCAGCAATCGACCTGTATTACCAGCAACACGGTGAATACCCGAGTGCAATCGCTGCAGCCGGTGGTGCCGCTTGCGTGAATGGAACATCCGGCGATGGCGCGATCGATACCGATACGGCATTTTTCCAGCAATTGGCCTATTACACCGATGCTGACGGCGCGGCATGTACCCAGAAAAATGGTAATGCCTTTCCTTATGGACCTTACCTTAAGAAAGACTCATTGCCCGCTAATCCCATTACTCTTGACGCGACCCTGGTCATTGACACTACGGGTGATTTGAATCTGACTGGTGTTGACCCAGCTGAGGGTTGGAAGTTTGATAATGGCAGTGGAAAGTTCATTGCTAATGACAGCATCGGTACTGACGCCGCGGGCGATACCTGGGATACACACTAAACTCTTGATCAAAAAAGTGTGTTCTTTAATCTCAACGAGCGTTCGTTTAAATTAAACCATCAGGCTGGCTTCAGCCTGCTGGAACTCTCTATCGTAGTACTCATCCTGGGGATCATGGCCATCGTCGTGATCCCCGATTCTGCTCCTTCCAACCAGCAAAAACTCGATCTCGCCGCGAATCAAATCGCACAGGCGCTGCGCTTTGCGCACAGCGAGGCATTGCGCACAGGCGAACATCATGGCGTTACCATTAGCCAGGTCACGCAAACCATCACGGTAAAGAAATGGAACATGACGACCGACCCGGTGAGCACCGAACTGGTGCCCTATCACCCGGTCGGCAAGCAAACTTTCGTCTTCGACGCCGATAGCATTAGCCTCGCCCCCGGTGTATCGATTACCAACAGCAGCGATATTTTCAATTACACCACGGTCGGCCGCCGCCGCAGCCTGATTTTCGACCCACGCGGTGTGCCGGTGTGGGTACAAGGCTCCGACGATAGCGTTCATCGCTTGCTCGACGGCGTGGTCCAGCTAAGCGATGGCCGTGATCAGCGTGACGTTGCAGTCGCACCGCTGACCGGCCGGGTGACGGTGCAATGAAGCCTGCAACGAACAAATCGCAATCGGGCTTTTCCTACATGGAACTGCTGATCGCGACCCTGCTGATCACGATCATGCTGGTGCCGGCGCTCGAGGCTATGCAAAGCGGTATTCAGGGGAGCGGCATACATACGCAACTCGCGCAGAACCAGTACCGCATGATATCGAAGATGGAACAGACCCTGGGGCTGCCGTTTAGCGAGTTGCTGCAACAGGCTGACCTGGTTGCTGATCCCAAAGTACTGATTCCCGAGCCCTTTTCAGATGCCGCGGGCACCGAGTCACGGCGCCTGGTATTTCTGTCGCGCTACGATGGCGACGATGCCGACGGCGATAAGGACCCGTTCACCGGCACCGACACGGGTTTGCTGTGGGTGCGCGTCACGATCGAGGATAGTCCGCGTGCACTGGAGACCGTGATCATTGAATAGCCTCGCGCCTAGCCGGTCGTCACCACGACCTTGCGCCGCCAGTTGCGGTTTTACCTACGTCGAACTGATGATAACGCTCGCGATCGCGGCGTTGATCATTGCCGGCCTCACCGGTGTGGTCGGCCAGGCGCTGCGATCGCAGGATGCGGTCTCGGAGAAAAACAAACTCACGCGCGATGCGCGCTTCGCGATGCAGCGCATGCTGCGCACGGTTGCCAATTCGCGTAGGTTGCTATTGCCGCTCAGGGATAATCCCAACACCAACTGGCCCGAGCACATTCGCGAACAGACGCTGCCGCCTTCGCCACCGATCGGTGACAGCACGTTCGCGACCGCGGTACTCGCGGTGACACTACCGGCCACTGTCGACCTGGATAGCGACGGTATCCCCGATGCCGACGACGATAAGGATGGTCTAATCGACGAAGATCTACCTAATGACAATCACTACGACAATGCCCCCGGTATCGCAGGCATTGATGACGATGGTGATGGTTTGTTCGATGAGGGCAGCATTTATGATGATGACGAAGACGGTACTGTGAACGAAGACTCCCTGGACGGTATCGATAATGATGGTGATGGCAGTATCGATGAAGATACGCCTTCTGATATGAATGCCGATGCTTGTCCTGGTATCTGCGGAGTGGACGATGATAACGATGGCAATATCGATGAGGGTGGCGATTCAGGTGACGATGATGAGCTCGGCAGTAGTTATGAAGATTCTCTCGATCCCGTTGTCTTTTATCTGGATAACGGAACCCTGAAAGAACGCACGCCGGTACCCTGGGACACTAACGCCGACAGCTCAGTCACCGGTGCCGATTTTATCGAGTCGGTGATTGCCGACAACGTCACGCGCTTTCGCGTCGAACGTCTCGATAATGGCAGCGCGATGGAAGTTATCGATCTCACGCTGGAACTCACCAGCCCGCTCACCGGTGAAACCGTGAGCCTGCAGAGTCAGGTGCGAGTCGGGGGCGCCTTGTGATCCCCGCGGGAAAACAAACGGGTTATATCCTGCTACCGGTGATCGTCGTGATCACGCTGGTAGCGGCGATAGCTCTACTGATGAACACCGAGAGTGCGCTCGAAAGCAATACTGCCGCCAGCGAGCTTGACACGCAGCAGGTTCGTTACGTGGCCGAGGCCGGATTGAATCATGCCCAGTGGCTGATGCAACAGCAGGGCTGCGGCGCCTATACCAATATCAGTAACCAGGCGATCGCTAACGGTAGTTACAGCACGGTATTGACCACGGACCTCGCCACTACCACTAGCTATACGATTGCAGTCGATCAGGATACCTGGATTCGCAACGACTTTCCCGGTAATAACCACAGTGGCGATGCGAGGATGCATACCAAATACGAAGCAGGCAAAATCGAGAATATACTAGTACGTTACGACCTCTCGGCAATTCCGGCGAAAGCCGCAATCCTCTCGGCCCGAGCCTGGTTTTATGTCGATAAAAAACACCCCGAAGGCCCAATCGAAATACATACACCAACCGCCGACTGGTTGGAGACTGATGCGACCTGGACGAGTATGGGTGACAAGCTGGATACTGCCATTGTCGCCATGTTGCCAGCGCAAGCTAATGATCTGACCTGGGTTTCGGCCAACCTGACAGCGCAGGTTCAGGGCTGGGTAAACGGCCAGCTAAACTACGGTATCGCGCTAACTTCGAGCAGTGAGAAAAGCCATGGGCAATACGCAAGCCGGGAGTCCGCTAATGCCCCTTATCTGGAAGTCACTGTCGGTATAGCACCTTCTTCACCGGCGTCGTTAAAGTCGGTAGGGACATTATCGAGCGGCATCGAACGCAAAGTCCTGCGCAACGATGTCACCTTGTACCAGGCGCCTTTGCTGATCGAGCGTCGGCCTGATGCCAGTGAAATCGACGATACCTATATCTGGGCATCGAACAAAACCACCAATTATGGCGCCGATGACGAATCCTGGGCCTCAACTGGCAGCACCAACGAATCGCTTTCTCTCTACCGCTTCGACCTGAGCAATCTGAAACTACCACCCCAGGCGAAAATAGTTGGTGCGACCCTGTCGCTTTACCACCGCAGTGGCAACGACGCTGACGTACCAATCACCGCACAACGCATTACCAGTGACTGGAAAGAAGATGAAGTAACCTGGAATAAACGCGATAACGGCAATAACTGGGATAATCCCGGTGGCGATTACGATGCAGACGTGATTTCCACCACGCTGGTGGGTTCGACCGGACCCGGTTCGACCAAACCCCTGCGCTACGAATGGGATATCGGCCGCCTGCTACTGGGCTGGCTCGACGGTAGCTACCCAAATTACGGTGTTGTTATAAGAACAGAACAACCGGGCTCAACGGGTGAGCGATTTGATACCAGCGACCACACGGATCCGATTCGCCACCCCCGTCTGATGATCGATTACACACTGCCATGCGGGCAGGCCAGCATGGCGCCGCAAGGTTCGGGCAATATCCTCATGGTGGTGGTCAACCCGACCACGCTGGTGCCTTCCGACGAAGCGAAGAAATCGCTCTTCGAATCCTGGGGTTACATCGTATCGGTGATCAGCGAAAGCGCAAACCAGGCTTCCTACGACACAGCGGTCGCGGTGAACGACGTGGTGTTTATTTCCGAGACGGTTAACAGCAACTCAGTTGGTACCAAGCTCGCCGATGCGCCGATCGGTGTGGTCAGTCAGGATGGCGACTACAATGACGACCTGGGTTTTTCCTCCAGCAATAACTGGACCGTGGATACCTCGATCGACGTGACCGACAACAGTCACTATATCACCGCACCGTTTGCGATCGGGCCGCTAGAAATTTATGCCAGTGGCATGGAGCAGCTGACCGTAAACGGATCAGAGGCCGCCGGCCTGCAAACCCTGGCGGAAAGCTCCGGCAAAGGTGCGCTGGTGGTGCTCGATACCGGTGCCGCGATCGACGGCGGTACCGCGGCCGGGCGACGCGTCATGCTGCCGCTGGGCCGCGAGGGTAACTTCGTCTGGGATCAGCTCAATAACAACGGCCGCCTGATCGTGCAGCGCTCGCTGCAATGGGGCGCGGGACTCGACGTGGTCAAGGTTAATCCACAGCTATTGTTGGTGGTGGTCAATCCATCGAGTCTGACCGCCCAGGAAAGCGCGAAGAAAACCCTGATCGAAGGCTGGGGTTATACGGTCAACCTGATCGACGAGAGCGATAGCCAGGCGGCGTTTGATGCTGCGGTAGCCGCCAACGACGTGGTATTCATCACCGAGGACGTGACCGCAAGCAATATCAACACCAAGCTCGTCGATGCGACCATCGGTGTCGTCACCGAAGAAGCCAACCTCTCGGACGAATTCGGTATCGCGTCGATCATCGCCTGGGACAGTGGCGTATCCATCGACATCAAGGACACACCACACTACATCACGCAGCCGTTTGGCAAAGGGGCACTGACGGTCTTGACGGCATCGGAATCGCTGGCGTATATAGACGGGGACCAGGCCCCGGACCTCCTTAGGCTGGCGACGGTTACTCCGGGACCAGCACTGGTGGCGCTGGAAACCGGTGCCGCGCTGCAGGCCGGTGTGGGCGGCAATGCGGCCGGTCGCCGTGTGCAGCTTCCCTGGGGCGGTAACACTTTCGATGTCAATCATTTGAACAGCGATGGCCTGACCATCATGCAGCGCGCGCTCGCGTGGGGCGCGGGCGCCGAAATCCTGGGTTTCTCGAACGAGTTGTTGTTTGTGGTCACCAATCCATCCGCCCTGACCAGCGCTGAAACGGCGAAGAAATCCCTGATCGAATCCTGGGGTTACACGGTCAACCTGATCGACGACGCCGACAGCGTTGCCAACTTCGTCGCCGCTTTTGTGGCCAACGGCGTGATTTACGTTTCGGGTGAGGCCAGCGATGCCGCGGTCAGCAGCAAGCTGGTTAAAACGACGCTTGGCGTCGTCAACGAACAGATTTCGCTGCATGATGAATTATTGTTGTCGACCAGCGCCGGCAGCAACGATTTCACCAATATAATGGTGATCGACAATGCGCATTACATCACCCAGGGTGTCGCGACTGGCTGGCATACGATTGCGAGCAGCAATCAGCCTTTAAACGCGCTCCAGGGCACGCTGGCGCCGGGTATGACCAATCTGGCCGAGGTCTGGATTTCGGGCGCGAATTACGACTTCGGGCTCGCGGTCGTCGATATCGGCGGGCAGCTCAACACGGGTGAAATAGCGGCTGGGCGGCGTGTACAGTTACCCTGGGGTACCGCCAGCTTCGATTTCAGCACGCTTAATAACAACGGCAAAAACCTGATGCGCCGCGCGCTCGAGTGGGCCGGCGGCGCTAGTATCGACCTCGGTCCGCTGGCGCACTGGAAACTCGACGAAACCAGCGGCCCGACGGCTGTCGACTCCGAGGGAGGTCACGACGGCACCTGGACTAACGACCCGAACCCGGCGCCGGCTGTTGTCGACGGCGGTCTCGACTTCGATGGCAGTAACGATTACGTCGATGCCGGTAGCTTCGATGTAACCGGCAGCGGCATCACGATGATGGGCTGGTTCAACGCCGAGGCCATTGCGACCGATGACGGGCGCATTGTTTCCAAGGCCAGTGGACCCAATGAGGGCGATGCCTGGTGGCAATTGAGCACCACCGACTCAGGCTCCAACCGCTATTTACGTATGCGCATCAAGGCTGGCGGTACCACCACCACGTTTGCTGACTCCAGTGTTAATTTAACCACGGCGCAATGGTATTTCGCGGTCGGGACCTACGATAGCGCGACTGGTGACATGAGGCTGTATCTCGATGGTGCCGAGGTTGCCAACGGTTCGCATGCGGTCGGTGGAGCGATCGATACCGATGCGGCGGTGCCGGTGGCGATCGGCGCCAACGGTACCGCGGAGCGCTTTTTTAACGGCATTCTCGATGACGTGCGCGTCTACGACTATGCGTTGAGCGCGAGTGAGATTTCTGATCTCTATGCTGCTAATGCCCCCCTTGGCCCGTCGAGCTACACCGAGATGTATCAGCCCTGGAGCGCGACTAGTGACAACACCTGGCAAAGCGTTGACCTGGGTGTATTCGGCGTACCGGCCGACGCGGTGGTCGAGGTTGCGATTACCAATGCTAAAGACAAAAACGAACGTTGGGGCGGTGTGCGGTCGGTCGGTTCCAGTCTTGACCGGCGATTCCAGTTACACGAGGCAGAGGGCGGGGGCGTCGACGCGATAACCCTGCATGTGCAGGCAGATTCCTCCAGTCGGATCGAGCATTTCTCTGAGAAGAAGGCAGAGCTGACTTTCACCCTGCTGGGATATTGGGCCGGTGCCAGATATGTCGAGCTGTTAGAACCCTTCACTGCCGATAACAACAATACCTGGGTTGAAGAAGATCTTGGAGACGACGGCCTTGGGCCAAATCAGGTCGCCGAGATCGTGATGCTGAATACCAATCAAGGTGCTGAACGTCTCGCCGGTGTACGCCCGTCGGGAGCGAGCTACCAGCGGCGTTTCAACCTGCACGAAGCCGAGGCGGGTGGCGTGGATGCGGTTACGATGATGGTCACGACCGATGCAACGTCGACCATCGAGGTTTTTGCCGGTTCCAGTGCGGACATCGATTTCCACGTGCTCGGTTACTGGAGTGCGCCGCCCGGAACCTATGTCGCAACCGGCGGCGTGCACGGTCAGGCTACGGCCTCCTCGACCTGGGAGCAGGCGGACCTGGCAGGCTTCGGAGTCCCCGCGGATTCGGTCGCACAGTTCGTGATATCCAGCGAGGTGCCCAACTTCAGTCGGGAGCTGGGTGTTCGGGAGGTGGGTTCTGGCGAGCTGCGCGTAATCGATCTCCACAAGGCGGAGGCCGGTGGTTCGGAAGATGCCAGTCTGCACGTTAATGTCGATTCAGCTGCGAAAATCGAGTGGTACTCGGCCTCCGATACCTCGGAACGCTACTTCTACCCGGTCGGCTGGTGGGTACTATTACCATGATAATTAAAGAAAAAGCAGTTTCAGCCGATCTGTTACCTGATGCCGGTGCGCAAGGCATCCGTAGGCACAACCTTTGGGACAGAATAAGTTGAAAATAAATCTACCCAGGCATTTACGTTCGGTGTGGTCGAGCACTCGCTACGAGTCGCCCGAGCTGACCCGTTTCGCCCGTCAGAAATCGGTTGCAGAGGCGCGCAAGGGACTTGCGGCGATGAGTATTCTGTCGATAGTAATCCTGCTGATCGAAGCCGCTTTCTATGTCAGGTTCGCGCTTGACCCGATGTACCTCTACACCTGCGCGATCCTGGTGCTGCTGTCGCTCAACATGGTATTTTCCGCACGCACGGTCGGTGATCCACAGGCCTTGCATTTACTCGGCGTCACCCTGCTGGTGGTTTCGGGCAGCGCTTTCATATTGCTGGCGCACTATCAGCACGTGTTTCACCCGATGTTGTTTGCCAGTGTCGCGATGCTGTTCATCGTCATACCGATGATGTCCTGGGGCCTCGGCGAAGCGCTCGCGGTAACGCTGCTGATCTACACCATGTTTACCCTGTCGACGCTCGATGCGCAGTATGGTATCGGTGAGCAGAGCCTGTGGACCCTGCAATTCATCATGCTCGGTGCCGGCGCGGTGAGTCTGTCGCTGGTAGCGCGCAATGTCAGACTGCGCAAACACGATCTCGCGACCCAGCACGACCTGGTGGTCGCGCACGACCATATTACCGATTTGTCGAACCGCGACCCGTTAACCGGTGCCTGGAATCGACGTTACTTCGACCTCGAGTTCGACAACTACCTGAAGCAGTGTCGTGACAATCAAAACCAGTTCCACTTCATGCTGCTCGACGTCGACGATTTCAAAATCCTGAACGATGAATGTGGACACGAAAGCGGTGACCAGGTGCTCGAGCACATCGGGCAGGCTTTCGATAGCGTGCTCGCCGGCAACGGTAATATTGTGCGCATGGGCGGCGATGAGTTCGCGGTGATTTTCGCCGACCTCGAGCCCAGGGTAATTGCCATTCGGGGATTGAAAAAATTCTGTGATTTAAACGCGGCGAGCAAGCACGAGCTGGTGACCAGGGCCAGCGTCAGTATCGGGGTCGCGAGCGTACCCCCCGATATCGAGGTCAGCTACCGCCAGCTCTATAAACAGGCTGATCTCGCGCTTTACCGGGCGAAGAGTCTCAAGGATGACAATCGGGCGCCACCGAACATTGTCGTCAGCGTGCTGCGAGACCCCAATGATGTTTTCAGCAGTACCCAGAGCCTGTGGAAAGTGCCGGAACCCAGCAACGTGAATAACCAGGCTGGATGATCTTATCGACATGATCATTAAGGAAAAAGCGCTTTAAGCCGATTTATCGACTAATTACCGAAACGGAAGTATCCGTATGAGGGAAGTAACCGTATGAGTAATCACTGGGACAAGGTCACGATCGAGGCAAACCTGATCTCCTTGCCTGACATTTACTGGCGCCTGAAAGAAATCATCGATGCGCGTGACTATTCGATGCAGGACGTGGCGCAACTGATTGTCTATGATCCGGGTTTGACGGCGCGCCTGCTGCGTATCGTCAATAGCGCCTATTTCGGATTTTCCGCAACAATTGATACGGTTAATCACGCGGTGTCGATCCTCGGTGTGCAGCAGGTTCAGGACCTGGTTTTGACGACTTCTATCGCCGACGCCCTCGGTGACTATGAATGTGAGCACCTCGACATCAAGCAATTCTGGATGCGCAGTGTCTATCGCGCTATCGCTGCGCGCGAGCTCGCGGTGGTATGCAACCTGATGGATAGCGAACGCATGTTTGTCGCCGGCCTGCTGAGTGGCATCGGCCACCTCATTATGTACCAGTCGGTACCGGTGCTGGCGCAGCAGGCACAACGTGAGGCGAGGGAATCCGGCAGGCCGCTGTACCTGGTCGAACGCGAGGTGACCGGATTCGATCATGTCCAGGTGGCAACCGTGCTGATGAAGAACTGGAAATTACCGCCAGGCCTGGTGACCGTGATCGAGCATCACCTCGAATTCGGTACGGATGCGGATTACCGCCTCGAATCCGCGATC
>Ga0265306_10001915_pt1 | contig 10076 bp, 11 predicted proteins | sample Helome_3_FD_192493 | JGI IMG/M metagenome (GOLD analysis project Ga0265306, IMG submission 192493) | Marine sediment microbial communities from subtidal zone of North Sea - Hel_20160420 (Illumina Assembly) | ecosystem: Environmental > Aquatic > Marine > Subtidal zone > Sediment ...
TGAATGATAACGGTTTGCTGCTACGCAGACACGAACCAGCCAGTAGATTGCGGATGCGGCGTCGTGTCCTCGTTGTCGAGCGGCGGTCAGGTATTGCTCCGCGCGCAGGAGGTCTCCCGAACGCGCATGGGAAACACCGAGGAGGAAGAGGTCCTCGGCAGTGACGGTGGTGAGCTCGGTTTGAAGCTCCGAGCCTTGATGAAGCGTTGTGTGATGACAGCCACCAATCATCGCGAGGCACGGTGCGAGCAAGAGCCCTAGTGCCTTGCTAGGGCGTCGTGCTTGCCCGAGCGGCGATCTTTCCAATAATCTCGTTGAGCCATTCGACATACCCGTGCCTCCTCAAGTGCTCAGTCAGTAGAAGTAGCCGATAAATCTCGCTGAGCGCATCAGACCATCGACGCTGGTCGAGCGCGGTGACCAGATTCAAACGCGCTGCCGCATAGTCCGTGTTGACTCGGGCGGAGAGGGCCGTGAGCAAACGACCGACACGCGCTCCGTCGCTGTGCGAGCCAGCCGCTCGATAGCAGGCTTGGGCTTCACTGTAGCGCTGCACAGCTCGGACGCCGTCGCCTGCATTGTACGCATATCGGTCTGCACGAAGTAGGCCGAGCTCCTCCAAACGTCGACCGTTCGGCAGAGGATCGCCTTGCAATGGACAGACCGTGACGTCGACGAAGAGCTCCGGATAATCGTGGAGAGCTTGCTGGTTGTGGCTGGGCGCCGCCGGGCCTCGGAGCCATGCCACAAGCACCACAAGCCCGCATGCTACGAACAACGCCACGAAGCCATTGCGCCGGACTTGCGAGATCCCCGTCATGCCGGTCCAAGCCCTCCCGTCATGAAGCGAACGACGACCGGGCCAAGAAGCAGGACGATCACGCACAGAAAGATTAGCGCCATCGGACCTAGGAGCATGAGTGCGGCCTCCGATGCCGTTTCCTCGGCGGCGATGCTGCGCCGTAGACGCTGCGTCTGTGCCTGTATGGTCAGAACGCCCGCGAGGGGGCTTCCTTTCTCTTCCGCCTGGACGACGCTGTTGACGAATTCGCGGACCTGGTCGGTTGGAATGCGGGCAGCGAACCCTTCCATTGCACGTCGCCGAGTGTGGCCGAGGTCGAGCTCCTGCAGCACTCTGGCAAATTCTTCGATCACAGGGTCGTCGGGATCTGAGGCGCTATGGACGATGCGTCGGAGTGAACCCGGGAAGTCCAGACCCGCGCTCATGCACATGGATGCAAGCTCGACCGACGCGGGAAGCCCGCGACCGACGCTTAGCGCTCTTTGTTGAGCGACCCCCATCACGCGAACCCACGGCAAGAAGGCCCCTATGCACAAAGCCCCAACCGAAAACGACCGAGGTATCTCCAGGAGTTGACACGCAATCAACGTCCCGCCGCCGAAGCCGAGGCCCGAGAGAATACAGAGCGCCATCAACTCGTCATCGGAAAGCCCGAGATAGTCGCCCGCATGAGTCAGCGAGCGGCGGAGGTGCACGCGAATTCGCTCCATCCGAATCAGAGGCAGCCAGGCCGCCAGCAGGCGGACCGTCGGCTCAACAAATGGGAAGAGGGCACCCTGACGCAACGCCTTGGTTCGATTGAGACCCCGGGCACCTAAGGTCGGCCGGTCTGCCAACGGCATCTTCGCGAGCTGGAACGTGAGGCCCGACGCGCCTCCCAGAACAGCAGCGAAAACGAGCGCGAGAACGACATCAAGCCGGCCGATCACAGGTCAGCCTTGGTGATGTGATGGGCCCAAACCGTGGCAAAGGTCCAAACCAGGGCACAGGCCGCGAGAATGACCTGCCCGATCTGCTGCTTCAACAACGGTTCGAACCAGGACCTGTCGAGCCACGCGATCATGACGCAGAGAAGAAAGGGCACAGACGCTAAGACCAGAACCTGCCCGCGGCCTTCGGCTGTCTTGGCCCGGAGCACACCTTCGAGCCTCGCGGATTCGCGAAGCGCCGCCGAAGCGTGCTCCAAGGTCCTGGACAAGTCGCCGCCGGTCTGCCGGGCGACCACGATCATGGCGAGCGCTCCGGAAATCACCGTGCTGTTGATTCGTCTGGAGGTGGCGCCAATTGCGCGATCGAGCGGCGCCCCGAGGCGGATCTCTTTGACCAATAGGTCAACCTCTACGCTGAAAGGCTTGGGTACCAACGGGATGGTGGAAGCAATGGCTTCTCCAACGGAGGAGGTCGCTTTGAGAGCGTTGGCCAGCATCAGCAACCAAGTGTCGAGCTGACGTTCGAGCTGAGCGACGCGCGCAACGTGCCGCTTCCACAAGACGAAGAGCGGCGCCGCGGCAGCAAATAGCGAAACGAGAGCAAACACCGGGCTTCGACTGACCGCAAACAGCCCCAGGAACGCAGCGCAGACTACGAGTTGCGCAAAGGCGATCTGGGACCCTCGGTAGGGCAGCAGCAGAAAGACCGAGTGCCGTTCGAGGCGCGCGGCATAGCGTCCCCATTGTTGCTGAGCGAGGTTGCCCTCGATGGACAAGAGAAGATACGAAATGACCGCACATCCACCGACGAGGCACGCCGCCGAGAAGAGCAAAAGCGGAAAGGCCTCGAGCTTCACAAGAACTCCCCACCGTCGATGAGCCCCTGCGTGATGAACTCGTCCAAGAAGCTCGGAACGTAGCCCGTCGTTCGGTGCTCCCCCAACACCTCGCCAGATGCGCTCGTGCCGGTTCGTTGGAAGAGAAAAATGTCGTGGAGAACGAGCTGACCGTCATCTCCTAATTGCCCGACTTCGGTGACTGAAGTTAGACGACGAGAACCGTCCGAGAATCTCGTTTGTTGAACGACGATATGAAGACTTCCGGCGAGCTGCTCTCGGATCGTCCGGGGGGACAAGTCGAGGCCCGCCATCATACAGAGGGTCTCGATGCGTTTGAGCGCTTCGGTCGCGGAGTTTGCATGTGTCGTCGTCATCGAACCTTCGTGTCCGGTGTTCATCGCCTGCAACATGTCGATGGCCTCTCCGGCGCGGCACTCACCCACGATGATTCGGTCCGGTCTCATTCGGAGTGCATTCTTGACCAGGTCCCGGATGCTGTAGCCGCCACAACCCTCCAAGTTTCGGGGCTTCGATTCGAGCGAAACGACATGCGGTTGATCGAGACGAAGCTCCGCAGCGTCTTCGATGGTAACGATTCGCTCGCCCGCTGGGATCTCCGTCGAGAGGACATTCAGCAAGGTCGTCTTTCCGCTGCCCGTGCCGCCCGAGATGAGCAAATTCTTTTTGGCGCGTACGCAGCGCTCTAAGAACCTCGACATCGCCGAGCTCAAACTCCCCAACTGAACCAGCTGATCCATTTGAAGCGAGCGTTTGGCGAACTTTCGAATCGTAATGCACGGCCCGCGGATCGCGAGGGGCGGAATGATTGCGTTTACGCGTGAGCCGTCATCGAGGCGTGCGTCGACCAAGGGCGTGCTTTCATCAATGCGGCGACCTAGCGGAGTCACGATTCGTTCGATCGCTGCACGACAGGATTCATCATCGGTGAAACGCAAAGGCGTGAGGCGAATCTTGCCCTGTCGTTCGACGTAGATCGTGTTTGGATCTACGACCATGATCTCGGAAACGGAGTCATCGTCCAGAAGCTCTTGAAGTGGCCCGAGACCAAGCACCTCGTCGGTCATCTCCGAGACGAGCTTGGCCAAATCTGAGGAAGGAGGGAGCTGCCCCTCGAAACGCGACACGATCTGCTGGAGAGCCTCAACGACCCGCGGACGCAGAACCTCTGCATCCATATCCGCGGCTTCGAGGGATGCGAGATCGAGGTGGTCGAGGAGCGACCGGTGAATTCTCCGTCTGATCTCAGGAGTCGCGGACGCGCTGCTCGCCGCGAGAGGCGAGACTCGAAGCAGGTAGGGGCCCACTCGAAGGTCTTCACCGGGCGCGAGCAGAGTTTCGGCTTCACAAAGCCGCTCGCCGGCGAGGATGGTCCCATTGGAAGACCGATCGACGACGCGAGCGCCGGCGCGGCCCTGTTCGATGTGAAGGTGGATCCGACTGACCGCCGGCGAGGGAAGGACGATGTGGCAAGCGGGGTCGCGGCCAACGGTAAGCGAGCTCGTGTCGGCGATGGTTAGCTCTTGCTTGGAACCGTCCGGCATGAAGACGGAGACCGCAAACCCGCCACTCATCGACTGCGCTCGCTTCCGGCGTTCGGAGCAATGGTACGCCCAACGCGTGGTTGGTCCATGAGGTGCTGATCGTCGACCCCACCTCGGAAGCTCTCGTAGACGCGCAGCGCTTCTTCGACTCGATCCCTCTGACTCAAGCTCACCGGCTCGACGACGGAAGGGACTACGAACATGTACGATTGGTCGTCTTCCGTCTCGCGGGAGTGCGTACCAAAGAGAGCACCTATGAATGGAACGAGAGCAAGCCCCGGGATCCCGTTTTTCCTCCGCCGCTCCGTGCGCGCGCGAATCCCAGCCAAGGAAACCGACTGGCCTAGCTCGAGATTGACCAAGGTTTCAAGGTGCGAGGTGATTCGGCCAGGGATCCCCCGCGCCCCTTTTTCGGCGTCCAGGTCGGACACGTCGGCTACGATCTCGAGCTCGATACGACCAGTCTTGGAATCGTACTGTGGAAGAACACTCACCTTCGTGCCGAACTCGATCGCCTGCACGTTCACGGTCAAGTTGTTCTGGACTTGAACGTTGAACTCTCCGCCAGAGGTGAACACGGCTTCGGCCCCGTTGGCGGTCACCAAGGTGGCTTGACGGTACAACTTCGCCCAACCTTTGGCCTGCGCGAGGTCGAAGCTGGGCAAGAACGTCTGTGGCAGTATCTGAAAAGCGCTCTGCGTCGCTTGCCCACTACCACCTGTGATCGCGATAGCGGCCTCGGACGGCCCGATCGTGCTCCCGATGTTCCCTGGCCAATTGAGCCCAATCTGATGGCCGTAGCGGTCCTGGATTAGGACGAAATACAGATCCAAGCGGATATTCTCTCTGCCGCCGAGCCCCTTCTTCGCGTCGGCCGGAATTACTCGAATGGTGTACTGGAGCTGACTGCCGTCATTCTTGATCAAAAGGAGAGAAGTCGTTCCCTCTTCCTTGCCGACGATTACGAAGCGACTCTGGTCGCGCGTAATGCGGATGTCGGCAAACCCAGGTGCCCCCTCCGAGTAACTCTTGATGCCCCGCGCAGGGAGGCTCTTTTGTTCGCCGACGCGCAGGACGATCGGGCGGTTGACCTCCAGCTCTGCGGTGGCCCCAGCCTCGAGCAGTGTGGCGAGAAGCATGACGGCTGCCAGGACCCTCCTCTTCGTCAAAGCGAACACCTCAGTCGACCTTTTCGATCCGCAATCGCCGTTGCCGACGCGCTCGCTTCTCTTGCTCGAGGACGTCCGAATCATCGGTCTCGACGAGGCCCTCATTGATCTCGAGGTCGTTCTCGTTGCGCAGGACGAGATTCAAGGTTGCATCGCGCCGTGCCTGGGCGAGCAGGCTGGCTTGGTCGATCGTGAGGAGCAGAGTGACGGAGTCCGATCGAAGGGGAGCGCTTTGGGGGGCTGCTCCGCCAAAGCGATCGCCGACGGCGAGAACGAGAACATTCTGTAACAGCGGAACCGTGACAACTCTTGCCTCTGAGCCTGGCCTCGCTTTGGTGAGCAAGACGTCGACCCGGTCGCCCGGGCGCATGAGGTCGGCGAACGATCGCCTCCCCGTTCCGGCAATGCTCATTGCCCGCATCCCTTTTGGAACACGGCTCGATAGCGAGCTTCGGTCCCTTGGAGCGGTGGACAGATCGGTCCAGAGCAGAGTCTGGTTGGCCTCGAGGTCAATGGACGAGCGGACCCCCAAGACCCGTGGAAGCGCGCTGGCAAGCACTTGGCGCTCTTCGACGTAGCTCTCGGGCAGAGTCCGCACGAGCAGCATCTGCTCGGTTAACGGCACACCTGCGGCGACGTCCTGGCTCATGGCGAGCAATGCGATCGGATCACCCCCCGTCGCTTTTCGCTGGAACTGCCGAACATAGACGCCGAGGAGCACAAAACCGAGCGCGGCGACGATGACGGATGCGAGGAGAGCGGTTCGATTCATGAAAGGCGGCCCTTGGTCATGACGGTTCAGAAATCAGGATAGAGAGAACGGTGACTGAGGGTTCGGCGGGACGGGCGAGAACAGTGATCGTGCGATTTCCCCGCTCCGCGGAGAGCGTTCGAATGTCGTCAATCACGATCGACTCGGAAGGATGCCGCTCGATGATCGTCCAGCCGTTCGCCGACAGCTCGCTTCGATAAAACGACTCGAGGTCGGCCGCAGACTCATGGGGCACCCTGTACACGACCAAGCCGCTGGGTGAACCCGACTCCCATGCCGACAGAACGCGCTGTGACCCTCGAGGCCGAGGGACGGCTGCGACGTCACTGCCCCCTGCGTCCGCGCCGTCGGTAGGCAACATTCGAAAGAGATCGAAAGCTGAGTCCGCCCAAACCGTGAGGACGAACGTGTGGTCAACGGGCATGCCGGGCACCCGACGAGCGCGGATGTATCTAAGAGTACCCAGGGCACCCAAGTCGCCGGTCTCGGAGAAGCGAAGAAATCGATCGGCAAGCGAGCCTAAATCTCGGGGTGCATCGCCCATGTCGAGGCAAGCGACGTGCCCGGCGTCCTTGCCGCGCGCCGATTGCATAGAAAGCTGTTCGGCCAGCCCCGCATTCGGGCCGGTGCACAGAGATTCGTAGTGTAGAAGAACCTCGTCGAGCGGGGCTGGAATTGTTTGGGTGCGAAATGAAACGCGGACACCGTTCAATTGCAGAACCCGGGCAGGCTCCGAAGGTGTGCCCGGATAGCTCATGGTCTCGGCCCCGGCGCCCCAAAGAAATCGCGCAACGTCGGCATGAGCGGAACGCAGTAGAACCGCGGAAGCCAAGACGACGAGGACCAGCAGAAATAGCCCCAGCCGGAAGACGGGCGTGATCCTATCTACATACTTCACGCGCGTACTCCGTCGTTTGCAGTCCGGTGCGGCAGGCGTGCTCTAGAACGTTGCCCACGCCTTCGGCGTTCCTCGCCGTCGTATTGCACAACAGGGTCGTCACCCCGTGCTGCGACCCAGTCTCGGGGCTCAGCATGGTGGGCATCAACGCCTCTGCCAGGCCGATCCCATTCGTTGCTTTGCCGAGGAAGAACCGGCCAAGGTTGCCTAGGAAGGAATCCAAGGAGAAGCGACCGTCCTGCACTGCGAGCAGGTCGTCGAGACCACCGGCGCGAATTTCACCTTCGATGCGCCCGCACTCCCCGCTTCGACAGCCTTGCGCCGGGCACTCGCCCGAATCGGCCTGCAGCCAGGCCATTCGCCTCGCACGAGACTTCGCCTCGAGCTTGGCTCCGTACATTCCATTGAGTGCGACCACCGCTGCCAAAGACGCTGCGAATACGGGCAGACTTATCAGCGCTTCGAGCATCGCGGTTCCGTTTTCGTCTGCCAGCAGTTTTCGGTTTGATGCAGCCATCGTGTCCTCAGTGGGCGGAAACCGCGTTGATTGAGAAATCACGCGCGACGTCACAAAGGCCCGCTAGCCCCCCGAGCGAGACTCGCCCTCTCGCTCCCGCACATGCGCTGAGAAGCCCACCCGGAATCCAGTTGCGTGAAATTCGAAACCTACGAAGCCGTGCGCGCCACTTCTGTTTCCAGAGCCACTCGACCTTGTGCTCGGTACCATCGAAGTAGTACTCGGCCTGCGCGAAGGCGAGGCGACCTACGACATGCGCCTGGTGTGCGGCATTTCGCCCGTCGGCTGCGCCGCCTTGTGCGATGCGAATGCCCCGCTCGCCATGCTGCCAATGGTTCTCGTGAGGGTCTCGACCGATGGCGTACGCTCGGTATTGGAACTCTTCGTGGCCGAGCCATACGACGGTTCCATCGCCTCGGTTCTGAATCACGCGACGTGGATGCTCCACGACTTCGTCCGCGCATGTCCTTCGTTTGCCCAGCCGGAGTGCCTGACCAACGACGCCACCGAGAAACTTCAGAAGCCATCGAGGCACCTTCGAGCTCACGTTGCTCAGCCTGTTGCTCAGGCCATCGGAGACGCGATCACAGAGGATGCCGGCGTCGTCCTCTTCGATTGGTAGCCCTCGCCCGCCGCTGGGGAGACGCGAGCCGAGAAGCGGCACGACAAAACCGCCGGCTACCGGGGGATCATACGCGGCCTGGAAGGCCATCGCGTCGACCGCGCGCGCCTCGGCCAGCAAGGGGTACCCGTGCTGGACGGCCTCGTGAGCGACATCCAACGCGTCGTGGGCGACTCGCACGAACTGCTCGACTGCGTCACCGACCCTTTCGAGGGTGCTCTCCACCGGATTGAGCACAGCGATGAGTGCGGATGCTTTCGCGGCGAGGACGACCGTCGCAACGAGCCCGTAGAGAATGCCAATGACGATTTCGAGCAGAACTTCGACACTGCGGATGACCAGCAAAATCCCGGCGGTCACTGCCATCACGACGTTGAGCAAGACGTGGAGGTTCATCCCCTTGGCACCCATCACTGAAGCTGCATGCGCGCCTGCGTCCGCGCCGTCCTGCATGATGCGCCGGTAGATGACAGCGTCCCCTACACCCAGGATGTAGTAGAGAGACCCGATGAGGAGGAGCGCCATGAAGAGGGACATGAGCATCATGGCGCCCTTCGTCTCTTCGATTAGGCCTGCTTGCTTCGGGCGCATTAGTAACCCCTCGCGTGATACTCGTAGGGCGCGTCTTGGATCAGCAGCGTGGTTTCGTGCTGTAGGCCCCGAAATCGACCTCCCACGAGACTCTGCACCAGCGGCAGGAAAGCTTCGCCGAGCTCCTCTTTGGCGTCGAGGTCTGCGAACGACTGACAAAGTATCCTTCGGGCAAGTGGCACCGTGCATTGATAGGCGTACGTCACCCTCACGGTGATTTCGGGCCCGGTCGCAACGACCCCCTGAAGCCCCGGAAACGTCACCGCGAGCGCAAACGGCTGATAGTAGAGTGCACTGAGAAGCTTCCGTTCGGTTCCGATCGCTTTGCCAATACTGGGCTGCGAATCGCGACCCACATTCACCGGTGCCAACGGCATCAGCGGCGCGTGGGCTGCCAGTCGAATCGTGTTGAGGCGTGACCTTCCAAGGTTCACCAAAGCCTCTTGAGAAAAGGCCGTTAGGAGGCCGGCTTCGCTTGCTCGGGCCCGCACAGTCGACGCGATGCTCCCGAGCGCAACACCCAGATCGGATGCCGAGACGGGACGGCGGTCCACGCTCATCTCAGCTTCCCCGCCGTATTCGTTTGGATCGTCGGGCAGGACGACTATGGCGGACCGTGCAGCCGAGTCAGCGGAGTGCTTCACCATCAGGTCTGCGTGGCCAATGAACGCGAGCTGAAGAACGCAGAGGAAGAACGTCCACATCGGAACGAACGCGATGAGGAGCTCGAGAAAAACTACGCCGCTCTTGTTTGCAAAGAGCGAACAAGAATTCGACATCGCCCCCGTCACGGCGTGGCCCATGCCAACAGGAGATGCGGGGCCGCGAAGAATACCGTCGCTACGAAGACCGGCGCGCCCATACGAATGGGAGCGGCCAGCTCGTTGCACGGTTTGCGACGCCACTGCAGCGGAAGCACAGGGCCCAAGAACACGACCAGTGCGTTTTTCAGTGTGTTGGTCAACGCCCCCTTCCAGGCCAGCGCTGAACTGGCGACGACCAAGGCCGCTACGAAAGCCGCCAGCTGGATCTCGACGCCGAGAAGCAGGTCGAAGCCCATCACCGCGCCAAGGGCGCCAAAGAGCTTGACGTCGCCGCCTCCCATCGCGCGGCGGCGAAACAGGAGGTACGGCACCAAACCGCCCAACAACCCGGCCGCTAGGCTATGGAGGGCGTATTCGATGCCAAAAGCCAGTCCGTAGCTCAATGGCGCGAGCAGGAGGACCGGAAGCGTCAGCCAATTGGGGATCTCGCCTCGTCGCCAATCGCAGAACGCTGCTGTTGCGGCGACGCACAAAGCCAGCCCCGCAGCAATAGTTACCGCCGTCTTCATTGCACAGCCTGCTACTGCACGACGTCCGCGATGTATCCGTCG
>Ga0265306_10001916_pt1 | contig 10074 bp, 10 predicted proteins | sample Helome_3_FD_192493 | JGI IMG/M metagenome (GOLD analysis project Ga0265306, IMG submission 192493) | Marine sediment microbial communities from subtidal zone of North Sea - Hel_20160420 (Illumina Assembly) | ecosystem: Environmental > Aquatic > Marine > Subtidal zone > Sediment ...
TTAAAACATTAGAAAATGGGGCGATAAAAAAATTTCCTATTTCCCGTTCTGGCTTTTACGCCTATTTACATTGGTCACCGGACAGTAAGAAATTGTGCTTCGTGGATAATGGACGTAATTTATTTATGGCCAATACATCCAGTGGAAAGATTACTAAAATTGGAACAGATAAGCTTTATTTTCCAGGGGTTTTCAGGGAACTTTTTGGATCCTGGTCTCATGATTCAAAATGGGTGTCATACACGATTATTACAGAAACAAATTTTGAAAGAGCCTACGTATATTCTTTGGATCAAAATCTATCCTTCGAACTTTCCGATGGACTTTCAAACGTTAGCGAACCCATCTTTGATCCTAGCGGAAAATATATCTATATGCTTGCCTCCACAGATGCCGGCCCGGTTGTGAATTGGTTTGATCAGTCTAACCAGGATATGGAAATGACTAATTCTATCTATTTGGCAACATTACAGAAAGAACTTACATCCCCTTTGGCCAAAGAAAATGATGAAGAAAATGACGAAGACGATGAAAAATCTAAAAAGGATTCTACAGATAGGGATAAAGAGAAGGAGAATAAAACGGTACCTCCATTGAGAATTGATTGGGAGCAAATTTCAAATCGAATTATTGACCTTCCTATTTCGCCCGGAATGTATTCTGGTTTAAGTTGTTCGGAAGAGGGGAAATTATTTTATTTATCACGCAAGCCGCATGGCAGTTACAGCGATCCACAGTCTCTTAGAATGTATGATTTAAAGAAGCGGGAAGACGAGGAAGTTATGTTGGCAAATTGGTATACCATTGCTGCTTCCGGGAAAAAAATGTTATACCTTAAAGGGAAGACATGGGGCATCACGGAGGTAGGTAAAAAACCAGAAAATGGGGAAATAAATATAGGCGCTATCGAGGTGAAAATAGACCCCCGACAAGAGTGGTCCAACATATTTGATGAAACATGGCGTGTAAACAGGGACTATTTCTATGACCCCGGAATGCATGGTTCGGATTGGAATGCCATGAAAGAAAAATATAAAAGTTTCCTGCCCGATGTCACGTGTAGAAGTGATCTCTACAGAGTTATGCAATGGATGTGCAGTGAATTGGCGGTTGGGCATCATAGATTTGGCAGTCGGGGTGATCGAATGAATAACCCGGATAAAGTAGGCGGAGGCCTTCTTGGGGCAGATTATGAAGTGGTTAACAACCGGTATCGTTTTGCTAAGATATATGGAGGTCTTAACTGGACACCAGATCTTCGTTCGCCATTAACCGAACCAGGGGTAAACATTGTCGTAGGGGAATATTTAATTGCTGTAAATGGTAATGAAGTTACGGCAGATCAAAATCTCTATAGTTTCTTTGAAAACACTGAAAATAAAATAGTGGAGCTTAAGGTTTCAGCCTCTGCAGACGGGTCTGATTCACGAAAAGTGAAGGTAGTACCTGTAGATAGTGATCGTGCACTTAGAAACAGGGATTGGGTTGAAGGTAATATAAAGAAAGTAGACAAAGCTACAAACGGCCAGGTAGCCTATGTGTATGTACCGAATACGGCGGGAGCCGGACATGAATATTTTAAACGCTACTTCTTCCCACAGGCTAATAAAAAGGCCATAATAGTTGATGAACGACATAATGGTGGTGGGCAATTGGCGGATTACTATATAGATATGCTTAAGAAACCATATCAGTCATCCTGGAATTTCAGATATGGTAATGACCTTAAAGCACCCAGTGCATCAATTCAGGGGCCTAAGGTTATGATTATCGACGAAACCGCTGGCTCTGGTGGGGATTATCTCCCCTGGATGTTTAGAAAATTTAAATTAGGGACAATAATTGGGAAAACCACATGGGGTGGTCTTGTTGGTGTATTAGGTTACCCTGAATTTATTGATGGCGGATCGGTTACGGCGCCTAATGTTGCCTTTTGGAACGAAGAAGGCTTCCGAGTGGAGAATGAAGGCGTTGCACCGGATATTGAGGTTGAACAGTGGCCAAAAGCAGTTATTTCAGGAGGGGACCCCCAATTGGAAAAAGCCATTGAAACGGTAATGGAGCAACTTAAAAGTAACCCTCCAGTAACGCCCAAGCGACCGGAATATCCTATTAGGGTTCGCAAATCTAACTGATAAACCTATTGATGTGCGATGCACACAAAAATACATCGCACTTTTTTTTGATTCACATTCAGTGTTTTGTAATTACCCCCTATATTTAATCTATCAATAGGACATTTGTTAATCAAACAGCCTTTCTAAGCCAATAAATGATTTCAACATTAGGAAAAATTTTTACAGATCTTTTTATAAAATACATGCCCAGTGCTTATGTTTTTGCATTGCTTCTCACATTGTTCACTGGTTTAATGGCCCTAATTTGGACTGATGCCTCACTTATGAACGTTCTAAGTGGCTGGTATGATGGATTTTGGTCCTTATTGGCCTTTGGAATGCAGATTATTCTTGTTATTGTAACAGCCTATAGCATAGCACAATCAGATCCCGTTGAAAAAGGAATAAATTGGATAGCCCGTTTTATAAAAACTCCCGGGCAGGTCTACTTATTTGTATTGATTTCCAGCGCATTGTTTTCCTTGATCAGTTTTGGAATGATAGTTATCGTTGCCATTTTAGCCAGAGAATTGGCAGTAAGAGTGAAGGGTTTAAACTATCCTTTCCTCATCGCTTGTGTTTATTTTGGTTTGGGCAGTTGGGTTGCCGGGGCTTCCAGTTCTATTGCCCTTTTGTTAAATACCGAAAATAATTTCTTAATAGAAGCAGGAATTCTTTCAGAATTGATACCAACTGCCTATACTTTAGGATCTACGCTCAACCTTGTGATGATTCTGCTATTTGTTGTGGTAAGTCCGTTATTATTCCTCATTTTGATCCCTAAAAATAACAAACAAAAAGAATTGTCTGATCTTTTGATTCTGGACAATCCACAAAAGGAATCTTCTGTAAAAGCAGAAGCGGAATCCTACAAATTGCCTTTTAAGGCAGTCTCCGACATTTTAAATAATAGTGCCTTTTTACAAATCACCATTTCAATTTTGGGCTTTGTTTATATCGGCCACTATTTTTACAAAAATGGATTTGATCTGAATTTTAACATTATCATATTCATGTTTTTGATCCTCGGGTTATTTCTGCATAAAACCCCACTTCGCTACAGTATTTCTATGAAACGTTCGAGTAGCAATATTTCTGGAATACTATTTCAATATCCATTTTATGCAGGTATTATGGGAATTATGTTTTCAACAGGTCTGGGCGACAAAATTGGAGAAATTCAGACATCGTTTGCTACTATAGTCAATTATCCTTTTTTAGCATATGTTTCAGGAGGTTTGGTGAATTTTGCCATCCCCAGTGCCGGTGGAGAGTTTGCGGTAATTGGTCCTAGTATTATTAATGTTGTTAAAGATCTGGGTGCAGGGTTGAGTGAATCAGAAGTTACCGCAATGATTGCAAGAGCATCAATGGCAATTGCCTATGGAGAAAGCCTGAGTAATGCCCTTCAACCTTTCTATCTACTTATAATTTTTCCTGTTATGGCAGCTGGAACAAAATTGCAGGCAAGAGACATTATGGGGTATTTTGTTATTCCATTTATTTTGTTTTTTATCATTCAGTCGGTACTGCTGGTATGGATGCCATTATAGCAATTCTATCCCATAATTCTTTTTCCTGGCTGATAGATTGTTCCCTTTCAATACAAACACGTTAAATTTATTAAACATTATTTCTTAAATTTAGTTATGTGTTATGACATCAAGGCAAGTTTGGAAGCTCAGTTAAAGAGGGCAAGGCATTATGGCAACGAGCAGGCTATTGAAGAAATCATAGAAAAACTAGTGCCCTTGACTGATCTGCCACTTTATCATGTATCAGGTTTTAATCATCCAAAATTATTTATTTATCCGGAAAGTTCACCATATGAACCAACTCTTGCAACTTGGGGCCTGGTACCATTTTGGGTAAAAGATAAAACTCACCTTAAAAATCTCTGGAACAAAACGCTTAATGCCAGAGGAGAAACCATTTTTGAAAAACCTTCCTTTCGTAATTCTGCCAAAAATAAGAGATGTATTATTTATGTAGATGGATTTTATGAACATCATCATTTTGGGGGGAAAACTTATCCTTTTTATTTAAGTAGAAAAGATGACGAACCACTGGCCCTGGCAGGACTCTGGAGCGAATGGGTAGATCCTGAAACAGGGGAATTGATAAATACCTTTTCTATTGTAACAACAAAGGGCAATGCTATGATGACCAAGATCCATAATAATCCAAAGGCAGCAGGACCCCGAATGCCATTAATACTTCCTGATGAATTGGCAGACAAGTGGCTTGATCATATGGAGGATGAATTGGATAAAAAAACCATTCAGGAATTAATTCAATCATATCCTGACGACGAACTAAAAGCCCATACAGTTAGTCGGCTTAGGGGAAAAGAATATCCTGGTAATATACCAGAGATCAATAAAGAAGTAGCCTATGCCGAGTTGGAATTTTAAAGTCCTTCCATGAATAAAATCAGCACTTAATGATTCCGAAAGCTGCAAATACCAGGTTTGGGGTTATAATTTCATTTGATGATTAACAAGAAGTATGGTATTATTTCAAAACAAAATACAAACTAAGAAAAAGGGATTAAGCCTTATTTCAATTCTGCTTGTAGTTCTTCTTTATGCCTGTAATGGCACAAATAAAGAATCATCGAAAGTTACAATTGCTGCCTCGGCAAATATGCAATATGCATTAGGGCCAATTACAAAAAAATTTACCGAAAAGACAGGAATTCCCTGTCAATTAATTATAGGTTCTTCGGGTAAACATACCGCTCAAATTGTGGAAGGTGCCCCATTTGATGTTTTTATATCGGCTGATATGAAATACCCTTCAGACCTCTATGATAAAGGCTTTGCCACAGCTCCACCAGAGATCTACGCTTATGGTAAATTAGTACTATGGACTATGGCTGACGGGCTACCGTTAACTATTGGAAACCTGAATGATTCTTCCATTAAGCACATTGCCCTGGCAAATCCCAAAACAGCACCATACGGACAGGCAGCGGTAGAAGTATTAGAAAAACATGGGCTTTTGGACAGTCTTAAAAATAAATTGGTGTACGGAGAAAGTGTTGGCCAAACCAATCAATTTATTTATTCTAAATCAGCCGAAATTGGATTTACAGCCCAATCCGTTGTCATGGCACCTGAAATGAAGGGTATTGGTAAATGGGTTTTGGTGAATGACACCGATTATAAACCAATTTTGCAAGGTGCAGTTGTCATAAAACAATCCAAAAGAAATAAGCAACAGGCTAATAATTTTTATAAATTTCTTTTCTCCAATGAGGCCAAGATAATATTAAAAGATTTCGGATATTCGGTAAATGAATAGTTTAAAAGGTCATATTAAAGAAGTTCAGGTAAACGGCAGTTTGTCGCTTGTAACAGTAGCCCTTTCTGATGAAATATTGTTTAGGACTATCATCATCGAAACTCCGGAAACGGCTTCCTATTTAAGTGTAGGTCATATGGTTAAGGTTTTATTTAAGGAAACAGAAGTTGTCATTGGTAAGGACGTTAAGCATTTAATAAGCCTTCAAAACCAGCTTAGAGGTGAAGTTAAGCGAGTTGAACGTGGTTTGTTATTAAGTAATATCATAATCAATACCCCTGTAGGCGATATTAGTTCTATTATAACGACTAATGCGGTAGATCAGCTTAATTTAAAAGAAGAACTAACTGTGTGCGCCATGGTTAAGACTAATGAAATAATGCTATCAGAATGATGAATTGGGACCCACTCTTAATTACTTTAAAACTGGCTCTTGTAACTACGGTAATGCTATTGATTATTTCAGTACCCCTAGCATACTGGTTGGTTAATACTAAATCCAGGTCAAAACCCTTTATAGAAACCTTTATCAGCATGCCCCTGGTATTACCCCCTACGGTTCTGGGATTTTATTTCCTTGTAGCATTTAGTCCCGGAAACGCATTTGGGAATTGGATAAATGAATGGCTTGGCCTTAAACTGGTATTCTCTTTTGGTGGACTTGTTGTTGCTTCAATAATCTACAGCTTACCATTTATGGTACACCCCATTCAGTCTGGCCTGAGTATTCTGCCGCATTCACTGACAGAAGCTTCACAGGTTATGGGAAAATCGAAATGGACCACATTGTTCAAAGTACTACTTCCCAATTGTAAAGCTTCCATATTAACCGGTATTGTGCTCGCTTTTGCACATACAGTAGGTGAATTTGGGGTAGTACTTATGATAGGGGGTAGTATTCCGGGTAAAACTAGAGTCGCATCAATTGCCATTTATGACGAGGTGGAAGCAATGAACTATGGCACCGCTAATTTCTATGCCACGGTATTATTTATCATTACTTTTTGTATCCTGCTGATGGTCTATCTAATAAACGGGGGGTATCTAAAGCGCTTTTGGAAATGATTAAAATTGATATTCATAAAAGTTTAAGTGCCTCTGACGGACAAATGAATCTTCACATAAAATGTGAAATTGAAAAAGGGGAATTGGTTACTCTTTACGGTGAATCCGGTGCCGGAAAAACCTCTACATTAAGAATCCTTGCTGGTCTGTTAAAACCGGATAAGGGAGAAATAACAATAAATAAAGTCCGTTGGGTTGATACTAATACCAAAGTCTTTTTAGCTCCCCAAAATAGGAATATAGGATATGTTTTTCAGGATTATGCCTTATTTCCAAATATGACGGTACTACAAAATCTGGAGTACGCATCTAATAAAGGACAGGATAAAAAAGCAATTACGGATCTTATAGAAATGATAGAACTTGGTGATCTGCAGAACAGAAAGCCACAAACACTTTCAGGAGGGCAACAACAACGAGTGGCCCTGGCGAGAGCTCTGGTTGGTAAACCAGATATTCTCTTATTAGACGAGCCACTTGCCGCCCTTGATTATAAAATTCGTTTGAAACTCCAGGATTACATCACAAGAATTCATAATGAATATGGACTGACCACTTTATTGGTAAGCCACGATATAGGCGAGATTATGAAACTATCTGACCGGGTTTTTGTGCTTGAGCAGGGAAAAGTTACCAAAAAAGGCATTCCAAATGAGATCTTTTCTAACAAAAAAATCAGTGGTAAATTTAAATTCATAGGGGAAGTATTGAAGATAGAACCCCAGGACGTTGTTGTTATTGTATCGGTTCTTATTCAAAACAATGTGGTTAAAGTAATTGCTGATAAATCTGAAGTGCAAACCCTAAAACTTGGTGATAAAGTAATGGTTGCCTCCAAAGCCTTTAATCCAATTCTCTACAAAATTGAATAATATGAATTATGATAGTAAACCGGCATTGCTTCTAATCGATATTCAGAAAGGGTTAGATGATATTGAATACTATGGAGGCCACAGAAATAATCTTCAGGCAGAAGCCAGCGCAAAAGAAATCCTGGATTTCTGGAGAAATCAAAAGTATCCGATTTTTCATATCAAACATAACTCCACTAATCCAGATTCCCCGCTGGCTCAGGGCCAGCCGGGGAACGATTTCAAGGATATTGTAAAGCCCATAGCAAATGAATCAATTATAGAAAAACAGGTAAACAGCGCTTTTATAGGCACAGATTTAAAACAACAACTGGATGTGCTGTCAGTCAGAAAATTGGTAATAGTTGGACTTACGACAGATCATTGTGTATCGAGCAGTGCAAGAATGGCAGGGAATTTGGGATATGAGACATTTTTGGTTTCAGACGCTACGGCTACCTTTAATAAGGTAGGTCCAGATGGAACTAAATTCACCGCCGAAATGATCCATGAAATTGCATTGGCCAGTTTGCATAATGAATTTGCCACGGTTATTGGAACGGATGAATTATTAAAACAAATCTGAGGAGGATAGGAGGTTTAGTAGTTTTCTTTATCCCGGTTTTAAGTGTTATTAAGGCTTTGGAGTGCAATTGAAAAATATCTCATGCCTAATGAAAACAGTGCTGTAAACTCTGTAAATACCAATACGAAATCATTAAAATACACGTTAGTGAAACATATGAAAATTAGAATAGTACTATTAACAATATTCCTGGGAACCGGAATAATATTTGCTCAAGATTGGCAAACTGATCTCACCATAGCTAAAGAATTGTCTGAAGACGGGAATAAACGGATAATTTTGGTATTTCAGGGTTCAGATTGGTGTGCCCCTTGCATAAAACTTGATAAGAAAATATGGAGTAGTGAAGAATTCCAAAATTATGCTTCAGATCACTTTGTAATGTTGCTGGCAGATTTTCCTCGTAAAAAACAGAATATGCTCCCGGTTGAGCAAAAAAATAAAAACGAGCAATTAGCGGAGACCTATAATCGCAATGGATACTTTCCTTTGGTAGTTGTCATGGATAAAGATGGTAACCTTTTGGGACAAACAGGATATAAAAATATATCGGTTAAAGAATATATCAGTTTATTAGAATCTTTTTCTGGGTAAATGACAAAACGTATAGCCATCTTTTTGATTCTTTTTTTAAGTACTGTTCCCTTTTGGGCTCAGCAATCTTTCCATCGAAGCATGAAACTGATGGGCAGTGGTTTTCAAATTACTGTGGTGGTTAAAGACTCAACGGAGGCTATTAGAGTTATAAATCTTGCCGTTAATGAAATTTCAAGAATTGAAAAACTCATTTCTTCCTGGGATCCTAATTCTCAAACTTCCGATATCAACGCAAATGCAGGAATAAAACCGGTTAAAGTCAGCGAAGAACTATATAGTTTAATTGAAAGGGCTAAAAATATTTCAGGTTTAACCGATGGTGCTTTCGATATAAGCTATGCTTCTATGGACAAAATCTGGAAATTTGATGGTAGCATGAAGAAAATGCCTTCTAGTGAGGAAATAAAGTCATCCGTTGCCAAGGTGGGATTTAAGAATATTATTCTTGATGCGGAGCATATGTCAGTTTTCCTTAAAGAAAAGGGAATGAAAATAGGATTCGGAGCCATAGGAAAGGGATATGCTGCGGATCAGGCAAAAGCCTTTCTGCAGAAAAACAATGTACAGGCCGGTATCATAAATGCCTCAGGAGACATGAATACATGGGGCAGACAACCTAATGGTAACGAATGGACTGTAGCTATTACGAATCCACTTAATAATACCAAAGCAGCTGCCATTTTGCCAATTACTAATGGTGCGGTGGTAACTTCTGGTAACTATGAAAAATTTGTGCAATTTAACGGCACGCGATATGCCCATATTATTGATCCGCGAACAGGTTATCCGGCCACTGGTATATTGAGTGTAACTGTATTTGCTCCAAAAGCAGAATTAGCAGATGCTCTTGCAACCTCTGTATTTGTTATGGGCATTGAAACAGGGTTAAACAGAATTAATCAATTACCTAAAATTGAGTGTGTAATTATAGACGAAAAAGGGAAGGTGTTTACTTCCGATAATATAGAAATAGACAGGATATGATCAGGAAAATTGCATTGGTAGCGTGTATCCCACTAGTTTTAAACAGTTGTGTGGCGGTTAAGGGATATGAAAAAGTGAATATTAATGATCCTGATATGGAGTTATCGGAAAAATTGTGCGACAGAAACGTTACGATCTTTCATTCCTATCGGGAAGCTGCTGTTGGCGCAAATGGAGGTAAAACAGGGGGTGGTTGCGGATGTAATTAAGTTACGAGAGTACGGTTATTTAACACCCGCCTCTTTTAAGAAAAACTATGACAATAAATAAGTCCCTATTTTTTATTTGCCTCTTCATGGTCTGTCGCATTTGCAATGCTCAGAATTCGGTGCAAAATGATGATGGTTATAAAAAAAGAGTTTTGGAAACCGCTGAAATTGATCTCTTATCTAGTTACTATTCCCAGGATGGCAATAATGCTGCAGTAACCGGGGGGCTTGGCACTGAAGAATTAACAGATGTTACCGGAAATTTGGTAATTTCACTTCCCATCAATGATGATGACGTGCTTACTGTCGATGCCGGTATTTCGGCTTACACTTCTGCCTCTTCCAGTAACATCAATCCA
>Ga0265306_10001918_pt1 | contig 10071 bp, 9 predicted proteins | sample Helome_3_FD_192493 | JGI IMG/M metagenome (GOLD analysis project Ga0265306, IMG submission 192493) | Marine sediment microbial communities from subtidal zone of North Sea - Hel_20160420 (Illumina Assembly) | ecosystem: Environmental > Aquatic > Marine > Subtidal zone > Sediment ...
GAGCGACTCGGAGCGGACCTCACCGGCAAGACGCGCATCGATGCGACTGGCGCGCACCCCAGGCCGATAGATCGAGCCGCGCAGCAGAATCTCGGGAGCGCGCCCCAGTGGAAAGCCGTGACCGTGGATTCGGAGAGTCCCACCGGCCTCGATTTCACGCGGCTCGATCGTCTCCAATTCGAGCAGCGCGAGGTCGTCGTACCCGCTGCAAGCGCTGAACAAGATGACGAAGAAAGCGACCGCTCGCATCGCCCTTTCCTTTCGCCGCACAGACCGAAAAGGTCAAGATTTCCGGGCCCAACTGCGAGCGCCGCAGGCATGGCCGGAAATCATGCACGAGCGATTGACAAACAGGAGGCCGCGAAGCAAAACGGCGTCCCTCTAGGGGCGGTAGCTCAGCTGGGAGAGCACCACACTGGCAGTGTGGGGGTCCGGGGTTCGATCCCCCGTCGCTCCACCCCCTTTCGACTTGCAAAAAGGAACGGGCCCGCGATCGAGAAGGATCCGGGCCCGTGTTCGGTCCTCAAGCGGCTCGGGGCCAACGCCTATTTCTTCTTGGCTGGCTTTCTCTTTTTGCTCGTCTTCGCCTTCAGGTTTTTCGCCGCCTTTTCGACCCTCTTTTCGAGATCTGCAAGCGCCTTGCTGGCTTGCCGCTTGCGGGCAGCGGTTCGCTTGGTTGCCGACTTCTTTGCCTTGGTCAGCTTCCGCTTGATGTCGGTGCGCGTCTTTTTCGCCTTGCGCTTCAGGGCCGCCGTCTCTTTTTCGGCGTCCTTCTTGGCTTTCGTCAGCTTTTTCTTGAGTGCAGCCACTTCGGACTTCGCCGATTTTTTCGCGGCGCGCTTCTTGGCTGCCTTCTTTGGCGCCGCGCGCTTCTTGGTTGCCTTCTTTGGCGCCGCACGCTTCTTGGCTGCCTTCTTCACAGTCTTCTTTTTGGGCGCCGACCTTTTGGTCGCCCGCTTCTTGGTGGCTTTTTTGGTGGCCGCTTTCGCCATGTCACGCTCCGTTGTGGATGGAGCGCGTAGTATAAACGGCCGCGAGCATGTCCGGACAATAATTCTTCACGTGCAAAGCCATGCACGCTCAACCTCTCGACCACGAACCGCGCCAGCGCTTGGCTAGATCCCGTTCTCGTGGGGCATCCGATGCCGGGGGCTCTGGAAGTAGTGCATCGGAGAGTACTGGGTGAGGTTTGTGGCGCGAGCCGTATAGAGGCCGGCGTACTGCTCGATTTGGTTGCCGAAGCTCGAAACCTCGTTGCCGGCCTTGAAGACCGAACCCCAGAAAGGGTGAAATGCTTCGTCCAAGACGTCATGAAGGGCGTTTCGCTCGGCGTTCAGCTCTTTGAGCTGGGCTCTCAGCCGATCGATCGAGCGCCTGTGACGGACGCGCTTCGCGTCCCATTTTGCGCGTTCGGGGCCTGATTCGTGCTCATTCAGCTTCCGCTCGGCACGCTTGAGCCGGGCCTGACGCTCGCGAAGCTCGTCCTGCACCGCGTCCCGCATCTGTTCGAGGGCGTCCGCGCGATCGAAGCTCAGGGCGTGCTCCCTCAGCACCCGAACCTCGTCATCCATCTCCTGAATGATCATCGCGGTGCGCCAGGTCGATTCCTTCTTGGCTCGAAGGACGTCACCGTAGATGTGGTCACCCACGTAGAGCACCTCGTCCCCTGCGATGCCGAGCGCACGCTGGAGGTCGGCGATGTTCCCCCCGGTGTACACGCGGCCCCGAGCCGGCTCTCGAATCTCCGCCCCGGTCTCCACATCGACGAAAGGCGCTTTATCCGTGAAGAAGCTCGGTTTTTGGGAGAACGTGCAGATGTAGTCGAGGTAATTTTTCCAGCTCGGGTACTCCTCGAGGGCGTCGCCCAGTAGGTAAGTCATCATCGCGTCGGTGTACTCGGGGCCCGAGTTGGTAAGGAGGAACAGTCGCTTTCCTGCGCTTCGAAGCTTGTGGAACAACAGCCCGAGCTCCGGATCACGATCCACGTAACGTGGCAAATCTTGCAACACCACGTCGAGAATCGAGCCGTCCTGATGTGACAGGTCGGCGCACTGCCGAATGTCGGTGAAAAGCTGACCGTAGTCGAGCGCACCCTGGCGCGGCTCGAGGTGCTCAATCACCGCTGCGTAGACCGCTACCTCGGACAGCGAGTAGAGGGTGTCGACCCAGTGGTAGCGCCCGGTGCCAGGGCGCAGACGTCGGGTGTGGTATGCGCGGCGGCGCTCTTCTCGGCTGAGCCTGGTGAAGCCGTGATAGGCCGTCTTTACGTACCGGTGGCGGTCCATCTTGAGCACATTGCCGAGCTTCCGATCGATCAGCAGGCCCCGGATCGGGAAGTCGGTCCGATACTTCATCGTACGGAGCTCCTCGGGGTACCCGCGCTCGATGAGCTTGCTCACCGTCGCCTCGATGCTGAGGCGATCCATCTCCGCCTGGCGGTAGATCGCCAGCGTGTAGTCCATGTCGAAGCCCACCGCCTTGACCTGGTCGAGCCGCATGTTGCGGTTGCAGTAGACCCTACGTCCGGCAGGCGGAGGAAAGACGCTCCCTGTGGGGGAGTCGAACTCGGGCGCGGGGAAACGCTCCTGCAAGGAGTCGCTCAGTTGTCGGCGGGATAGACGGCGACGCGCTTGCCGGTACGGCCGCGACGCTCGAACGTCACCACGCCGTCCACTTTGGCCCAGAGCGTGTAGTCCTTACCCACGCCCACGTTTGCTCCCGGATGGAATGTCTGGCCGACCTGGCGAACCAGGATGCTGCCTGCGGGGACCGTCTGGCCGCCGAACACTTTGACGCCACGGTACTGCGGCTTGGAATCGCGGCCGTTACGGGATGAGCCCTGCCCCTTCTTATGTGCCATGGCGCCTCCTTAGCCTTTCACGCTCTTGATGCTGAGCTCGGTGTACGGCTGCCGGTGACCACGACGGTTCCGATAGCCCTTCCGGCGTTTCATCTTGAAGACGATGATCTTCTTGGCCAGATCTTGTGCGACGATTTCCGCCGTGACTTTGGCGCCGCCGACGTGCGGCTTACCCACTTCGACCTTCTCGCCGCCGACCATCAAGATGTCGGTGAACTCCACTTTGGAGCCGACATCACCTGCCAGCTTTTCGACGCGAATCGTGTCGCCTTCGGCAACTCGATACTGTTTTCCACCTGTTTGAATGACCGCGTACATAGATGAATCCATCAGTCCCTGGGCTTCAGGGGCGCGTAGTCTAAGGGCTGCGGACCGGCCTGCAAGGCAAAACCAAGCAACGGTCAATCGCCTCGTGACTGCTGTGCCAGGCCTTCTGAATCACACGAGAAATTGCCCTTCTACGGGGTGAGCTCGGAGGGTCGGGCGCTGCGGGTCGAATATCAGTGCGAGGGTGACGATCGAATACTCGAAGATCTGCAGCCACGGGGGCATCCGCCAAACCCCTTGGCTTACCCAGAGGTCGAGCGGCGCGTAGGCGCACAGGACGGCGGCACTCCAGACCAGGCCCGCCGAGCCACCGGCGACCAGCTCGAGCGGAAGCAGCCAGGCAAGGTACCAGGGATGGACCTGCGGGGAGAGAAGCAGGACCGACCAAATCAGAAATCGTGCGGCGGCCACGCTCGGCACTCGACGCTTCACCACGACGGCGCACAGCAGGAGGAAGGCCAGCACCATCATGGAGCGCGCGGCGAGATCGGCGGAGGTGTCTCCCGGGCCTTGTCGGCTTGCCCAGTCGGCGAGCGCAAAGAGGCTTTCGTTGCCACGCCAACGGCTTGCGAACTGCCCTGCGCCAGAGACGGGATCAACGGGGGCGCGCGAAACGACGAGGGGCACGAGCAAGAGCACCGAGGCGAACGTGGCGCCAAGCAAAACCTTGGGCCTTCGGGCGAACAGCGGCAGGAGCGCCAAGCCGACCACTTTGAGCCCAACGGCAGCACAGACTGCGATGCCGGCTCGAAGGTAGCGCTGCTGCGCGAGAGCCCAGGCCGTGACCAGCAGCGCCAGGCCGCAGAGAATGTCGGGGTGGCCGTTGAGCGCACTCTCACTCAACAAAAGCGGATTGAGGGCGAGGGCCAAGGGCGCCTGGGCGGATTTGGCAATTCGCGCGACAAACGCGACGGTTGCCGCGTGCGCTAGGAGCGCCAAGAGCTTGACCGTCCAAACCTGTCCCCCGACCCAGGCCGCCACCACGAACAAGAGTTGGGAAAGCGGTGGGTAGATACTGCCGATCGTCGGGTTGTTGATGTTCAGCCAGACCTCGTCACGGAGCGGCGACAGGGCGAGATCGTCGGGGGCGAGCCGATACGGGTTGAATCCTTCGAGCCAGACCCGGCCCTCCCAGAGGTATCGGTAGAGGTCATCGGACAGGAGCGGCGGTGCCAGCACGAGAGGCGCGCCAAACAGCAAGGCAAGCGCGGCCAGCCACAGCGGCGGCAGTCTGCCGAGCGAGCGCGAAACGGCGAGCAAGCCGGCGTACGGGATGAATGAGATCGCCAAACCGGCGACGACGGTAGAGGGCCGGCAACCCGAGCGCGCCGCGAATGCGAGCGCGGTGAGGACGCATCCCAGGGACGCGAGGCAGACGACGAAGAGACCCCGGGCCCGGCGCGCCGTCATTGGACGACGAATCGCAAAACGCGAATCCGTTCACCGGGCAGAAGGCTTTGACGGTACTGACCTGCGATCCGGCGCCCTACCGCAACGGAGATGGTGACCAGCGTTGGCCCTCCGCTGCCTATGCACTCCCCCCAATAGTGAACCTCGACCTCGTAGATGCCGTCGACGGGGCGCGCGCCGACCCAGCGTATGTTTTCGATCTGCGGGTTGGGCATGTCGACGCAGTCACCGCGGCCCGAGTGGTCGACGCGAGCGCCCGACGGTGTCGAAGGTCGTTGGAAGCTCAGGGTGTCACCGAGGGGCCCCGTGACGTAGAGGTCGATGTCCGCGCCGGTGTCCCAAGAAACGGTGACCTGCATCAACCCGGTCCCGTACCCGCAGCCGTCGTCGATCACGCCGTCGCAGTCGTCGTCGATGGCATTGCAGGACTCCTCGACGGGCGTCGAGCAAGCCCGCGCAATCCCCTGGGCCGTGGCGATGGGCACGATCGAGACGAGCATGGGCGCTTCGATTGCGCGAGGCGCGTCGATGGTTTCAGCGGTTTCGCGGACTGTTTCGCTTCCAGGTCCGTCTACGCCTCGGCCGGCACATGCGGACGAGCACGCCAAAACGGCGATTGCGACTCGATTCATCATCCGGCCGGCACTATAGCCGAGGTAGCGTACAATGCGGGCGCGATGATGGAGGCACTCGAGCAAGCCACGAACTCGATCGCGAGCCGGACCGGAAAGGCCGATGTTGCCTTGGTCCTCGGGTCGGGGCTCGGAGACTATGCAAACGGCTTGGAGGACGCGCGTGCGATCCCCTACGCGGAGATCCCCCACATGCCGCTGTCGGGGGTCTTGGGTCATGCGGGCAATCTCGTAACCGGGGGCAGAGCTGGAAAGCGCGTCGTCGCGATGCAAGGGCGCGCCCATCTCTACGAAGGGAACTCTCCGAGCGAGGTCGTGTTTGGGGTCCGCTTGATGGGCCTGCTCGGCGCCGAGACCTTGATCATCACCAACGCCGCCGGAGGGATCGCACAAGACCTGGAGGCGGGCGACCTGATGGCGATCCGCGATCAACTCAACCTCACCGGGACGAGTAGTCTCGTCGGTCCAAACGACCAACGCCACGGCCCGCGATTCCTCGACATGAGCGCCGCGTTCGACCCCGAGCTGATCGAGATCACAAGCGGCTTGGCGACTGGGCTCGGGTTTGAGCTGCGGCGCGGTGTTTACGCAGGCCTCCTCGGACCGGCCTACGAGACCCCCGCCGAAGTGCGCATGCTCAGGACCCTCGGCGCCGACGCGGTAGGGATGAGCACCGTGCTCGAGGTGCTGGCCGCCCGGCATATGGGGCTTCGCGTCCTAGGTATCTCGTGCATCTCGAATCTCGCCGCGGGAATTTCGGAAGTCCCACTCAGCCACGAGGAAGTGACGGAAACCGCAGGCCGTGCTCGGCCGCGTTTCGAAGCGCTGCTGTCGAGCGTGCTGGAGTCGATCTGATGGACGAGAGCGCCTGGGCAGAGTTGAAGCGCGCAGCGGTGGGGGTCCGAGCGAACGCGTACGCTCCCTACTCCGATTTCGCTGTCGGTGCTGCTGTTCTGAGCGCGAGTGGCAGGGTATTCACCGGCTGCAACGTCGAGAACGCGAGCTACGGTGCAACGATTTGCGCCGAGCGTGCCGCCCTCGCAGCGGCGGTTGCGGCAGGAGAGCGTGGGCTTCGAGCGCTGGTCATCGCTTCGGGCGCAAAGAGCCCCACGCCGCCTTGCGGCATCTGCCGGCAATGCCTCGCGGAGCTGGCCCCGGGCCTAGCCATTCGAAGCTACGCAGGCGACGCGCGGGCGGATTACGACCTCGCATCGCTTTTTCCCGAGGCGTTTGGGCGCGGCCACCTCGACTGAAGCCCGCTAGTTCAGCCCTTCGCTGATCCGGCGAAGCTTGGTTTCGACGTCCGCACGGTCGAGCGCCTCCCGATCGGCAAGTTCCAGATAGCGCCCATACTCGACGATGGCTTCCTGCCGCTTGTTCATCGCGTAGTAGATGTCTCCGGTCAGCCGGTGGGAGTCTGCGACCCAGGCCTTCCCGCTTGGCTCTTCGTCTCCGATGGAGGTCGCCTCGCTCAATGAGGCAAGCGCTTTCGCTCGCTGCCCTTCGTCCAGCTGCAAGCGGCCGAGGCGGTACCACCAGTATCCCTGTTCGGGTGCGCCGGCGACGGCTTTCTCGAAGGCCACAATGGCTTCTTTCATCTGTCCTAGCTGGTATTGGCTTTCGCCCATCGCTGCCCAGGCTTCGATGCGTTTGGGGTTGAGCTCGATGGCCTTTCTCAAATCGGCCAAAGCGTCACGGACGGTTCCGGCACGAATCCGAATCCGCGCGCGTAGCCAGTAGGCATCCCCTAGCGTCGGATCGAGCTTCAACGCGGCGTCGAGCTCCCGCAGGGCGGTGCTCATCTCGTTCGACTCCAGCGCCGCCCACGCCACATACGTCCGATAGAGGCCGCTCTCGGGTTCGAGCCGTGCGGCGCGGAGGAATCGTTGGCGCGCGGCCTCGGTTTGGCCTCGCTCGAGCTCGATGCGCCCCAAATAGTGCTCGGCTTCGGCCGAGTACGGCTGCGCGTCCAGCACCTCACGGAGGAGCTTCTCGGCCTCCTCGTATGTGCCGGCAAGCACCAGCACGGCGCCCATTCGTGATTTCAGTGCCGCGTCGTCGGGCGAATCCAGGAGTGCTTGGCGGTAGCTTTCGGTGGCAGCGTCCATGTCCCCGCCCGCCTCGGCAAGCCGGCCCTTCTCCAGCGCGAGACCGGGGAATTTCGCGTCCAGCTCTTCGACTTTCGCCAGCTCTGCGGCAGCCTCTTCGAGCTTCCATTTGCGCCGGTACGCGACCGCGAGCCCAAACTGAGCGGAAGAGTCGCGGGGCTCCATCTCGAGCGCCTGCGTGAACTGCTCGATCGCATCGTCGAATCGATTGCGCTGGAGCTCCGCCCAACCCAAGACGCGTCGCACCTCGGCAGTGATATCGACGTTCTTCTGGGCCTCGACCAGAATGCCGACCGCCTTCCCGGGACGCCTGGTCGACGTATAGTGCTGGGCAAGCGCCATGTAGGCGCGCACGGACTTCGGCTCGAGCTTGATCGCGTTCCGGAAGTGCTTCACAGCCTCTTTGCTTTGGCCTAGGCCCTCGGCAACTTTGCCCTGCCAGAGCTCCACTTCGGCACTCACGGGCTCTTCCGTTCGAAGATTGGCCAACAGCTTGTCGGCCTCCGCGGCCTTGCCCATGGCAAGGAGCGCTTCCGCGGCGCCTAGCTTGGCTTGAACCACGACTTTGGGCTGACCCGTCACGTCCAGTTCGGCGCCGGCCGGGATATCTGAGCCCAGCACGGTCTGAAAGCGCGCGTACGCGTCCGGGTACGCGCTTTCGAGGAGCACCAGTCGTGCAGCCCCGAGGGCTGCGTCCGAATTGCTCGTGTCGAGCTCGATCGACTTCTCGTACATTTCACGAGCAGCGCCGAGGCGTCCCCGCTGCTCTTCGATGCGCGCGATGAGTGTGAGCGCCGCGGAGCGATCGGCCTTCGCCACCCGAAGCGTCGTGCCTTCGACGGGGGCAAGACCCGCTGGGATTTGAAGCAGCTCGAGGGCTTCGTCGATCGCGCCGTCGGCAAGCAACAGGCCGGCCACGGCGACCCGCGCACCGGCATGGTTGGGGCTGAGCTGTTGCGTCGCCTTGGCCGCCGCCGCCGCCTCGTCGGCATTCCCGAGGACCTGATAGCCACGAGCCAGCCCCCACTGTGCACGCGCGCTATCGTCATTCTTCAGGGCTCGGCCGAATGCGTCAACGGCGCTCTGACCGTCGCGGGACTTCAGCGCAATTTCCCCGGCCACCAGATCGAGGTAGGCATCCGTGGGGTCGTCCTGCGATGCCAGCGCGAGCTCGGATTTTGCGGTGTCGAGATCGGCGTTGCGCAGTGCGTCGGCGGCAAGGGCGACGTGAACCCGTGGGGCCTCATCGCCTCGGCGCTGCAAGTGCACCCGCAGCGCATCGGCCAAGCTCGCGCTCTCCATGTCGGATCCAAAGCGAACGAGACTGTACGATTCGTGCAACAGCGTCCTCGCCGCGAGCGAGCGGTTCAGGCGCGCGTCTTCTCGTGCGGCTTGGAGCGTCGTGAGCGCTTGGCGCTGCGCAGTGAACGTATCGGACGCGGCGATGATCTCGGCTTCTTCGATCGCCTGGGCGACGAGAGCCGGATCACCGGAAGCGGGAAGCATGGGTTCCAGCAGGTGAATGCCGAAGAGGCCGTACTTGGTGGTACCGAGGTAGAAGCCAGAACCGACGACGATCGTGATGACCCCGACGGCGGCCAGAGCCTTCATCAGCCAGGGCGGCCGTTTGATCTTGAGCTCGAGCTTCTTCCGTGCGCGCGACGGGGCAGCTTCGAATTCCGGTCTGTCGCCGCCGAGGCGGGGCATGCGGTGGACTTCGCTTTCGCCTCCGGCCGGGGACGCCGAGAGGTCGAGCTCGTCGGACTCCGGAAGCTCCAGCTCCGCCGAATCTCGTTGCACATCGGAACCAGCCGGAATCGCGCCCAAGGGTGGCGCCCCGGGCGCACCGATGGGAGGCGGTGGTCCGGGCGGCCCCGGCGGCCCCAGCGGCGCGTCGAGCTCCATTTCGAGCGCGATGTCCCCTCCATCTGGGAGGTCGAGCTCGATCGGGCCTCCACCATGCACCCGTTCGGGAGCCTCGATCTCCCGATCCATGAAGTCGTCCCGTGCGATGGGTAGATCCTTTTGTTCGCTGGACATCGGCAGGTCGGAGTCGAGCGAAATCGGCGCGGGCACGTTGGTTTCGATGCGCGGCGTCGGCAGTTCGGCGTCGGTAAGGGCCATGGGGAGATCGATCTCTTCGCTCCGATGGAGAGGCGCCGGGAGATCGGTCCCGCCTGCCGCTTCGCGAAGCGCAGGCAAGTCCATGTCGGAGAACGGATCGAAGCCGGAGGGGCTCGCATCACGTTTTGGCGCGGGCAGATCGGCCGAGCCGGGATCGGTAAATGGGTCTAAATCGAGTGGATGGGCGCCGGTCTTGGGCGCGGGCAGGTCCGCGAAATCCGAGCCGACGAATGGCGCCGGCAAATCGACTTCATCGGCAGGAGCAGGAAGATTGGAAGGTTGCGAGCGGATCACCGCCTCTGGGGCCGGGGGCGGGGGTGGGACCGTGGGCCCAATGCCGACTTCCGTCCGTTTGGCTCGCGGGGGCGTGGACGCGCCTGGCGCAGCTCCTCCTCCGACCTTCGCGGTCGAACCGTCGCGATGAACCTGAAAGCTTTCGCTGCATTTTGGGCAGCGCATCCGAAGCCCAGCGTCGGGCAACCGATGCTCGTCCACGTCGTAAGACGCATCACACGACGGACAACTAACCTTGATCATGACCCCAATGTCCCCCGGGGATCAAACATAACACGCCTGCCCCCTGTCTCATAAACATGGTAGTCGGATTCCG
>Ga0265306_10001919_pt1 | contig 10070 bp, 12 predicted proteins | sample Helome_3_FD_192493 | JGI IMG/M metagenome (GOLD analysis project Ga0265306, IMG submission 192493) | Marine sediment microbial communities from subtidal zone of North Sea - Hel_20160420 (Illumina Assembly) | ecosystem: Environmental > Aquatic > Marine > Subtidal zone > Sediment ...
CCGCCCCGTTAGGACCATGCAGCAACCAGGTGTCGGGTTTCAGCTCGTTCGAATACACCAGGCAATGATGTATCGCCAGATCCTGCGGAACCCGGGGTATACCCTTCTGGCTGAGGTATTCGGGGGCGGCGCACAATATCCGCCTGCAGGGTGCGATTTTACGCGCAACCAGGCTCGAGTCTTCAAGCTCGGCAATTCTGATAACCAGGTCGAAGCCCTCAGCCACCACGTCGATAAAGCGATCGGCAAGGTTTAGCGATATCTGCACCTGGGGGTACCGTTCGAGGTATGCGGGAATCGCTTCCGCCAGGTGCAGGATGCCGAAGGACGAGGGCGCACTCAGGGTTAATCTTCCTCGCGGACGGGTCGATAGATCGCCGGCAATTTCCTCGATCTCCTCGATATCACTGAGGATGACCTGGCAGCCCTCATGATAAATGCGCCCGGTTTCGGTCAGGCTGACGCGGCGCGTGGTGCGATTGAGCAGGCGCGTACCCAGGTGATCCTCCAACTGCATCACCGACTTGCTGACCTGGGCGCGTGACAGGCCGATTTTTTCCGCTGCCGCGCTAAATCCCTGGGCATTCACCACTTCGACGAAAATCTGCATACTATTAAGTCGGTCCATATTGTCTACTATATAGAAACAATTAATCAATTTATAGCATCTTTATCTACTAAATATGGCCCTATAAGCTTTCTGACATTGAGAAACCAATGATTCAGGAGCAGAACATGATTCAAGTTAGATACAGTGAAGAACGAGGTCCTGCAGACCACGACTGGCTGCAGAGCCGTCATACATTTTCATTCGCGGGATACTACGATCCGGAGCACATGGGGGTCTCGGCGTTGCGCGTCATCAACGACGACAAGGTGAAGCCCGGCCACGGATTCTCTACCCACTCGCACCAGGACATGGAAATTATCAGCTACGTAAAAAAAGGCGAGATTGCACACAAGGACAGTATGGGCAACGTTAAAACCTTGCCCGCAGGCGAATTCCAGTTGATGACGGCAGGCAGCGGCGTGACCCATAGCGAATACAATCCATCAGATACGGAGTCACTCGAATTTCTGCAAATCTGGATTCAACCCAACGTCTACGGGATTGAGCCCGGCTACCAGCAGAAACGTTTCGATACCGTGCAGGGCTTGCAGCTGATCGCCTCTCCCGATGGCCGTGATGGTTCGTTACTGATCCACCAGGATGCCAGTCTGTTCCAGCTTAAGCTGGACGCCGGCGAGACCGCCGAACAGCCACTGGAACCCGGGAGAACCGTTTATCTGCACGTGGTTTCTGGCAGATTCAAGGTCAACGACGCGCTGTTGAGCGAAGGTGACGGCGCGGAAGTAGCCGCGACCGATCGTCTGCGTTTTGAAGGCATCGAAACCGGCGAGGCACTGCTGTTCGATCTGCCCTAGCCCCACACCAAGATGATCATCCGGAAGCTGCCTGCAACAGGCTAGTCCGGATGATCTCTATTTGAGGGATTGTTACCTGGAACCACTGTTTCGTGGTTTACCGAGCTGACGATCCACCGCCAGGGTATCGCAACCCGGCACGCCCTAACCACCGGCCTCGCCAGGATCAGACTTGAGTGACTTGATATCCCGCTGCACCGAATCAAATTCGATTTGAGGTTTTTCGCCCGATCCACCGGCACGCGGCCTGCCGACGAAACGTTCACCCTGCTGCTGCCGTCGCATCGTATCGTCAACCCGTTGGTGCAACAGCTTGTTGTAAGGCAATCGAAACGAGCGTGGGACGAGCTGATCGGTGTCGAGATCCCTGAGCCAGAGATAAATACCACCTGCTTCGTCGTTTTCAAGGTTCGGCTCAATCACGATGCTGCTGATCAATTCAAAGTTATCGGGTATTCCGTTTGCCGCCGGCCATCCTAGATAGCCCTGCAACGCGCTGTAATGCCACAGGTAAAATCCGAAGCACAGGGATGCCAGCACCAGCTTGAGCCCGGCACCAATTTCACTTTTGAAAATAGCCAGCAACACCAGGCTTAGCAAAAATACGTAGGCCAGGCCCAGCACCAGTACCGACGGCGTCACAGCGATTGCTCCGGTTCAAGCTGCTCGGGATCAAGCCGGTAAGGTGTCAGAATCTTGGATAAATGGTTCATGGAAACAATTTCCCCATTGCCATCGAGTTCAAAACGCAGCACCGTCTTTTCATCGTCGACCTTGTCCAGCACCAGCTGGTCGATATAGACCAGCCGCAGCACCGGGTTAACCTTTTCGATCTTGATTACCGCTTTCACCGGCTGGTTGCTGACCGACTGGTAATAATGCAGGTTGACCACGTATTCCCCTGAAATGATGCCACGAATCGTGACCACCTCCTGGTTGATCGGGTGTATCACCTTTACGCCATTAATCATGACCGTGTCATTGAGGTCACCGCGGTCGTCCCGGTCGAGGTTGAGCCAGCCGGCTTCCTTGCGCAGATACGAAACCGTTTCGCGATACGGGTCCTGCACCCACAGGTCCACGTCATCGGGCTGATCCTCCGGCCAGCTCACGGTGATAATGTACTCGGCCTTGTAGTTGATGTTACCGAGCCTGGCGATCGGATTCATGAACAGGATGGCGATGAAAAACAACAGGGTAAAACCGAGCAGGGTATTGAACAGCAAATCCGTAAACGGATCCGTCAATTGATGATGGCGCCGACCTGCCCTCATTTCATGCTGACCCGGTAGGTTTGCTCGCGAACATCGTCGAGCAGGTTATCCACGCCCCAGTCGAGGAGCTGGTACTTGATGTTCAGCAATACCCCGCAACTCATGCCGGTCAGGGTGGTGAACAGCGCAACCTTCATACCACCACTCATTTGCGTAAGCAGTTTCTGCATCACGTTGATATCGATACTGTTCAGGTCGACCAGCGAGCCCAGCATGAAAATAAAGCCAATGACGGTGCCGAGCAGGCCCAGTTTGAGCATCAGGTCCGCAATCACGTAACCAAACCTGAATTGCCCACGACAGCGGCCGTCAAGCACATCGATCAGGATCTCTCCCGACTCGTCGTTTTCGCTAGACGGTTGCCGAAGCATCGTAAAATAGCGCCGCACGTGACTGCGGGTGCTGCTGCCAGTCCCTGCAGCGCTCAGTTCGTTACTCTCGATCGACAGGTAATAGGACACCAGCATCACGTGCAGGCTGGCAATCAGGTAAATAGCCAGGATCGCGCGCGAAATGAAACTGTAATCCTCGGCCAGCAGGGTTTGCAGCAAACCGGTATCGATCAGCAGGTAAAATACGAACAGTTCGATGCCAAGCAATCCGCAGCATAACAACAACAGGCCGAAAGGCTTGTCGATAATTGATTTCATCGGGTTTTTCTATCTCCTTTAGCGCATATTAAGCCCAGAAAACAGTGCTGCAACCGTAAACTCGAAAAAAATGGCGTCCGTGAATATATACCTAATACCCCCACTGTCTATCCCAGAATAGTTATTTGTATATTAGATTCCACTAATATAATGAAACCTCATTTTTTAGGGGGATCTAATCATGATCAAAAGAATTATTTTACCATTAGTACTGTTTTTAGGCTTGGGGAGTGGAACTGCTTTCGCTACCGAGACACCCGCCACTAACCCGGCCCAATCTGCTGAAATGTTCAACCCATTTGCGTTCATGGGCATGATGAATGCCGGCGTTCCTAACGTTCAACACATGAACCTGGCGCGTCCTGAAGGCTACCAGGTGTTTATGAACCCGATGAATTACGGTCAGTTCATGAACCCGGCGACCTACGGACAATTCATGACACCGCAGTTCTACATGCAGTTTGCCGATCCAAACAACATGATGGCCTGGATGAATCCTGCGGCCTATAGCGCTTACATGAATCCGGCTTCTTACATGCAGATGATGAACCCGATGGCGTACATGCAGTTCATGAATCCTGGCACCTATATGCAGCCCATGAACCCGGCTAACTACCAGGTATTCATGAATCCGAATACCTACATGTCATGGATGAACCCGAATGCCTACATTCCGGGTGGCGCCACCAGCGCGAGCTATGCCAACCCGGCCGCGGGTTTTAACTGGTTCGATCCAAATGCCTGGACCAGTATGATGACACCCCAGGCACAGGCTCAGCCGCAGCAACAAGCTCAGCAGTAATGAAGTAATTGAATTGTGAATGCAAAAATGGGAAGCTTTTACGCCTGACTTGAGTACCTTGACGAGGGCAAAAAAGCTTCCCGCATTCGCGCTTCACTCGCACTGGTTGACCTCAACACGGCCGAGCAAAATTTCGCCATTGCCGAAGCAAAGCTGGCGGCCGCAAAAGCGCAGCTGACGAAAGCCCGGTTCCGCCTGTCGCAAAGCGAAATTCGATCGCCGATCAGCGATATCGTACTGGATATCACAACCTTTCCCGGGCCATTCATCAACACGCGTGTCAGCAATCAAACCCTGCTTACGGTCGTCGACAATTCATCGATGGTGGTGAATGGGCTGATACCGCTCGAGCTGTGGAAAGGGTCCCAGGTAAATAAGACGGTAACGGTTAGTTTCCAGCAGCAGGACTACCCGAGCAAGGTGGTCGGTGTCGGCAATCAGGCCTCTATCAACAACAATAACCCGGCGGTGACGCTGCAGGTTAAATCCAAGGCTAATGGTCAACTAGCGACAGGCCTGCCGGTTAAGAACAGCATTGCTGACAATTAGAGGCTTGTTGATGTAAATCAATGTCTGGACCAGTGATAGGTATCAAAGTTATTATCAAACATTAACAGCAGGCTTTATTCATACTTGCAAAGGGGCATAACTAATATGTACAAGAATATCCTGGTACCCATAGATACGGGTCATGTGGTCGAGGGCAAATCCATTATTGATCTGGCCGTTAAATATTCCGCCGATGATGCAAAGATTACTTTGCTTAATGTTGTCGAGGACATACCCAACTGGGCGGCGGTCAATTTACCGGCCGACCTGATCGACAAGTCCATCGAAACCGTGCAGTCAGAATTGAAGGCCATAGCCACCGCAAGCGGCGGCAAAATGGATGTCGAAGTTCGCACCGGTCATTCCTACAATACGATTCTGGATGTCGCCGAGGAAAAGAACGCCGACCTTATCATTATTGCCTCCCATCGCCCGGGCTTGCAGGACTACTTCCTCGGCTCGACCGCGGCTAAAGTCGTTCGTCACGCTAGCTGCTCGGTACTGGTGGCCCGCTGAGCGAGGCTTTGCGTTAGCCAGGGCAGTCTTGCCTGAGATCCGCTAAAACCTTGTTTTGCGGGTACATCCTGATACCTGAATCGATGATCTTACAGCGCGATGAATCATCGCCCAGGTAGATGTAGGCATTGATCACATCTTCAAATAGCTTCAAATCAGGACGGATATCCAATTGTTTCTTTGACCATTCCAGGTATTGATTAACCAGGGCGGGCTTGTCGGTATTCACTCCCTGATAGAGTGCTGCCCGCATCGCTAATTCTTCAGCGTAACTTCTGAAATAATAATTATTCAGGGCTACCTGCAAGTACGGCGGCTTAGCGTTTTGGCTCAAGTACCCCATTATGTCGGCATGTGCTCGCGCCGTGTTTAACATAAAATAAAGCAATCCGACCGATGCCATCAGGCTGGTAGCCTGGATCAATTTATTGGCCGCCGCACTGACCTTGACATTAAACTTGATTACCCGGTGACGCATAACCAGGAATACGAGAAACAGCCACAGAAACCAGTGAATCGACGATAGATAAAATGGTTGCTCTACCTGTGCGTGGAATGTGATGGGTAGCAACATTGCCGTATAGCCAGCACCGCGCTGTGGCCCGCAACGGATAACACAAAAAATGACGTAGAATATCGCCGCTAAAATTCCGGATACGATAATCAATCCGCCCTCGATCATCCAGAATACCAACTCATTGTGCGGATGCTCAAGGTAGGTCGGCAATATCGCATCCGGATTTCTTTCAAAGTAGTCACCCGCCTGTAAATTCCACGCGCGCAAGAAATTGCCGATGCCATGCCCCTGCACCGGTTTTTCCGCCACCAGTTCAAACGCCATCGAATACATGGTCAGCCTGGATCCTTGCTCCAGGCTGATCGGCCTATCGGAAGCCCGGCGCTCAAATCCGACCTGGCCTAACAAAGCGCCACAGGTTATCGCGACCAAAGCCAGGACTAGCGGTGTTTTGTTGTTTAGAAATTGTCTGCGGCGAAAAACGACTAGTATTAAAAGCAACGAAACTGATGAAAGCAGGCCAATGCGCGAACCGGAGGAGATGATAATAAATGAATTAAGGGCCAGGGAGAGAATTACCAGGCCGGACAACCAGTGATTAAAACTACGGGCAATGGGTCTGCTCAAAATATACATTGCTATTGCAGAAACTGTTGCCAGAAAAGTGACCTGGGCATTAGTTTGCTGAAACACACCTCGCGGTGCGCCATCGTCACGGGTTGCGTACCAGTTTTCGAGAACCTCCGGATTTAATATCTGCAGTACTCCGAGCGCAGAATGAACTAGCGTCGATAAGACTATGGCCAAAAGAATCCAGTCGACATGGCCGGGTTTCAAGCGGAATTGGAATAACGCGAAAAAATAAAATAGCCCCCCCCAGATATACATTTCGCGAAAGAAAAATGCCGCGGGTTGCGATACTCCCTGAACCAGTCCATTTAGGTAGATTATTATCGGGATCGAGATAAAAAACAGAAAGCCGCGCGGCAAAAACAGTGACTTTCTGACGGTAACAAGCATTGCCACATAACCAATCAGAATGATTACAACCGCCCATGCAGTTAGATTAAACGTTAACACCAGCCCCCTGCCACCCCAGTTCGGCTGGTAGTAAAGCGGGGCGATCGCAAATAGCAAGACCAAAATTCCAGCCAGCAGGCGGGGATCGTTATTTTCATGATTCGTTATAAACATGATTTTCTGGCCGAGGTTATTTAGGCACAAACTCCACCATTGGAGTACGCGGCGGGAAATTCAAAACCAAGCGGCAACCGGCATCACGGAGAACTAAGCTGGCGCTGTGGCATAAAGACCTAATTCTCAATTTCGCTTCCTGGACGATCATTCGCTTAAACTACAAGAATAGCGTTAGTCTAGGCAATTGCACTGCTGTTTTCCCCCCGAGCATTCTAAGCCTCGCGTTTTATCGCCATCGAACCGGTTTTCCATTGAGCAGGAAAGAGTTTAGCCATTCGCAATGCTTACGCCTTGCGGTCGCATTTTTGTAGTCGATTCGGTTGGTGTTAGCGAAATCCCTCACCGGGTTGCAGGTATTCTTCGCGCGGCGGTGCAAAAACATCGTAGATTATGGCGCCGTCGGCCCCCGCGGTGAAACCATGTTCAACATTCCCCGGGGTCCGCCAGAAATCCCCCGCGCTGACCTCGATCCGTTCGCCACCCTGCATACGCAGACCCGAGCCCTGCACGCAAAAGCCCCATTGCTCCTGTGGATGCGAATGTATTTCCCCGGATTTGCCGGGCTCGATGCGCACGATTGAAATCATCGCCTCGGTGCCCGGGAAAACGCGCGTCGTCATGCCCTCTGACAGGCTCCTGCCAATGCCCTGCTCGAGCGCATCTATATTGAAAAAGTTATTTCTTTGCGACATGGCAATATTCTCCGCTCCTGTCTCGGATTAAAAACAGATTTTACCTGGATAAACGGCGGATTTGCACTCGAGGAGACGGAATCGAACCGCTCAGTATTACAATGGGTCCTTGCCGGATGACCGTTCGGGTTTCCGTCAATCGATAGAATCACGAATCAGCGGGCAGGTCGAGCAGTGAATTCCACCACCATTCAACTGGAGCTTGTCGTAGTCGATTTCGATGACCTCGATATCGAGTCTGGACAGTGCAGCCGCGGTTTTAGACGATATTCCCCGCGGCATGATAGCGCGCCCAGGCGATACCGCGAGACAGTTGACGATCCATGGGTCATCTTGATCGCAGATTTCCACGGCCCTGATCCCGAGTCCATCCAGTTTTTTCAGGAAAGAGTAAGGCAGGTGGTCCGGGGCAACAATCGCGACATCGACGTCGATCATGGTAAGCGCGCCATCGATGTGAATTTCGTATCCCGGCATGTCGGGTGACAACGAAACGATCAATCCGCCGTTAGCTTTAAGGTTTAAAAAGCGATGCCAGCCATTTGTGATCGATCGCCGGTGCAAGATGGCCCCTGTGACCCACCGTGGTTTGCGCAGCGGTCATCGCGTTGATAATAGCTTCATGCGTGCTTTCTACGGTTGCTCCGAATAGCGGGTCCAGTTGGTCCGATGACAGGAAGTCCAGGCTCTCCCGCGCGCTCGATAATCCCGAGGGTTTGGATCTCGCTGTCGTGAAAGCCATGAACAGGTCACCTGAACTATTGTAGCCGGCCGTGCCGGTACGACCCATACCAAGCCCGCAGCGACGAGCGATTCGTTGCAGTTGAATGGGTAGCAAGGGGGCGTCGGTTGCGATCACGACGATCAGCGAGCCTGAGTCTTTTCCCTTGTCGACGATGTCCTGGCTGAGTATGCCGACTGGAACGCCGCAAATGGTCAAATCCTTGCGTAAGCCAAAATTAGCCTGAACCAGTGCACCGAGCGTGTAGCTGGTATCTTCAATCGACACGGTCCGAGATGCGGTGCCGGTACCCCCCTTGAACTGGTAACAGCTCATACCCGTGCCACCGCCGACATTGCCCTCAGCAATCGGACCTGCTGCAGCGCTATCGATCGCCTCGTAGACGTGTTCGGCCTCGACATGAAATCCGTTTATATCGTTCAGGTAGGCATCACAGGTTTCGGCGACGACGGGTAGCAGCCAGGGATCACTGGTGTCCTCGTATTCGGCACGAGTGGTCATCCATTTAAGGCAGGCGTGATGCGCCATGCCGACGCTGTGGGTGTTGGTTAACATGATCGGCCCAAGAAAATATCCGGCCTCGTTGACCCAGTGGGCGCCGGTCATTTCGCCATTACCGTTAAACGATGAGAACCCGGCCCAGGTAGGCACCAACATTCTTGAATGTGCATCAGGCAATATCGCTGTTACCCCGGTGCGCACCGCGACAGGACCACCGGCATCGGGTGGCAGGTCCGCTGACAGGGTTTTGTAACCTACTAAAACACCGGGCACGTCCGTAATTGCGTTGTACGAACCTGGCTGCCCAGGAAACGGGATATTCAGGTCACGTGCTCTTGTCGTGCTGGAGCTTGCCATACAGATTTCCCCTAATAGAATTAACCCGGTTGGAAGGCAATTGTTTCAGATTTTAACTGAGAAAATCAAAAGATCCTTGCCTATCGGATTCGGGCAGCATTACCGGACTTAGATTAATGGATTTTGAGGTTCAGCTCTCCCTAAAGGAGACACTCAATTTGCTGGGACAGGCGGAGAGCTTCGGCCAAAAACGGACGCCTGGGTAGTTAATTTAATAGTTCATATAGGAGCAAGTTTGTTTGCTATCATGCTCGGGATATTTAACGGAGGACAGCGCTTATGCAAAACACCTTTTCACGATTTGAAGCCAATCACGATAGCTATTCCTGATAAATCTCAACTTCAGGCAAAGCCAGAAAATATTTAAGGAGTATCAAAATATGCCAATTCCTCATCAGCAGGCAATCCAACACGCAACTGCCTACACCAATGCCTGGTGTGAGCATGATGCAGAAGGAGTGTCATCCTTGTATTCAAGTGATTCTGCCGGAATTATTATCAACGACGGTGAACCCTGGGTTGGACAAGCAGGAGTTGCAGAAATGGCTCGAGGTTTTATAGCTGCCTTTCCGGATATGGTTTTATACATGGATTATTTTCGTTCGTCGGGCACCCACGCGGTATATCACTGGACGTTGGAGGGTCACAACACTGGCGCCGGTGGAAGCGGAAACTTTGTTCGAATTCCGGGGTGGGAATACTGGCGCTACAGTGACGATGGATTAGTCGCGGCCTCGCTGGGCCATTTTGATGCCGAAGATTATACAAGACAGATAAACGGTGTTTAACAACCATGCTCTTTAGATTTTGTTGCAAACGTTAGCTAAAGGAACCCTGAGAAGGGTTCT
>Ga0265306_10001920_pt1 | contig 10069 bp, 9 predicted proteins | sample Helome_3_FD_192493 | JGI IMG/M metagenome (GOLD analysis project Ga0265306, IMG submission 192493) | Marine sediment microbial communities from subtidal zone of North Sea - Hel_20160420 (Illumina Assembly) | ecosystem: Environmental > Aquatic > Marine > Subtidal zone > Sediment ...
CCAACGCGGCTGCCAGAGGTTTCATTGTCGATTTTTTTGACATTTGGGTAGTTCTCCATTTCAGTTTTAAGAAGCAGGAACGGCTGTTCCTGCCGGTTTCGGTCGTTTGCCACGACCTGAAGGTGTGTCAATCACTACGACATTGATCCAGATCAAAAGTTTCTGCAGCAAGCGCGTGATAGTTTTGTGATATTTGCAGCTCGGCAGACGTTGCAATATAGCAGATATTCCGTCCTGGAAGATAAAACACAAGCCTTTGTATTTAATCGATATTCTTGCGCCTGTATTCGCACAGGTCAACGATGGTGCAGGACTGGCAGCGCGGTTTGCGGGCCACGCAGGTATAGCGTCCGTGCAGGATCAGCCAGTGATGGGCATCCTGCCTGAATTCCCCGGGCACCAGGCGCAGCAGGCGCTGTTCGACCTCCGCCACGTTCCTGCCCGGTGCGATGCCGGTGCGGTTGGCCACCCGGAAGATATGCGTGTCCACCGCAATGGTGGGCTGGCCGAAGGCCGTGTTGAGCACGACGTTTGCCGTCTTGCGGCCGACACCGGGCAGCGCCTCGAGCGCCGCACGGTCCTCGGGTACCTTGCCGCCATGCTGTTCGACCAGGATGGCACAGGTCTTCATGATGTTTTTTGCCTTGGTATTGAACAGGCCGATGGTCTTGATATATTCGCGCAGGCCTGCTTCACCCAGCTGCAGGAGTGCGGCCGGTGTCCTGACCTTTTTGAATAGCGGGGCGGTTGCCTTGTTCACACCGACATCGGTCGATTGCGCAGACAGGATAACGGCAACCAGTAACTGGAACGGATTACCGTATTTCAGTTCGGTCGTCGGATGCGGGTTGGCGTCGCGCAGGCGTGAGAATATTTGAATACGCTTGTCGCGGTTCACGCTGCGGTGGACAGTCTCAGGCGGCGGACGGCTGTTCGGCAGGAGCCGGGTGAACGGCGATACGTCGTGCGCGCCGATTGTTCACCAGGTTCATGCCCGCGATGATAAAGCCCAGCCCGATGAAGGCACCCGGCGGCAGTATGGCCAGCAGGAAACCGCGGTAGTCATCGATCAGCGTCAGGGTGAGCTGTCTGCCGGCCTCGCCGAACATCATGTGCGCCTGCGACAGCAGTGTGCCCTGCCCGAGCAGTTCACGCATACCGCCCAGGGTGACCAGCACCAGTGTGAATCCCGTACCCATTGCCAGTGCATCGACCACGGCGCGATCGACCGTGTTGCGCGAGGCAAAGGATTCCGCGCGGCCGATAATTGCGCAATTCGTGACAATCAGGGGAATAAAGATGCCGAGTACCTTGTATAGGTCATGCAGCCAGGCATTCATCGCCAGTTCGATAACGGTGACCACGGAGGCGATGATCAGTACGAAAACCGGTATGCGGACTTCCGGCCGGACTACCCTGCGAATCGTGGAAACGGTTGCATTGGAGGCGAGCAGCGTGAGTGTCGTCGCCAGACCGAGCCCCAGACCGTTGACCACGTTGGTCGTGACGGCCAGCAGCGGGCACAGGCCCAGCAGCTGCACGACGCCCGGGTTGTTGGTCCACAGGCCGTCGCTGATAATGGACGAGAATGACGGTTTGCTCATGGTTTATTCGGTGTTCGCCGCCGTTGCATAGAGTGCCTCGCGGTTGGCACGATAGTACAGTAAAGTCCGCCTGACCGCCCTGACGATCGCGCGCGGTGTAATGGTCGCCCCCGTCAGCTGGTCAAAATTCCCCCCGTCTTTGCGTACGGCCCACTTGGCCAGCGGCGGATTGCCCAGCGACTTGCCATCGAAGCCATAAACCCAGTCCGAGCGTTGTTCATCGATGGCATCACCCAGGCCGGGTGTCTCACGGTGTGCCACCACGCGCACGCCGCTGAGGATGTCATCCGCCTGCACGCCGACCAGCAGCCTGATATTGCCGCTGTAACCATCCGGTGCAACCGCGGACATCACCAGGGCGACCGCTGCATCGCCCCGGCGTGCGCGGTAGACCGTGACGGTTTTGTCTTTTCCGGCTGCGGCCGGATCGACCACGGTAATAAAATCATCCACCAGTGCGTTGTCGTAACTACCCGCGGGTACCAGCTGGTTCAGTTTACGCAACAGGGTTGCCCGTTCGTTGGCCGCGATCCTTTCCCGGGTGTTGTCATAGGTCAGCGCAACCAGGGACGTGCCGATGACGGTGAACAGCAGCAGGATAATGGCGGTATAAATTATCTGCCGGTAATTCATCGGTCCTGCTGTCCGAATACCCGGGTACGGGTATAGAAATCGAGGGTCGGCGCCGCCAGGTTCATGAGCAGCACGGCGAAGGCCACACCGTCCGGATAACCGCCCCAGGTCCGGATGACCCAGGTGAGAACGCCGATCCCGAAACCGTACCAGAGGCGTCCGACTGGCGTGGTGCTGGCCGATACCGGGTCGGTGGCGATAAAGAACGCCCCCAGCATGGCCGCGCCGCTGAACAGGTGAAACTGGGGCGATGCATAGGTGTCCGGGTCATAGAGGTGAAAGACGAGCGCGACCAGCGCCAGTCCGGCCAGCATGCTGACGGGTATACGCCACTGGATCACGCGCATCTTCAGCATCCAGAGACCGCCGGCCAGGAACCAGAGATTCACCCATTCCCAGCCGGCGCCGCCGACCAGGCCGAACAGCGGACCCTCCTTGAGGCCCGTGAGCAATTCGCCCAGGCCGAGCTGCATGCGCACCGCATCCATCGGGGTCGCCATGGTGACGGCATCGAGCGGCAGGTCATTTTGCAGACTGCCGCTAAAGACCAGCGTAAAGGTGGCGGCGAGGTCCGGGTGGTTGCCGGCTGCGGGCCACAGGGTCATTTCCAGTGGGAACGAGATGAGCAGCACGACGTAACCAGCCATGGCCGGATTGAACGGGTTGTAACCCAGTCCGCCGTAGAGCTGTTTCGCAATGACGATTGCAAACAGGCTGCCGATGACCGGGATCCACCAGGGCGCCAGTGGCGGCAATGCCAGTGCCAGCAGGCAGCCGGCCAGCAGCGCGCTGCCATCGAGCAGGGTAGTCGTGACCGCACGCTTGCGCAGCATCAGCATGATGGCCTCGGCGACCACGGCCGTCACGCCGGCTATCAGCAGGTTGAACAGCACGCCCCAGCCAAACAGCCAGAAGAAGCAGGCCGTGCCGGGCAGCAAGGCCAGCAGCACCAGGCGCATCATCGCAGCAACACTGTCGTTGACAGGCAGGTGCGGCGAACTCCAGGTCCTGAATTCCATCAGTCTTCGCCAGCCTTGCGGCCATTGTCGGCATCGCGACGGCGGTCAACGGCCTCGATCTTGCGTCGTTGTTCATCGGTCAGGTTGTCGATATTGGCCGGTGTGTATTCAGCCTGTGCCTTCTTCTGCCTGACGCGCTCCAGTGCGGCCTGGATCGCGGCCTTGCGTGGATCGTCCCCGTCACCCTCACCGGTGACGGCGCGTTTCCGCTTCGCCAGGCGCGCCTGGCGTTCCTGCTTGATGCGTGCCAGGCGTTCCAGGCGTGCCTCATGCCGCCCGCGTGCAATGTCGGCGGCCTGCTTCTGTTTCTCCTGGGTCCAGATCGCGGTCTTGGCATGGCGGTAATACTGGACCAGTGGAATATGGCTCGGGCAGACATAGGCGCAGCAACCGCACTCGATGCAGTCGAACAGGCCGAAGTCCTGCGCGGCGTCGTAGTTGCCGCTGCGCGCATACCAGTAAAGCTGTTGCGGGAGCAGGTCGGCAGGACAGGCCTCGGTGCACTTGCCGCAACGAATGCAGGGTTGTGCCGGCGGCGGTAACGGCATGGTCTGCGCGCTGACGGCCAGTATGCAGTTGGTCGTCTTGATTACCGGTACCGCATCGCTGTGCACGGCATAGCCCATCATGGGGCCACCGATCAGCAGTCGCTCGACATTGTCCGTATAGCCGCCGGCCGCGGCCACCACGTCGCTGATCGGCGTGCCGATGAGCACCTCGAGATTGCCGGGGCTGTGCACGCCATCGCCGGTGACGGTGACGATGCGTGACAGCAGCGGCTGTCCGGTATTGACGGCGTGGTGGATGGCGGCGGCCGTGCCGACATTCTGGCAAATGATGCCGATGTCCGCCGGCAGTCCCTGGCTCGGCACCTCGCGGCCGGTCAGGACCCTGATCAGCTGGCGTTCACCCCCGGTCGGGTACACGGCCGGCACCTCGACCAGCGTAATGCCGGCATCACCGGCATCTGCAAGCGCTGTGCGCAAGGCATGGCCGGCAGACGGCATGTTGTCCTCGATAGCGAGCACACACTGTTGCGGTTGCAGGATGTGTTGCAGGATCCGAATGCCTGCGATCACGTCGGCTGCACGTTCGGTCATCAGGCCTTGATCACAGGAGATCCACGGTTCGCACTCTGCACCGTTGATGACCAGCAGTTCGATGTCATGCCTGCGATTCAGCTTTACCCGGGTCGGAAAACCCGCACCGCCCAGCCCGACGATACCTGCTTGCCGGATTCGTTCGCACAATTCGACCGGATCGGTATTGCGGTAGTCGACCGGCGCCAGTGCAGGGCCGGTGGCATTCTCGCCGTCCGTGTCGATCACGATACAGGTCGCCGGCAGGCCTGACGGGTGGGGAACCGGGCGTGCCTCGATGGCAACGACGGTTCCCGAGGCGGGGGCATGTACCGGCGCGCTGACCCGGCCGACCGGGTCGGCCAGCAAGTCACCTGCCAGCACATGTTCGCCCGACCTGACGAGACACTCCGCCGGTGCGCCGATGTGTTGTTGCAGGGGCAACACCAGTTGTTTCGGGACGCCGGCAAAACGGATGGGGTGTTCGAGAGAGACCGCCCGGTGTTCCGCCAGCCGCAGTCCGCCGTTGAAGCGATACAGGCGGGTAAAGTCACCCGGTAGCGGCGCGGCTTGTGAGGGTTTTCCTTCAGGCACTTTGCTGGACCTCACTGCGCTCCTTATCCGGCATCGGCCATGACCAGTTACCGGTTGTCGTACCGAGCGGAACAACGTGTATGCATTCCACCGGGCAGGGTGGAATACACAGGTCGCAGCCGGTGCACTCGTTCGCGATGACCGTATGCATCTGCTTGGCGGCGCCGAGAATGGCATCGACCGGGCAGGCCTGGATGCACAGGGTGCAGCCAATACACACCTGCTCGTCGATCAGTACGACCGTCTTTTCGCTGTGCTCGCCGTGCTCCGGGTTGAGCGGCCTGGGATCGACCCCGAGCAGGTCGGCCAGGGCATGAATGGTCACTTCACCGCCCGGCGGGCACTGGTTGATGTCGGCCTCGCCGGCGGCAATGGCCTCGGCATAGGGGCGACAGCCTGCGTAGGTGCACTGTCCGCACTGCGTCTGCGGCAGCAGCGCATCGATGCGTTCGACGACCGGATCGCTCTCCACGCGAAAGCGGATGGCGGCATAACCCAGAACCAGGCCGATAATCACGGCGAGGACGCCCAGCGCAATGAGTGCAATTAACATAATTAGCGAACAATCACTCCCTCTCCCTCCGGGAGAGGGTTGGGGAGAGGGGATTCATGGGCTGAGGAGAATTTATTTTAATCACTTCATTCTGGCCTTTTTCCGAGGGGAGAAGGAAAAGTAGTATTGCCTGCAGGGATGACATTATGCGCGTCAGCCTGGTTCAACCCTTGACCAGGCCGGAAAAGCCCATGAAGGCCAGCGACATCAGGCCGGCTGTGACCAGCGCAATGGCAGAGCCGCGAAACGGCTCCGGGACATCGGCGACCGCGATGCGCTCGCGGATGGAGGAAAACAGGATCAGCACCAGCGAGAACCCGGCCGCCGCACCAAAGCCGTAAACGGCCGATTCGATAAAGTTGAATTCCTGCTGCACGTTGAGCAGTGCCACGCCCAGTACCGCACAGTTGGTGGTAATCAGCGGCAGGAAAATACCCAGTACCTTGTACAGCAGCGGGCTGGTCTTGTGCACGACCATCTCGGTGAACTGCACGACTGCGGCGATGACCAGGATAAAGGTGATGGTGCGCAGGTACTGAAGGCCGAACGGCTCCAGCAGGAACTCATTGGCCAGGAAGCTGCAGATAGATGACAGCGTCAGGACGAACGTCGTCGCCAGCGCCATGCCGGTGGCAGTATCGACACTGCGCGACACGCCCATGAACGGACACAGCCCGAGGAATTTCACCAGGACAAAATTATTGACCAGGACGGTGCTAACGAGAATCAGGGCCAGTTCGGTCATAACATCAGATTCAAGATTAAAGATACAAGATGCAAGCAATGCATTTTTGTAGTGGTATCAGCGCCAGCATCATTTGCTTGTATCTTTCATCTTGTTTCCTTTATCTATTTAACCCGCATCCCCGGCTGCGCGCCGTCGTCGGGATGCAGGATAAACAATTCGTTCCCGCCGGGTCCCGCGGCCAGTACCATCCCTTCCGAAACGCCGAAGCGCATCTTGCGGGGCGCCAGGTTGGCGACCATGACGGTCAGTTTGCCTTCCAGGGCGGCGGGATCGTAGGCCGACTTGATGCCGGCGAACACGTTGCGAGACTCGCCGCCGAGGTCGAGGGTCAGTTGCAGCAGCTTGTCGGCGCCTTCCACGTGTTCGGCCCTGGCGATGCGGGCGATGCGCAGATCGAGTTTGGCGAAGTCCTCAAACGCAATGGTGTCGGCGATCGGGTCAGTGGCGAGCGCTCCGCTGGCTGCGGTTGCCGGGCTGTTTTCAAGATGTTCTTTCGAGTCTTCCAGCATGGCGTCGATTTTCTCCTGTTCCACGCGCGTCATGAGCGGTTTGAATTTATCGATCCGGTGCCCGGTCAGCGGACTCTCGATGTCCGACCAGCGCATCTCCGGTATGTTCAGGAATGCCTCCACTTCTGCCGCCATTGCCGGCAGAATCGGTTGCAGGTAAGTCAGCAGGACGCGGAACAGGTTGAGGCCGGTGCTGCAGACTGCCTGTACGTCCTGCTCCCGGCCGGCTTCCTTTGCCAGCACCCAGGGCTTGTTCGTGTCGATATACTGGTTCGCCCGGTCGGCCAGCGCCATGATCCTGCGTACGGCCTGCCCGTAGGCGCGCTGCTCGTAGGCGGTTGCGATGTCGTCGCCGGCCGCAACGAATTCGCGGTACAGCGCCGGCTCGGAACAGCTGTCCGCAAGCATCCCGTCGAAGCGCTTGTTGATGAAACCCGCGCAGCGGCTGGCGATATTCACCACCTTGCCGACCAGGTCGCTGTTGACGCGCAGCACGAAGTCCTCGAGGTTGAGATCGATGTCATCCACACCGGAGCCGAGCTTGGCGGCAAAATAATAGCGCAGGTATTCCGGATTCAGGTGCTCGAGCCAGGTGCTGGCCTTGATGAAGGTGCCGCGTGACTTGGACATCTTCTGTCCGTCAACGGTCAGGAAGCCATGCGCGAAGACGGCAGTCGGCATACGGTAGCCCGTACCGTGCAGCATGGCCGGCCAGAACAGGGTGTGGAAGCGCAGGATATCCTTGCCGATGAAGTGATACAGTTCGGCCCGGCTGTCCTTGCCCCACCATGCATCGAAGTCCCTGCCGGTACGGTCGCAGTAATGCCTGCAACTCGCCATGTAGCCGATCGGCGCATCCAGCCAGACGTAGAAATATTTGCCCGGCGCATCCGGTATCTCGAAGCCGAAGTAGGGCGCGTCGCGCGAAATGTCCCAGTCATGCAGGCCGGTGGACAGCCACTCGTCCATCTTGTTCGCGACTTCCGGCTGCGTGGATTCCCTGACGTATGTGCGCAGCATATCCTCGAAGTCCGTCAGTTTGAAAAAGTAGTGTTCGGAGTCCTTCCTGACCGGCGTGGCGCCGCTGACCACGGAGCGGGGATTTTTCAGTTCGCCGGCGTCATAGGTGGCGCCGCACACTTCGCAGTTGTCGCCGTACTGGTCATCCGCCCCGCAGCGCGGGCAGGTGCCCTTGATGAACCGGTCCGGCAGAAACATCTCTTTTTCGGGGTCGAAGAACTGGCTGATGGTGCGGCGTGCGATGTGGCCATCGTCGCGCAGTGTCAGGTAAATGTGCTCGGCCAGGCTGCGGTTCTCAGTCGAGTGTGTACTGTGGTAGTTGTCGAAGTCGACGCCGAAACCGGCGAAGTCGGCCTGGTGCTCGCCGGCAACGCGGGCGATCAGTGCTTCGGGTGTGATGCCTTCCTGCTGCGCACGCAACATGATCGGGGTGCCGTGGGCATCATCGGCGCAGACATAGGTGCAGTCGTGGCCGCGCAGTTTCTGAAAGCGGACCCAGATGTCGGTCTGGATGTATTCGACCAGGTGCCCGATATGGATCGGCCCGTTGGCGTAGGGCAGGGCGCTGGTGACCAGAATTGTGCGGTTTTCCTGACTCATTCTCGGGTTGCGGTAATAACACTCTGAAACAACTATAGATATGTGCGCTAGTATGCCATAGTCCGAATCAATGGGGTCAGGGTCGATTGATATTGCTCAGGTTCGGGAAGCAGGCGAACCTGACCCCGTTGATTCCAGGGTATTGCGTATCCCCCATGGGTAGCTGTGCGCACGCGACGGGCGGGTTGGTGTACAATTCGCGGTCAATTTTCACCGGCCCCGGCGGCCGGCGCCCGACAAATCCAGGAGCAAGACAATGGCTGACGTGACCCAAGACCGGATCGAAGAAAAACTGGCCACCTACATTGATCCGTATCTCGAGAAAGATCTCGTTTCGACGAAGTGCATCAAGGACATCGCCATCGACGGTGATACCGTCACTGTCAAGGTGGTCCTGGGCTTCCCGGCCTCCGGTTACCGCGATGAGATGGCCGGCAAGCTCAAGGCCCTGGTCGAGTCCGTGGACGGTGTCGGCAGTGCCGTGATCGATGTATCGAGCAAGATTTCCGCTCATTCCGCGCAGAAGGGCGTGAAGCACATCGAGAACATCAGGAACATCATTGCCGTGGCCTCCGGCAAGGGTGGCGTCGGCAAGTCGACTACCGCCGTCAACCTCGCGCTGGCGCTGTCCGCCGAGGGCGCCAGCGTGGGTATACTGGACGCCGACATCTACGGTCCCAGCCAGCCGCGCATGCTGGGCGTGCATGGCAAGCCGGAATCCCTGGATGGCAAGTCGCTGGAGCCCATGAACAGTTACCATCTCCAGGCCATGTCAATCGGGTTCCTCGTTGACGAGGAAACCCCGATGATCTGGCGCGGCCCGATGGTGACCCAGGCACTGCAGCAGTTGCTCAACGACACCAACTGGAAGGACCTGGACTACCTGGTTGTGGACCTGCCGCCAGGCACCGGTGATATCCAGCTCACGCTGGCGCAGCAGGTACCGGTCAGCGGTGCCGTGATCGTGACGACACCGCAGGACATCGCACTGCTGGATGCCCGCAAGGGACTCAAGATGTTCGAGAAGGTCGAGGTGCCGGTGCTGGGTGTGATCGAGAACATGAGTATCCATATCTGCAGCGAGTGCGGCCACGAGGAATACATATTCGGCCAGGGCGGCGGCGAGCGCATGGCGGAACAGAACCATGCCGATTTCCTCGGCGCCCTGCCGCTCGACAAGCGCATCCGCGAGGAGACCGACTCGGGCAAGCCGACCGTGGTGGCCGAGCCGGACAGCCGTATTTCACAGATCTATCGTGAAATCGCACGGCGCACCGCGGCGAAACTGTCGCTGAAGAGCAAGGATTATGCCGCGCGGTTCCCGCAGATTGTTATTCAGAACGACTGATTTATCTGAAATAAAATCTTTGTCACGCAAAGACGCAAAGAATCATCAGGCACTGGAGTTGCATATTTTACCCCCTCCCCCTCAGGGGGAGGGCTGGGGAGAGGGGATATATTTTAGGCCAGATAATATCCCCTCTCCCTAACCCTCTCCCGGAGGGAGAGGGAAATAATGGTCTTTGCGTCATGTATGCCTTTGTGGTGATTATTTAACGGAGCAGCACCCCGACTACTATGTCTATCAAATCCGACAAATGGATCCGTCGCATGGCGCTCGAACACGGCATGATCGAGCCGTTCGAGTCCGGCCAGGTCCGCGAGAACGGTAATGGTCGCATCGTGTCCTACGGCACCTCGAGGTACGGC
>Ga0265306_10001921_pt1 | contig 10069 bp, 7 predicted proteins | sample Helome_3_FD_192493 | JGI IMG/M metagenome (GOLD analysis project Ga0265306, IMG submission 192493) | Marine sediment microbial communities from subtidal zone of North Sea - Hel_20160420 (Illumina Assembly) | ecosystem: Environmental > Aquatic > Marine > Subtidal zone > Sediment ...
AATTAAATGAAGAATTAGCGGACCCATCGTTATCCGTGTCAGGACAGGGCAGCCTCCCCGGTCCCCGGCCCGGATTATTCAAGGGATAGTTATAGGCATACATCAACAGCGCCTGCTTGGCATCTTCGAGGACCCGCTTGTTGTGCAGATACCGTTCATGCTCAACCTGCTGCCGGGCTTCCTGGGTAAACCCGGCGATTACAACGCCACCCAGCCCCATCAATGCGATCAGCGTTAGCAATAGCATGTATCCGGCCTGGGATTTGAGGTGGTGCACTTTCACGGTTAATTGCCTGCGCGAGCAAGGTAGGAAACTGCAAGCGTTTCGCCGCTGGTTGCATAGTGATTCTTGCCGTCTGGCGTCGTTATTCTGACCCTGATTTCGTCGCCAACTATAACCTTGATTTTACTGTTGTCTTCGAGCAACTCGCCATCTTCATAGGCGATTGAGTTTATCCAGACGGTATGGGGACCATCGCGCGAGATGGTGATGCCGGAAATCCTGTACTGCTGGATTACTTCCTCCCGGTAGGCTTGTGGTATTGACGCTTCTATCGGCTTTTCTTCCACCTGTTGTGGCGCCCGATTGTCGGCGCTTTTATAACGATTCGAATCGATAACCTCGCGCTCCTGCGGGGTAGTGAACAGCGTTGATAACTCGGCCTTGACCACTTGACCCCCACTTAACAGTAAAATGGCGAGCGCGACAACAAGCGTCACTGTTAGTTGATTACTTGTCATCGATAGTCACCCAACTGATGGTGCAATTGGCATTCAAATTTGGGTTTTGCGTATCCAGCAAACGATCAATACCGCTTCTTCGACTCATCGTACAACTATCCACCGTAAAAAGACTGTTAATCGACGAGCGTAAACCATCCAACAGCGCAAACAAATCTTCCTCGTGCAGCATGCCGATCGACAATACCATGGGTGAGCTTTTCACCAACACATTGCGCTTGGCCCTGAAGTCAGGGCGGCCGAATCCTTCCTGTGGCAGCAGATTATAGGTCAGTGTCGGCAGGCCTAGCACCTGGTTCGCGTTTTGGAGGCTTTCAACCCAGCTGAGCCGACGTTCGTCGCCCACCAGCCCGGAGGCCTTGTACTCGGTATAAATGTTACGGTACTGCTCGATTAAATCGAGATCCCTGACTAATTTGCTGTATTGCCGATGCGTTGCCTGCAGCCCGGAGTATGCTTTTTGATAGGCTTCTTCCTGCACCTTTTCATATTGGTAACCGGCGACTATCAGGGCCGCTGACACCAGTATCGCCACACCCAGCATAATGAGTGGTTTTCTGAGGTAGGACCAGTCAATTTTATTCACTCTTCGGCACCTCCCTGACGACACGAAATCCTAGCCGGGCGGTCGCATTAACATCGCTACGCTTGGCACTGGCATCGCCACTTAGCTGATTATCAGATTCAATATTAAGCGGGCGCTTGGTAATTTCCACCGAATAGTATTTGCCCGACTCAGCCATCGTCTTTTCGAGGTCGTCGACAGCACTGAGTGCATAGCGGTAATCGCCGTCAAAGTTGAGAAACTCCCCTTCGACCTCGGCGATTTCAAAATACCCGTTCTTCGGCTTGGGGGCGTTCTTGTCCAGGTTACGGGTATTACGCGGCGGTCTTTTCGGCTTAATCCAGTTTACATCTCTGGGGCTAGTACTGTGCGAGTAGTTGGAAACATACCAGTCGAGTTTCTTGATACGGATATCCGGAAAAATACTGATATCGTTACTGATCAGGGTAAGCAACTCCTCCGGATCACGCAGATATTGATCCTCGATGACATCCACGGTTTGCACGACATCCTGCATGCTGGTGGTCGAGGTCGCTGATTCAACGCTGTTTTCGCGAAGCTGGTTATACTTGGCCCTGTATTTCTGTTCTATGAGCGCGGTGTCAGTAATGGTTTCCCGGTAGAGAAACCCTTTAACGCCGCTGGTCAAAGCCATTCCCAGGCCAATCGCCACCAGCGCGATACTGGCAGCGCGCAATGCCCACCCCGCCTGGTAATGCTGAAAGTAGCGGCGTTCACTCGGCCGGGCATAGTGATTGAGCAATATTTTCCTGCTCGCCAGGTAGCAATACAGTCCCGAGCTGAAGTCCTGCTCGTCGTCAACGTCGATTTTTTCACGCTCCAGCAACTCGTTGATTTCATAGATCTTGAAATCGAAGTAACTTTCCTGTTCACAGCGCGCCGTCAATTTATCGAAATGTCGTTTATTGGTGAGAATGTGAACGCCAACGGTTTCAGAGCGCTCAACAATTCGCTGGCTGATCAGGTAACGTTGTGTCGATTCAACATCGCGCAACACGTCAGATGCATAATCACCCTGGTAGAAACTGGCGATCGGCACCAGTCGACTCAGCACGAGTTTGCCATCGACGAAGACCGATTGGCGCAGATTGCTGGGTACCTGCTGGCTTACCAGGATTACCGCCTTGTGATCCGACTGGAGTTCCTTGATATAATTTTGCGATAGCAGCGGTAAACTGATGATCCCCGACAATGGCGTTCGCGTCTCGTCGATTATTTTCAGCCAGGGTTCGAGCAGATACTGATTGGTCAGACCGATCAGCAGCAACTTCTCTTCCTTGCGATTTTTCTTTTCTACCGACTGCGATATCGCATGCCGGTATTCCGAGGTGCGGAAATACTTGGCATAGTTGCGATCTAAAATAGCTTTTCGATCCGAGCCCCGCAGTAATGGCACCTTGACCTGGCGAAATTCTTCTTCAATCAGGTCTACCAGCAAGCGCACCGGCTCATTCCTGAACGAACGCAGGTAAGAGGCGAACAGATCCAGACCCTGATCATCGGGTTCGAAGTAAACGCTACTCATTAATTTATGGCCGGACCATTCCTGAGCGACCATTCTGTAACCTGTAAAATATAAGACTCTTCTCATATCGAATCCGTTAAAAATCGATCGTTGCGATGGTGTCGTAGATCGGACCCAGCACGGAAAGCGCAAGCCAGAGAACAATAATGCCTATGGTCGCCATCAGTGCAGTCTGTAATACCGGTTCCATCTTCTCGATACTGTCGTTGATGTCACGATCGAAAAAATAACTCACGTTGTTCAACGATCTGTCCATTTGACCACTGGATTCGCCGACTCGCAGCATGCGTACGACGAGCGGCGGGAAAATTCCGATATTCTTAAACGCCTCGCTAATACTGCTACCCTCTGAAATCTGTTGCCAGGCGCGATCGATCCCATCCTCCAGCACGGTATTGCTGACAACCGCCTTGCTCAGGTTGATGGCATCCAGCACCGTAATTCCGGAAGCAAACATCAGCGAAAAATAACGCGTAAAGCGCGAAATCTTGATCTTTTCATTAACCGGTCCTATCACCCATAGCTTGAGCAGTAATCCGTCCATTTTGAAACGCGCCTTGCCGTTCGTCCTGTAGAAATACTTCAGTGTAAAGAAAGTGACGAAAGGCGCGGCGATGACCACGTACCAGTAGTTGATCAGAAAATCGGAAGTTGCCATCAATGCCCTGGTTTCAATGGGAATCTCGCCTCCCAGTGAGACAATGGCATCCATGATATCCGGCACCACGAAAATCATCATGAACAGGATTACCGACATCACCAGGGTGCCAATAACCGCGGGGTAGGTCATGATTTTCTTGGCCTTTGAGAGCAATTCATCCTGCCACTTCAGGGTTTCGGTGATGTCGACCAAAACCTCGCTCATCTTCCCGCTACGCTCGCCTACGCGGATCAGGCTAATAAAAACATTGTCGAACACTTTAGGGTATAGCTCCAGCGCCTGCGAGAACGAGTTTCCGCCTTCGATGGCTTCAATCACGCCGGTTACAATATCGCGAAAGGTTGGATTCTCTTCACCGTCGCGCAGGTCGGCGAGCCCTTCAAGCAACGGTACCCCGGCCCGGGTCAATTGCTCGAGGTAAAACGAGAAGTTGATCAAATCACGACGTCCGATCTTGTTACGACCAAACAGGTCGGAACCCAGTTCCTTTTGCTTGAACGTGACCAGGTCCAGGTCCATTTTTTCGAGGCGCAGCTCGAGGTCATTGCTGTTGCCCGCATCGAGGCTACCCGAAATGAATTTGCCGCTGGCGTCGATGGCCTTGTACTGGAACAGTGGCATATCTATTCCATCCGTTCGGTCAGGTCGGCGACCCGCGCCACTTCCTTGATCGAAGTAACGCCCTCAATAATGTGCCGAACTCCGTCATCGGCAAGCGTGAAAAATCCCTGCTTGTAAGCCGCATCCCTGATTTCCTTGGTGGTCGCTCCGTGCGCCAGCAGATCGTCAAGGTCCGAGTTCATTTTCAGGATTTCGAGTAAAGCCATGCGTCCCTTGTAACCCGTGTTATCGCAACTGGTGCAGCCCTTGGCCCGGTAAATCTTGGTCGGCACCTCTCCCCGAGTATTACCGAGCATCCGCAGTTCTTCCTGGCTCGGCGCATGAGCGACTTTACAGAATTTGCATAATTTTCGAATCAGGCGCTGGGCGACAACGCCGATGATATTTCCTGCCATGATTTCCGGGATGATACCGATATCCCGAAGCCGCGGCAGCGCGCCGATCGCGGAATTGGTGTGTAGCGTCGAATAAACCTGGTGACCGGTCATGGCTGCACGAAACGCCATTTCGGCTGTTTCCTCATCGCGCACCTCGCCCACCAGGATGACGTCCGGGTCCTGGCGCATCAGCGACTTGATGCCGCCTGCGAAATCCATACCCGCGGCCTCGTTAACCGAGGTCTGGCGAATTAACGGAAATGGGTATTCGACCGGATCTTCCAGTGTCATGATATTGATTTGCTCACTGCTCAGGTAGTTCAACAGTGAATAAAGGGTTGTCGTCTTACCACTGCCGGTCGGACCGGTTACCAGGATGATACCCTCTGGACGCGACATCATTATTTTAAGTGTGCGCAGGGATTCCGCGGGTAACTCCAGCTTTTCCAGTGGAATAACACCTTTCTCACGGTCGAGCACCCTGAGTACGATATTTTCGCCGTGCAGAGTCGGTTGCGATGCCACCCGAAAATCGATTTGCCGGCCGATAATGGTACGCGAGATACGTCCATCCTGCGGCGCCCGGGTTTCGGCGATGTTCATGTCCGCCATAACCTTGAGACGCACCGCGATCGCCGACCAGTAGGTCTTGTGCAGACTGCGAATCTGGCGTAACACACCATCGATCCGGTAACGGATGCGCAGGAAGCTTTCTTCGGGTTCGAAGTGTAAATCGGAGGCACTGCGCTTGACCGCGTCGGAAAGCATTACATCCACCAGGCGAACCAGCGGTTGACTGTACTCCTCGATATCGCCCTGGTAATTGGTGTAGTCGGCTTCACCGGTTTCGATTTCACGCAGGATTCCATCTATCGACAATTCGTAACCGTAGAACTGGTCAATTGCGTTGGAGATTTCGGCTTCACCGGCAAGTACCGGTATTAATTCAATATGCTGACCAATCTGGATTCGAATCCGGTCCAGCGTAAACAGGTTAAAGGTATCTGACATCGCAAGCGTCAGTGTGCTGCGGATCGGGTCGTAGTTGAGCGGTATGATCTTATGCTTGCGCGCCGTATCCGAATTGATCATCTTGATCGCATCGGGGTCAGGCACAACCCGTGACAGGTCAACGCTATCCTGCTCGAGCGCTTCCCCGAGCGCCGAACGCATGATGGCTTCAGTTGCAAAGCCAAGATTGACCAGCAGCTTACCTAAGGGCTCGTGGACCTTCTTCTGTTCGGTCAGGGCGATGTTCAGCTGATCTTCGGTGATAACGCCTTCATCGATCAGGATCTCGCCCAAACGCTTGGGTTTGTTCTCCGCGTTCATTGTATTGCTAGCAACTCCAGTCGCCGATCCACGACGTCTCTGTTAAACGTCGCGAGTCCATTCTCGAAATTATCCAGCGCGCGCCGATAGTAAGTGATCGCGCTCGTTGGTTGGGAAATATGTTCGAGGCTAACGGCAAGATTATAGGCATAGTTCGGATCTCGCGGATTATTCTGCAGCGCCCTGAAGTAATATCCCTGCGCTTCCTGCCAGCGATTTTGTGCGCTGTAAACATTTGCCAGCGCGAAATTCAAGTGCGGCGAGCTGGGCTCGTCGCGAATCATCAGTTTCAACTGCGACTCGGTTTCCAGGGGAGAATAACTGGCAACAGCCAACAGCGTTGCCATCGCCAGCGAATCCTTGGGATTAGCCAGCAACACGGTCTGATAGTCCCTGATTGCGGCATTGGCATCTCCGTTTTGCACATTTATTGCCGCCCGTGCCAACAGCGCATTACGATTATTGGAATCTTCCGCCAGGACCTGGTTATAGCGAGTCAATGCCAGATCGCCATCACCGGATTTATAGGCAGCATAGGCTTCGCGCAACCAGATATCTTTTTGCCCAACCTGGCTGCTCGATGAAATCTGCAGGTTTGACGAATCGCTTTCAGCTCCCTCTGCCGGGATGTCGGCATTTTGAGCACTTGCGACCTCGATCTCCATGGTTTGATCGCTTTGAGGTTGCACTCGTGCAGGAGCCGGGCTTGCATCGGCAACCACCGGATCAGTTTCAGTAGTCGCAACCTCGGGTTCGACCGCGACCACGGTCTCTTCCACCTCGGTAGATCCGGCCGCTGTTTCACCCATCTCGGCACCGCTTTCGGCACTTTCAATTATTTCCATCGCGCGCGTGTCGGCGGTGGCTTCGGGCTGAGCAAACAAATTCGTATCCTGGTCCTCAGCGGACTTAATCACGCCCGGCATGGGGTCACGCTTGAGTGGGCGTAAACTGGTGTCGATTTGATTCGATGCAAACTGAAATTCAAAGGTGCCATAGATACCGATCGTCAGAATAATCACGACCATAATGCCGGCGTAAATCTTGGCGTTGTGCATACTCTGCGCCGACGATTTGCTGCGAAAAACCTTCTTCGCATAGTCCGGCGTCATGACGGCGTCGGAATCGTTTTTCATGCCAGCAAATAATCGAGACGCATCATCGCTCGGCAGTTTCATCAAGGTGCGATCGTAGTTATCCGGCGCATAGGTATAGGTGCCGGTAGAATCGGTGCGCGTGGCTGTCGATTGGGTATCGAGACCGAGGCCAGTGGTTGCCGTGGCGCTGGTCTGGGTCGGCGCCTGAGTCTCGGTCTGGTCAGCAGGAAGTTGATGCTGCGTTGTGTCAACCAATCCGAGCTCGTCGTCTTCGCCCTGCGCTCGCTCTGTCTGCTGCTGGGTATCGGTCAATGAAGTACGACTGGTAAAATTGGTATCATCACGCTCAACCAGCAACAGCGACAAGTCTTCCTGCGACTCGGTGTGGTCAAGGTCGGCGTCAGCGCGGTCGACTTCCTCGCCGTCTGCCTGGATATTGGTTTGGTGGTAAGTTTGATCGAACTCGGTTTCATCCTTGTCGGCCTCGATCTGGGTCGATTCCAGACGCGTCTGAACCTCGGTTTGCTCGTCACCTGTCGTCACCTGGCTCAGGTCGGTAACATTTTCTGCGTCACGGCTGACCAGTTCCGGTTCGCCCATAAAATCCGATACGTCTTCCTCGGCAAAGACAATGGTTTCATCCTCGCCAGTTTGCATCTGCGTGCTTAACTCAGACAGCCGGGTATCCGTCGCATCCGAGACTTCAACGCTGGTCTCATCATCGTCGCGCTTAAGATGCGTATCCTCGATTTCCGTATCATCGCGCAGTTCACGCCGCGTTTCTTCAAGATTCTGCGCATCCTCAAGCTCGGAAATATCTTCCGGTGCCGAAACCACAATGGTCTCGTCGGACGTTTCCGCCCCCGGAATACCTTCCTTGCTCTTTTGCGCCTTTTGCTCGGCTGCTTTCTTGAGCGCGTCTAGCAGTAAACTCATGCGTCTTCTCTATTGCTCTGAGAAAATCTGTGGCTTCAGGAATTTCTGGAAATCCCGCAAATTGGTATCGAGGCTTGCGTTGTCAATAATACGTGGGCGCAGGAAAATCACCAGCTCGGTTTTATCATACTCGCGTGTCTTGGTGCCAAATAAAACACCGACTCCCTTGGTATCATGCAATCCCGGCGTGCCCGCGTCGGTTTCACGCGCGGTATCCTGCATCAAGCCACCTAAAACGGCCGTGTTACCGCTGGTAACGCGCAATACAGACTCTATTTCACGCACCTGTATTTCAGGTATCGGGGACACGACATCGGCCTCCGCAAGCGCAGGATTGGGGTCATTCACGAACTGGAGGATACGGGTGATGGTAGGACGAATATTGAGTATAACCTCATTGTCTCCGGTTATGAACGGCGTTACATTCATAACTAATCCAACCGGAACGGTTTTGATGATGGTGTTGATAGTTTGGGTTACGGTACCTGAGTCCCCGCTAACATCGCTGGTTGCATCTGTCTCAAAATACACCGTGTTGTCGGCAACCTTCAGTACAGCAGTCTGATTATTTAACGCCATGATTTTCGGGCTCGACATGACCGATACATCGCCGAACTGATCCAATGCTCTTATTGCGCCGGCAATAGTTCGGTCGGAATTTGAATCAATAAAAGAGGCCTCCGCAACAGGCCCCCCTGCTACCAATCCCGAAAGCGTAGTCGTGGCACCCAGCAGGTTTTGCCCCACGCTCCAGCCGTCACCATTGGCAATACGCGACCAGTCAACCCCGGCCTGGAAATCATCGTTCAACGTGACCTCGACCACGGTGACTTCGATTAACACCTGGCGACGGGCGCTACCCATAACCGTATCAATGAAACGCTGAATGATTTCATGTCCCGCGGTACTGGTTACAACTGTAATGGTCCCCGATTCGCGGTTGGAAATTACCTGGCCCTCGGCGCCACCGGTATTGGCTAACAAGGCGATATTATTTTCAATGGTTTGCCAGAACTGATGGGAGGATTCGTTATTGACCGTGGTGGACGAATCGCCGGTATTGCCACCATCCTCGCCGCCAGTACTTAATTCCGTTTCTATACCCACAGCGGAGGTAGTTGTTCTTGACATATTAAGGTAGTCAATCCGATAAACGTGGGGAAATGGTTGGTCTTGCTCGACCACGAGATTCGGTCCATCAAGGTAGTAACGCAGTGAGACCTGGCGTGAAACGCGTTTCAGGATTTGCGGCAGGGTCTGGTCGATTGCGTTGATGCTGACACGACCATCAATAGACGGATCGATGTCGAGATTAAGTCGGGCATCGCGCGCCAGTGCGAATAGCAACTCGCTGGCGGCTAAATCGGTTGCAACCACGGTGAAGGTTTGCATTGGCTCCGCGGGTTCAGGCGCGGCAATGATGGGCACCTGTTCGACCACCGGTGGAATATCAAGCCCGGGTTGTTCGACTACCGGCGGTGAAGTATTAATATGCCCTTCCGGAGCAGTCATGCGTTCATCTTTTTCCATCAGGCTCGCGCAGGCCGTCAGGCTGACTAAGGTGAGCATCAATACAATTTTTTTCATCGTTATATTCCAGTGATAATTTTGGCAACTAAAGCAAAGCTTTCTGCATTCGATACACCGAATGCAGGTAAGGCGAATTTTTCTTTACCGAATCGGGCAGACGTTCCAGTTGATTCCTGCCCAGGGATAGAGAATTAAACTCGCTATAAAAAACCCGATAAATACTTCTGGTATCGGTGTTTACCTCGTATAAATACGTTTTCGACAAATCCAGTGGCCACTCGTTACGTAGATAATAGACCAGATCTTGCGCTGCGGATTTACTGCGCATTAAAACCTGGATCGAAACGCTATTCCGGTTCGCGTTAACAAGCCAGTCGCGGCTCTCGCGCAGCTTGGCATTTAGCCACTGATCGTAATCGGCGGTCAAGCCCAGATCATTGCTGCTCTCGGTCCCGAGCTCATCGCTCGAGGCGGCTTGATCGAGCGCACTTTGCAGAACTTCATCTTCGACCGCCGGTGTCGGATCCACTTCAACCGGGGCCTTATTTGCCGCCGAAATCAGGGCCACTTCGACCTTTGAAATCTCTTCCTCGGCCGGCTGTTCCAACACTGCAGTTTCCTGCACCAACGGTTCCGGAGTTGGTAGCACCCGGGCTGCGGTTT
>Ga0265306_10001922_pt1 | contig 10068 bp, 11 predicted proteins | sample Helome_3_FD_192493 | JGI IMG/M metagenome (GOLD analysis project Ga0265306, IMG submission 192493) | Marine sediment microbial communities from subtidal zone of North Sea - Hel_20160420 (Illumina Assembly) | ecosystem: Environmental > Aquatic > Marine > Subtidal zone > Sediment ...
ACAGTGAGTTTGGCATATGCTCGTTTGGAGGAAGCTGCATTTAATAGTCACCGGGAAAAACTAGATTCTTTTTGTTGGAAGAACTTAAGAATGATGGAGAATGAAAAGGGTCCTGTTATTCATGTGGTTGAGAATAGTATTGAGTCAAATGGCATTTTAGAAAAAGCTGAAGAAATAAACGCTGACCTAATAATTGTAGGGATGACAGGAAGTAATATTGTAAAAGATTTGATTATTGGAAGTACAGCCACTGCTCTGATCGAAAAATCTCCTTTACCTGTATTGTCTGTTCCACAAATTTCCAAACTTTCGGAACTAAGTACCATTGTATATGCAACGGCCTTTGAAGAAGCAGATGTCTTAGCTATTAAAAAGATTACTGAGTTTGCAACTGCCTTTGATACTGAAATTAAATTAATCCACGTTTCGACCAAAAAAGAATACGCCGCCGAAGATCAAATGCTTTGGTTTAAGGAGATGCTTAATGAAAAGGTTACTTATGAAAAGATCAGTTTTGAATTTAGATTATCAGACGATGTTTTTAACACTTTAAAAGCCTATTTAAAGGAAGTAGATGCAGATATACTGGTAATGCTGGAACGAGAAGGGCATACTTTAATTCCGAATCTTTGGCATTATGATTTGGTAAAACGGATGAAATTAGAGCGACTTGTTCCATTATTAAGCTATCAAAAAAATAGTGTTATAAGTTCATGATCATTCAGGACTGATGAACATTATTTTTTCTAATAAAAGAAGGGTACAAGAAATTCCTTTAAAATTGTGCCCTGGAATCTATTTTTTTGCTTTGGGTTAAATCAAAACCTAAACAATGCGTTCATAATCATATTTTTAACCGGAATTTCTTCCTTTTCAAAAAAGTATACATTACCACCTTGGAGAAAGGTATTTATAGCAGCCATATTTAATAAGGAGAGATTTCCCTTTTCTTTGTTGTCATCCAGGATTAAGCACCCTTTAGCACTATTATAGGTGCCAAAAACATCTTTATTTTTTTGAATAAAAAGTGTATCTATTTTTCCATTAATTGCTGCAGGAATAATTTCCGAGAGTTGATAGGAGGTTTTTGAGGTTTGAATTTTTGCCTTAAACTTCTCCAGTTTTTCACGCTTTGTGGTTTCAAAATGATATTGAATTAAACGCCAGGATTCTTTATGCAACTCGTTTTTACCTTTAAATTCCGGATCTCCGCTTAGATTGGTATTCCATAAATTACGGTGTGAATTTACTTTCTTGTAAATTGGGAATAACTCATCCGTACAAGCTAAAATCAAAGGAGTATTTTTATTTGACAGGATTTTAGTGACTCCTTGATTTATCTTTCTAAAGAAGCTAACCAGCTCTTTCTTTTGGTCTTCCTTACCTTCTCCCTGGCCATGAAATGACCCTGCCGGATGCATCATTTGCCCTGTTCTGTATTGTAACATCTTTTGCTCAAAGTCATAACCCACTACTTCCTCCAATTGTGTAGGCGCAATTTTTTCTATAGGAATATCCTGAAAGTAAGTTCTGGAGCCTTCATATAGTTTGATATGATCACGACTTAGATTTAAGAGATAGTAAATACCGTCGTTGTGAAACAGGGGAAGTAAAGGAATTAAATAAAAATGATCGGCAACATAGGTCTTTATTTCAAATGAAAGGGGTAATTTATAATACTTAATTCCATTAATTCTGTCTAAGAAAATTACCAGGCCATCTGATGGGTTTCGCCATAGACTTAAATCATTAACAAGGTTATTTATTGGTGATAGATAGGTGTTGATCATAGTTTCATTATACCCATTTTCAATTAAATCTGAATGCACTTTTTTCAGACAAGTTTTTAAGTTAGATTGCCCGAGGCCTTCATTAAGTTCTTTACCTTTTTTATACATTGGGAGATATATAGAAACACAGTGAGAATCAGTTATCGCCGATAACTTTTCAAAATTAGTTTTTGTAAATGAGCTTATTAAAAAATTCTTCATAATCCTATTTTTATGCAAATTATCATATCAATAAGAAATCTGAAATGACAAGGATCAGGGGAGTAATGTTAATTCATGATTTTGAATGCAAATTTGTCTTAAGCACAAGAAATTCACTTACGTTATTTACATCTATTGCACCAACAAGTTTGTTGATTTTATCAGTTACAGGAAAAAAGCGTTGCTTCTCTTTATTGATCATACTAAAAAATTCTTTTAACTCATCCGTGGCTCTCATGGTCTTAAATTTTGTGTTCATAATTGCCATCACTTTAATTGAGCCATTTTGAGCATTATTAAGAATGGTTTTATGATTTAAAATACCGACTATTACCTCATTTTCTGTAACCACAAAATCCTTTTCGGTACCCGCTAATATTATCTCAAAAACATCTTCCAGACTATTCTCAGGATGCAATAGCGTAATATTAGTCAACAAGGCTTCCTGTACAAAATGGCCTTCTACCAGGGATTTCTGTTTAACCATTTGATTTTCGCTATAGGCAGCCAGGAATATAAAGAGAGCGATTAGTATCAGAAAGGGATTAAAAAAAAGACCCAGCATAAAAAAAACAACAGCTAAAGCCTGTCCCAATCCGGCAGCTATTTGGGTTGCTTTGGCCCTATCCATAGTAAATGACAATAATGCACGAAATACACGACCACCATCCATAGGAAAAGCCGGAATTAGATTAAAAACTACCAACATTACATTGGCTATAAAAAGATAAAATAAAAGTGTCTCCAAAGTTGGCGCCGATAATAACTGCATCAAACTATCGGCATCCAGGCTAAAATAATTTTTTATGGGCACGGCCAGAAACAGCAACATTGCAATTATCACGTTTACAGCAGGCCCCGCCAAAGCTACGATCAATTCTTGTCCTGGTTTTTCAGGCATTTTTTCTAAAGATGCCACACCACCAATAGGTAACAAAGTAATTTTTTTAGTATTTATATTAAATCTCCTCGCAGCCAGGGCATGTCCTAATTCATGTAGGATTACACAAAGGAAGAGCAATAAGATTAAAATAATATTCATCAAGGCGGTATTCGCAGTTCCGCCTCGTTGTATATCTAGAAAAACTACCCATATCAATAAAAGCGTAAAGGTCCAATGTATTTCTATTCTAATTCCGGCAATTTTTCCTAGCTTCAATACACCTTTCATTCCTTGGTTTTTTATGAAAGTATTTAGATATGGGAATTTTAACTATGACCAATGTCATTACATCATTATTATTTGAGTTGTAATTTTAGAGATAGTACCCTTCAAATCATCTCTTATGAACACTTTAAAGCAAGATAAATATGTACTCCTGGAAGATATAATTTCAATCTGGGATCAAATTTTCACCGTAGCTCCTTTGGTCGTAATTGGGACAAAGGAAAGGCAAGGTTATGATCTTGCACCAAAGCATATGGCCATGCCCTTGGGTTTTGGTAAGTATTTTGGATTTGTCTGTACGCCAAGGCACAATACGTTTAGCAATGTTTTGGCAACTGGCGGATTCACAGTTAGCTTTCCAAAACCCGACCAAATAATCACAACTTCTTTGAGCGCTAGTCAGCGAATGGAATGTATTTCCAAATCGGAGGGCATAGTTAAAGCCCTGCCTATTTTAAGAGCACCCTCAATGGATGCACCAATATTGGCCGACGCCTATTTTTATTTAGAGTGTGGGTTATATAAAATTATTGATGGCTTTGATGATTATAGTATTATTACAGGAACAATTAAGGCTGCCTATGCCCATCGAGATTATATGAAAGTTTCAGAAATTGACGAGCAGCAGCAAATTTTAAAAAACCCCTTACTTGCATATATTGCCCCTGGCAGGTTTGCTAAGATTACGGAAACAATTGACTTTCCCTTTCCAAAAAATTTTAAGCGATGAAAAGCCCGGAAAAAATAGTGGCCCTTACCAAAGAGTATCTGTTCGCTCATAAAGACGAAATGATCCTCTTTTTAAAGGAATTGGTTCATATTGAAACCCCCTCGGACAAAATTAATTCGCAGCACCAAATATTGGGCTATTTAGGAGATAGATTTACTGCGATGGGTTATTTGGCAATTCACATGTACGGTAAAAATACCGGCGGCTACTTGTACGCAAGACCCAAAAATAGAAAGAAACATTTACCCCATCAGCTTTTGATAGGTCATTGCGATACCGTTTGGCCCTTAGGGACAATAGATAAAATGCCCCTATCTTACATTGAAGGCAAGATAAAAGGGCCTGGTGTTTATGATATGAAAGCTGGTATTACCCAGATTATTTTTTCCCTAATGGCTATCAGGGATATGAACATAATACCAAAGGTGGAACCTGTAATATTTATAAATTCGGACGAAGAAATAGGAAGCAGAGAGTCTACCAATGCACTTAAAAGATTAGCAAAAATTGCAAACCGGGCCTATGTTTTGGAACCCCCTTTGGGATTGAATGGAAAATTAAAAACAGCGAGAAAAGGTTTAGGCCGTTTTACAATAACCGTTCGCGGCAAGGCTGCGCATGCCGGATTAGACCCTACCAAAGGGGTGAATGCTATAGTAGAGTTATCACAGCAGGTCCAGAGGCTTTACGCTATGAATGATCTGGATAAAGGGATTTCTGTAAATATAGGTATGATCGAAGGGGGTATCTCACCCAATGTCATTGCACCTTTAAGTAAAGCTGTTATTGATGTTAGAGTCCTTAAAGAAGCAGATGGGGATGTGTTAACAAAAAAAATAAAAGCCTTAAAGCCTATACATAAGGATGTTGTAATGGAAATTGAGGGGGGTATAGGCAGACCGCCTATGGAAAAAACGCCCCGTAATCAGCATTTATGGGAAATGGCAAAAAAACAGGGACAACAATTAGGGCTGGATCTGGAAGAAGCAACTGCCGGGGGAGGTTCAGATGCCAATACAACCAGCCTTTATACAGCTACTCTCGATGGTCTTGGAACCCCCGGAGATGGTGCACATGCAGCCCACGAGTATATTTTGCAAAACAAGCTAATTGAAAGAACAGCCCTTTTGACACTATTGTTATTATTAGAACCTTTAAATAAAAAAACATGAACCAGCAATTCATTTATACATCACTAACTAGAATTTCTGATTTAGCTGAAATTGAATTCAATGTTCAAAAACTTGATAGGGATCAATGGGAAACCGGAGATTATGTTGTAAGTAAGATTCTGGATCCGGGAAGTAACACATTAAATTTAGAACTTACGACTGGCAGAATGCGAGGAGTAATTGGAGGAGAGTCTGTTGTTGGAGCACTGGGTGAACGTTTTGCGACTCTTGAAGCCACGGGGACATGGCGTGAAGTTAAAGCTGACCTTAAGATGAATGTTCTAACCGGAGCTGGCCTAATGGGAAAACTAACCTCAAAATCTGTTTTTATACCAAATATGATGGAAGTAGATTATACCGGACACGTATCCAGAGGAGGTAACAAACTTACCATGGATGATTTTGTGGAAACTGTAGATCCAATCGCTTTTAACACACCGGTAATCCTCTTTGTAGGGACATCTATGTCTGCAGGAAAAACTACTTCTGCCAGAATTGTGACCAATCTTTTTAAGGCTGCCGGATACAATGTAGTGGGGGCAAAATTAACTGGTGCCGGACGCTATAAAGATATTCTGGCCATAAAGGATGTGGGGGCAAATGCAGTTATGGATTTTGTGGATGTTGGACTGCCATCTTCAATTTGTCCCGCAGACATTTACAAGACTAAGTTAGATCAGTTACTGAGCAAAATTGAGCATCAAAATGCCGATGTAGCCATTATTGAGATAGGTGCATCTCCTTTAGAGCCCTATAATGGTGATTTGGCTATTAACGAGTTGCTAGAACACATTAAATGTACGATTCTTAGTGCTTCGGATCCATATGCTGTATACGGGTTAATGAAAGCATTCAAAATTATTCCGGACATCGTAACCGGGATTACATCCAATACACTGGCAGGAGTTAATATGGTTGAAAAACTTTGTAATGTTAAGGCATTGAATTTAATTGATTCTTCAACCACCGAGGAGCTAAAGAAGGTACTGTCAACAAAAACCGGCTTTTCCTTATCCGTAAAAAGAAGTGTATATGGATAATAAGATATTAAACTGACAAATATCATACTGTATTACTCACTTAGTTTTTATCTTAGAAATGAAAAATAAAATCAGGTCAACCATGAAAAAGTCAGAAAAGAATATTTGCCAGAGTTGTGGAATGGCTATGAAAAACATGATAGATTTTGGAACCGATAGAGATGGAAGTATAAATACGGAGTATTGCCAATATTGTTATGACGAGGGGGAGTTTACAGATAAAGGGATTGGCCTTGAAGAAAAAATGGCCAGGAATATTAAAATTGCCGAAAAACTGGGAATGACAAAAGCTACTGCATTTAAATTAGCAAGGAACACACTTCCTAAACTAAGGCGATGGCGTAAATCAAATAAAGCCAAACAAGAAAAGGAATAACGCTGAGCAACTATCGATGGGAACAGTTTCACTTAACAAACAGCGAAGAACACGCTTCACTTTCCTTCAAGTTCTGGAAGGGGTAGAGGGCATTCTTATTATTATTGCGGCCTATTTAACTCTGTTTTTTAAACCATTAAGGGATCGGTGGGGGTTGAGCCAAAAGGAGGCTAACGCTTCATTTCGGGGAGATCATCTTGTGCCACAACCACGCTCAGAGTTTGTTCACGCCATAGAAATAAATGCACCTACAAGTTTTGTATGGCCATGGATTGCTCAACTAGGGCAGGGAAGGGGTGGTTTTTACAGTTATGAGGCATTAGAAAATATAATGGGTTTACACATCTATAATTCCGATAAAATTTTACCCGAATTTCAACAACCCAAAATAGGCGATTTAATACCCTTTGGACCAAAAGATGCTTATCCCCTGGTAATTTGTGAACATGGCAAAGCTATGGCCATTGAAAATTGGTATGATTTAAATAAAAATTCCGTTTACAATCAGGCTTTAGAGTCCCCAATAAATTATTTGCATCTTAGTTGGTTGTGGATGGTTGAACCAATTGGTAATCATAAGTCGAGATTTGTCTCGAGAAATAGAGTAGATTTCAGTTCTTCCTTTAAAAACAGCTTGCTATTTGGAATCCTGGGTGAACCTATTGTATTTGCCATGGACAGGAAAATGTGCTATGGAATAAAAAGAAGAGCGGAGAATTTATATAGGACTACTCCACAATAGCCATTATCTCCCCAGGGTTGTTTATAAACTCGGAATGTGATAGGATTATGAAAATAAATATACTTCCGGGAGTTCCCAGACCTTCTGTATTGCTCCTACCGCTTGCGGGAATGGGTTTATTTGTTGTGCTATATGTTTTGGCAGCCATAAATTATCCCGGAGGTTCATGGGTGGTGATAGATCAGGAAGGATTCAACGTTTGGAATAATTATCTCTGTGATTTATTAGATCGTAATGCTATAAACGGTGAATTAAACCCTGCACGTTTTTTTGCCAGGAGTTCGCTGGGAGTACTTTGTGTGAGCCTGCTATTATTATGGTATTATTTGCCAGGGTTATTTTCGAATAAAAGCATCAATCTCATTGTTATGTGGTTGGCAGGGATTATGGCATTAGTAATTACAATGTCTCTCACATCAGGAACTCATGATATTACAGTTCGTATCGCAGGATTTTTGGGGGTAATTGCCTTTATCAGTTGCTTTGTTGAGCTGTACAAGGCGAATTATTTTTCACTTTTAATTTTGGGGCTTGTATGTCTGCTGATTTTTTTGGTAAACTATTATATTTATGAAACCGGGAATTTTATAAGAAGCCTTCCCGTTATTCAAAAGATCACCTTTTTTTGCTTTATTCTGTGGTTTGCTCTGCTGGATATATCCTTCTACAAATATTTAAAACTTAAACACGATAAAATTAAGGTTAATCATTAGTAAAGCTTTGGAGATCAAGCCTTTTACAAACTTAACAAAGGCACTAGTGTCAATGTTTTTTGAGGCTTAAATGTTTTGTTTCAGGGTATATATTTCGTAACTTTAAAAGAGTTGTGTTTTAACCTGAAGGAGAACTTAATCTTCTATTCACATTGAGAAGAACTAGCTTAAAATGGGTTAAAAAAATATACGAAGAGTAGATCTTAGGATTTATTTACGAGAAAACAAAAATATCTTAAAACTTACATTATGAGCGCACTAGTTGTATTTACCATAGTATTCCTACTTTTTCTGTTGGCAGGAATAAGAATTATCTTTGAGTATAAAAGAGCATTAAAATTTCGATTCGGAAAGTATATAAAAATATTAAATCCCGGATTCAGGTGGATAATACCTATAGTAGACACAATCCAAATTGTGGATATAAGGGTCATCACTATAAATATCGTTTCCCAGGAAGTAATGACAGAAGATAATGTACCCTGCAGTATAGATGGGGTGGTTTTCTTTAAGATCTATGATCCTGAAAAGGCAGTTTTGGAAGTTGAAGAATTTTCTTTTGCCATTACCCAGCTTTCTCAAGCGGCATTAAGGGATGTATGCGGAAAAGTAGAACTGGATACCATTTTATCCAAACGTGAAGAAATGGGTAAAAATATTAAGACTATTGTTGAGCAGGAAACTCACGAATGGGGTATTGAGATTATGGATGTAAAAATTAAGGATATTCAGTTACCCGAAAACATGAGGCGCATGATGGCCAACCAGGCTGAAGCCGAAAGATCAAGAAGAGCAAGAATCATTTTAGCGCAGGCAGAGGAACAAGCTGCGGGCAAATTACTCGAAGCAGGGTTGCAAATAGATAAATCGCCTTCTGCAATTAAGTTGAGGTTATATCAGACATTATCCAATATTGCAGCCGAGAAAAATTCTACAATACTCTTTCCGTTTCCTGAAGAGGTATTACCGAAAAGATCTAAAAAAAAGAAGTCCGAATAAAATAGATTATGGAGAAGGAGAAGCTTCCGGATCAGGAATGTGAATCAATCTTTTCTTGCATATAATCTCGCTTTGTATCCGGTAATTGACTTAGTATTATAATTAGCACTCCCAGGATAGTATAAGAGAAGTGGAGCTTATTAAAAGCAATCCCAAAGTAAAGTTGCATATTAATCCAAAGAATTAGTAAAAGCCCTATGTAAAACGAAAAAGTGCAGGACCAGTGGAATTTCTTATCCCAATTGATCTTCTGTGCCCAATTCAACTTTTTCCTGCTCAGTAATCCGTACAAAGTAATTAAGGGTAGCAGGCCGAAAACTACAAACAAGAATAATCCGGGGATCAAAAAATTCTTAAATGGCGTATTTTCCAGTACACCTGGAGGAAGGCCAATACCCTTGCCGGATGGGTCAATTATTAGACTCAGGCCCGAAGGGACAGCGCTAATAGCTTGAAGAAATATTAATAGAATAAGAAGATTAGCCGAGATTGATCTTTTCATTAATATTATGTGAGATTTTTATATAAATAACTAATTCCCCATAACCCATAAACGGTTATTAATGTTAAAACAATGGGAAAGGAAATGTATTTATCCGGGTTCAATACAATCGCGTCTGTTTCGATATAAATAGTATATAGATGCACGATGGGCCAATAAACGGAAATAGCCAATCCTCCAAACATAAAAAGAGCCCCCCATATTTTTCCTTTAATTAGTCCCAGGATTCCAATTACCAGAATTGGGATATAGATTATCGTATCTCCGAAAGCGAAACCCTTGGCAAACGCTATTCCAACTTTTCCAATTTCTTTTTCTGATTCCTGTAACCCCAGGTCTATGGCCAAATCATAGTCTATTAATGAAAAAGTTTGGCCTGCGGTTAAAAAGAGAATCAAAACAATAGTCGCTAAAATTAAAACCCAAAAACTGACACCTTTTTTATTATTCATAACTTGATATATAATCCTGGTTGCAATCTGCTATTTTTCTACTTGGGCGAAAAGCACCATGTAGTTATGACCAGCTTCTTTAGCACATTTTGGACAATAGGCATAATGCACATAATATTTTTGACTCTTTTGGTGATGTTGTCGTAAATAAGTATCCATTTGTTTTATGAATTTAGGGATATC
>Ga0265306_10001923_pt1 | contig 10068 bp, 4 predicted proteins | sample Helome_3_FD_192493 | JGI IMG/M metagenome (GOLD analysis project Ga0265306, IMG submission 192493) | Marine sediment microbial communities from subtidal zone of North Sea - Hel_20160420 (Illumina Assembly) | ecosystem: Environmental > Aquatic > Marine > Subtidal zone > Sediment ...
CAAATAGAGCGGTCTGTTATTGGGATACGGTCTAGGATCGGTAAGGATTCAAAGGTTAGTAATACGTATATGATGGGCTCAGATGATTATGAATCCCTTGAAGATATTGAACAAAACAACATTAAGATCCTAATGGGCATAGGGGAGCGATGTGAAATAAATAATGCTATTATAGATAAGAATTGCCGAATAGGAGATGATGTCAAGATCATTGGTGGAAAACACCTAGAAGATACCGAAACTGACTCCTATTTTGTCAAGGACGGTATAGTAGTCATTAAAAAAGGCACGACAATACCTTCTGGATTTGTTCTATAATTTATTTTGTCGCGTCCTAACAACATCATGTAGCATCAAGCTTTTTGTCTTGAATGACTGAAGTCCTTTACATCATAATTTCATACTTTTACCACCACTAACCCAAGGGGAGCAATGCAGAATCAAAAAAGAGTTGTAATCGATCATGTTTCACCTCAAATAAATAACGGTGAGCTATTCATAAAACGAGTTGTAAACGAGATCGTTAACATCAATGCCCATGTAATTTGTGATGGTCATGACATAATAGCTTCATCTGTTTTATATAAGCATGAAAAAGAGAGAAAGTGGAAAGAAGCAAGGCTGCAACATATATTCAATGATGAATGGGGAAGCTCCTTTATGGTTGAGAAACAAGGCTTTTATTCCTATAAGGTAGAAGGTTGGGTCGATCATCCCCTTAACTGGCAGCACGGCATTTCAAGGAAAATTGACGATAATCAACATGTGAAGTCTGAATTATTAGAAGGAGCGAATTACTTAAAGCCTCTATTGAAAAAAGCCAACTCATCCGAAAAAGAATATCTTGAGAAATGCATTACATGTTTCAAGGAGGGCGACAAATATGATAAAGCCATTAACGAAGCTGTAAGTGCAAAACTTCATGAAATATTCGTTAAATATCCTGATAAGCATTTGGTCAATTCTTCCAAGGAATACAAGGTCTATGTGGATCGTCACAAAGCCAGGTTCAGTACGTGGTACGAATTTTTTCCTCGGTCTTCTTCGGAAACTAAAGGATCTCACGGCACCTTGAAGGAGTGCGAAAGATTGCTGAACAGAGTTGCCGATATGGGATTTGACACCTTGTATTTACCACCCATTCATCCCATTGGAGAAGTGAATCGCAAAGGCAAGAACAATACAACGGAGGCCGGACCAGATGATGTGGGTTCTACTTGGGGAATTGGATCCAAACATGGTGGTCACAAAGACATACATCCAGAATTAGGGTCTCTTGGTGATTTTAAGTCCTTGATAAAAAAAGCTGAGGCTTTGGGCGTCGAAGTAGCGATGGATTATGCCCTACAGGCCGCTCCAGATCATCCATGGGTCGAAGAACATCCGGATTGGTTCAAGTGGCGACCGGACGGAACTGTTCAATATGCCGAAAACCCACCAAAAAAGTACCAGGACATTTTGCCAATCTATTTCGAATCGAAAGATTATAAAAACCTCTGGAATGAATGTTTAAGCATTCTTGAGTATTGGATCGATTGTGGCATTAAGATGTTCAGGGTCGATAACCCTCATACCAAGCCATTCTATTTTTGGAACTGGATTATTACAGAAGTGAAGAAAAACCATCCTGATGTAATATTCTTGGCTGAAGCCTTTACCAAACCCAAGGTGATGGCCCAATTGGCCAAACAAGGATTTAACCAATCATACACATATTTCACCTGGAGAACGTATAAACATGAGATTATTGAGTATATGGTTGAGCTCACAAATTCTGAATTAAAGGAATATATGCAACCTAATTTTTGGCCGAATACTCCAGACATAAACCCATTTCATTTACAAGGTGCCAACGAGGCCATGCACATTCAAAGGTATGTCCTGGCAGCCACGTTAAGCTCGAGCATTGGAATCTATGGTCCTGTTTTTGAGTATATGATAAGCGATGCCTTGCCAGGAAGAGAAGAATACCTTAACTCAGAAAAATTCCAGTTTACTCATTACGACTGGACCATTGAAAACAAGCTCACAACGATAATTTCCAGGATCAATAAGCTTCGAAAGGACAATGAGGCGCTGCAGCAAACCAATAATATCAAGTTTTGCCATATAGAAAACGACAACCTCCTTGGTTTCTACAAGTGGAATGACTCCAGGGCCAATGAGTTGTTGATAATCATTAGCCTTGACCCTTACTATGCCCAGCAAGGAACAGTGCAATTGCCTTTGGGTGACCTTGGCAAGGAGCCAGGTCAGTTAATTCAAGTAAACGACCTTATAACTGGAAGTAGCTACAATTGGTATGAAGAGTGGAACTTTATAGAATTGCATCCTACTCTACCATTCCATGTCTTCCGGATAAGCAAGTAATATGGCCAAAAAGGAATCTCATACCAAAATGAAAACACCCTATGCCTTTGATGTGCCTTGGGAAGGGCTACTGGACAATCAGGATTTTGTAAAGGCCTTTCTGTCAGATGTGCTTGAGGATTACATTTTGAAGCAGAGGTGGTACGGTGGCAAAGCCAGTAAACTGAAATACATCGAACTTGCAGAATATTTCAGGATCCAGAACAACGAAGAGGTCTATTATGGGTTGATACTGGAGGTAAACTTTGCTGAAGCTTTCTATCAGCACTATTTCTTACCAATCGCTTTTGTCTCGGATGAGAGTTTCGCAAAAGAAGACCGTATATTACCAATAAGCATAAAAGGACAAGAAGGATTCATTATAGATGCTGTTAATCTCGAAGCCTTTCGTAAAGTTGTTTTCCAACGCATACTTAATGCTGCACCTGTCGATAGGACCAAAGTGCAATACCATAAAAGCCCCATTTTCACCGATATCTCTTATAAATCTTCAAGATTCATGGGTCTTGAACAGAGTAATACTTCGATAATTTATAATGACAGTTATGTACTCAAGTTCTTTCGTCGCATTTATGCCGATAAGAACCCTGATTTTGAAATGAGCTTGTTCCTTTCAGAAAAAAAAGAATACAAGAACACACCACGCTATGTTGGAAGCATCAATGTGCTTACCAATAATAATGAATTCATTACCATAGCATTAATGCAGGAATTAGTGCCTAATGAGGGTGATGCCTGGGAATATTTCCTTAAGGAATTGCATAAGGTATTCCTCAATTTAGGACAGAAGAATTTACGGGTCAGTGAACTGCCAGAAACCAAGCTCTTCGATAGGTTGGGCATTAGGGATATTCCTCCTCGAATTATCGATTGGGCAGGATTGAACTTGTTCTTGAAAATACAAGCTTTGGCACAAAGAACAGCAGAAATGCACATTGCATTAGGGTCTGAATTTGAAGAAACTGCCTTTGCGCCCACTCATTTCAATGGCGATTATGTTGTCTGGTTAAAGAATCGAATGCTGTATCAATTCCAGAATCGATTGAACACCATTGAAAATAATTTGCATAAACTCGATGGTTTGGCCTTAGAGCTTGCCAATGAGTTTCTCAACAAGAAAAACTTGATCAGGAGGCGATTTGTAACCTTTGACTGGACAAAGCTCAAAGGTGAGCGAATTCGAGTTCACGGTGATTATCATTTAGGACAGATCTTGGTGAAGGATGACGATTTCTATATTCTCGATTTCGAAGGCGAGCCCGAAAGTACAATTCGAGACAGAAAAGTGAAGCAGCCTCCTTTAAAAGATGTGGCGGGGCTATTCAGGTCATTTCACTATGCAATTTATGCTACCATATTCAATAACCAAGATAACTATAACCAATCCCAGGATGACCTTTTTCAAGCCGGAGAGCTCTTATACCATTATTTCATTGGTGTATTCCTAGAAACCTATATAACGAAAGTGCAAGAGGCAAATCTTAATATTGGGTATGACCAGGAGCGTATTTTTTTACTTAAATACTCGTTGCTTGAAAAAGCTGTTTACGAGTTAGGCTACGAACTGAATTCACGCCCATTATGGGCTGTTATTCCTTTAAAAGGAATTTCTAATATTATAAATCATTAATATGGCAAAAGTTATCCCGTTCAGTCTTTTCACGGATTTCGACATCGATCTATTTAAGGCAGGTAAGCACTATAAACTCTACGAAAAAATGGGTTCGCACCTTGCCGTTGTCGATGGGGTAAAAGGCGCCTATTTTGCCGTTTGGGCACCAAGCGCCAAGGCAGTTTCTGTAATTGGTGATTTTAATTATTGGATTGAAGGAGAGCATGAATTGAATGTTCGCTGGGACGAAAGTGGCATTTGGGAAGGCTTCATACCAGGAGTAGACCAAGGGTCTATTTATAAATACAAGATCCAAAGCCATAATAATGATTTAAAGACCGAAAAAGCGGATCCTTATGCTAAACGATGTGAACACCCGCCAAATACAGCATCTGTGGTCTGGGACATATCAAATTATAAATGGAAAGACAAGAAATGGATGTCTTATCGAAAGGACAAGAACGGATTGGACAAACCATATTCCGTTTATGAGATGCATTTAGGCTCATGGATGAGAAATGCTGAAGAAGACCGGTTCCTGTCGTATCTAGAATTATCAAAGACTCTTGTTGCGTATTTAAAGGAATTGAATTTCACTCATGTTGAATTCATGCCAATTATGGAATATCCTTATGACCCGTCATGGGGCTATCAACTAACTGGATATTTTGCTCCAACGTCAAGATTTGGATATCCTGAGGATTTCATGAAATTAATCGATGAGCTACATAAAAATGATATTGGTGTTATTTTGGATTGGGTGCCTTCACACTTTCCTGAAGACGCACATGGCTTAGGTTTCTTTGATGGCTCCCATTTGTATGAACACCCAGACAGGAGACGAGGATATCATCAAGACTGGAAGAGCTTGATCTTTAATTATGGGCGGAACGAAGTCAAGTCCTTCTTGATAAGCAATGCCATGTTCTGGTTAGACCGGTATCATATTGATGGGCTTCGTGTAGATGCGGTCGCATCTATGTTATATCTAGATTATTCTCGCGAGGATGGAGAATGGGAGCCAAACATTTACGGTGGGCGAGAAAATCTTGAAGCCATAGAGTTCATTAAGGAATTCAATCAAATGGTCTATGAGAATTTTGAAGGTGTACAGACCATTGCCGAAGAATCTACTGCGTTTCCGATGGTCACGAAACCAGTTTCCATTGGTGGATTGGGCTTCGGTATGAAATGGATGATGGGCTGGATGCATGACACGCTGGAGTACTTCAAGAAAGATCCAATTTATAGAAGGCATCATCAAAACGACATTACGTTTAGCTTGGCATATGGTTTCACTGAGAATTTCATGTTACCTCTTTCACACGACGAAGTAGTGTATGGAAAGCAATCCATCCTAGGCAGGATGCCTGGTGATGAATGGCAGCGTTTTGCGAATTTACGTCTGTTATATGGCTATATGTTCACGCATCCAGGCACAAAACTATTGTTCATGGGTGGTGAGTTTGGGCAATCGGAGGAATGGAATTTTGAAAACAGCCTCGATTGGCATTTAACCAAATTCCATTCACATAAAACCCTTAAGGATTACTATAAAGAGCTTAACGCCTTCTATCAAAACACGCCTTCTTTGTATGAAAAGGGATTCAGCCAGGAAGGCTTTGAGTGGATCAATTATGGTGATTACGAAAATTCGGTCATAAGTTATATCCGTAAAGGTCATGATGAGGGGAATGACGTAGTAGTTATTTGCAATTTTACTTCTGTTGTGCGTGAAAAATATAAGATAGGCCTGCCACGAAAATGCAAGCTCAAGGAAATCATGAATAGCGACCTCAAGAAATATGGTGGTAGCGGAGTGAAGAATCCTAGGCAATTGGTCGCCAAAAAAGAGCCTTGGAACGATAAGCCTTTTTCCTCAGAAATAACCTTGCCACCACTTGGTGTTGTTGTTTTTGCAATGAAATCATGATCTGATTATTATTTCCTTGATCCCAACCCTGTTTTTTTATGAAAATGAAACCCGAATACTTTCTTTATTTTATTAGGTTTACACCCGACAAATCTTTCGATTTATGATCACCAACACCGAACTAGCTCAAAGAGGAGATCAGTTTCCTTCAAAAATCACTTCCTACCAAAAAAAAATTGACAAATTATATTTCCGAACAGAAAATAATGTTGTCCTTGAAATTACTGTTCTAAGGGATAGTGTGCTTAGGTTCAGGTATTCAACGACCTTGAATTTTGAAAAGGACTTCTCTTATGCAATTACCAAATATGCTGGTACTGGCTATAACCTTTTGGAAATCGATGAAGATAAAGACAACTACATCATTACCACCCAAAAGTTAATTTGTCATGTAGCCAAGACCAACTTAAGGGTCTCACTTTATGATTCAGATGACAAAACACTCATTAACCAAGATGAAATAGGCTTTCACTGGGAAGAGAGTTATAAATATGGAGGCAGCGTTGTCAAAATGAGCAAGACCACATTTAGTGGAGAAAGTTATTATGGGCTGGGAGACAAGCCTGTTCATTTGAATTTACGAGGAAAGCGTTTTGAGAATTGGGTAACTGATTCTTATGCCTTTGGAAAAAATACCGATCCAATTTATAAATCAATTCCATTCTACACTGGTCTTTATAATAAAAAGGCGTATGGGATTTTCTTTGATAACTCTTTTAGGTCATTCTTTGATTTCGCTCACGAACGTAAGAACGTAACCAGTTTCTGGGCTCATGGTGGAGAAATGAATTATTATTTCATGTATGGTCCTGAAATGGTCGATGTGGTATCTAACTATACGGACCTAACAGGTAAACCGCATCAGCTGCCACCTCTGTGGGCATTGGGCTACCACCAATGCAAATGGAGCTATTACCCAGAATCGCAAGTAAAAGAAATTGCCTCAAAGTTCAGGGAATTGCAAATTCCTTGTGATGCTATTTATCTGGACATTGATTATATGGATGGGTTTAGGTGTTTTACCTGGAACAAGGAATACTTTCCCGATCCCAAAAGAATGGTCAAGGAATTATCTGAAGATGGCTTTAAGACCGTAGTGATTATCGACCCAGGAATCAAGATCGACAACGAGAATGAGGTGTTCAAGGAAGCCCTTGAAAAAGACTATTTCTGTAAACGAGCAGACGGTCCATACATGAAGGGGAAAGTTTGGCCTGGAGAATGTTATTTTCCGGACTATACTAATCCTGAAGTAAGGGATTGGTGGTCTGACCTTTATAAAGAGTTGATCGAAGATATAGGCGTTAGAGGCGTTTGGAACGATATGAACGAGCCCGCTGTCATGGAGGTGCCTAACAAGACCTTCCCCAATGATGTAAGGCATGATTATGATGGCAACCCATGCAGCCATCGAAAAGCACATAACGTTTATGGAATGCAAATGGCAAGAGCAACATACCAAGGATTGAAGAAATTCGCTTATCCTAAAAGACCATTTGTAATCACTCGAGCGGCTTATTCAGGAACTCAGCGCTATACCTCCACTTGGACTGGAGACAATGTAGCTACTTGGGAACATCTTTGGATAGCCAATGTGCAAGCTCAACGGCTAGCAATGTCTGGCTTTTCGTTCGCAGGAAGCGATATTGGTGGATTTGCAGAGCAACCAGATGGTGAGTTATTTGCGCGATGGATCCAGCTCGGAGTATTTCATCCATTTTGTAGAACCCATTCCTCAGGAGACCATGGTGATCAAGAGCCTTGGATGTTTGGTGATGAAATAACTGGAATCGTAAAAAAGTTCATTGAGCTTCGATATCAATTATTACCCTATTTATATACTACTTTTTGGCAATACCTTGACGAAGGGATACCGATGATTAAGTCCTTGGTGCTTTATGATCAAGAAGATGCACAAACCCACTACAGGACAGATGAGTTCATTTACGGCGACAAGATTTTCGTTTGCCCGATCATAGAGCCTAACTCCAAAGGAAGGCGTCTATATTTGCCTAAAGGAAGATGGTATAATTACTGGACGAACAAGGTTGTAATTGGCGGCAAGGAAATGTGGGTGGATGCAGATATCGAAAGTATGCCTGTATTTGTTAAGGAAGGATCGATCATTCCGAAATATCCGATACAACAATATGTAGGAGAGAAGAAGTTTGATGAAATCACCTTAGACGTATATTACATCAAAGGAAAAGAGCGTTCCATACTGTTCGATGATGCACATGATGGTTATGACTACACCAAAGGAAGGTATAGCCTGAGAACATTTAAAATGACAGGTAAGCCAGACGAACTCATTATACAGCAACACAAATCAGGAAAATATAATACTGACTATACCAAGTTTAGGCTTAATCTTGTCGGTGTGCCATTTAAGATCACGAAAATTCAAATAGATAAAGAGGAAATACCATTTGAAGAAGCCAAGGTCAACGGTGATAATGTATTGGTTGTTGACAAAGAGTTCAATGAGTTACATATACTTTAATTAGGTCCGGCAAAATACTTCTAAGAAGTGGTCTCTTCGGTCCCTAGCGGTTTTCCTAAATATACCAATTGCCAGTTTTTTCCAATATCTCCGAAATCTTGATTCGGAGAAATTATGTGTAACTCCCCTTGATCGTCTTTTATAAATAACGGGATGGCGTCTTTATTGCTTTTTGTTGATTTAATGAGCTTTTCAAGATCAGTTCTGCCATTAATGTTTATCTCCTGAATGGCCGGAAATCTCTGAGTAAGATCCAATAGTGTATTGAAGTCATCGGTATTGGAAAACAGTCCTTCTTTAGGATTGTTCGAGTCGTCATTCATTTCTTCTGTGGTTACCAACCTGAAAGATCCATTCTCTCCGAATTGCTTGCTGAATTTATCGATTGCATATTTATTGATTTCAGCACTACCAGTCAGGGCCATCAAATATCCCACATCATTTAATTCAATATTATCCATCAATTTGTCGGAATAGATATTTGTTGTAATGGCTTCAAGGCCCAGTTCTTGAGATTTGGCAATATTGTATTGATTACTGTCAATCAGAACTACATGTCTTCCGTTATTCATTAAGTATTGGCCCAATACCCTGGAAACATCGGATGCTCCTACAATCAAAATACCTTCAGACTTCCGTAAAAACACACCAACCATTTTTGCAAATGATCTTGCAGTTGTAGCATTAAGCAAAACAGTGCCAAGAACGATCATGAACACTAAAGGCGTAATATATTCAGCACCTGGCAGACCTTGTTGTACTAACTTGCCTCCAAATAATGAAGCTATACCAGCTGCCACAATTCCTCTTGGCCCGACCCAACTAATAAATAGTTTTTCATTGTTGTTCAATGTTGACTCCCGTGCGCTCAAATAAACTCCAATTGGCCTGATAAGAAATACGACTAGAATAAATAGAATTGCTGTTTTCCAGGTATAAAGCAATAATAAATCCTCTATGTCAATATTGGCCGCAAGGAGAATGAATAGAATTGATATTAACAGGATGCTCAATGATTCCTTAAAATGCAGAAGCTCTTTTAAGTTCTCCAGTTTGCTGTTCGCTAGAACCATCCCCATGACCACCACGGCCAAAAGACCAGATTCATGAGCAAAGATCTCTGATTCTACGAAAACCAAAAGAACTACTGAAAGAGAGACTACATTAAGCAGGTAGTCAGGAATGAATTTCTTGTTGATGGCGAAGGCCAATGCGTGTGCAAACGTAAAACCAAAAGTAGTACCGAACAGCAGGATTTTCCCAAACTCCATCAATGCTGTTTTTGTATAGCCACCGCCTCCACCTACGCTAATGAACTCAAACACCAGTACGGCAACTAATGCTCCGATAGGGTCTATTAATATTCCCTCCCATTTCAGTACTGCCGAGACATCTTTCTTCAATGGTATGTTTCTTAGAATTGGTGTAATTACGGTTGGTCCTGTAACTATAATAAGTGCTGAAAAAAGAAATGACAGTTCCCAACTTAGACCAAAAGTGTAATGTGCCACGATGCCAGCGCCAAAGAATGTAATTGCCGAGCCAAGGGTTATAAGCTTAGATATCACTGGGCCTACATTCTGTAATTCCTCTCTCTTCAATGTAAGGCCACCCTCAAATAGTATAATGCTAATCGCCAAGGAGACGAAA